>Ga0070704_100001628_pt1 | contig 12175 bp, 10 predicted proteins | sample KBSK5252metaG_FD_65467 | JGI IMG/M metagenome (GOLD analysis project Ga0070704, IMG submission 65467) | Corn, switchgrass and miscanthus rhizosphere microbial communities from Kellogg Biological Station, Michigan, USA - KBS K5-25-2 metaG | ecosystem: Host-associated > Plants > Roots >... | reverse complement strand
CGGTGCTCTCGAGCGGCAGGATGTGGAGCCCGTGGCGGGGGAGGTCCAGGTCGCGGATGATCTCGGGACGGAGCAGACTCACGACGTAGGAGAACATCGTGAATTTGAAACCCGGGAAGATCTCCTCGGTGACCGCCGCCCCGCCCACGCGGGGCCGCTTCTCGAGCACCACGACCTTCTTCCCGGCCCGTGCCAGATACGCCGCGGTGACGAGGCCGTTGTGCCCGCCGCCAATGACGATCGCGTCGTAGGTGACGGGCATCAGGCGCGCTTCCGGTCGGGGTTGAAGAACGGCAGCTTGGTCACGCGGGCGGCGGCGCGCTTGCGGTGGTGCTCCACCGTGATCTCCATCTCGACGGCCGTGCCCGCCGTCCCGAACGTCCCTTCGAGGTGCGCGAGCGCGATGTACTGCTTGAGGAGCGGCGACCAGCCGCCGCTCGTTGCGTACCCGACCTGCCGCCCTCCACTATAGACGGGGACACTGGTGCGCCACGCCTGCGTTGGCAGCCGAGGCGGCAGCCCGACGTCGGCGTAGAGCCGCTCGAGCGATTCCCAGTCCACGGCGAGACCCGTGAACTGCCACGCCGGGCCCCGCTCGTTCTCCCGCACCAGCGCCGGCTTGCCGCTGAACGATTCCTTGCCCAGGGCCACCGTCCAGCCGAGCCCGAGCTCGAACGGGGACGACTTCTGCGCCTCGATGAGCGCGTGCCGCGAGGAGAAGTAGTCGACTTCGATGAGGATCAGCCCCGCCTCGATGCGCGCGACATCGAGCGCGAGCATGCCGGCGGGTGTGATTCCGTACGGGGTCCCCGTCTCGATCAGCGCGTCCCACAGGGGCAGCGCCTGCGCGGCATCGACCCAGATCTCGTAGCCCAAGTCGCCGGTATAGCCGGTGCGGGAGATCGTGACGGGGGTGCCGCGGATCTTGGCATCGGTGAGGTGGAAATACTTGAGCCCCGCGAGGTCCCGTTGGGCGGCGATCTGCAGAATGGCGCGCGCGTTGGGACCCTGAAGTGAGAGGGCGGCGGTCCGCTCCGACACCTCTTCGATCGCCACGTCGAGTCCGGCCGCGTTGAGGTGCAGCCAACGCAAGTTCGGGTCGGCGGACGTCATCCGGTACGTCCGCTCGGCGAGCACGGAGATCGTCCCGTCGTCGAGCTGCTTGCCTTCGGCGTCGCACCAGGGCGTGTACAGGACTTGCCCGACTTTCGCTTTGCCGACGTCGCGCGTCACGACGCGGTCGAGCAGGCGCGCGGCGTCGCGGCCGGTGATCAGGTACTTGTAGAGGGGCGAGACGTCAAACAGGGCCGCGGCACTGCGGATCGCGTGATACTCGCGGTCATGCGACAGCTCGTAGGCGCTGGCCACCACGTAGCCGGCCCAGCGCCGCCAGGCCTGGCCCTCCGAGAGCGCGGCAGTGCGCGGGTGAAACGGGGTTTGGCGCAGGCTCACGCGGGGCTCGTTTCGGCGGGCGCGAACACAACGAGCACGCGCAGCTCCTCGGAAATGGAATGGAAGCGGTGCTCCACGCGGGGCGGTACGTACACGATGCTGCCCGACTGCACGGGCCGGTCCTCGCTCCCGACACGAATCATCCCGCGCCCACTCGTCACGTAGTAGATCTCGTCCTCGCGGTGCGGCCGTTGCGGATCGGTCTCGCCCGCGCGCAAGACATAGACGCCGGCCGACAGCGCCGGCACGCGTAGCAACTCGAGGTAGCGCTCGGCGGGGCGGAGGTTTGCGATTTCGTAGGTGTCCATCGGCGCGGAAATCTATATGTTGCCTCGATGGCGCGCCTCCACCTGATCGAGATTCACGACCAGCCCTGGTGCCCGCCCTCGCTGCGCGACGCCCTGACCGATTTCCTGCAGTTTACGATCAGCCTGGGCCGGAGCTACGCTTCCATCGTCCCGATGCTGCGGGACGCCATCACGCGGACAGGGGCAACGCGCGTGGTGGACCTCTGTTCCGGAGCTGGGGGCCCCTGGCGTGCGTGGCTGCGCGAACCCCGGGGCATGGCCCCGGGGTTCGACGTGCCGGTCGTGCTCACCGACAAGTACCCGAACCGCCTCGCCGAGTCCGGCGCATTACCCTTTCACTCGGTCCCCGTCGACGCGACTGCCGTTCCAGCCGACCTGCTCGGTTTTCGCACGCTGTTCACCTCCTTCCATCACTTTCGACCCGCCGACGCGCGCGCGATTCTCGCCGACGCGGTGCGCCAGGGGCAGGGGATCGGGGTGTTCGAAATCTCGCGGCGCGCGCCGCGCGAAATCGCCGTCATCGCGTTGACGTGGCTCGCGGTCGTCGCCTTCGTGCCGTTCATCCGGCCCTTCCGCTGGTCGCGGCTGCTCTGGACGTACGTGCCGCCGGTGCTGCCCTTCGTCGGCCTGTTCGATGGGGTTGTCTCGTGCCTGCGCACCTATTCGCCGCCCGAGCTGCGGGAGTTGTTGCGCGGGCTCGACACATACGATTGGCAGGTCGGCGAAACGCGTAGTCGCTGGTCGCCGCTCGCCGTGACCTATCTAGTGGGGGTGCCGAAGCGCTGATACGTTAGACGCTCTCCTCACTGCACGAGGCACCATGCGCCGCCTACTGCCGCTGTTCGCGTTGCTCCTTGCTCCCGCCGCCGCCGGAGCGCAGGAAACCCCGTCCGACACCCTGCTCACCGTGAATCACTACCTCGATTGGGAAACGGTGAACGATCCGCAGATCTCGCCCGACGGGTCGCAGATCCTCTACACGCGCCGCTGGGTCAACAAGGTCGAGGACCGCTGGGACTCGGCGCTGTGGATCATGAATGCCGACGGCTCCCGCAACCGCTTCCTGGCGAAAGGCTCGAATGCCCGCTGGTCGCCCGACGGCAGTCGCATCGCATACTTCGCGGATGGCGAGCCGAAGGGGACGCAGCTCTTCGTCCGCTGGATGGACGCCGAGGGCGCGACCTCCCAGGTGACGCGCGTGACGGAGACTCCGGGGAGCCTGAGCTGGGCCCCCGACGGTCGCTCACTCGCGTTCACGATGCTCGTGAAAAACGAGCCGAGCTGGAAGATCAGCATGCCGGCAGCCCCCGAAGGGGCGAAGTGGACTCCCGCACCGCGCATGGTCGACCGGCTGCATTATCGCCGCGACCGCACCGGGTTCATCGAGCAGGGCACCACGCACATCTTCCTCGTACCGGCCGAGGGCGGTACGCCGCGCCGGCTGACGAGCGGTGACTTCGGCGTGAGCGAGCTGGGCGCCGGGCTCAACTACGACTGGACCCCCGACGGTCGGACCATCGTGTTCGATGGGCTGCGCGAAGCCGACGCCGACTACCGCTACCGCGAGTCGTACATCTACACGCTCAACGTCGCCACGGGCGTGATCACGCCGCTGTTCACGACCAAGGGCATGTGGACGAGCCCCGAAGTCTCCCCCGACGGACGCACAGTGGCGTTCACGGGCCGCGCGTACGGCACCTGGTCGTACAAGGCGAACGAGGTGTGGGTCGTCGGGATCGACGGCTCCGGCATGCGCGCGCTCACGACGTACGATCGCGATCCCGGCGGTCTCGAGTGGGCGCCCGACGGCACGGGCATCTACTTCGTGCTGGCGGAGACGGGAACGAGCAACGTCTACTTCGCGGCCCTGCGCGGCGGTCCGCGCAAGGTGACTGAGGGGTCGCAGATGCTGTCGCTGGCCTCCATCGCCCGTGATCTGACGGGCGTGGGGACGCTGTCAGACCCGGACGAGCCCGGCGACATCGTGCGCTTCAGCCTCCGCAAACCGCAGCCGATCACCCGGCTGACGAGCGTCAACGCCGATGTGCTGGCGGGGATTCGTCTGGGGCGCGTGGAGGAAGTGTGGTACACGTCGAGTGGTGGGGCGCGCGTCGAGGGCTGGATCGTCAAGCCGCCGAATTTCGATCCGTCGAAGAAGTATCCCCTGATCATGGAGATTCACGGCGGACCGCACGGCATGTACAACGTCGGGTTCAGCTATCAGCTGCAGAACTTCGCGGCCAACGGATTCGTGGTGCTCTACACCAACCCGCGGGGCAGCACGGGATACGGCAGCGCCTTCGGCAACGCGATCGAACGTGCCTATCCCAGCGTGGACTACGATGATTTGATGGCTGGAGTCGACACGGTCGTGGCCCGCGGCTACATCGACACGCAGCGCATGTACGTCGGTGGGTGCTCGGGCGGTGGGGTGCTCTCGAGCTGGGTGATCGGCCACACGACGCGCTTCGCGGGGGCCGCGGTGCGTTGCCCCGTGATCGACTGGATGAGCATGGCGGGCCAGACCGACGTTCCGCTCTTCACCTACGGCTTCTTCGACGCGCCGTTCTGGGAGAAGCCCGATCAGTGGCTCAAGCAGTCATCGCTGATGTACGTCGGCCACGTGAAGACGCCCACGCTGCTCATGACGGGCGAGCTGGACTTGCGCACGCCGATCCCGCAAACGGAGGAGTACTACTCGGCGCTGAAGTACCTCAAGGTGCCCGTTGTGATGCTGCGTTTCAACGGGGAGTATCACGGCACGGGATCCAAGCCGTCGAACTTCATGCGCACCCAGCTCTACATGATGAGCTGGTACCAGCAGCACCGGCTGGGGGAGACGACCGCCGCCGCGAGCGACGGCACGAAGTAGACGAGCGTCAGGCGCGGGGGCGGAGCAGGACACCCGCCCCCGCCGCGCTTCCCCCCCCCGACGCAGCCGCCGCGGTGCCGTTCGCCTGGCACTTCGCGTGCACGAACCGTCCGATCGCATTCAGCGTTCCGAGGTTCTGCTCGACGATCTCCTCGTCGGCGATCTTGAACGGGAAGGCGCTCTGCAGGAACTCGACGAGCTCGATGACGCCGACCGAGTCGATCACACCGCTGCCGAGCAGCGGGTCGTCGTCTCCGAACTTCCAGTTGGGACGCATGTACAGGAAGTTCTCCCGTACCCAGGTGCGGGTGCGGTCGACGATCTCAGTTGGCGAGTACGAACTTGCCTGACTCATATTTCGAGGCTCCTGATTCGATCGGGGTTTGCAAGAACTCTCGTTGCCATAACTGGGTCGAGAGGATCGCCACCAACGCCTGGCCCTCACGCACGCCGGTCGCCTGGCCGGTCCGGCAGCGCCGCACCAACCCGGCGACGGCGCCGGCATCCCACACGCCGCTGCGCTTGAGGCTCGTCTCATCGAGCAGCTCGGCGACGTAGTCCGGAGCATTGCCTTCGAAAAAGGCGGGCACATCGGGGGCACGGTACGGCTGCTTGGTGCGTTGGGCCGCGCTCGTGGGCAACAGGTTCGCCGCCCAGCGTCGCAGGATGTGCTTCTCGTGCAGGCCGCGCAGCTTGCTGCGGTCGGGGAGCGCGGCCGCGAACTCGAAGAGCCGGTGATCGAGATAGGGGACCCGAGCCTCGACGCCGTGCGCCATCGCCATCCGATCACCCTGGGAGGCGAGGAGGTACGGCGACAGCAGCGTCACCATCTCGAGGTACGCGGCGCGCTGGAGCGTCGACCAGTGAACGAACGCCGGCGGCAGGGCATCGCGCAGCTCGCCGAGGGCGTCGAATCCGCCGAGGCCGGCGCGGAAATCGTCCGAGTAGAACTCCTTGATCCACGCCGTCAGCCGGAAGCGTGGCATGTGCGAGAACAGCGGGTCCTCCGGAGACCCGGCACTAAGAAAGAAGCGCCGCCAGAACTCGCCCGCGCGTGCGCCCGGCGCGAGATAAGGGTAGAGGCGGTCGAACAAGCGCGGCCGAGAGGGCGACGCCGGCTGCCGCAGGCAGAACTGCCGGACCACGGTTTCCTTGAAGAGGTCGTAGCCGTAGAACAGCTCGTCGGCGCCTTCGCCCGAGAGCACCACCTTGATCCCTCGCTCCCGTGCGAGGCGCGACAAGAGAAAGAGGGGCGCGGGGGCGGTCCGCACCAGCGGCGTCTCGGCGTGCCGGATCACGTCGGGGAAGACGCGCGCAATGTCCTCGGGCCCGATATGCTGGACGGCGTGACGGCTTCGTACCGCGGCGGCGACGTCCTGTTGGTGGGCGCTTTCGTCGAAGCGCGGGTCGGCGAACGCGACCGAGAATGTCCGCAGCTCCGCACTCGATTCCCGGGTGGCGAGCGCACACACCGCGCTCGAATCGAGGCCACCGCTCAGGTAGCCGCCCACGGGCACGTCGGCGAGGAGACGCTGCCGCACACCCGACCGCATCAGCTCGTCGAGCTGCTCGACGGCGCCGGGCTGTTCCGCTGCGGCGGTTTCGAAGTCGAGCGCATACCAGCGGCGGATCGTGAGCCGGCCGCCCCGCCAGCGCGCGCAGCAGCCCGGCTCGAGCGCCCAGATGCCCTGGAACGGCGTACGCGGCGGCCGCGCCGCCCAGAACGTGAAGACTTCGTCCACTCCCGCCGCATCGAGCGCACGGGGCAACTCGCCGCTCGCGAGCAGCGCCTTCACCTCGGACCCGAAGTAGAGGTCGCCGCCCCGTTCCGCGTGGTACAAGGGGAGAATGCCGAACCGATCCCGGGCCAGGAACAGGGAACCGTCGCGCCGGTCGTAGATGGCGAAGGCGAACTGCCCGTTGAGGCGGTCCAGCATCGCCTCACCCCACTCGGTGTAGCCATGGAGCAGGACCTCGGTGTCGCTGCGGGTCCGGAACACGTGGCCACGGCCCACGAGCTCGTCCTTCAGCGCGGGGAAGTTGAAGATCTCGCCGTTGTAGACGACGAAGAGCGAGCCGTCGCCGTTTGCCATCGGCTGCGCCCCGCCCGCGAGGTCGATGATGCTGAGCCGCGCGTGCGCCAGGCCGACGCGCTCATCCGCATGCAGACCCAAGCCGTCGGGACCGCGGTGCCGGAGCACCGCGGCCATGCGCTCGAGGATCCGCGGCGCCACGCCGCGCGCCTCGCGCCGAGCTATCCCAGCGAACCCGCACATCAGTCGGTGTCCAAGACCCGCTCGACGAGCAACGCGGCCGCGTGTTGGTAGACCGTCGCGCCGCGCTTGCGGTCGATTTCGCGGTACGCGCGCTCCATCTGTTCGGGTGTGAGCCCTAGCTCGCTCGCCGCGTCGGCAGGGCTGCGCCCGGCGTTTCGCTCCTGCAGTGCCAAGTCGAGCTCGGCAAAAGGCAGGGAAAAGAAGAACTCTTCCTGCGTCTGCGGCAGCGAATACGTATCGGTCGTGGGCGTGCGGCTGCGGATTCCGGCCGGCACGCCGAGGTGCTCGGCGAGTTGGTAGACTTGGGCTTTATAGAGGTGGGCGATGGGCTTCACATCGGCGAGCCCGTCGCCGCCCTTCACGAAGAACCCCAGCTCGTATTCCAGCCGGTTCGGCGTCCCCACCACCGCATAGTGCAGCCGGTCCGCGTGGTAGTACTCGAGCATCTTGCGGACGCGCTGCTTGAAATTCGTCGCCGCCACGATCTCGCGGAATTCGCGCGCCGGCAACCGCACCTTCCGGACAGCTTCGCCGGGCGGCTGGATTGCGAGATACGCGACGTTCAAGCGGTCCGAGTCGAGCCCGCCGTTCTCGGCGAGGAGCTTGCAACGCCACCCATCGCCGTACTCCGGCACGATGCGCCGGATCGCCGTGTCGCGGCGCGCGTAGCAGCCTGAGGCTGTCAGGGCGGGCGAGATGTCCTCGACGAGCAATTCGATGCCGAGCTGCACGGCCAGCTCCTTCGCGAGCGCCAGGCTCTCCCGATCCGACTCGCGCTCCGGCAGCGCCAAGCCGACCACCCGCTTGGAGCCGACGGCGTGCACCGCGAGCGCGGCGCACACGGAGCTGTCGATGCCCCCGCTCATCGCGACCACCAGCCCGGAGCGCCGCAACACGGTGCCGACCTGCTCGCGCAGGGCCTCGGCGATCGCCTGAGTTGTCTGGGCCGGATCGAGTCGCAGTTGCTCGGGAATCGCTACGGTCACACCTGCCCCCTCTGCGGTTTGAGCCTGCGGACGTGCAAGGTTCGAGCCTCAACGAGAGTGTTGCGCGTCCGCAACGAAGCAGCGGTGGTATGCTCGTTGCGGCGTCGTGATTCGCATCGACATCCGGGGCGACTCGATGGACAGGAATTGCAACGCCGCGCTGCTCTTGTGGCGCACGGCCCACAGGGGCGGTGCCCGCCAGGCGATCGTGGACCGCGACGCGGTCACGGACTACGCCGAGCTGGTCCGGCGGGCTGCCGCCGTCGCGCAGGCGCTGACCGCCGCGGGGGCGGGACCGGGGAGCCCAGTGGCGATCTTCCTCGAGCGCGGCTGCGATGCCGCGGCCGCGTTCTTCGGTACGCTCGCGACCGGCGCGATCGCCGTGTTCGTCAACGAGGGTCTGCGGCCGCGGCAGATCGATCACATCCTCGGGCACTCCGGCGCGCGCCACCTGATCACGACCGCCGAGCTCCTGGTCCGCCAGCCGCGAGGCTTGCAAGGCGATCCGCACGTCATCGACGTCGCCACCCTTCCCATCCCGGGCGATGGGGGGACCGGGATGGTCCCGGTGCCCCGGCTCGCCGGCGACGTCGCGCAAATCATTTACACGTCTGGCTCGACCGGTCAGCCCAAGGGCGTGACCGTCTCGCACGCGAACATCGAGGCGGCGGCGCGCGCGGTCGTGGGATATCTGGGCATCAGCGGTTCCGACCGGATCGCGAGCCTGCTGCCGTTCAGCTTCGTGTACGGGTTGAGCCAACTGCTGTGCGCGGTGACCGCCGGCGCGGCCCTGGTGATCGAGCGGTCTCCGTTGCCCCAGCAAGCCGTCGCCACGGTGCGCGGCGAGGAGGTGACCGTGCTCGCCGCCGTGCCCGCCCTGTGGATGCGCCTGCTCGCGACGGGTGGGCTGCGCGACGCCCTGCTCCCGACGCTCCGGGTCATGACGAACGCGGGCGGGCACCTGCCGCTCGAGGCGGTGCGCGGCCTGCGCGCGGCGCAACCTCACGTGCGCCTCTGTCTCATGTACGGCTTGACTGAGGCGCTGCGCAGCACCTACCTGCCGCCCGAGGAGGTCGATCGGCGGCCCGACTCGATTGGCCGCCCGATTCCCGGCGCGGAGATCTACGTGCTACGCGACGACGGGACACCGGCCGGCCCCGACGAGGTCGGCGAGCTGGTGCACCGGGGGCCGACAGTCGCGTTGGGGTACTGGAAGGACCCGCAGCTCACGGCGCGGGTGTTCCGTCCCAATCCCTTGCGCCCGGCGGGCGCGCCCGACACGGAGCGGGTGGTGTACTCGGGCGACCTGGTGCGGCGCGACGCGGACGGCTTCCTGTATTTCGTGAGCCGGAAGGATCGAATCATCAAGACGATGGGATTCCGCGTTGGTCCCGATGAGGTCGCGGAGGTCCTATATGCATCTGGAGAAGTGGTGGAGGCGGCCGTGACGGGCGAACCCGACCCGATGTGGGGCGAGCGCATCGTCGCGCACGTCGTGCTCGGGGCGGAGGGCTCGCTCGAGCGGCTGAAGGCTTATTGCGGGCGGGAGCTGCCCCGCCATCTCCAGCCCGCCCGCATCGAGGTGCGCGACTCCATGCCGCTGTTGCCGAGCGGCAAGCACGACGTTGCAGCGCTCAGGGCGTGACGATGAGGACCTTGATGTCGCTCCCCAGATTGGCGTCGGCGTTCACATAACCGATGCCATTGGGGAACTGCCGGATGTAGGCGAGCACCGCGGCGTCGGACGCTCGTTCGGGCGGCGCCACGCCGCGGCCCGCGAAGGTTTGCTGCTGCCAATACGTCTGCACCGAGGCGATGGTGCGGCGGTGCACCTGCTTGGTGAAGGCGCGCCGCACGGGTGACGCGGCGGGCTGGTCCACCGGCAGGACCGGCCTCCGGTTGTCCCACAAGACGACCTTGCGCAGGAAGATCTGCGATGCCTGCTCGCGGGTGAGGCGGGTGACCGGGTTCGTCACGTGGACGACCACCCGATAAGAGACGTCCTGCTGCGCCACCACAGGAGTTGCGCACAGCAGGAATACGGCCGCGACGGCGAACGGTCGTGTGAGCATGGCCCGCAATATAAGAGCCGCGCCCGTTCGGGGCGTATCGTACGTCACAGCGGGCGGCTACGGGTTCGCGGCGCGCTCCACGTCGGCCCAGTTGGCCACGCCCCCGTGCCCGCCGGCCACGCGGTCGACCGTGATGCCGCGGGCGCGCGCCAGCGCGACGAGCTCTGCGCTTCCCAGCGGCGCGAGCGTCGGTCCCGGCGACAGGACGTCGCTCACGAACAGCAGCCGGGCGGCGGGAACGTACGCGGCGAGCATTCCCTGGACGTGCACGGTCGGCAGCCGGTAGATAACGACGCGCCCGTCGCCGCTGCCCAACACCAGGCTGTCTTCCACGGCGGTGATCGCCGGCGGGCGAACGCGCGCCGGCCCGAGGCGGCGGGCCAGCTCGTCGGGGGCCACCGTCTTTCGGGCCGCCGCGATCCCCCGCACGAACGCCGCGTTACTCGTCTGCGTGACGACCGGTACGCCGGCGGCGAGCACGGCGCGCAGCCCGCCGGAATGATCCCAGTGATGATGGGTGTTCACGACGAGACCGACCGCCTTGGCCGGGAAGCGCGCGCGCAGTGTGTCCAGCACCGCCTGCATCCGCGCCGCTCCCAGCGGCGCCTCGACCACGACGAGACGCGTCGCCTGCTCGACGACGAGCGAGTGGTGGCTTCCCCCCTCGGCGCGCCACAGGCCCGGCGCGAGTTCGACGAGCGTCACGACGACAGGCGCCGGCGTGGGATTGCTGCGCTCCGCGCGGGCCGCGATGGAGTCGGGAATCGCGAACAACGAATCCGGCGTCTCCGGATTGATCGTCATAGCCGTGTTCACCGCATGCACCTGAAGGCGGCCGTTCCAGAAGCGGTCGATCTGGCGGGGCAGCTGCACGCCGCCGCCCGCGCCCTGCCAGCGCGTAAGCCAGGTCTCCGTCCGCCGATCGCCGAGGACGGGATCGTCGGCCAGCGTCTCGACCACCGTCAGCAACCCGGTGGTGCGGTCGAAGAACAGGTTGACGGTGTCGGGTCCAGCCGCGTAGCGCACGCCGGCGTGTGACCGACCCCGGAACGCGCGCGCGGGGAGCGCGGAAAGAGCGGCCGGGTTGTCGAGCGCCGCCAACAACAGGCGGTCGGGAATCCGACGCATGTCGGTCTCGAAGCTGGCGAGCATGCCGGGATTCATGGGCGCGAGTTGCCCATCCGTTTCCACCATCCCGATGCCGAGCGCCGTCACCCGGCGCAGCCTGTTCACCGCGCCGTTGACGTTGCGGGCTTCGATGGTGCTGAGCAGGCGGCCGCCGGCGTAGTCGGTGACGGACCGTCCCGCGCTCACGGTGGCCCGGGGCGGGGACTCGGGCGTCTCTTCCTGGCCGATCGCGAAGGTAACCGCATACGACTCGACGGCGACGCCGCGCATGCTCCGCAGCGCGCTCTCGCCGCCAATAGCCGTGACGGCGCGGGTGACCACGTCCCTAGGCGCAGCGGGCGCTTGGGCCGCGACCTGACCTGATGCGAGCGCGAGCGCGCAGCTGAGATACCATGTCGGTCTCATTGTACGGTTTCCTCTGTTACGGTGTGCGATCCGCCGCGACCAGCGCGAGTCGATCCCCACGCGGGCTGACGGCGAGTCGGGTGATGCTCTCGATTCCTAGGGCGCTGAAGTCGGCGATTTCTTCCCAATCTGGACCACGCGACGGATTCCACTGATAGAGCTTCGAGCCCTTGGCCATCAGGAGCACGCCGGCGGGGGTCCAAGCATACTGATCCACGCCTGGCAGCGTCCGAACGAGATTGCGAACGTGCCGCGTCGCGAGGTCGAGCTCGGCGACGGCCCACGTGCTGTCGGGCCCCTTTTGCACGAAGCTGATCCGGGTCCCGGCCCCCGGGATGCGTTGCACACCGCGCCCGATGTTCCGGGCGACAGGTGTGGCGGTTCCGGAGCGCAGATCAGCGACCTGCAGCGTCGCCGTGTCGCCGAGCACGAAGAGCGCCACCGAGCGGGCGTCGCCCCACGCGTGGTATCCCACCGGCTTCACACCGGACAGCACAAGCGCGGGATGGCTGCCGTCCCAGTCGAAGCGCCAGAGGCGCTGCGTCGAGTCGGCCTCGACGCGGACCACGGAGAACCCGGAGCCGTCGGGAAGCGGCGTGGCGGAGTACTCGCTCTCGGGGGTCGTCTTCGTCAGCTGTACGCTGCGCGCGGCGGCGATGTCGTAGCGCCAGATGTC
>Ga0070704_100001618_pt1 | contig 12199 bp, 12 predicted proteins | sample KBSK5252metaG_FD_65467 | JGI IMG/M metagenome (GOLD analysis project Ga0070704, IMG submission 65467) | Corn, switchgrass and miscanthus rhizosphere microbial communities from Kellogg Biological Station, Michigan, USA - KBS K5-25-2 metaG | ecosystem: Host-associated > Plants > Roots >... | reverse complement strand
TGGCTGGCTGATAAACAGAACCGTATGTCAACAGGAGGCGAAGCGCAACAGGATTAATTTCACTGGAAATCAATCCGCTTGCAAGTAGAGCTTTGAGTTCGGATGCAAATAAAAGAGTCTCACCACGCTCTGAATACAGGAGGGGCTTGATCCCAAGTTGATCCCGTGCGATAAATAATCTTTCTTTACCAATTCCTTTTCGCTTATCATAAATGGCAAGCGCAAATATGCCGCGCAATCGCAGAAGAAAGTCATCTCCATATTGTTCATACATACGCAGGATCACTTCCGTATCTGACGTGGAAACAAATATATAGCCAAGTTTTTCGAGATGAACGCGTTCTTCCCGATAGTTATAAATCTCGCCGTTGAAAATGATCCAAAGAGTCTGCTCGGGATTGCTCATTGGCTGATGACCAGTTGGGTTCAAATCAATCACCGCCAGGCGTGTCATACCCAAGGAAATATTGGAATCGGCATATACCCCGCTATCATCCGGCCCGCGATGGTGCATGGCCGCGACCATTCGATCTGTTTTAGCCGGGTTAGGATGACCCCAGATGCCACAAATACCACACATAAGTTCCTTTTATCTTTCCGGCTTCCAGGCAGATGCCTCTACGCCATTACCAGCATAAGTTGTCTTAATGTTTGTCATGCCAAATGATCGCAGGGCGGATTCGATCTCATCAGCACTTCGAAAATGTTTATATCGGTCTGTCAAGGTATCATGTGTATCGAGCACCGCCCATTCATATAACCTTTGCTCGCCAAGTTGAGCATATGCATAATGGTAATCCACTATAGGTGACCAGCGCATCAAAAAGGGTATGGCGCGATACCCAAGCTTTGCGTCGCGTCTTTTATATACAGCACGATGCAAAGGCCAAAGCAAATTCACCAGATGTTGGACAAAGCGCATGGAATATTCCTCACTTCTTCCAAGTAAAAAGGACCGAATCCAACGGCGCACTGGAGTGGCAGGATAATTATGCGAGTAATGGTCTATTAACAACATGCCGCCGGGTTTTACATGCGAACATAAGACGTTCATCGTAGCATCAGGGTTAGGCGTGTGTTGGATAACGCCAATACAGATAACAATATCAAATTGTTCGGTCGCAACCGGCAAGTTCATAATATCGGCCTGTGCGACATAATAATGCTCGAAATTGACACAATTTTTATGATTGGCTTCCACTGCACTGGAAAGGTCAATCGCAAAGACGCTCGCGCCAGCCCCCAGCATCAGTTCCGTAAAACGCCCGGCTCCACAGCCAGCCTCAAGCGTTTTCTTTCCTTTGAACACATCCAGCGAACCGCCAGAGATGCGCGCTAAACGATCATGTGAGATCGTCAAGCCGGTATGTGAATCCAATTGCGTGGTACGGAAGGTATTCCATTGCAAGCCAAAAGACGAAGCATAGCTGCTTGCAGGCGCAAAACGCGGAATGCCCTTGAGAATCTCATACGCACAACCCTGTTTACAAACCAGCCAATTATCCTTCTCACTCAATGGCAAGCCATGTGTTTTACAGATCAATTGAATAAAACCTTCCATAATGTTTTACTGTTACAGTTGCAAGATTTCGATTTGATTCAGTGCCATCAATATCTTGATAAACCAAACTCCAAAACTGCGATAAAGAAGTTTCCCAATCAGAAAGCAAGATACTTAAAGATTGGCAACGAGATATCAAACGACGCTCTAAACCTCCATAAAAGCGACTGTAAGGCCCTCCCTTCACTCTGATATTGGCTCGAGAGCGCCGAACAAGTGTTGGCATGCAACACTTTAAAAAAGGCTTTGACATCACCCGGAATTTCAGTTGAAGAGATGTATTTTTTCATAAATAAAACATGATCCTTGAAGGTTTTTAATAGTTTGTCTGAGTTTAACTGAAAGGTGAGTGAGTCTTCGTGTTGTCGATATAAATAATGAACCGAATCAAGGGTAAGATAATTCATTCCCATTAAAGCCAGCCTCAGGATCAAATCAGCATCTCCTGAAATCTGATATTGTGTATCAAAACCACCAACTTGATGAATAATTGATTTTCTATAGAACCACGCATTGAAAATGGTTGATCCTGTGATTGCAGTCTCCACCAGTTTATCTGGATGAGGTGGAGAAAGTTCAAATATGGATTTTGATGTTCCATCCTTTTCCTCTTCGAATACTTGCGCCTTTCCAGAAACAGCATCTACATTCTCATGATAGAAATATTTCGCCACATGTTGAAAAACCTTGTCAGCATAAAGATCGTCCGCATTCAGAAAACCGATGATTTCTCCCCGGGCTAGTTTGAGACCTTTATTCAGCGCTTCATACATGCCTTGATCTGGTTCACTTATCACGCTGATATGAGGATAACGGGCGAGGATATCGAGGGTTCCATCTGTGGATCCGCCATCTACAACGATGTGTTCCACAGGGAAATAGCTCTGGCGCAAAATACTTTGAATAGCATTTTCAATGTACTTTGCGCGGTTGAGGCTCGGAGTAATAACGGATATCTGCAAATTCATGCTTTTCATACCGATACGGCTAAAGATTCCAGTATAGACAAAGTTGTTCGCTTCATGAAAACCAGCTTCCCCAAGCGCGGCGTATAGGCTCAAATTCATCGAGCAAGGCAAATACCTGGCTGACATAGTCATTAGAAGTTGCCTTTTTCGCTCGCTCAAATCCACGCGCCAGCAGCAGTTGTCTTTGCTGGAGATCATCCATTAGAGATTTTATTGCCAGGGCAATTTCATCCGAATTAGTAGAGCTGACAAGCAATGCTGCATCGCCCAACTGTTCGCTCGCCCCATTGACGCGGGAAGCGATGACCGGGCAACCCACAGAAAAAGCTTCAAGCGGAGGAAGATTTTCCGGTCCAAAAAAGGAGAGATACACTAATGCAAGGGCATTTTTATATAATGCTGTCATTTCTGAGTCTGTGACGAACCCTAGAAAGTGAACCTGAGATTCAACGCCTAACTCAACTACCAGTTTTTTCAGGTAATCAATATTCCCCTTATCTGATCCAACAAAAACTGCGGGCAAGACAAGGTGGTAAGTTTCCTTAAGAATCTTTAAGCTATAAAGCAGGCTGGCATGATTTTTATGCGGCCAATATTGAGCGGGATAAAACAGAAAGCCAGGTTTCAAGCCGTGCGTGGTTAAAATCTTTTGCTCTTCATCTGCCGTAATTGAAATAAGTTGAGGAGTAGGATGAGGCAGGCATATAATCCTTTCTTCAGGGATTTGATAGAAGAGATGTAACTCTTTTCTCCCTGTTTCATTGGGAACAATAATATAAGCAGCTCTTCTCAAGAAAACCGAGACATATGATTCCCGTCCATTCCACTCGACCAGATTCCCAACTTCAGGGAACCATGGTTGCAGCCGATGCTGCAAATCCCAAACTGTAGCAATGTAAGGAATATCTGTCAATTCGTAAGCAGGTGTAAGAAACCAAACGAACTCGATCCCGTGTTTCCGTGCTGTCTGATCAAAAGCGCTCAAACCGTGATATTCAGGCTCTGCGGGCACAGATACAACCTGTTTCTGTCTGAGCTTAAGCCATCCCTTTTGATGAGAATCAGGCATCTCCGAATGGGTCGGGGGCTGCTCAATTGGAATAAGTTGGATCTGATCAGATAGGTCATGCTGACTAAATCTACCCTCATGAGGATGCGCGAGAAGGAAAAATTGATGGGCAGATCGATGAGACAATTCGGAAATTGCTTTAAGTATCTCGAACTGGAACGTATAAGCTCCTCCGCTAACGGGGGTATAGTTATGAAGATATAAGCCAACTCTCATGATTATGTTCCATCAGGCTTTCTGTGCAACCGTAACGATATGCCAAACCGTATCATTGATCTCCTCGTCATCATGAAAACCTGCAAACCACTTCAACGGAGTCAACCCAGCTTGCTTCAAAAAGAATTTCATTTCCTGCACAAGGAAAAAACGATTAATCTGCATTTCTTGAAGGGTTTGATATCTACCATTGGATTTCATCTCGTTGATGGTATATAAGACATGACACAGTTGTTCTTTATAATCAATGCGCGTCTCAGAGATGCGCTCAATCTCACCGGTGGATGTTTTAAAACGGCGAACGCGCACCGGGTCATAACTACAAAGCATGGCGCCAGCGTGCCAGAATTCGAAGAGGAACAAGCCGCCGGGAGCCAAGTGATCGTGAACAGAACACAACATTTGGAAGATGTTATCGTTTGTGGCAAGATAACCGATGGAGTCAAACAGACATAAAACTATATCGAAGGGGCGTTCAGGCACCTCTAATGTACGCATATCCTGTTGTCGAAATTCCACGCTGGAGTTGACCTTTTGGGCTTTTTCGCGGGCACATGCTAGCATATTGCTTGAATAGTCTGTAGCAATAATCTGATAGCCATGCTTTTCCAGCAGAAGGGAGTGTGTGCCGGTACCACAGGCTAACTCAAGTATTCGCTTACTGACCGGCTTATACTTTTGAATGCACTCATGGATGAAAGCTGTTTCTTCTGCGTAGGGTTTCTCAGCATAGAAGAGATCGTACAGTTCAGCATGGCGGCCGATGTAAGAGCTGTTTGGCTGGATATACGTCATAAATTAGCCTTTATAAAATCCATGAATGGTATCGGCAATGTGATGGATTTGCTGCTCAGTAAGGGTATGAGTCGAGGGCAGATATAAGCCTGAGGTCCACAACGAATCGGCGATGGGCAGCGGGTCCGCGCGGAAGCCAGGAATATCCTGTAGACACGGCTGCTGGTTCATCGGGCAGAAGAAGGTACGCGTCTCGATACCCGCTTCAGCCAGTTTGCTGATCAATTGATCGCGCGACAATCCGAAGTCCGATTTGACCGTGAGGGCGTACATCCAGTAAACATTGCGTGCCCAATCAAGTTCTACGGGCAGTTGCAACCCGGGAATATCATTTAGATAACGATTATAAGTTTGTGCTACACGCCTCTTTTCTGAAATGATTTGTTCGATTTTGTTGAGCTGCGCAACTCCCATCGCGGCCTGATATCCCGTCATACGAAAATTGTAGGCAAGCACTTCATGGCGAAAGCGCGGTGTGGTAAAACCAAGATTACGCAGCAGGCGCAGGCGTTCAGCAAATTCCTCATTATTGGTGATAACCATGCCGCCTTCGCCGGTGGTTATGATCTTGTTTGCATAAAAACTGAAACAGGCCATGTCACCAAAGCTGCCCACCTTCCGACTACGCACGGTTGCTCCATGCGCTTCAGCGGCATCTTCAATGACGATCAGATTGTGTTTGCGAGCAATCTCCATTAAACGATCCATGTCGACTGGATGCCCATATAGGTGTACCGGAATCACAGCTTTGGTTCGAGGAGTGATCAGGCTTTCCAATAAATCCAGATCAAGATTCCAGGTTATATTTTCCGCATCGACAGGAACAGGCATAGCACCGTTATGGGCGACTGCAAGCGCGGTGGCAATGTTGGTACAAGCACTGATAAGTACCTCATCGCCCGGACCAATCCCTGCTGCATCCACTGCAATATGCAGAGCAGTCGTTCCATTGCTAACTGCCACGCCATGTTTTACACCGCAATAAGCAGCAAATCCTTTCTCGAAGTCTGAAAGCGCTTCGCCGTAATTCCCTGAAATCTCGCCGCGCTTGAGAGCGGCCATTACCGCGTTGATCTCAGCATCGCCAATGACGGGCTCGAAAACGTGGATCTTCATTTTTTGACCTCAACAATCACTTTATCGTATTCTGTGCCCAGAAACGGCCCCTGTTTTACACTGATACACTGCATATCCTCGATGACTCGAATGGAATGCACCCCATGAATGAGAACAATGGCATCCCCTTGACGCAGAACAACCTCCCGAAATATTCTGCCATCATCATTGTATAACTGCACGGCAACAACTCCCTTTTGGACAACGAACATCTGCTGTAAATCACTGATTTCTCGTTTGAATGGATGATGATAATGAGGAGGCTCAAAGAATCCAGCTTCATGCGCCAACAATCCAAATTGAAATGATGATTCGGGCGGGGAAAAAAATGTTGTCTTTTGAACAATTACATTTGCCCAAATGATTTCGGCGTAACGAACGCTATTATGTTCAATACTTTCAATGCTCATCAAATTACTCCTGCTTCTAATGCCATCCAATTTCGTTCAGCCGATCCTGACCGTTAGAACACCGCCAATAAGCCTCTTTACGTACAAAATCTGAATTTCTCAATTTATAGCTTGTAGAGCGAATTTTCACATTTTTAAAATATGGGGTAAAAATTGAACGCAGCTCATCTTCCGAATGGAAGTATTGCAAATGATCTTGGCCTTCAAGGCCCAGTGATTCAGAGCCAACAAAAATCCCATTTTCAGAAAGATGTACAAGGATCTTTTCAAGCATTTGTTGTGTAGCATCTGCAGAAAAATGACCAAGAGCACCGTCCCAAACGATCACATCGTATTTTTTCTGTGGAAATGAATCTGCTACAGCATCCAATAAATGATATGCAACATTTGAGGCATCGTTATATTTTCGAGCGGCTTGAAGCGCGTCTCGATCTATGTCAACTGCGTCAACATGTCTGCATTTTTCGGCAAGGAAACGCTTTGTAAGAAAGCCATCCCCACAACCAATATCAAGCAAAGTGTCACCCGGCCGAATTGCTTCGGAGCTAAAAAAGCCGCGATAGAAGGAATATGGTCCAAACAATTCCTTACCAAATACAAAATGAGCACCCAGAACGCGGAAATCTGTAAAATGCGGAGGGGTTTTGCTATATGTCCATTCCTTTCGAAATTTACTATCATAAACAAATAGTAAACTCTTTACCAAAGCCTTCTCTGCAATTCCACCTGCTACCACAACCGAGTTCAAAAAGTAGTACAACCCGCGGCTATATTGGCGAACTTTGTATGGAACTGACATTCTCATATCCTTATGATCACAAAATCTTATCGTGTACACTTTCAATAACATTTCCAATTGTTACGGAAGTTTCTGCATGGTTAATCGTCCTATAACTCAAATAAATTTTCGATTGTCTCCAAAGAGCCACTCTCAAGATTGTATACTTTCATATCTTTTAGCATTCGCAAACGATCACCACCAGCCAAATAAGTCAGGTTGCCCTGTTCATCACGAGACTCTCTAAACTTAGAGTCTGTATAACCAATTTGAATGCTCATTGCCGGGAGGTCTCCAATCTTATCCTTGCGAACAAAATGCGCATTATTCCCATTGCTGTTGGTACCAACAAATACATAACCTTTTCTTTCAGCCAGCAAGTATAGCGCTTTCAAAGAACAGCCCCAATAAAGATTAGAGTGATGGGCATTCGTGCGATAAAACTCAGGATCATATGGTACGGTAACCGCGTAATCTGCCCCGAACACGCTATTATATTCCGCAACGACAATCACAGGATTAACAGTATTAATGCATTCCCAAATCCAATAATCATTGCCATCAATGTCTATGCTTAACAGCCCAATTTCCCCACTAAAGCCGTTTTCCAAAAAGATCTGATTTATATTATCTTTATCAATAAAATGATTAACAGCGGTGAGATCATATTTCCAGTAGATTTGTTCCTGCTTAACAAACTCAATACAACTAGGGTCGCCTTCTATAATTAAGCCTTTCCAATTATTATTCATGAGCAGGAAACGGGTATTAGACTCTCTATAATTTTGAGTGCCAAACTCTATAAATGTTTGATTTTTGGGTTTTATCTGATGAACCAGGTATTGAATAATCCCATCATCGCCAAATTGAGAAAAGACACTAAACTCTGCGTCCTGAATATTATCGTAAACGCCATGCTGTTTAACTTGATTTGCCAGAGTTTTCCCCATTAGCAATTTTAGGACTTCCACATCCCTATCCAGGGATTGTATCTGTCTGTATGACGCCTGTATTGTGGCATTTAACAATTTAACATTTTCATCCAAATTTGAAGAGATATTAATAAATTCAGGAGAAAGTGCCTGACTGATCATTCTAAAAATCGAATTTTGCACCTTGTTCAACATATTTATTTTCTCCACTTATTTCTTAAATAAAAATCCGTAGTATTCACATTTTTCAGGTGCCTTATGAATGGGGTGATTATCACCGACGAGAAATTCGCGCACCAACTGTAGCCCTGTTTCTTGCACACAGCTGATAAATTCCTCGCGGTTTAAACACCATGCCAGATATTCTGTGTTATACATGTGCAAATAAGGCCGCTGGATAAACACATAAGATGGCACCGTCTTAACAATAGGCAAACGAGTGACCAACAAATAGCCGTCTGTTGCGTCTGCCAACCGAGAAAATGTAGCACTCCAATTCTGCGAATATTGCAATGAGCCGCTTGCAAGCACAAAGTCATATTGCCTGTTCAAGCAAGAGTCATCAAAATAGAAACAAGCTTCTTGAAACAATTCCTGCCCATAGCTTGAAAGCATTGGGGTATCTTTACAATGATATTCAATATCAATCATGGGCATAAGCGCTTTCGCTATAAGATAGTAATGACCGATCCCTCCTCCCCAATCGAGCATAGACAAATGTGTAAGGCGATGGGCAGCCAATGCCAGTGAATAGGCAAAAATCATTATGGAATTGTGGCCCTCAATACTTACTTTTGCCAGAACCGATTCGTGAATCCCGCTCAATGGACCCACGCTCTGAGCCATTTCCACAAAAGGCTCCCATTGTTTCAGATAGACTTGTAGTATATCTTCAACATCCCAGCCTTTTACCTCAGGATGGTCTTGAAGGTATTCCCAGCCGTTTGGGATATATTCAAATTCAGGATTTGCAGGAGGAATATCCACGGTGCCATACGGAATGGAAGATCCTTCTACAACCTCCTCCTTTATCTTTATGGGAGAATTAAACAAAGGGGTTTTTAAGAATTTCTGGATGATATGTTTAAGTTTCATACAAAACCGGTAAAAAATGATGCCAGAATATCGTTATAGCTACAAACGCTATAACGACTGGCAGAAAATTACCAATAGATCAAAGATAACCACATTTCGCGAGCGTTTCTCCGGATTGAGCAAGGAATTTATCCAATGCCGCTTTTGGAAATTCATCCTTATAACTCCCCACTACACCACGTCGAATAAAAGGTTTATCCCGAGGCCAGTTGGGGTCATCCCATCCCAATTTTCTCTCTCTATAGCGCATCTTTTCAAAATCTGTTTCGCGGATAACAGTCTGTAAATGTTCTTTGCTCCTGCTAATATTCAGGAAATCACAATATTGCTCCAATGTTCGAAGGCCATTCTGCTTCAAATCCTCATACTTGATAACCAGCATCTCCGACTTATAGGGATTGGATAGCCATACGTTTACATGCTCATGCCACTTTAACGAGAATATGTTGTATTGTTCCACAAACTCAACAAAATCAATTTCTTGCCTATACAAGTCGCGTGTATGATGATAATACGATACAACGGCATCCCGTCCATCACGTAAAAGATAAACAACTTTTTTATATTCCGGATAGGGTGGATTATGGGTTTTGAAAAACATTGGAGTTGAATATCGTCTATAAAAACTTTTAAAGTGCATATCAGGAACAAGGTCTTGTATCACTGAATCAGGCACAAGTTCCGGATTAAATCCATACAACAAACCCACAGTAATAAGCTGAAACCAGGTATTCCCAGATTTTGGATAGCCCGCAATAAACACATCTTGCGGATCATACTTATTAATGGGAATCAACCCCGTTCTGGCCGTTATTACAGTTTCAAGCTCCCAAGGAGTTTCTTGATGAATCTGACGAGTTTGTTCGGATATAGACTGAACAGGAGACCGAAACAGAGCACGCAACCGCTTAATCATGCTCTACCTTGCTCCATTGCCACTTAAATTTATCTGGACTTATAAAACCATTTCTCTTATCAACGGCTCGATCTTTGTCAATCTCAAAATCTTCAAGATGCAATAACATTATATTTTCAATCCAGGCAAGACTTTTAACATAAGGAATGCCAGCATTAATGGAAAGATAGTAATTTCCACTATTCAACAGGTTTCCGGGAATTTCACAACGCGCAACATAATCTCCCGGTTGCCGTAGATCAAGAGAATAATCAAAATCATTATCATTAGTATCCAATACAAATGTGCCATATTCTGAGCTCAATAATATGCCCACTCGGCAATTTGAAAGTGATTCATTAATTCGGTAATTAACTTCAATAGTAAACGGCTGACGATTCGTCAGATTTGTCGTAATTTCATTGCCTGCATTAAATACTGAAACGGAAAGGATCTTAAGCTCGTTTACTCCTTGGTTTGAAATTCCTGCTTCCCACACTTTCAGCCCGCTGGTATCAACATTGACCTTTCCATAATAATTTGAGATAACATCCTGCGTAAGACCTTCCAACTTTAGAACACCGTGATCAATCCAGACACAGCGCTTGCATAAGTGCAAAACAGAGCTCATATTATGGCTTACAAACAGTATCGTGCGACCATTATTGGCTACATCAGCCATCTTTTCCAGACATTTCCTCTGAAATTCTGCATCTCCTACAGCCAGCACCTCATCTAACACCAAAATATCCGGGTCGAGATGTGCAGCCACTGCAAAGGCCAGGCGCACGTACATACCACTCGAATAACGCTTCACAGGCGTATCAATGAACTGTTCCACGCCGGAGAAATCCACAATCTCATCGAATTTGCGATTTACTTCCGTGCGGGTCATGCCCATGATGGCGCCATTCAGGAAGATATTTTCACGCCCGGTCAACTCGGGATGAAAACCCGTTCCTACTTCCAGTAGGCTGGCGATCCGTCCCTTAACATTGACCACTCCGCAAGTGGGCGCAGTAACCTGCGAGAGGATTTTAAGCAAGGTGCTCTTTCCGGCCCCATTGCGACCAATGATCCCCACTGCTTCGCCCTGTTGAACAGTGAAATTAACATCTTTGAGTGCCCAGATGGTTTCACTCTCTCGCTTGCCATGATCCGTCTCGCCGATCTTAAGATAAGGATCTGGTTTACCGCGTTGTCTGGCCCACCAACGTTTGAGATCACCGTAAAAAGTGCCGGTGCCAAATTCCCCTAGACGATATGCTTTTGAAAGGTTTTCGATGGAAATCACTGTATTTGACATTATATGGTATCCATAAAATTGCTTTCTGCTTTGTTGAAGACCATGAAACCGATCAGTAAAACCACCATCATAAATCCCATGCTATATAACAGATAAACAGGTTCAAGCGCGCTTTTCCCTAAAAATGCAAAGCGGAATGTTTCAATTACGGGTGTCAGCGGGTTGGCTAAGAGAAGCCAACGCCATTTTTCCGGCACAGTCGAAAACGGATAAACAATAGGCGATGCATACATAGCTAATTGAAGACCTACACCCAGTAATTGTTGAAGGTCACGATATTTTGTAGTAAGAGCAGAGATAATAATTCCAAATCCCATCCCTAACCCTGCAACAATCAGCACTAAGATAGGGAGCAGAAGGATCCATAAGTTCGGATGAACTTGTGATCCGGACAATAAAAAGAAGAGCCAAAATACTACAAACACCCCAAACCGAACGCCGAACGCGACCATCTGAGAAATGATCAAAGCAATTGGCATACACATACGCGGGAAATATATTTTCCCGAAAATTCCCGCATTAACCGCGAACGTATTCGAAGTGCTGCTAATGCAACTGGAAAAAAAGACCCAAATAGTGTTGCCTGCCATATAAAATAGATAAGGGGGAATGCCATCTGTAGAGATTTTTGCCACACCACTGAAAATAATGGTATACACTATGCTTGAAATGATAGCAGGAATGATGTGCCAGATAGGTCCTAGCACCGTTTGTTTATAGAACGCGACAAATTCCCGCCTGACCCATAAGCCAATAAGGTCACGGTAACGCCATACCTCCCCCAAACGCAAATCCCACCAAGGACGCTGTGGGCGAATAACGAGATCCCAGTCGTTTTGTGGAGTAGTCGTCTCTTGAGAAGTCATATTAGTTTTGCCGGCTCCTTGCAGAGTCAAACGATCTTTTTGTGGTCAACCTGGAAATTTTGTCCGTTTGCCCTTATCAAATGATTTCCCGGGATCTCATCCAAAGAAAGGCCATTTTCAATGCACGTTAAACGCATGATGTCCATCCTTTCGTCTTCCCCTTCCAGATACACGCTGAGAACACCTTGATTT
>Ga0070704_100001608_pt1 | contig 12225 bp, 14 predicted proteins | sample KBSK5252metaG_FD_65467 | JGI IMG/M metagenome (GOLD analysis project Ga0070704, IMG submission 65467) | Corn, switchgrass and miscanthus rhizosphere microbial communities from Kellogg Biological Station, Michigan, USA - KBS K5-25-2 metaG | ecosystem: Host-associated > Plants > Roots >... | reverse complement strand
GATGGTGCGCGCGGCGATGCCGCCGCCCGCATGGCGCTGCATGCCGTAGTTCAGGCGGATGGCGGCCGGCTTGAGGGTGCCGTAGTCGCGCGCCAGCTGCTCCACTTCGGCCGCTTGCAGCCCGCAGAGCCTCGCCACCCGCTCGGGTGGATACTCCTGCACGCGCTTTTCCAGCGCGTCGTAGCCCAGCGTGTAGCGGTCGATGTAGTCGCGATCGATCAGCCGCTCGCGGATCAGCACATGCATCATGCCGAGCGCGAGCGCGCCATCCGTACCCGGAAGAAGCGCGACGTGCTGCGTGCATTTCTCCGCCGACAGGCTCTTGTACGGGTCGATGGCGATGACTTTCGCGCCGCGCCGTTTCGCGGCCTGCACGCGTCCCCACAGATGCAGGTTCGACACGATGGGGTTCGCGCCCCACAGGATGATCAGCTTCGCCTCGTCGAAGCGCTCGGGATCCATGCCGACCGAGCCGCCGAGCGTGGCCTTCAGGCCGTACTTGCCCGCGCTCGAGCACAGCGTGCGGTCGAGCAGCGACGCGCCGAGCTTGTGGAAGAAGCGCCGGTCCATCGAGCTGTACTGCACCATGCCCATCGTGCCGGCATAGCTGCACGGCAGGATGGTCTGCGGGTCCTCGGCGGCCAGCGCCTTCAGGCGCGCGGCGATCTCATCCAGCGCTTCATCCCAGGAAATCTTCTCGAAGAGACCCTTCCCCTTGGGACCGATGCGGCGCATCGGGTGCTGCAGCCGATCGGGCGAATAGGTGCGCTCCAGGTAGTGCGAGACCTTGGTGCAGATCGTGCCTTCCGTGAACGGCGCCTGCGGGTCGCCCTGGATCTTGGTGGCGACGCCGTCGTTCACCGTCACCAGCATGGCGCAGGTGTCGGGGCAGTCGTGGGGGCAGGCAACGCGTACGGTCTCGCTCATGGGCGTCATTTTACGTCCACGAGCTCGATCCAGTGCCGAACCGGCGTTGCCGTCCCACCCTGCAGATGCGACAGGCAACCGATGTTGGCCGTGGCGATCACCTCCGGGCGGCCGGCCTCCAGGGCCGAGAGCTTGCGGCCGCGCAGCTCGCGCGAGATGCGGGGCTGAAGCAGCGAATAGGTGCCCGCCGAGCCGCAGCACAGGTGCGCGTCGTCCACGGACAACAGGGTGTAGCCGGCGGCCGCGAGCAGCGCCTCGACCCGGCCGCGGATCTGCTGGCCGTGCTGAAGCGTGCACGGCGACTGGAAGGCGACGGTTCCCCGTGCTTTGCCCTTCATTGCTTCCAAGGGGACTACTTCCGACAAGTCGCGGGCCAGGGCGGAAATGCGCGCGGCCTTCTCGGCGTAAGCCGGGTCGTGGGCGAGGAGATGCGCATAGTCCTTCACCGTGACGCCGCAGCCGCTCGCGGTCACCACGATCGCCTCGACCGCGCCGCGATCGACCGCCGGCCACCAGGCATCGATGAGCGCGCGCATGTCGTCCCTGCCGCCGTCCTGGTAGTTCATGTGGAAGCGCACGCCGCCGCAGCAGCCCGCTGCCGGTACCTCGATGAGGGAGATGCCGTGGCGGTCAAGGACGCGCGCCGCCGCCGCGTTGATCGACGGCGCGAGCGCCGGCTGCACGCAGCCCGCCAGCGCCAGCATCCTGCGCGCGTGGCGCGGCGCGGGCCATGCACCTGGTTTTCTTGTCTCGGGCTGCAATCCGGCAATCTGTGCGGCTCTCAAGGCCGCCGTGAACAGCTTCGTTCTCGGTAGCGCGAATGCCAGGACCGCGCGCATGGCGCGCTCGAGCGGTCCGCGGCGGGTCTTCGCCTCCACCACCGCGCGCCCGATATCCACCAGCCGGCCGTAGCGCACGCCGGAGGGACAGGTCGTCTCGCAGGCACGGCAGGTGAGGCAGCGATCCAGGTGCAGGCGCGTCTTGGCGGTGATGGGCGCGCCCTCGAGCGCGCGCTTCATCAGGTAGATGCGCCCGCGCGGGCTGTCGAGATCGTCGCCGAGCACCTGGTAAGTCGGACAGGTCGCGGTGCAAAAGCCGCAGTGCACGCACTTGCGCAGGATCGCGTCGGCTTCGCGCCCCTCGGGCGTGTCGCGGATGAAGTCGGCGAGCTCGGTCTGCATCGGCGGCTATACTTTTCGCATGAAGGTCTTCGTCTGGCTGATCATCCTCGGCGCCATCGGCGGCGTGGCGTACGTGCTGTGGAAGTGGCGCGAGCGCTGGCGGGAGCACCAGCGCGCTTCCGAGGAGCGGCTCGCGATGTTCGTCGCCCAGGCGAGACCGATGAGCCCCGCCGCGGCCCCGGCGGTCGCGGCGGTCGATAATTCGCTTCCCCAGCAGAAGCTCTTGTTCGACGCGGCGCTCAAGGCCGGCGAAGCCGGTGAAGCGGCGATTTCCATCCAGCTGTACGCGCGGCTCCTCGAGCGGTACCCGGAAAGCGCATTCGGCGGGCAGGCGCAGGCGGCCATCGAGCAGCAAAAGCGCAAGCTCGCCACTTCCTAGAGCTCCGGGTACATCCGGCCCGGATTGAAGATGCCGTCCGGATCGAACGCGGCTTTCAGCGCCTGGTGCACCCGCGCGAGCACCGGGTCGAGCGGCGCGAAGCAACCCGCGGCCTTGTCCGGTGCGCGAAACAGCGTCGCATGGCCGTTCAGCCGCCGCGCGGTATCGCGCACCTCTGCAGCCGCAGCGCTCGTCCTGAGCCAGCGCAGCGCGCCGCCCCATTCGAGGAGCTGTTTTCCATCCAGCTCGACGGCGGGCGCTGTGGAAGGTAACGACAAGCGCCAAAGCGGCTCGGGGCCGGAAAAGAAGGCATGGGTTTGCTCGCGCAGCTCGCGCCAGAATGCGCCGTCGAGCGCGGTACCGCCGATCCTGGCCGCGGCGGCGTGCACCGCGGCGGCCGAGCCCGAGAGCCGCACCGAGAGCTCGCCGTCGTGCCAGGCGCTCGCGCTGATCGCGAGCGGCTGGCCCGCCCAGCGGTTCATCGCTTCGAGCGCGCGGGCCTGCGGCAGCTCGAGCCGCACGCTGCTTTCGGCCTGCGGCCGCGGCGCAAGCTTGAGCGACACCTCGGCGATCAGCCCCAGCGTGCCGAGCGAGCCCGCGACCAGCCGCGACACGTCGTAGCCGGCGACGTTCTTCATCACCTGCCCGCCGAACGCGAGCGCCTGGCCGCGGCCGTCGACCAGCTTCACGCCGAGCACGAAATCGCGCAGCGCCCCGGCGGCGACGCGCCGCGGCCCGGACAGGCCGGCGGCGACGCACCCGCCGACGGTCGCGGCCTCGCCGAAGTGCGGCGGCTCGAATGGCAGGCATTGATGGTTTTCATCCAGAATCGTTTCCAGGTCCGAAAGCGGCGTGCCGCAGCGCGCGGTGACCACGAGCTCGGTCGGCTCGTACGCCACGATGCCGGCATAGCTTCGCGTATCGAGCACCTCGCCGCGCAGGGCGTTGCCGTAGAAATCCTTGGTACCGCCGCCGCGCAGGCGCAGCGCCGCGCGCCGGGACGCCGCGGCCCGGACGCGCTCCTGCACGTCCGCCAGGGTCAGAACCGCGGCAGCTCCGGGTGCGGCAGCTTGCCGCCGTGGACACGCATGCGGCCGTACTCGGCGCAGCGCGCGAGCGACGGCACCGCCTTGCCGGGATTGAGCAGGCCGCGCGGGTCGAATGCGCGCTTCACCGCGAGGAAGAGCTCGAGCTCCGGCGTGCCGAACTGCACGCACATCTGGTTGATCTTTTCCACGCCGACGCCGTGCTCGCCGGTGATCGTGCCCCCGACCTCGACGCACTTCTCCAGCACTTCCGCGGCGAATTGCTCGGTGCGGTGCAGCTCGTCGGCATTATTGGCGTCGAACAGGATCAGCGGGTGCAGGTTGCCGTCGCCGGCGTGGAACACGTTCGGGCAGCGCAGGTTGTACTTGCGCTCCATGGCGGCGATGAAGCGCAGCACTTCGCCCAGCCGCTTGCGCGGAATCGTGCCGTCCATGCAGTAGTAATCGGGCGAGATGCGCCCGACCGCGGGAAACGCCGCCTTGCGGCCCGACCAGAACCGCAGCCGCTCGGCCTCGTCGCGCGACACCGTCATGCGCGTCGCGCCGGCGCGCTCGAGCACGTCCTTCATGCGGCCGATTTCGTCGTCGACCTCCTCGGGGGTGCCGTCCGACTCGCACAGCAGGATCGCGGCAGCCTCGAGGTCGTACCCGGCGCGCACGAATTGCTCGACCGCGCGCGTCGCCGGGCGGTCCATCATCTCGAGGCCCGCGGGCACGATGCCGGCGGCGATCACGTCGGCGACCGCCGCGCCCGCCTTCTCGACGTCGTCGAACGAAGCCATGATCACGCGCGCGCACTGCGGCTTGGGCAGGAGCTTGAGCGTCACCTCGGTCACGACGAACAACATGCCCTCGGAGCCGATGCCGAGCGCGAGCAGGTCGTAGCCGGGCGCGTCCGGGGCGGCGCCGCCGAGCGCGAAGGGCTCGCCCTCGATGGTGAAGCCGCGCATGCCGAGCACGTTGTGCAGCGTGAGCCCGTATTTCAGGCAGTGCACGCCGCCGGAGTTCTCGGCCACGTTGCCGCCGATGGTGCAGGCGATCTGGCTCGAGGGATCGGGCGCGTAATAGAGCCCGAGCGGCGCGGCGAGCTCCGAGACGACCGCATTGCGCACCCCGGGCTGCACCACCGCGAGGCGCGCGAGCGGATCGAGGCGCAGCACGCGCATGAACTTCGCCATCGAGAGCAGCACGCCGTCCCCCGGCGGCAGCGCGCCGCCGGAGAGCCCGGTGCCCGCACCGCGCGGCACCACCGGAACCTTCAAGGCGGAGCAGGTCTTCAGAATGCGTTGCACCTGCTCTTCGGTTTCGGGCAGCGCCACGACCATCGGCAGCTGGCGGTACGCGGTGAGGCCGTCGCACTCGTACGGCCGGGTGTCTTCCTCCTGGTGCAGAACCGCGCGCGCGGGCAGAAACTCGCGCAGCGCTTTTACGACAGGTAGGGCCGCGCCCACTTCAGGCCTTCCAGCGTGTCACCGAGCGGATTGTATTCGCACCCGATCCAGCCGGCGTAGCCCAGCCCGTCGATGTGCTCGAGCATGAAGTCGAAGTTGATTTCGCCGGTGCCGGGCTCGTTGCGGCCGGGGACGTCGGCGATCTGCAGGTGACCGATGCGCGGCAGCAGGCGCTCGATCGTGGCGGCGAGATTGCCTTCCATGATCTGCATGTGAAAGAGGTCATACTGCAGGAGGACGTTGTCCGCGGCGACCTCGTCCAACACCTGCGCCGCCTGGGAACTGGAGCGCAGGAAGCAGTTGGCCACGGTGCGCTCGCTGAGCGGCTCGATCAGCGCGCGCATGCGCTCGAGGGCGAGCCTGCGCGCCGCGTACCTCAGGTTCGAGACGTAGGTGGCGTGCAAAGCCGCTCGCTCGGCGCCGGCAGGCACCACGCCGGCCATCAGATGCAGGTTCGGGCAGCCCGCGGCGCGGGCGTACTCGATCGCCCGGTCCAGGTCCTCGCGAAAGCGCTGCTCCCGGCCGGCGAGGCAGGCGGTGCCGCGCTCACCGCGCTGCGCGTCGCCCGGCGGCATGTTGTGCAGGACGACCTCGACGCGCGCCTCGCGCGCCGCGGCGGCGATGTCCGCCGCCGGCCACTCGTAGGGATACTGGTATTCCACGCCGCGGAACCCGGCGCGCGCCGCGGCGGCGAAGCGCTCGAGGAACGGCAGCTCGGCAAAGAGCATCGACAGGTTCGCCGCCAGCCTGGGCACGGATGCCAGCATAGCGGACAAGTGCTATGCTTTTTTGGCTGCAACCCATCATACAAATAGAGCGATAGGAGAAGAACATGGGTGCCATCTTCCAGTCCCTCGGCCGCACCGTCACCGCCGGCGTCGTCCTGCTGGTTGTCCTGATCGTCCTGCTCGCCGCCATGGGCGCGCGCGTCGCGCTCGGCGATCACGGCTGGTGGCTGTTCGCAATGCGCTGGCTGCACGTCACGGCGGGCGTGATGTGGATCGGCCTGCTCTGGTACTTCAACTTCGTCCAGACCCCTTCGATGCCGAAGATCCCCGACGACCAGAAGCCCGCGGTCAGCAAGGTGATCGCCCCCACGGCGCTCTTCTGGTTCCGCTGGTCGGCCATGGCGACGATCGTGCTCGGGTTGATCCTCGCCCTGATGAACGGCTACCTGGTGCCAGCCCTGACGCTGCAAAAGCCGTTTACCGCGATCGGCGTCGGCGCCTGGCTCGGCACGATCATGTGGTTCAACGTCTGGTTCATCATCTGGCCGAACCAGAAGAAGGCGCTCGGCATCGTGCAGGTGCCCCCGGAGCAGAAGGCCGCGGCGGCCAAGATGGCCGGCATGGCCTCGCGCTTCAACACCATGCTCTCGATCCCGATGCTCTACTTCATGGTGGCCCAGAGCCACGGCGGCCTGGTTTTTCCCTAGGCCAGCGGAAATAAAAAAGGCAGGGCGCTCGCCCTGCCTTTTCCAGAGCTCGAGCCGGCTTACTTCTTCGGCTCGCTCTTCTTCGTTTCGGCCTTCTTCGCGGGCGGCTTCAGGCAGCCCGACATGTACTTCTTGCGCTCGTCGCCCTTGAGCTTCTTTTCGTCCGCCTGCATGTTGCACTGCTTCATGCGCTCCTGCTGCTTCTTCTGCGCGGCGGTCGGTTCCTTCTTCGGCGTATCCTTCTTTTCCTGAGCCATGGCGGTGACGCTGGCCGTGGCGAAGACTGCGGCTACGAGTAGGGACAGCAGCTTGCTCATTTCTCCTCCTGCTGGGTTAGTGTGCACACACGGGCCGAGGCAGCTTCCTCGTCACCCGAGGCGGGTAACGCACGGGGCGCGCAGGCGTTGACCGGCTACCCGCTGTGGCGGGTGTGGTGGCTTTGGGGGACGGCTGCAGCCCTTCTGACCGCCGCGCTCCTCTGGGGAGGCGAATGGGCCTACCACGCCGGTCATCCGGCGCTGGAAGCGTTTCTGGGGGTAGCGCGCGTCGTCCTCTACGTCGTCTGGTTCGTCGCTGCCTGGCGCTGCTCGCGCAACGTCGCGCACCGGCTCTGGACGCATCTGGCGCGCGCCGCGCTCCTCGCCGGCCTGGTCGCTACCGCCGTGCTTTACTAGCCTCTTCCAGCCCGCCGAGCTTGGCGCCGGCCTTGATGCCGCGCTGCGCGAACCAGCCCTGCGTCATCTCGAGCGCGAAGAGCGCCGGGCGCGCCGCGCAGTGCGACTGCTCGCTGTGCGGCTGCATGTCGGCGATGTTGATGATCTCGCCGCGCTCATCGAGGAACGCGACCGAGAGCGGGATGTAGGTGTTCTTCATCCACATGCAATGAGGCGCCGGCTCGTCGAAGATAAAGAGCATGCCGCCGTTCTGGGCGAGCGACTTGCGGTACATGAGCCCGCGCCCGCGCGTGGCGTAGTCCGAGGCGACCTCGGCACGGATCAGGTGCATGCCCGCCTTGAGCTGCGCCACCGGCAGCTCTTGGGCCAGCGCCGGAGCGGCCATCAGGAGCAAGGGTAGAAGAAATCGCATAAATGAAAAAGGCAGGACATTGTCCTGCCCTTTTCGCCGATCGGAAGCGGGTTACTTCTTCTCGTCTTTCTTGGCGGCCTTCTTGTCGGTCTTGGCCTTCTCGGTCTTCGCCTTCTTGTCGGTCTTGGCCTTCTCGGTCTTGGCCTTGTCGGCCTTGGCCTTCTTCTCGGTCTTCTTCTCGTCCTTCATCTGCGCGCCGGCGTGCGACGCCGCGAAGGCGGAAGCGCTTGCGGCCGCAAACATCGCGGCGACGATCACGGACAACAGTTTGTTCATTTACCTCTCCTGTTAGTGTTCGAACACGGGCCGGCGTAATTGCTCCGCGCTACCCGATGGCGAATAACGCGCGAGCCGCCAACGGGTTGACCTCCCTGTGGGTTTTCCCACGCGCGGCATTCTAGTCAAAACCGCGGAGTCTCGTTAAGCTATTGTTTATAAGAATGAAACTCATCTTCCTGGGGGTGCTCGCGGGGGGTTTCGCGCTCGGCGTCTGGGCGGCGCCGCGCATCCCCGCGGACGATGCCGCGGTGGTGGAGCGCCTGCCGCTGCGCCGCGCCGACCCGGCAGCGGCGGAACTACGCCGGCTGCGCGGTGCTGCCGCTGCACGACCAGACGACCCGGCAACGGCGGCGGTGCTGGCACGGCGCTATTTCGAGCTGGCGATGGCCGACGGCGACCCGCGCTACGTCGGTTACGCGGAAGCCGCGCTGCGTCCCTGGAGCGGCGCCGATGCGCCTGCGGAGGTGCTGTTCGTGCGCGGCCTGCTGAAGCAGTATCGCCACGACTTCCCGGGCGCCCTGGGTGATTTCGAGCGCGCGCTGCAGCGTGATCCCGGGCACGTCGGCGCGCATTCCTGGCGCGCCGCGATCTTCCTGGTGAGCGCCGACTACGGCGCTGCGCGTGCCGAATGTGGCGCGCTCGAGCCGCTCACGAGCGCGCTGCTCGCTGCCGGCTGCCGCGCTTCGGTCGACGGCCTGACCGGCAGGGCCCGCCCCGCGTACGAGGAGCTGAAGGCCGAGCTCGAGGCGCGGCCCGATGCCGCCCCCGAGATCCGGCTCTGGGTGCTGACGCGGCTGGCGGAAATCGCCTGGCGCCTCGACGAGCCCGCCGCCGCGGAGCGGCACTTCCGCGACGCGCTCGCGCTCGACGTCAGGGACAACTACCTGCTGGCCGCCTACGCCGACTTCCTCCTCGAGCAGCGCAGGCCGAAGGAAGTCGCCGCGCTGCTCGAAAGCCGTGGCCAGTCCGAGACGCTGCTCCTGCGCCTCGCCATCGCGGCGAAGGGACTGCGCCTGGCGCAAGCCGAAAGCTACAGCCGCAGCCTGGCCGAGCGTTTCAGCGCCGCGGCGCTGCGCGGCGAGCGCCTGCATCTCGCCGAGGAAGCGCGCTTCCAGCTCGAGCTGAAAGCCGATCCCAAGGCAGCGCTCGCGGCGGCGGCGGAGAACTGGCAAACCCAGCGCGAGCCGCGCGATGCCGAGGTGCTGCTCGAGGCGGCGCTGGCCGCCGGCGAGCGCCGCGCCGCGGCCCCGGCGCTGCGCTGGCTCGACGAGAGCGGCTTCGAGGGAGCGCGGCTGCGCCGCCTGGCAGCGCGCCTGAAATGAAGGTCCTGGCCTTCCTGCTGCTCGCGCTGGCGGCTGTCGTCTGCGAGGCCCATAAGCCGAGCGACAGCTATCTCGCGCTCGAGGCGCAGGGCGGCAGCGTGCGCGGGCAGTGGGATATCGCGCTGCGCGACCTCGAGTACGCGATCGGGCTCGACGCCGACGGCGACGGCGCGATTACCTGGGGCGAGTTGCGCGCGAAGCACGCCGAGATCGCGGCCTATGCGCTCGCGCGCCTGACGCTGCGCGCGGAAGGACGCGATTGCGCGCCCGGCAAGCTCGAGCACCTGGTCGACGACCATACCGACGGCGCCTATGCCGTGCTCAGGTTCGCCGTCGACTGCGGCGGCGGCGAAGCGCCGCGCGCGCTGGAGCTCGACTATCGGCTCTTCGCCGACCTCGATCCGACGCACCGCGGGCTGCTGCGGGCGCGCCTCGGCACGCAAACGCTCACCGCGGTGCTCGGCCCGGACCGGCCGCGCCTCGCGTTGGAAATCGAGGGGCGCTCGCGCGCCGAGCAGTTCTTCGACTATGCGCGCGAAGGCATCTGGCATATCTGGATCGGCATCGACCACGTGCTGTTCCTTCTTTCGCTGCTCCTGCCGGCGGTGCTGCTGGCGACGCGCTTCGCGCCCGCGTTCTGGGACGTGTTCAAAGTGGTGACCGCGTTCACCGCGGCCCACTCGATCACCCTGGCGCTCGCCGCCCTCGGTGTGGTCAGCCTGCCATCGCGCTTGGTCGAATCGGCGATCGCCGCCTCGGTGGTGCTCGCCGCGCTCAACAACCTCTGGCCGGTGGTGCGCCGCGGCCGCTGGCTGGTGGCGTTCGCCTTCGGGCTGGTGCACGGCTTCGGCTTCGCCAGCGTGCTCGCCGACCTCGGGCTGCCGCAGGAGAACCTGCTCGTGGCGCTGGTCGGGTTCAATCTCGGCGTCGAGGCGGGGCAGCTCGTCATCGTCACGGCGTTCCTGCCGCTCGCCTATGCGCTGCGCCATACGTGGCTGTATCGGCGCATGGTGTTCATCGGCGGCTCGGCGCTCATCGCGCTCATCGCCGCGCTGTGGATGGTCGAGCGCGTCTTCGACCTGCAGCTCGGTCTTATATAATTGCGCCCCCTATGGCCTATCAACACATCAAGATTCCTCCCGGCGGCGAGAAGATCACGGTGCGGAAGGATTTTTCCCTGTCGGTCCCGGACCAGCCCATCATCCCCTACATCGAAGGCGACGGCACCGGCGTCGACATCACGCCGGTGATGCTCAAGGTGGTGGATGCTGCGGTGAAGAAAGCCTACGGCGGCAAGAAGAAGATCGTCTGGATGGAGATGTACGCCGGGGAGAAGTCGTGCAAGGTGTACGGCGAGAACGTCTGGCTGCCCGACGAGACGCTCGCGGCGGCGAAGGAATACGTGGTTTCCATCAAGGGCCCGCTCACCACGCCGGTCGGCGGCGGCATCCGCTCGATCAACGTCGCGCTGCGCCAGGAGCTCGACCTCTACGTCTGCCTGCGCCCGGTGCGCTGGTTCAAGGGCGTGCCCTCCCCGCTGAAGAAGCCCGAGGACGTCGACATGGTGATCTTCCGCGAGAACTCGGAGGACATCTACGCCGGCATCGAGTGGCCCGCCCAGTCCGCCGAAGCGAAGAAGGTGATCGACTTCCTGATCAGGGAAATGAAGGTCAAGAAGATCCGCTTCCCGGAGAGCTCGGCCATCGGCATCAAGCCGGTGTCGATCGAAGGCTCCGAGCGCCTGATCCGCCGCGCCTACCGGTACGCCATCGACAACAAGCGAAAGTCGGTGACGCTCGTGCACAAGGGCAACATCCAGAAATTCACCGAAGGCGGCTTCCGTGACTGGGGCTACCAGCTCGCCGTCCGGGAGTTCGGCGCAAAGCCGCTCGACGGCGGGCCCTGGCACAGCTTCAAGAATCCGAAGGGCGGGCCGGATATCGTCATCAAGGACGTCATCACCGACGCGATGCTGCAGCAGGTGCTGCTGCGGCCGGCAGAGTACGACGTGCTCGCAACAACGAACCTGAACGGCGACTACATCTCCGACGGCCTGGCGGCGGAAGTCGGCGGCATTGGCATCGCGCCGGGTGCGAACCTTTCCGACACGGTGGCGATGTTCGAAGCGACGCACGGCACCGCCCCGAAGTACGCCGGCAAGGACTACGTCAACCCGGGCTCCGAGATCCTGTCGGCCGAGATGATGCTGCGCCACATGGGCTGGACCGAGGCCGCCGACGCCATCCTGCGGTCGATGGAGAAGGCGATCAGCGACAAGATCGTGACTTACGACTTCGCCCGGCAGATGCAGGGGGCGAAGCAGGTCTCCTGCTCGGGGTTCGGCCAGGCCATGATCGAGCGGATGTAGGGGATCCACCCCACAAGGCCGCACAAGACAAAAAAGGCCGCCCGGAGGCGGCCCTTTCTTGATTCTCGGGGTCTTTAGACCTTCTGGATGTTCGACGCCTGCTTGCCCTTGGGGCCCTGGACCACGTCGAAGCTCACCTTCTGACCTTCTTTGAGGGTCTTGAAGCCCGACATGTTGATTGCGGAAAAATGCGCGAAAAGGTCCTCGCTGCCGTCATCCGGCGTAATGAAACCATAGCCTTTCGCGTCGTTGAACCACTTCACCGTGCCTGTTGCCATACTTTCTCCCTGATTGTTGATTGAGCTACCGGGCGTCTCGACCCGTGCTATGCCTGAACCACGCCCCGCCGCCCCGAATGGCAAACAGACAGCCTGAATCCAAACACGCCGCCCTTTTACGCGCCCCTCAGGACGTCGTCAAGAGCCTGAAAAAACGCCGTAATCCGCCATCGATGTGCCCTTCGTCGCATTGCACCGCCCCCCCACATTGGCTAGGATAGGTCGCAGGCAGGCAGCACGGAGGCCATGGCGCAGCACAAGGACGACACGGTACTGGAGGCACAGAAGGCGAAGCTCAAGCCTCCGCCGATGTTCAAGGTCATGCTGCTCAACGACGACTACACCCCCATGGAGTTTGTCGTCGTGGTTTTGCAAAAATTCTTCGCAATGACCCGGGAACGGGCTACCCAGGTGATGCTCAAGGTGCACCGGGAAGGCATTGGCGTCTGTGGGGTCTATCCCCGCGACGTCGC
>Ga0070704_100001607_pt1 | contig 12237 bp, 7 predicted proteins | sample KBSK5252metaG_FD_65467 | JGI IMG/M metagenome (GOLD analysis project Ga0070704, IMG submission 65467) | Corn, switchgrass and miscanthus rhizosphere microbial communities from Kellogg Biological Station, Michigan, USA - KBS K5-25-2 metaG | ecosystem: Host-associated > Plants > Roots >... | reverse complement strand
CGGAACCGCTATCGCCCCGGTCCCCTTGCCATGAAGCGCGTTGTTGACGACAGTGGCGTCCACGCCCCCGTCCCTCGCCACCATGAAGTGCCCATTGTCGTTTCCGTACAGGGTATTGTGGACCACGATGACGCCCCGGAGCAGTCCCCGGCGACCGTAGTCCTCCAATCCGACCCCCGCCACCGCATTACCCGTAGCGATATTGTTGCGAATCGTTACCGGGCCACCGCCGGCAACGATCCCGGAAGATCGCAGAGAATCGGCGGTGAGATTGCCCTCAATGAGGGACGCGTGCTCGGCGTTTATCGCGCCATACACCATGATTCCTGGCCCCTTCGTGGCCACTACGACGTTGTCTCGAACGACTCCCCAAGAGTTGAGCTTGACCTGGATCCCATATCCGATCTGTGGATCCGGAGCCCGAACCGTATGGATGTAGTTCCCCTCGATCAGCAGCGCCTCGGCGACGCAGTCCACCCCGTCATGGCAACCAAAGTACATTGCGGTGGCGTCACTGTTCCGAACGACGTTTCGACGTACGACGAGTCCGTGACTGCTGTGGTGGTTCGCAACGATGGCGATGCCGCCGAGTCCAGAGAACTCGCACTCCTCCACTATCACCCCTTCTCTTCCGAATATCCGAATCCCATCGATGTTCGCCTGCGTCGGCCCGAAGGCCAGACCGCGGATGGTGACATGGTCCGCCTTGACGTCGATCACGTTGGATCTCGATCCGTCGTAAACGATCCTCGGCCGCTGAGTCGGAGTCTGGCCGCGCACTACGATCGGCCGGCCCGGAAGCCCGCCCGTTCGGATAGTGCACGGCCCACGATATTCACCCGGAGGCAGCACCACTTCGCCTCCGGGCGGAAGAGCATTGATCTGGGCACAGAAATCATTGGGGTGTCCGATCTCCGCCGCGGTGCCCCTTGCCGGGGGCGTTCCACAGAGGATGACCACCAGGACGAGCGCGCGGCGCACCGAGCCGAACGAGAAGCCCCGTATTCGGGTGACACGTACCATGGTTGGCATTTGCTCCTCTCCGGTCGTTTGGCGCCCCTCCGCTGGCGGCGCCCATGATCGCCAACTTCGAGGGGTCTGTCCCCGCGCCCCCCGCAGCTTCCTACCCGGGCGAGCGCTGGCCCCTGGTGAGCATCCTGATTCCCGTGTTTCGTCGGGTGACCTTCCTCTGCGGGGCCATCGAGAGCATCCTCGCTCAGAACTATCCGAACAAAGAAGTGATCGTGCTAGAAGACGGCTCACGCGAAGCGGAGGACGTCATCAGGCAGTTCGGTGACGATGTGCGATACATCTGGCAACCCAACCAGGGCGTCGCCGCCGCCCGAAACACGGCTGCCCAAGCGGCCCGGGGCGCCTGGATCGCGTTGCTCGACGAGGATGACATCTGGCTCCCTGAAAAACTCATGCGACAGATGGAGCTGGTCTCTCGATTCCCCTCGCTCGGCGTCGTCCACACCAACTACTTCTGGTTGCGGAGCGACACGCCGGAGGAGCGTCCCTTTCCCCTCGTCGCGTCGGTGCCGTCGGGATGGGTAACCCGGGAGCTCTTCCTCGAGCGCTTCTCTCTTCTCCCGAGCTCCGCCGTCATCCGGAAGGACTACTTCCACCGAGTTGGCGGGTTCAACCCGGCGTATCGCCTCGTCGACGACTATGACTTTTGGCTTCGTCTCTCCCACCACTGCCAGTTCGGATATCTCGCCACCCCTCTGACCCTGTACCGGGTCGACAGTCAGGGCGGCAGCAGTGACCGCCAACGGACCGCCCTCGAGAACGTTGCCATTCGACACGCCTTCCTCCGGGCCAACCCGGAGCTCTGCCGCACGTGGCCTCGACACCTCGTCAACAACGCGCTTCACCGCGTTCACCTTACCTGCGCGCGTCGCCACCTGTGGGCGGACGACATTGCGACGGCACGCGCACACTTCTTCAAGGCCTGGACGTGGAAGCCGTCTCACCTCGGCTCGCTCGTGTACGGTCTCGCGTGCCTTGCGGGCCCGATCGCCGTCCGGCCCCTGCGCGGGATCATGAGATATCTGCGCCGATCCGCCGCAATCGAGACCGCGACCGGACACGCAGCGGACGAATCGACGCGCGCGGAGCCCCGCCGGCAGTGACTGAACCCCCTCGTCTCTGTCAGTACCGATAGAGCCAGAAGGACTTGGCGGCATTCCGCCCGAGGAAGAGGAACACATCGTTGGTGGCGTCATAGCCGAGCGTGTTACCGGTTACCTCCGGCGGCACGGGCTCCGACTCCCACCGCTTCGTGTCCACGTGGTAGAGGCCCAGGGGGCTCTTCGAGACCCCGCCATAGCCTGACGTGTTAGGATGAAGCAGCACGCGGTTCTTCGAATCGAAGGCCAGATAGGTCTCGTACTCCCACCCGCCGAACTCACCGCCCGGAGCTACCCACGCGGGGGGGAGCGGGATCAGCTCGACTACCTTCTTGTCCGTGATGGACCACTTCACGATGGCCTTGAGCACGCGCGAGATCGCGTAGATCGCCCGCCCCTGCACGTCGATGGCGGGTTGGTCGTTGCTGAGGTTCCACATATTCGAGACGGCGCGGCCGGAGAACGAGAGGCGGTGGCACGCGCCCGTCGTTCCATCCAGCGGCACAATCTGCATCCCACAGCTCAGGTGGAAGCGGTAGACGGCATCGGTGACGGGATCGAGGACGCCGAAGTGATTGTGGAGATCCCCCCCCCACCCGCCTACCGGGGAGGGGATCGGCGACAGCGCCCAGCGGTTGGCGACGAAGTCGAATGTATACGGGCGCTTCACCGGGTCATCCACAATCCCCGGGCACTTTGTCGGGGTCGCGCCGTAGTAGGCAGGCATGACCACGGCCTGGTCACGCTTCGGGTCGTACACCCATGTCACATTATCCGGGCGGCTGGGCTGGACCCCGCCGGGTGGGGCGCAGAATCCGTGGAGCGTCATCCACGTGGCACTCTGCGCGAGATCGATCGCAAAGACGTTCTGGCCGGTGTAACTGTCCCCCTCCGGTCCCGTGCCATCGCCACCGGCCAGCACCATCCGACCGCGCCGACTGTCGTGGATCAGCCGGGTGTGCTTGGAGGTATAGCCCATCGGCCCCGCGGGGATCGGTGTCCACGTTCTCGGCTGAAGGCCGGCGAGGGGCGTTGCGCCGACGGACTGAGACGAGACCGGGACCTGGCTCCTGGCCTGGGTGAGCATCGGAGTTGGCACCGAGACCCTCGGTGGCCGCTCATCGGTCCTCGTGCTCTCCGCTCCCGCCGGACTTACCGGCAAGGGGGCTTGGCCGGCCTCTGACCACCGCGACGAGGGCACGACGACCCGGGACTGCGTCAGCCCTGTCGGCCCGGGATTGAAGACCCAGACATTGTCATTCCACTGCGTGATGGCCCAGTAGTACCCGCGGTATTCGAAGAAGCGCTTCCAGACGCCTTGCGACGTCGGACGCGGCGGCTGGGTGTCGTCCGGCGGGCTGTGGCGGGTCGCCACCCGCGTGGCGGGGTCGATGACGAACACCGCTCCGCGATCCGCATCCGGCGCGAGCCCGAAGGCGATCAGCTTCCCGCGATCGAAGATCACCGCGATCCCGGAAAGCCGCAGGAACGACGTTTCACCCGAGACGTCAAGCAACGACTCTTTCGCGCCCGGGTTGCGCAGATCGATCACGGACAACTTTCCATTCACGAAGCGGTGGACCTTCCGCTGGCCCTCATCCACCGCCATCGTCGAGGGCGACCCGGGGAGCGCGGATCGGAAGAGCTCCGCGTATGAGTCACCCTTTGGATCGTAGCTGTAGAGACCCGCGCCGGTCCGCACGAGGAGGCGCTCCATGAAGCCGACCCAGCGAGAGGACGTCCCGTAGCCACCCGGCCGCGTGGTCTTGGCCTCCCACTCGGTCGATGTCGGATTCCACCACCACGTCTTGGGCGGCGCCGACTCCCCGCCCGGAGACCAGTAGATCCCGCCGGCGCTCCAGATGCGATCCACCGTCGGGAGGTACTCGACGGCGTCGTACGTATGCACGCTCGCCGGGGTGCCGTCCGAGTAGGGATTGATGTAGGTCGAGCCGGGGTTTGAGGGGATCAAGCGAGGATAGTTTGCGGAGGGGGAGCGCAGCAGCCGCCATTTCAGAACCGAGAGGTCGAATCCCACCACCTGATTCCCTGCCCAGTCAGCGTGTCCGCCAGTCCGCGGGATGACGAACATCCCCCGCTTCGTGTCGAGTGCGCCCGAATTCCAGGCATTGATGATCGCGGAGGCACCGGACAGTGATCCTCCCGGCAGAGACTCCGGTTGCCCCCAGGACGCCCACGCGTCCTTGAGCTTGGTGCCGGGCAGCTCGCGCCACGACCCGACTGGTACCTCGAAGGGAAGGGCGAGCGTATCCGCACTTCCCTCCGGAACGGATCCGAGGACCAGGCTCAGCAGGCAGCTCCCCAGCCACGTCCGAAGCTTCCCACGCACGCTCAGCATCGTCATCCCTCGCCCCTCTCGTCGCTCGTGACGCGTCGGCCGAGATACGCGCACATTCTGCGTACACTCTCCATCGCACGCAAGTCCTTGCCTCGTCCGCGGTCAGTGTTGCACAATCCTTTATATGCTTGATGAAGTGTCGATAAATCGCCCAGTCGCCGATACTCTCGTGATCCCTGGCCGAATCAGCATCGTGAAGTTCGCCTTCATCCTCGCCCAGCTCGCTCTCTTGGCGCTGATAATCCGCCAGTTCCAGATCGAGAGCCCCGCCTTCGTCCGGCTCGCGATGCTGAGCTTCGCCGGGTTCGCGCTTCACGCGTGGCTTCCCCTTCGCTGGCGTCTGGGTTTTTTCGTCGTCCTGTCTCTGGGGGGCATTGTTTCCGTCCTGGGACCGCGCGAGGGAGGGTGGCTGCTCGCGCTGGGAGGGCTGCTCCTGGGCATCTGTCACCTCCGCATCCCTTTCTGGGCCCGGATTGTCACGCTCCTCGCCGTCGCGGGAGGACTGGCCGCCCTGCGCGTCGAGGTGGCGCCCGTCCCATGGTCGCGCGCCGTCTGGCCCATCTTGGCCTCGATGTTCATGTTTCGAATCATCGTGTACCTCTACGACTTGCGACACGATACGGCGCCCTTTTCGTTGTCTCGTGCGCTCGCCTATTTCTTCCTGCTGCCGAATGTCTGCTTTCCGCTCTTCCCCGTCGTCGACTACAAGACCTTCCGCCGCACGTACTTCGACACCGACGCCGCTCGGATCTATCAAACCGGCGTCGACTGGATGGTGCGCGGGGTCCTCCATCTCATCGCGTATCGGTTCGTCTACTACTACGCGACGCTGTCGCCGGGGGAGATCAGCGGCGCGGTCAGCTTCGTTCAGTTCGTGGTGACCAACTTCCTCCTCTACCTGCGGGTATCCGGGCAGTTCCACCTCATCGTCGGGATGCTCTATCTCTTCGGCTTCCGTCTGCCCGAGACGCATCACCGCTACTACTTCGCCTCGAGCTTCACGGACTTCTGGAGGCGAATCAACATCTACTGGAAAGACTTCATGCTCAAGATCTTCTTCAACCCGCTCTACTTCAAGCTGAAGGGCCTGGGGCCCGGGCGGGCCCTCGTGATCTCCACCCTCGTGGTGTTCTTCGCCACCTGGGCGCTCCACGCCTACCAGTGGTTCTGGCTCCGCGGAAGTGTCCTCCTGGTCTGGACGGACGTGGGCTTCTGGTCCATTCTCGCCGGGCTGGTGGTGGTCAACGCGCTGTACGAGACGCGCCACGGCCGGACCCGCCGCCTCGCTCAGAGCGCGAGGCCGCTGAAGAGCGCGCTGGGCCCGACGCTCCGGGTGGCCGGCACCTTCGTGTCGATCTGCCTCCTCTGGTCGCTGTGGACGTCGGACTCCTTCGCGGGCTGGTTCGCGCTCTGGGGCGCCCTGTTCGACTCCTGGCGGTCGACCAGTCGCGCACTGGCGCCCGTCCTCACCGCGGTGGCGATCATCGCCGTAGCTGGTGGCGGCTCGCGCCCTTCCCGTGGCGGAGGATGGGCCGGCCGGCGCTTTCCCTGGCCCCTGACGACGACCCTCGCGTCCCTGGTGATTCTGTCCGCCCTGGGCATCCAGGCGGTGTACACGAGCCTCGGACCCGCGGGCGCGACCGTGATCAATTCCCTGCGCTCGGGCCAGCTCAGCCGCACCGACATGGCCCTCCTCGAGCGGGGCTACTACGAAGACCTGGTGCGGGTCGATCGGTTCAACAGCCAGCTCTGGGAAGTCTATATGAACAAGCCCCAGAACTGGCTCGACGTGCAGGGCCTGGGTCTCGAGCGTTTCACGGGCGACTTCCGACAGAAGGAGCTCATCCCGTCCACGGGTGTCCAGACCCGCTTTGGTCCCATCCACACGAATCGCTGGGGCATGCGCGATCGTGACTACGCCCCCCAGCCCGGGAGCGACACCTACCGGATCGCGCTCCTCGGCGCGTCCACCGTCATGGGCTGGGGTGTCGGCGATGACGAGGTATTCGAGGCGCTGGTCGAGCGGCGGCTCAACCAGGCGCCTCCCGACCCCGCGTTCTCGCGGTACGAGATCCTCAACTTTGCCGTCCCCGGATACGAGCCCCTCCAGCAGCTTGCGGTGCTGGACAAGGCGTGGGAATTCGCGCCTCACGCTATCCTTCACGTGGCGGCGGGGCGGGAGCTGCTGGGAGCGGCTCAAAATCTCGCCACGTCCATCGCCAAGGGTGTCCCGATCCCCTACCCGTACCTCCGGGAGATCGCTCGGCGAGCGGAGATCGACCAGCGCACCGATGAAACTACGGCCCTCCGACGCCTGGAGCCGTTTCGCGGAGAAATGGTCTCCTGGCTCTACGCCGAGATGGTGCGGTCGGCCCGCGCGCACGGCGCGGTGCCCGTTCTCATGTTTCTCCCCCACATCTATCCGGGTATCTGGCAGCAGGAGGCGGCCGAGGTCCTCGATCGCGCGCGGAAAGCGGGCTTCGTGGTGCTCGACCTGCAGGGCATCTATCGCGGTATCGAGGGTACGGATCTCCGATTGGCCGAGTGGGATGCCCACCCCAATGTGCGGGGCCATCAGATCATCGCCGCGGGGCTCCATGACGCCATCGTTCGACACAGAGACCAGCTCTTCGTCTCTCGGGAGGCTCGGAAATGAGCCACATAACCGACACGGTACACGAGTTCATCCTCAGCGAGTTTCTCCCCGGGGAGGACCCCGCCAATCTGACCGCGACGACCCCGCTCATCACCGGGGCCATCCTGGACTCGCTCGCCACCATCAAGCTCGTGGCGTTCCTCGAGGAGCGCTTCAAGATCACGATCCAGGCGCACGAGGCCGACGCCGACCACATGGACACGCTCACCGACATCACCAAGCTCGTCACGTCGAAGCTCTAGTCGGCGCGCCATGGCCACCACCGCGCTCCATGACCTCCTCGCACGCGCCGCGCAACGCCATCCCGACGCCATGGCCGTCGAGGACACCGTCGGCAAGCCGGAAGTGGCGACCGGCATCACGTACCGGGAGCTGGATCGGCTCTCCGACCGCCTGCGGGATCGCCTCCGCGTCCAGGGGGTGAATGCGGGCGACCGGGTCGGGCTCTACCTCCGCAAGTCCGCCGACGGAGTGGCCTCGATGTTCGGGATCCTCAAGGCGGGCGCGGCCTACGTGCCCGTCGACCCGACCGCGCCGCCGCCACGGAACGCCTACATCCTCGATAACTGCTCGGTGACCTCGGTGGTGGTCGAGCGGCGCTTCGAGCAACGGTTGCGCGCCGAGATGGAGGCTCTGGGGCGCGTTCCGGCCCTGATCGTCGTCGACGAGGTCGGGGCCGGCCGCGGGCTCGGCGACGCCCTCGACCGGGAGGATCGGGGGACCCCCGTCCCCACCCGGCCGAGCTCGCGCCCTTCACCTCATGACCTCGCCTACATCCTCTACACGTCGGGGTCAACCGGGAAGCCCAAGGGGGTCATGCTCTCGCACGAGAATGCGACCAGCTTCGTCGACTGGTGTTCGGAGACCTTCGGGCTGACTACGTCAGATCGGTGCTCGTCCCATGCCCCGTTTCACTTCGATCTCTCGATCCTCGACATCTACCTGACCCTCAAGCACGGCGCCACCCTGGTGCTGGTGGCCGAGGAAATCGGCAAGGAACCCCAGCGACTGGCCCAGTTCATTGCCGGCCGCCGCCTGTCGGTGTGGTACTCGGCGCCCTCCATTCTCGGCCTGCTGGCGCAGTACGGCAATCTCGCGCGCCTCGACCTCTCGGCGCTGCGCCTCGTGCTCTTCGCGGGCGAGGTATTTCCCATCAAGCACTTGCGCCTCCTTCAGGACCAGGTGCCGAAGCCGCGCTACTTCAACCTCTACGGGCCCACGGAGACCAATGTCTGCACCTTTTTCGAGGTCCCCGGCCGGGTGCCCGACGATCGAACGGAGCCCTACCCGATCGGCGGCGCGTGCTCGCATCTCCGCACGCGGGTCGTGGATCCGGAGGGGCGAACCCTTCCGGCCGGTGAAGCGGGCGAGCTCTGCGTGGCCGGTCCGGGCGTGATGCAGGGATACTGGAACCTCCCCGAGCAGACCGCGCGCGCGTTCCTGCCCGAGTCCCAGGCAGAACGATGGTATCGGACAGGCGACATCGTGTCGGAGGCGCCTGACGGCAACTACGTATTCCTCGGGCGGCGGGACCGGATGGTCAAGCGGCGGGGCTATCGCGTGGAGCTGGGAGAGATCGAATCGGCGCTCTACCGCCACGCCCTCGTGCTCGAGGCGGCGGTGATCGCGCTCCCCGACGCGGAGTCCGGCGTGCGCATCAAGGCGTTTCTCACCTGCCGGGACGGGAAACGCCCGACCCTCATCGACCTGAAGGCGTTCTGCGCCCAGCACCTCCCCGCCTACATGGTCCCCGATCTCTTCGCGTTCGCGGACACCCTGCCCAAGACCTCCACCGACAAGATCGACTATCAGAGACTGAAGGAGCTGGATTAGTGGATTTTTCCCTGACGCCGGACCAGACGGCGCTTCGAGACAATATCATCCGCTTCGCGCGGGAGGTCCTCAACGAGGGAGCTATCCAGCGCGATCGCGAGCAGACGTTTCCGCGGGAGCTGTGGCAGAAGTGCGGCGACATCGGGCTGACCGGGCTACCGGTTCCGGAGGAGTACGGAGGGAGCGGGCTCGACCCCATCTCCACCGCGGTGGCGCTCGACGCGCTTGGCTATGCCTGTCGCGACGGGGGGCTGGTCTTCTCCGTCTGCGCCCACCTCCTCTCCTGTGTCGTCCCCGTGTGGCGCTTCGGCGCCGAGGTCCAGAAGCGCCGCTACCTCCCGGGCCTCTGCACCGGCCGGATCGTGGGCGTGCACGCCATGACCGAGCCCGCATCGGGATCGGACGCGTTCGCGCTCAAGACCCAGGCCGAACCGGACGGCGAGGGCTTCCGGATCCGGGGCACCAAGACGTTCATCTCGAACGGGCCGGTGGCCGATCTGGTCATCGTCTTCGCCGTCACCGACCCGAAGAAGGGCTATCACGGGGGGGTGACGGCCTTCCTGGTGGAGACGACCACGCCCGGCTTTGTGGTCACTCAGCGCTTCGAGAAGATGGGGCTGCGCAGCTCTCCGCTCGGCGAGCTGGTGTTCGAGGATCTACGCGTCGGCCCCGAGGCTATCCTCGGCGGTGTCGGCGGCGGCTCGGCGGTCTTCACCCACGCGATGGATTGGGAGCGGGTCTGTCTGTTCGCCAGCCAGGTGGGCACCATGGAGCGCCTCCTCGAGGGCTCCATCAAGCACGCGCGCACCCGCCGTCAGTTCGGTCAGGCCATCGGGAAGTTTCAAGCGGTCTCCCACCGAATCGTGGACATGAAGGTGCAGGTGGAAGCGGCGCGTTTACTCACCTACAGGGCGGCGTCCCGGCTGGACCGGACCCGGACGGTGTCCCTCGACGCGGCCATGGCCAAGCTGTTCGTCAGCGAATCGCTCGTCCAGACGGCGCTTGGTGCCGTCCAGATCCACGGCGGGTACGGGTACATGACGGAGCTCGAGGTGGAGCGCGCGCTCAGGGACGCGGTGGGGAGCACCTTGTACTCGGGCACCTCCGAGATGCAGCGCAATATCATTGCCCGTTGGCTGGGGCTGTAACAACCCAGCCAGGCGGGCCCCATGCCCGGCTGTCGAGAGTCTTTCCACTTCCGCCGACGGTAAAGAAGTCTGAGCCTTAACTAGTTGACTTAACTGATCTTTAAGTCTGGCATGGAGACTGCATATAGTCCAGGCATAGCGCACAAGTCGTAAAGCAGCCACAAACACAGTTTCCCAAGGAGGAGCGGTGATGAAGCAGAGGCAAGGCAGATGTTGGACCATCGTGGCTGCAATGGCGGCGGTGGCGACCCTGGCGTTGGGCCCGATTGACGCTTCGGCAGTGACTCTGTCGTACACCCAGCAGGGCGGTTTCACGATCGGTACCGCCACGTCGACCGCCGGTACCGGGGGCGTCGAGTTCTTTGCTCCCACCGGCTTCACGCCCACCAGTGGCCCAAACACCGGCCAGGCGACCTATGGTGAGATCGGTTGGGGCTGCGGCAGCGCCAGCGCCAGCCTTGGTGCTTGTAGTCTTCCCTCGGCCCCCAACAACACAGTGGCTCCTCGGAGCCCTGTCACGGGTCTTCCGGCGCCACCGGCGGCCGATTTTCCGGTGAACTACCGCAGCGCGCTCGATGGCGACCCCTTCTCGGGCGTGGTCGAAGTCGGCGGCGACTGGGTGAACATCTTCAGCCTCCAGCACTACAATCGCACCATCGGTCAGGACGCCGCCTCGTTGACCCAGATCCAGATCGACACGCTGCTCTCGCTCGACTCCATCCCGCCGACCGGGGGCGATTCCGACGCTGGCTCAGCGACTATCAACTTCCAGGAGACCCTCAACTCTGGCCCGTGCCAGGCTGGGACGGGAGCCGTTCCCTGCCCCGACATCTTCACCTTCGCGGCCGCCGAGTTTGACCCCGTCGTCGTCACCATCGACGGCGTACAGTACCTTCTCGAGTTCCAGCTGATTTTCCCCGGGACCACTTTCGATGAACGGACGGGGCAATTCGTGGGCAACGGCGCGACGTTCTGTCCCAACGGCGCCATCTGCACCGCTGAGAACGCGATCAGCGAGGCTATCATTCAGATGCGCGTGGTGGCCCTCGCGGTCCCGGCTCCCGCGGCCCTGCTACTCCTGGGCTTCGGCTTGAGCGGCCTCGGGGTCGTCGGCTGGCTCCGTCGCTCCTAGAGACATCGGTTCTCGGTAGACGTTAGGCAGGACCGAGCGCCCCCGTGGATGGTTCACGGGGGCGCTCTTCAGTATTCGCGAGTCGATCGCCGTCAGCGCGTCAGATACGGGTGCTTGCGCTCGTAGGTGGTGGGGTAAGGGAAGTCGCCGTGGGCAAACAGGCGAAGCTGTCTGGGCAGCCTCGGCGCATGGCGATCGAGGCTGGCATCCAGGCGGCCGAGCAGATCATCCGACGCCGCCCTCCCTGGCCGTAGCTGGACCTCGAGCTTCAAGGCGGTGCCACTCGAGGCCATGCCGAAGAAGCCGGTGACCTCCCGCGCCACCTCGAGATCCGCGAAGAGGGCCTCCTTGACCAGCTCCGGGCCGACCACGTTCGACCCGATCTCCAGGCCCGCCGTACGCCCGAATATCGCCACACAGGGCAATCTCAGGGCCGGCGCGGGCACATCGGGCGCATGCTCGCGCAGGACAGCCTCCAGGCGCCGGAACGGCACGATTCGGGCGAGGTCGCCCGTCCGGTAGCGGAGCTGCGGCATGGGGAGGTCGGCGCTGGCAAGCGATACCGCCAGCTCCCCCATGGCATGACCCGGGACCGGGATCTCCTCGATGAAGCTCCGCATGGGGTAGTACACGAAGAAGTGTGGGGTAACGGTCGATTCGACGCCCAGGAGCGTCCTCCGAAAGGCGGGGTTCCGGTAGGCCCGGCGGATGATCCGAATGGTTTCCGGGATCTCGTGGAAGAGATTGAGCCCGAGCTCCCCCGCCCCCATGGTCGAGGCGACGAAGGTCTCCGTGGGATTGTCGGGGTCGGCGATGCCGAGGAGCCCCGAGACATAGGTCCGCCAGCTTTCGGCGAACCCTTCGCCCCCCGCGGCCAGCGTCGTCCGATGCGCTTTCCAGTCCACGCCCTGCTCGGCGCCGTCCTCGAACAGCTTCTTGGCGAACAGCGGCTGGCTGATCACGATGAGCTGCTCGAA
>Ga0070704_100001606_pt1 | contig 12238 bp, 13 predicted proteins | sample KBSK5252metaG_FD_65467 | JGI IMG/M metagenome (GOLD analysis project Ga0070704, IMG submission 65467) | Corn, switchgrass and miscanthus rhizosphere microbial communities from Kellogg Biological Station, Michigan, USA - KBS K5-25-2 metaG | ecosystem: Host-associated > Plants > Roots >... | reverse complement strand
CTCGGCGTGCGCCAGGTTCCGATCAGCTACGAGACCCAGGGTGAGACACGCATCGTGCGCATCAAGGATTATGTCGACGGGGCGATCACGCCGGTGCGCGGCAAGGAGCCGGGGCAGAACGTCATCATCAGGAACAGCGACTACTGGATCGGACCGGATGTCATCGTCTCGCGCGCCGACAAATCGCGGTTTCGGGGGTACGGCCGCAACTGGAATCTGACCGGAAAATCGGCTGAGATCGTGAAGCTGAACTGGGGCAACGAGTGACGGACTTCGCGCGCATCCGCGCTTTCACGGTTCACGTCTTTACCGCAACGGGTGCGGCGCTCGCTTTGTTGGCGCTGATCCTGGCGACCGGCGGTCATTGGGCCGGTATGTTCTTTTGCCTCGGCATGGCATTGGTGGTGGATGGCCTCGACGGACCGATGGCGCGGGCTTTCGAAGTGGAAAAGCTTTTGCCGCGCTGGTCCGGCAACACGCTCGATCTCGTCGTCGACTTCACGACCTATGTCTTCGTCCCGGCCTTTGCAATCGCCGCAAGCGGGCTGCTGCCGCATGTTTTGGCCATCCCGGCCGGCATTGTCGTGGTGATCACCGGCGCACTTTATTTTGCCGACCGTGAGATGAAGACTGACGACAATTATTTCCGTGGTTTTCCCGCGGTGTGGAATTTGGCTGCCTTCTATCTCTATCTGCTTGAGCCGCCGGAATGGGCGGCGGCAGTTTCAATCGCCGTGCTTGCCGGACTGAGCTTTGCGCCGATCAGGTTTCTTCATCCCTTACGCGTGCAGCGCTGGCGCCCGATCAACATCGCACTTTTGGCGGCGTGGGCCGTTCTGGCACTCATCGCCGTGGTTCAGGATCTCTCGCCGGGCCTCTATGTAACGCTGCCGCTGTCTCTCATTGCGGTCTATTTTTTTCTGATCGGATTGTTGCGCCCACCCGTCTGATCGTGTTCGATCGCCGCCGGAAATTACGGAGCAAGCCATGTCCCGACCCGTTCTGCTGATCGCCGGCGGCAGCCGCGGTATTGGCGCTGCCACAGCGAAACTGGCGGGCACGCGCGGGTACGACGTCGCGGTCAATTACAAGACCAATTCAAATGCCGCGGCAGGCGTCGTCGAGGCCGTGAAGAAGGCCGGGGGTAAGGCGATTGCAGTGCAGGGCGACATGGCGCTCGAGAAGGATATCGAGCGGGTGTTCGACGCCACCACAGATGGTCTTGGGCCGATCACGCACTTCGTGCACAGCTCGGGGATCATCGGCGACAATTCCCGGCTCGACGAAGTCAGTTCCGCTACCATCCGCGAGGTGCTCGACCTCGATACCTTTGGCGCGCTGCTGTGCCTGCGCGCCTGCGTCAGGCACATGTCGACCAAGCACGGCGGCAAAGGCGGGTCGGTGGTGATGCTGTCATCGATGGCGGCCCCCCTGGGCGGCGCTAATGAGTGCGTGTGGTATGCGGCTGCCAAAGCGGGGGTCGATTCCATGGTGATCGGCGTTTCGCGGGAGGTCGCCAAGGAGGGGATGCGCGTCAATGCGATAACGCCGGGCGTGATCGATACCGACATTCAGCCGCCCGGACGGGTCGAACGCGTGACGCCTATGCTTCCGATGGGCAGGGCTGGGCAGGCGGACGAAGTTGCAGAAGCCGTGCTCTTCCTGCTTTCGGATGGTGCCTCGTACATCAATGGCGCGAACTTGCGCGTGTCTGGCGGACGCTGACCAGCCTTGCGCTTGGCGCTTGGCCGCCTATGATCGCCGCCGAAATTCCATCCGATAACAACACAATCTTATTCCAGGGAGTGAAACATGGTCGCGGCAGTGCGCGTACACAAACCCGGTGGTCCTGAGGCGTTGACGTATGAGGACGTCCAGATCGCCGCACCCGGCCAGGGTCAGATCAAGATCAAGCAGCACGCCTGCGGCGTCAATTTCATCGACGCCTATTTCCGCATGGGCATGTATCCGTCGCCTGTCGGCCTGCCATTCATTGCCGGCAACGAGAGCGCCGGTGAAGTCATGGCGGTGGGCCCAGGCGTCACCGACGTCAAGGCCGGCGACCGTGTCGCCTTTGTCGGTCCACTCGGCGGCTACGCGGGGGAACGGCTGGTGCCGGCCGATCGCGCAGTCAAATTGCCTTCCAATATTTCGTACGAGCAGGCCGCTGGCATGATGCTCAAAGGCATGACCGTGCAATATCTGCTCAACCGCACCTACAAGGTCGAGAAGGGCACCGTCTGCCTCATCCACGCCGCCGCAGGTGGCGTCGGGCTGATCGCGTGCCAATGGGCCAATCATCTTGGCGCGACAGTCATCGGCACCGTCGGCACGAAAGAGAAGGCCGAACTCGCCAAGAAGAATGGTTGCCACCACACCATTCTTTATCGCGATGAGGATTTTGTGGCGAAGGTCAAGGAGATCACCAGCGGCAAGCTCTGCGACGTGGTCTATGACGGCATCGGCAAGACGACGTTCCCGGCTTCGCTCGACTGCCTGCGCCCGCTTGGCTACTTCGTGAGCTTCGGCAGCGCGTCAGGACAGATCGAAGCGTTCAACATCAACATTCTCCAGACCAAGGGCTCGCTTTTCGCAACCCGGCCGACGCTCAACAATTACGTCGCCAAACGCGACGATCTGGTCGCGACCGCGGCCGACCTTTTCAAGGTGGTCGGCTCCGGAGCAGTCAAGATCCCGATCAACCAGAAATATCCGCTCAAGGACGCGGCCAAGGCGCACAAGGAAATGGAAGGCCGCGACACGACCGGCTCAACCATCTTGATGCCGTAGGTTTGCCAGATGCACTGGGGCGCGGTGACGGTGATAATTCTCGCCGTCTCCGCGCCCTCTTCACATGCACTTGCGGTCGATGATGCCGAAGCGCTGGCGCTTGTGCAGAAGCACTGCGTGATGTGCCACGCGACGAAACCGACGCATGAAAGTTTCCGGGAAGCGCCAAAAAATATTGTCCTGGAAACCATCGCCGAGATCAGGAAGCACGCTGCAACAATTTCAGCGCAGACGGTGCAAACCAGGGCCATGCCGCTTGGCAATCAGAGCGGCATGACTGATGACGAACGTGCTACGCTCGCTCAATGGTTGAAGAATCAGCAGTAAGCGGCGACGCCAGGCCCTGGGGCTTTTTCGCCACGTTCGTCCTCGGCGCGATCGCGCTTCTCGCGGGCCAACTCGCGGGCATGGCGGCACTGGTCGGCTGGTACGATTTCGATCTGCGGAATGTGCCCGTGCTGAGTCAGCATGGCGGCGCCATCATCTTGTTCATCTTTGTATCGGCGCCCGTGCAAGTCGCGATCCTTGCGCTGGCGGCCGGCTACAAAGGCAACATTGCCGATTATCTCGGTTACAAGCTGCCGCGCCGCGGCGAAGTGGTGCTGTGCCTGGCAATTCTGGCCGCTATGATCGCAATCGGCGATGCCATGAGCTGGCTGGCGGGCCGGAGCGTCGTCGACCGCTTCCAAACCGACATCTATCAGGCAGCCAATAGCGTCGGCCAACTGCCGTTGCTGCTGGCGGCGGTCGTGGTTCTCATCCCGATCGGCGAGGAGACCCTGTTCCGCGGCTTCCTGATGCGCGGCTGGCTGCGCTCGCCCCGCTTGGCCTGGCCCGTCATCCTCATAGCGGCAGCGCTGTTCGCGATCATTCACGTCCAATACGACTGGTTCCTGATCGGACAGGTTTTTGCTTTCGGTGTGCTGTTCGGCTGGGCGCGATGGGCGACCGGGTCAACTCTTCTGACCATGATGCTGCATGCTGTGGTCAACCTGGAAGGCATGCTGGAAACGTTTTTGAGTCTCAACGGCTGACCGGGCGGCTCAAAGCAACGAGGCGATCTTCGCAACGGCGGGATGATGTTTGATGCCCGCCGGCAGGCGCGGCAAGCCTACAACTCCGACCGATCCGGCAAAGCGCGTGATGCTGGCGACCGTATCTGCGAGCTCGACCGTATCGCGCTCGCTTTCAGACACGACGATCGCCGCAATCGACAGTTTGCGCTGGGCGATGACGTCGAGTGCCGTCAAAGTATGGCTGATGGTGCCGAGATAGCCGCCGACGACCAGCAGCAGCGGAATATCCAGCGCCGACATCCAGTCGAGCACTGTGCGCTGCCCGTCGAGAGGGACCATAATGCCGCCCACGCCTTCGATGAAAAGTGGCCCTTTTGCGCCGTCGATCGCCGCGCGGCTGAATTTGACCAGCTCGTCGAAGTCGATGTGGCGTCCTTCGCGCGCCGCGGCAAGATCGGGCGACAATGGCGCCCGGAAACGCCATGGTGCGATCTGGTTCACTTCGTCGGCGGTCACCGGCCGTCCGAGCGCATCCAACAGCACTGCGGGATCGCTGGTATCTACTACTGATGAATCATAACCACTGACGACAGGCTTGAGCGCCGCCACGGGCTGGTTGGACTCGCGCAAGTACCGAATGAGCGCGGCGGTCACGAAGGTCTTGCCGATATCGGTGCCGGTCGAGGTGACGAAATAGGCGGCCACGGCTAAGCCGACAGTCTGTCACGAACGATATCGGCGAGCCGCTCGATCTCATCGTCGGGGTGTTGCGCTGTAAAAGTGAGGCGCAAGCGCGCGGTACCCGGTGGCACCGTCGGCGGGCGGATCGCGACGACGAGAAAGCCTTCGTCTTCCAGAGCGCGTGAAGCAGACAGCGCCTCCTCTTCGTCGCCGATGACAATCGGGACGATCGGGCTTTGCGCTTCGGGAAGTCCAGCGCGGCGCGTGAATGCCTTCGCCTTGGCGACCGGCAGAGCCGCATAGGCCGGCTCCCGCTCGATCAAGTCAAGCGCGGCGATCGCTGCTGCAACACTGGCCGGCGGCAAGCCGGTCGAATAGATCAACGTGCGTGCACGGTTGCGCATGAGCTCGACGACGGGCGCTGACGCGCAGAGGTAGCCTCCATAGGAGCCGATTGCCTTTGACAGCGTTCCCATCTGCAGTGGAACGGCAATGTACGAATTTTCCGGGAAGCTGGATCCGCGTCCGCCGCCGAGCACGCCGATGCCGTGGGCGTCGTCGGACATCAGCCACGCGTCGTATTGCCCGGCTAGGGACAACAGATCTTCTAGCGGGGCGACGTCACCGTCCATGGAGAAAACGCCGTCGGTAACGATGAGGGCGCGCTCATGCTGCGTGCGATGCGCATCAAGCAGTGCGCGCGCATGGCCGACGTCGTTGTGGCGGAAGATCTTGACGTGTCCGCGCGACAATTGCGCGCCGGCGTAAATGCATGCGTGCGAGAATTCGTCCAGCAGCACGAGACCATCGCTGCCGATGAGCGCCGGAATGATCCCGGTATTGGCAAGATAGCCGGAGCCGAAAACGCAGGCCGCCTCGGTGCGCTTGAATTCGGCCAGGCGCGCCTCGAGCCTTGCGTAAAGCGGGTGATTGCCGGTGACAAGGCGTGACGCCCCCGAGCCCGCCCCGAATTCCTCGATGGCGGCGATGGCGGCCTTCTTGATTGCGGGGTGCTGGGTGAGGTTGAGATAGTCGTTGCAGGAAAACGACAAGAACCGACGGTTATGCCGCTCTACCCAGATGCCGTCCTCGCGCAGCGTTTCGTTCAGCGCTCGGTAGAGGTGCCGTTCCCTGAGCGATGCGAGCTTGTCTTGCGCGTAGGCGTCGAGCGAGTGCATCAGTAACCTTGCCAGGTCATGGATCAGATGCTTAGCACGAAAGGGGTGGGAAAACGTCAAATGACGAGGCGGCGCAGCAAAACCGGCGCGACACCCGGGCGGTATGACCCGGAGCTGGCGCATGTGTGGCTGCCTTACGCCCAGATGAAAACCGTGTCGCCGCCGCTGCCGGTGGCGCGAACGCAAGGCGCCCGCATTTTTCTTGCGGACGGACGCGAACTGATCGACGGCATCGCAAGCTGGTGGACGGCCTGCCACGGTTATAACCATCCGCACATCCGACGAGCCGTCGAGACACAGCTCGCGTCGATGCCGCACGTGATGTTCGGCGGACTTGTGCACGAGCAGGCGCTCCGGCTTGCCGAACGTCTTGCCCGATTGCTTCCGGGCGGCCTCGAGCGGGTATTTTTCTCCGACTCCGGATCGGTCGCGGTCGAGGTCGCCATGAAGATGGCGACGCAATACTGGATCAATCGCGGAGTGCGCGGCAAAAAGCAATTTGTCGCCTTTCACGGCGCGTATCACGGCGACACGCTCGGCGCGATGTCCGTCAGTGATCTGGACTCCGGCATGCATGCCAGGTTTGCGGGCACGTTACCCGCGCAACACATCGTCGACCTGCCGGAAAACCCTGCCGCGGCCTCTGCGCTCGACAAATTGTTGAAGGACCGAAGCGGCACGATCGCCGCCATTATCGTCGAGCCGTTGGTTCAGGGTGCAGGCGGAATGAAATTCCATGACGCCAGTGCGCTTCGTCATCTGCGAGCGCTCGCGGACAAGCACGACGCACTTCTGATCTTCGACGAGGTGTTCACCGGGTTCGGCCGCACCGGGACGATGTTTGCTTCCGAGCAAACGCAGATCGCGCCGGACATCATCGCACTCTCGAAAGCGCTGACCGGGGGCACGCTGCCGCTTGCGGCGACTGTGGCGACCGCGAAAATCTTCGATGCCTTCTGGTCGGACGACCCGGAGAAGGCATTGATGCATGGGCCGACCTACATGGCGAATGCGCTCGGCTGCGCGGCCGCGAATGCTTCGCTCGATCTGTTTGAGGGAGAGCCGCGCCTGCAACAGGTCGCGGATATTGCCGCCATGCTCGCCAAGGGCCTCAATCCGTGCCGGGGTTTGGCGGGCGTCAAGGGCGTTCGCGTGAAAGGTGCGGTCGGAGTTGTTGAGCTGGACCGGATCGACAATCTCGACGCAATGCGTGCGCGATTTATCGAGTTGGGGGTGTTCGTGCGGCCGATCGGCAATGTCATCTATCTCACGCCGGCGTTTACGATATCGACGGACGAGCTCGAGACGCTCATGAGGGCGGTAGTCAAAGTCGTTCAGGAACAGAAGCATTGAAGAGGGACGTATGACGTACAGCGGACCGGTTATCGACACGCACCATCACATCTGGTTGCGCAAGGATGTGGCCTGGCTCGCCGATCCGCCGATACCGCGCATGTTCGGCGACTATTTCGGAATCCGCCGTGACTACCCCGTCGAGGAGTTCATCAACGACGTGAAGCCGCATGGCGTCACGAAATCGGTGCATGTGACCGCGATGTGGGGCCCCGGCAAGGCGCTCGAAGAGACGCGGTGGCTGCAGTCGGTGGCGGACAAGCACGGATTTCCGCAAGGGATCGTTTCGAATATCGATCTCGCGGATCCTGAGGTTGAGGCGGCGATCAAGGCGCAGAAGAAATTTCCGAACCTGCGCGGGGTGCGGCAAATGCTCTATTGGGATGCCGATCCGGTTCGGCAGGGCGCGCGGCGAGCCGATTTCTGCAATTCACCGGACTTCCGGCGTGGCTTCGCGCTTCTGGAAAAGCAGGGCCTGCATTTCGAGCTGCAGGTCTATGCGGGGCAGGCTAATCACGCTGTGGAGCTAATCAAAGCCTTTCCGGGCGTGAAGATGATCCTGGTGCACGCAGGCATGCTGACGGCGCGTACGCAGGCGGCCATCGACCAGTGGCGCGCGGCGCTCATGATGATGGCCGCTTTTCCCAACCTGCACGTCAAGATTTCCGGACTCGGAATGTACAGCAGCGGCATCACGCTGCCGCAGGCGCGCCAAGTGATCCGCGACGTCATTCAGATTTTCGGAGCCGAGCGGACGATTTACGGCAGCAACTTCCCGCTCGAAAAGCTGCACGCAAGCTATGCGGATTTCTTCGGCATCTATCGCACGGTGCTTTCGGAATATACCGAGGCCGAGCAGCGTGCTGTTCTCCACGACAACGCGGCGAAATTCTACCGCGTCTGATGTCATCAGAACCCCACGGCGGCGCCGTGCAGGTCGTATTCGTCGGCCCGCTCGATCTTGACGGTCGCGATCTCGCCGACTCTCAGGGGTCGGCGGCTTGTAACATAGACGGCGCCGTCGATCTCGGGGGCATCGGCGATTGATCGTCCTTTGGCGACGGTGGGGCCGATCTCGTCGATGATGACCTTCTGGCGGCTACCGACCTTGCGTTTGAGACGACGCGTCGAAATCTTTTGCTGCGCCTGCATGAAGCGGTGCCAGCGTTGCTCCTTGACCTCATCAGGGACCGGCGCGGCGAGATCGTTTGCGGCGGCGCCCCGTACCGGTTCGTATTTGAAACAGCCGACGCGATCGAGCGATGCCTGATCGAGCCACTCGAGCAGAATTTCGAAATCGGCGTCGGTCTCTCCGGGAAAACCGACAATAAAGGTCGAGCGCAAGGTGAGGTCCGGGCAATCGCGGCGCCAGCGCTCGATGCGCTCCAGTGTCTTTTCCTGTGCCGCCGGTCGCTTCATCCGCTTCAGCACCTCGGGTGAAGCATGCTGAAAGGGAATATCGAGATAGGGGAGAACCTTCCGCTCGGCCATCAGCGGGATGATCTCGTCGACATGCGGATAGGGATAGACATAGTGCAGCCGCACCCAGACGCCGAGTTCGCCGAGCGCAGTCGCAAGGTCGATAAATTTCGCGCGCACGTCTTTCTCGCCCCACTTGCTCGCCGCGTATTTAATGTCGAGCCCGTAGGCGGACGTATCCTGTGAAATGACCAGCAGCTCCTTCACGCCGGCTTTCACCAATTTCTCGGCTTCGCGCAGCACATCGGCAGCCGGCCGCGAGACGAGATCGCCGCGCAGGCGCGGAATGATGCAGAACGTGCAGCGATTATTGCAGCCTTCGGAAATCTTCAGATAGGCATAGTGCCGCGGCGTAAGCTTGATCCCCTCCGGCGGCACCAAATCAAGAAACGGGTCGTGCTTCGGTGGCAAGGCTCTGTGGACGGCCTCGACAACGGTTTCATATTGCTGCGGGCCGGTAATTGCGAGGACATCTGGATAGGCGGATGAAATGCTCTCGGGTTCCGCACCCATGCATCCGGTGACGATGACTTTGCCGTTTTCCTTGAGCGCGCTGCCAATGGCCGCAAGCGATTCCGCCTTGGCGCTGTCAAGAAAGCCGCAGGTGTTGACGATGACGAGGTCGGAGCCCTTGTGCTCGCGTGAGAGCTCATAGCCCTCCGCGCGCAGGCGCGTGACAATACGCTCGCTGTCGACGAGCGCCTTCGGGCAGCCGAGGGAGACAAAGCTTACCTTCGGCGCGGCCGGATCAGATTTCGGCTCTGGATTGACCATTGCGGCAAGGAGCTAATGGTGATTGGGGCGAATAGCAACCCGGACTGCGGGTCGCTTCAGAAACGATGCATGAAATGACGCATCGAGAGCGAGAGCGGGCCAGGACAAGCTCCACAATCGCGCTCGCTCTGCGCCTTGGCGATATGCACCAGGTAGCGGTATCGTGGCGATCCGTGGGTGACTCGCCATGACGCGTTCAGGGATCTTCGCCGGTCTGGTTGCGACAGGAATCGTGATGATTGTCAGCGCGACTTGGGCTGCCGATAGCAAGATGACGTCGTGGCGTTATAACGCCCACAGTTCTGAGCTCCCATTTCCGCGCAGCGAACGTGCGCAGTCTGTCTGGGCCTCCGGCCGTTGCTGGAAGGAGTGCGGTTCATATTGCGCCTGGGGAATGGCGGGCTGCCTGCAGCAGGACTCGCAAGGCCTTTGTCTGAAGCTCACCGACCGATGCGACCGCTATTGTCAGCGCGAGTGCCGGACGAACGCCGGGCCGTTTCTGCCATTCGAGCTTCCGTGGGAGTAATATCCGCGCAGGCTTGGCGGAAGGGGTGAGATTCGAACTCACGAGAGGCTTGCACCTCTGCCGGTTTTCAAGACCGGTGCCTTAAACCACTCGGCCACCCTTCCAGCTTTTGGAATCAATCGCTTAGCGTCACCGCGAAAAGAACAGATAGCGAAAATGCCACCGGATTGCCACCGGAATGGGTCCAAAAATGAAAGACCCCCGGTAATGCCGGGGGCCGGGTTTGTTCTCGATCATGTCAGGGCCGCGTTGATCGCCGCCGCCGCCTTGCCATCGTCCTTACGGAACAGGTGGGCGTAAATTCGCAGGGTGATGTCTGGCTTGGCGTGACCAAGGCGCTTACTGATCGTCACGATGTCCACGCCAGCGTCGATGAGTTGGCTGGCGTGGGTGTGTCTCAAGGCGTGGTACGTGACTTCGGGCATGCCGATGCGGACGGCGTAATCGCTCCATGCCGCGCTGATCGCGTTGGGCGAGAGTGGGGCGCCGTCAAAATCGGCAAACAGCAGATCGCCACACCAATTCCAGCGGCACTTCCACTTTTCGCTGGCGGGCTCGGTATGATCGGATTACTCGCGCGTCGCAGGAAGCCGAAGCAAATCGCTAGATCAATTTAGTATGTGGCCGAAAGGCCCTCGGGCGAAACGCTGAAACGCCCGGGGGTTTTTTGTGGGTCCGACGTTCGAATGAGAACGTCACTGTCCTAGAACGACAGTTTTGGCTTCGCGGTTTGTTCGTCGCGGACAGCCTTGTCGCATTCAACAAAGTAAGCGACCCCCGTCGCAGCAGTTGTGGCTTCTGCTCGATTGAGGTCGCTTAAAGCGTAAGGGATCGCCGCTTCATCTCGACTTATAGGGCGCTCCCGCAGTGAGTGTTATGGCGCAAGTGCAACAGTGCACAGAATTGCGTAACGGAACTCTAGCCATTCAAATCAAGATTGATGGCAAGAACTAACAAAAACATGTCGGCTGAACACAAGACTTCGGCGCCGACACCTTATACGTCATGACCGTTCCTCCTTAGCTGGCGATCGCGCCTCGATTCAAATTCTGAGTCAATCTGTTCTGCCCGCGCTTTGTGGCTAATAAGCTGCTGGGCAGGAAGGGGCCGCGCCGAGGCGGCAACGCCGGAGCGCGGTCCGCTATTTAAAGGGTGGTTCCAGTCGTAGGGTGCCGGACTGTTCGAATGAGAACGGCACTGTCGTAGAGCGACAGTCTTTGCTTCGCGGTTTGTTCGCTGAGATTCCTAGTGGCCGCGCCCTTTGCCATGAAGAGCGCGGCCCTTGGCCACTGGGTCGAGGGGAGATGTTGTGGCGTCTCCCGACCTAAAGAGTGGCAGTGGCCTAAGCTCAAACGTACCACTCACGCCCAAGCGGATTTTGGTTTTTCCTTTTTCCGGTAGAACATACCGAGCAATCCCAACCCACCTGCAAATAGCCAAACCGCGCCAGGAATTGGCGTTCCAGGCGGGTTCTCCTCAACCGGTGTGATGACAAGGTTGCCGGTGAAGTCAACAAAGCCGGTATTACCTTGACCGGGGCCTGACCCGGCGAAGATGTCAGCGACCATGATGGTTTCCAGATCAGTCCAATCGAGATTGACCGCGCTGATGGAAAACTTGAGCAAGTCTGGCGGACTGCCGCTTGCGCCCGATCCATCCATTTCGACGCCGTACTCAACGTCACCGAAACCATCGGCGTGCAGAGTGCCAGCGGCTTGCGTATTGCCAGCCCCAACATTTGGGATAAACCATGCCCGCGTATTGGGAAGCGAGTTTGGCAGTACGCTGTATGTGATCGTCGGATTGCCAGCTAAGTCGAACCCGAAGGTCACGTCTTGTCCACCAGCAGCGAACGTATTGCTGTTGATGAGTTGTACGGTGAAGGCCAACGTACCGACAGCACCACCGGTGCCCAGTCCGTTATCGACCACCGTGATAGTGCCGAAGCCACCCGTTTGTGGCCCGCAGCCGTCAGTGCAGTGGTCACTGGTAAGCGTACCAGTGAGCGTAGTTGTAACGGCGTTGGCTGGGGCACCAGCCATTCCCACGAGCAGAAAAAGACCTGTGAGCACTCCCACAAGCTTCTTCATGTACGCCTCACTTTTCTGCCACAAAATATTCAAATACCCGCATATTACACAAATCAATCAGCGACCCTGACCTAATGTTATTTGACACCAACGGAACTTATCTTGCTCGCGCAAGAAGAGCGGCAATCGGCCAGCGAGGCGGTCTTTCTGTTTTTTGCTCGACGAGTAAAGGCGCGGAACTCTCACGTATGGTTCCGTTTGTGACAATGCTGTTGACTTGATCTGAGATCGTGACGCGTTTCAGAGTTATCGGTGCGACTGCGGCCAGCCCAACAGTTTTTCGGAGATTGACCGCGAACGATCCACGCGGAGGAAGGCCATGGCACTCGAAACGCACATCCGACTAAACGC
>Ga0070704_100001604_pt1 | contig 12244 bp, 1 predicted proteins | sample KBSK5252metaG_FD_65467 | JGI IMG/M metagenome (GOLD analysis project Ga0070704, IMG submission 65467) | Corn, switchgrass and miscanthus rhizosphere microbial communities from Kellogg Biological Station, Michigan, USA - KBS K5-25-2 metaG | ecosystem: Host-associated > Plants > Roots >... | reverse complement strand
CTTGTGGAAGTAGTACTCCGCGGCCGCCTCGGCGCCGAAGACCTTGGGCCCGAACTGCGCCTCGTTGAGATAGATCTCGAGAATCCGCCGCTTGGGCCAGAGCGCCTCGATCATCACGGTGAGGTAGGTCTCGAGCCCCTTGCGCAGCCAGGTGCGGTGCGGCGTCAGAAAAACGTTCTTAGCCGTCTGCTGGCTGATGGTGCTGGCGCCGCGCTTGCGCCGGTGATGCAGGTTCTTCCGCGCCGCCTTCCCGATGGCCTGCCAGTCGAAGCCGTGGTGCGAGCAGAAATTGTCGTCCTCCGCGCCGATGACCGCGCGCACCAGCTCGGGAGACATGCGTCCGATGGGTCTCCAGACTTTGTAGATCGTGCCTCTGCTCACCCACGTGAGGACCTGGAGCGGCGTAGTCGGCGGCGGCAGGAAGCGGTAGGCGAGGGTCAGGGTCAGCGGCAGGGCGACGAGCGGCACGAAGAGGACGATGCCGAGACGGCGCAGCCACAGACGGCGCGCGCCTTGGCGGCCGGACCACATCCCATGAAGGATTCTCGCGACCACGCGGTCCATTGTAGTTTGGTATCTGAACGGTGCCGATGTCCTGGGGTCCTGCTCAGCTTCCGAGCGTGAAGAACAGAGTGGCCCCCTGGCCGGGAGAGGCCTCGGCCCAGACTCGACCGCCGTGCCGGGTAACGACACGATGGACCGTGGCGAGTCCGATCCCGGTGCCTTCGAACTGGTCCGCCGAATGGAGGCGCTGAAACGGGGTGAACAGCCGTTCCGCGTGCTCCATGTCGAATCCCGCGCCGTTGTCGCGCACGAAGAAGACCGATTCGCCTGCGCGTTCCACCCGCCCCACCTCGATCGTCGCGGCCGGTTGCTTCGATGTGAACTTCCAGGCATTGCCCAGGAGGTTCTCCAGCATCACCCTGAGCAGTCGCGGGTCGGCCTGGGCGACGAGGCCCTCCGACACGCGGGATTGTACGGTCCGTCCCGGGTCCCGCCCTTTCAAGTCGAGGAGGATCTTCCGGGCGAGGTCGCTCAGGTCCACGCCGACGCGACTCAGCGAAGCACGCGTGAGCGTGGAGAGGCTCAGGAGATCGTCGACGATCTGGGCCATGCGTTGTGTTCCCGAACGCACGCGTTCCAGGCAGTGCCGTCCCTGGCCGTCCAGCGCGCTCGCGTGCTCGGTGAGCAGGATCTCGCAGAAGCCGTCGATCGCCCGGAGGGGAGCCCTCAGATCGTGGGACACCGAATAGCTGAACGCCTCCAGCTCCTTGTTGGCGCGCTCGAGCTCGCCGGCCCACTCGCGGCGAAGCCGCGCGAGATCCAGGTGCGTCTGGACCCGCGCCAGGAGCTCGCGGGCAGCGAACGGCTTGACCAGGTAATCGTCCGCCCCGGTCTCCAGCCCTTCGAGAATCGACTCCTCTCCGGTGCGTGCGGAAAGAAGCACGACCGGCACCTGGCTGGTCCGCGGGTGGGCGCGCAGGGCGCGCAGAAGCCCGAATCCGTCCAGCCCGGGCATCATGACGTCGCTCAGCACCAGATCGGGCGGCGCATTGCAGGCCGACGCCAGGGCCGCCTGGCCGTCTTCGGTCACCTCCACGCGCCAGCGCTTCGAGAGGAGCCGCGCCAGGTACTCGCGCATGTCCGCGTTGTCGTCGGCGACGAGGACCCGCGGCCGCTCCCGGCCGGACCCGTTTTCCTGGTCCGGCGCCACCGGCATGTCCTGCAGGGGTTCGAGAGGGGCATTCTGGACCTCCTTCCCGGAGCCGACCCACTGCGACGCCTCGAGCAGATAGGGGGCCAGGCCCGATCCGGCCGCCGGCGCCGGACGATCGACGATGCGTTCCGCCGGCAGGTGCCCGCTCCCGGTCGGGAGAGAGACCACGAAGGTGCTGCCCTGGCCCTCGACACTCGACGCCCGCACCGACCCGCCGTGGAGCTTGACGAGCTCCTGCACCAGAGAGAGACCGATCCCGGTTCCCTCGAAGCTGCGCCCCTGTGCCCCCTCGACGCGGTGGAAGCGCTCGAAGATGCGCGGGAGCTCGGCGGGCGGGATGCCGCGGCCGCTGTCGCACACGGTGAGCTCGACCCGATCGCCGTGCGAGCGGACGCCGACGGAGATTTCGCCGGCGAAGGTGAACTTGAAGGCGTTGGAGACGAGGTTCAGGACGATCTTCTCCCACTGGGCCGGGTCCACGTAGACCGGCGCGGGAATCGGCGGACAATCGACGACGAGCTTCAGGCCGGCCCGCTCGATCAGGGAACGGAACGAGCTCGCCAGGTCGGCCGTGAGGGCCGGGAGGTCCGTCGGAACGAACGACAGCTGCAGGCGGCCGGCCTCGATGCGGGCGAAGTCGAGCAGGCTGTTGACCAGCCGCAGGAGACGAAGGGCGCTGCGATGGACGGCCGCGAGGCTGTCCCCCTGGAGCGATTTCGGCGACTGCATCAGCGCGTCCTCGACGGGACCGAGAATCAGCGTCAGGGGCGTGCGGAATTCGTGAGAGACGTTGCTGAAGAAGGCCGTCTTGGCGCGATCGATCTCGGCCAGGGCCTCGGCCCGCTTCTTCTCCGCTTCGTACGCGCTGGCGTTGGCGATGAGGTGCGCCACCTGATCCGCGGTCGTCCGGAAGAACCGCCGATACCGATCGTCGAACGCGCGGTGCGGGCTGATGCCCGCCACGAGGAACGCGCCGGGCACCGCCTGGCCCGCGCGGGAAAGCGGCAGCACCAGCGCCCGCTCCGGACGCGCGTTCCAGCGGCCCATGGGCAGGCTCCCGAAGCGCGCGGCGAGGTCGTCGAGCACGACGTCCTGGGCGGTTCGCAGGACCTCCGCGAAGGGCCACGACCGCTCGCCCGCAGTCTCCCCGATCGGCACGCGATCGGGCTTGGCGCGGCCCTCGTACTCCGTCCAGCCGGACACCGCCACGAGCCGCGCTTCGTCGGCCTTGTCGTTCAGGACGTAGAGGAGCGCGAACGGCAGGTCCAGCTCGTTGACCGACAGGACCTCCGCCACGATGCGGTACGCTTCATCCGTGGATTTCGCCCCGGCGGCCCGAGCCGCCAGGTCGTGCAGCATCCGGATGTGACGCTCGCTCTGCACCTTCGCCGTGGTTTCCTGCACCGTGTTGAGGAGACCGCCGACCTTGCCGTCGTCCCCGGGGATGGGACTGTACGAGAAGGTGAAGTACGTCTCCTCCGCCATTCCCCCGCTGTGGATGAACAACTGAAGGTCTTCCGTCCACGTCGCCGGTCCCCCCTCCATGACGCCTCGCGCCATCGGCCCGGCGACCTCCCAGATCTCGGACCAGACCTCGGCGGCAGGGGCCGCGAGCGACGCAGGATGCTTGTCCCTCAGGATGGGGCGGTAGGCATCGTTGTAGAGATGCAGCAGATCCGGACCCCACCAGAGCAGCATCGGGAATCGGCTGCCGAGAATGACTCCCAGCATGGTCCTGAGACTTCTCGGCCAGTTCTCGACGGGACCGAGCCGCGACCTGGACCAGTCCGTCGAACGCATGAGGGCGCCCATCTCCCCCCCGCCGGCGAAGAGGTCCTTCGCGGGAGCGCGCGGGGGGACGAGGGCGAGCGGCGCGCGCATGGAACCGGCCCCGCGATGCGTTGATCGCCTGCCCGTCTTGGGGTGCCTGCCACTCGACATCCAGCCTCGGTGCTCGCGGAATCGGCGCTTACGGTCCGCTTCCGTTGCCTTCAATCTAGTTCCTGCATGGACCGGAGGCCCGCGGCCTGACGAAGTCGTGTCCTCTTAGTCACTTACATAGTGGCGCTCAGAGTGTGGAAGCGAGGGGCACCGACCGGGCGGACGACCTCCCGGTCATGGCCATCCGTGTCAAAGTGTGGGCCAGAAGCCACCTGTCTCAGGATCCGGGAAATATGCCTGAAGGGAGGCCTCGCGCCGTTCACGGACGGACGGTGGACCGCGGACAATTCCTGCCCCTGAACGGGGCCCCGTCGGTCTGGGTTGTCCACACTCTCGGCACCACTATGCCAGCAGCACTCGGACTTGGTGCTCGCGCCCGTCGTCGGATAGAGGGACGAGCGTGTCTGCCGGGAGCGGGACTCCGTCCAGGCTGACGCGGGATACGCCACGGCAGACTCCCTGAGGATTCTCGACGGCGATCCGGTAGAGGGTGCGGCCGAACCGGTAGGTGATCTCGAAGCCCTTCCATCCCCGCGGGATGCATGGATCGATGCGCAGCGTGTTCCCCTGCTTCCGGAAACCGAGAATCCACTCCAGGCCCGCGCGGTAGAGCCAGCCCGCCGACCCGGTGTACCACGTCCATCCCCCCCGCCCCACGTGGGGAGGCTCGGAGTAGACGTCCGCGGCCACGGCATACGGCTCCACCTTGTAGCGCTGGACATGTGCGGCACTGTCGGCATGGTGGATGGGGTTCAAGGAACGGAAGAGATCGAGGGCCCGGTCGCCGTCGCCCAGCTCGGCGAACGCCATGACCGACCAGGTGGCGGCGTGGGTGTACTGCCCGCCGTTCTCCCGGACACCGGGGGGATATCCTTTTATATAGCCGGGGTCGAGAGGTGTCCTGTCGAACGGCGGGGAGAGGAGCAGCAGAAGCCGGTCGGCGCGCCGGACGAGATGACGCTCGGCGGATTCCATGGCCTGGCGGGCCCGATCCCGGTTGCCGGCGCCGGAGAGGACCGCCCAGGACTGCGAGATGGAGTCGATCCGGCATTCGTCGTTCGCCGCGGAGCCGAGCGGCGTTCCGTCGTCGAAGAAGGCGCGCCGGTACCACTCGCCGTCCCACGCCTCGCGGTCCAGAGAGGCTTCCAGGGAGGCGGCCCGGGTTCGCCACCGCGGGGCTCGCCCGTCCTCCGAGCGCCCGTCGGCGATCCGCGCGAACTCTCTCAGGTTCACGAGGAGGAACCAGCCCAGCCAGACGCTCTCGCCGCGGCCCTCGCGGCCGACGCGGTTCATGCCGTCGTTCCAGTCCCCGGCGCCGATCAGGGGCAGGCCGTGGCTCCCCGCATCGAGGCTGAGGTCCAGGGCCCGCGCGCAGTGCTCGAACAGCGTCCCCCGCTCCTCCGATACCGTGGGCTCGAAGTACGCCTCCTGCTGCTTGTCGTCGAGCGCCGCCCCTTCGAGCCACGGGACCTCTTCATCCAGCACCGTCCGGTCGCCCGTCACGCGGAGATACTCGGACACCGCGTAGGGAAGCCAGAGGCGGTCGTCGGAGATCCGCGTCCGGACCCCGCGGCCCGTGGGGGGATGCCACCAGTGCTGGACGTCCCCTGCCTTGAATTGCCGGGCAGCGGCCCGCACGAGGTGCTGGCGCACGAGATCGGGCCTGGTCGCCGCCAGGGCCAGGACGTCCTGGAGCTGGTCGCGGAAGCCGTACGCCCCTCCGGACTGGTAGAGGGCGGATCGGCCCCAGATCCGGCACGAGACCGTCTGGTACAGGAGCCAGCGATTGAGCATGAGATCCATGGAGCGATCGGGGGTCTTCACCTGCACCGCGCCCAGCAGGCCGTCCCAGTCCTCCCGAACCTCCCGGACAACCTGATCGCATCCGGTGGCGCGATAGCGCTCGATCAGGGCGCGGGATTCCTCGCGACTCTCCCCTTGCCCCAGCAGGAACAGCACCTCGGTCCGTTCTCCGGGCCCGAGCTCGACGACCGTCTGCAGGGCGGCGCACGGATCCAGGCCCGCTCCGGTCTTGCCCGAAAGTCTCGCGCCACGCTCCAGCGATTCCGGGTGCTCGAGGTTCGCGTTGCGCCCCAGGAACTCGAGGCGATCGCCGGTCCAGGAAGTCTGGCGCCCCCCCAGATCGGCGAAGGCGACCCGGCTCGCGAACTCTCCGTTCCACGCGTTCCGGGCGAACATGGCGCCGGTCGCCGAATCGATTTCGGTGAGCACGAACGGGACCGAGGCGGCCCGCGCCACGCCCAGGACCCACTCGGCATAGGCGGTGACCGAGAGCCGCCGGGTGCGGCCGGACCGGTTCTCCAGGGTGAGGCGTGAGATCTTGACGGGGTCGCGCCCCGGCACGAGCATCAGGAGGTTCAGCGCGATGCCGTGCGAGGTGTGCTCGAAGCGGCTGTAACCCTGGCCGTGCCGGATGACGTAAGGCCGGGCCTCTTCGCGTATCGGAAGGCAGGTGGGCCCCCACACCAGGCCGCTGTCCTCGTCGCGCACGTAGAGCACCTCGCCCGGTGTATCGCTGACCGGGTCGTTGGACCACGGTGTCAGCCGGTTTTCCCGGCTGTTCACGGACCAGGTGCAGCCCGCTCCGGATTCCGAGACCTGGAATCCGAATGCGGGGTTGGCCACGACGTTGATCCAGGGGGACGGCGTCCACTGCCCCTTCCCCAGCACCGTGACGTATTCGCGGCCGTCCGGCGTGAATCCTCCCAGGCCGTTGAAGAACTCGAGATCCAGCACGGGGGTGGAGACCGGCTCCGGCTTGCCGCGCGGCGCGCGGAGCCGCGGCGGAACCGGTCCGGTCCGTTCCAGCCGGATGGCCTGCTCGGACAGCGATCCGCGGCTCGCCACGATCAGCACGCGCGCCGCCGAGCGCAGCAGGACCAGGTCCTGCGGCGGCAGGAGGTCCTCCCGCAGCACGAACACGCGCCCGCCTTCCACCTCCGCCTCACGGCCGGCCTCGGATCGGCTGACCCGCACCATGGCTTCGACCGATTGCTGCAGATCCTGCGCGTAGGAGGTGCCCTTCGCATTGAGGATCACCAGATCGGCGGGAACCCCCTTCAACCCCCAGTACTCCTGCGCCCGGAGAAGCTGCCGCACGACGTCCCGCTCTTCGTCCTGCTCGATGCGCACCAGCGCGATCGGCAGGTCCCCGGAGATGCCGTAGGCCCAGAGCCCGGACGGGCCCCTGCGGTTCGTGGCCAGCACCTGGGGCGCCGCGCGCAGAGTCGGATCGGTGTACAGCAGGCGATTCGCCAGGCGCTGGAAGAGATGCGCCTCGTCCTGGGTGATCCTCAAGTGATGCAGCTGCACCTGCGCCCGGGTCCAGGCCAGGGTGCTTTCCCGCTCGAAGGTTGCCGTCTGCTGGTACTTCTGGACGATTTCGAGCGCCTCCTCCCGGGAGCGCGCCACCAGCGTGGTGTACACGATGCGGGCCGTTCCCTGGGCAGGCAGCGCCATCCGATGCCGGATGCTCACGATGGGATCCAGGACCGTCCCCGCCGAGTTGCTCAGCGGGCCTCCGCCGAAGACGGACATCGGCGCGCGGACACCGCGGCCCCGTCCCAGGAAGCGCAGGCGATCGCTCTCGTACTGCGCGGCGCCGAGCGTGTCGCCTTCCGGCGCGGCCAGGTGCGCGAGCCAGACCTGCGCTTCGTCCCCCGAGCGCGGGCGTCTCGTGGCCAGCAGCGTTCCGAGCTCTGGAACGAACTCCGTCTCCACGAACAGGTTGGAAAAGGCGGGATGGGCCTCGTCCGCGGCCTGCGGGGCCAGCACGACCTCGGCATAGGAGGTGAACTCGATCTCGCGATCCAGGTTTTCCAGGTTGGTCACCGTCACTCGCCGGAGCTCGGCGTCGTCCTCCGGCGACACCACGACCTCGAGGACGATCGAGAGGGACCGGTCCCTCTGCGCGATCCTGGCCCGGTCTTCCGTGTACACGACGTCGTACTGGTCCGCGGGGGATCCGCTCGGCTGGTATCCGGCCGACCAGACGCCGCCGGTCCTCGCGTCCCGCAGGAAGATGAACGTCCCCCAGCAGTCACGCGTCGTGTCCTCGCGCCAGCGGGTCACGGCCAGCTCGCGCCAGCGGCTGAACCCTGCGCCTGCCGCCGTGACCATGACCGTGTAGCGCCCGTTGGAGAGCAGGTGGGTGCGGGGCGTGATGTCGTGCGGCGAGTCGAAGCGCCGCAGGGTGGGAGGCAGAAGGTCCCGCACCAGCGCGGCGACCTGGACCTCCTCGGCCCGCGGGCGCGTGATGGCCACCCCGCGCGGCGTGCGCTCCTGGAGCAGAAGCTCCGCCGCCTGCACCTTCGGATGGGAATGAAACCGCCTCCGGGTCGAGCCTTCGCTCAGCACATTCCCCAGGGAGATGAGGGTCATCCCCTGGTGATGCGCCATGTAGGCGCGGACCACGGCGGCCGCGGTCTTCTCCGGCAGCCTCGAGGGCGTGTAATCCAGCGCCTCGTAGAACCCGTAGGCTCCGCGTGCTCCTGCCTGCTCGAGGCGGGCGAAGTTCTTCAGGGCGGCGCCGGGGTCGACCATGGCCGCGAGCGCGGTGGCGTACGGCGCCACGACCACGTCCTCGAACAGTCCCCGCTTGAGCCCCAGGCCGGGGACGCCGAAGGCGGAGTACTGATAGGTGAGCTCCGCGTCACGCACGTTGTAGGCCGACTCGGAGACTCCCCACGGCACGCGGCGCTCCGTGCCGTAGCGGATCTGGCGCCCGACCACGAGGCGGCAGGTGAGATCCAGCAGGCTCTTGGCGGGCTGCGACATCACGAGCAGCGGCATGAGGTACTCGAACATGGACCCGGACCACGAGACCAGCGCGGCGCCGTGGCCGATCGGCGTCAGGGAGCGGCCGAGATGGAACCAGTGCTGGGGCGGCACGTCCCCCTTGGCGATCGCCACGAAGCTCGCCAGCCGGGCCTCGGAGGCCAGGAGGTCGTAGCGCCCGGGATCGAGCGTGCTCTCGGCCACGCGATATCCGATGGAGAAGAGCTTGGACGTGGGATCGAGCAGGAACTGGAAGTCCATGGCTTCGACCATCTCATCGGCGAGCGCGGCGATCGCCGACCATCGGCCTGCGAGACTCTCCTCGTCGAGCGGCAGATCGCGGGCGTGGCTCCTGATGGAGCCTTGGACGGCGCTCGCCCAGATCAGGATTTCGGATCGGGAGTCGTCCTGGGGCTCGCTCGTAAACGCGTGCGCCGTGTCGAGCAGGTCGTCCGCTCGCGTCTCGAGCTCGTGGAATCGGCGGTGCCGCTCGGGGAGTGACGTCGGGAGATCCTCGAGCGCGGCCGCCATGGCCTCGGCGGCTTCGCGCAGCCGCACCGCCGCGACCGCGTGCCCGCCACGGGCATGCTCGCCCTCCCGGATCGAAGCGATCAGCAGCTGAAGCGCGTCCCCGATCCCCTCGAGAACCTCGCGGTCCGCCGCGGGTCGGCGCATGGACTCGCGGCACGCCTGGGCCAGGGCCATCAGGTACCCCCCCAGGTTGCCGCTGTCCACGGTGGACACGTACATCGGCTCCAGCGGCCGGAGGTCCCGGGTGTCGTACCAGTTGAGGAAGTGCCCTCGGACGCGGCGCAGGGTGCTCATGGTCTTGAGGGTGGCTTCGAGCCGCTCCACCGTCTCCAGGGTTCCGATCCAGCCGAAATCCCGGGCGACGATCGTGCTGAGCAGGTAGAGCCCCAGGTTCGTCGGCGAGGTGCGACGGGCCTCGACGGGCTCGGGATCCTCCTGGAAGTTGTCCGGCGGGAGGGCATGGTTCCGCTCGTCCACGAAGGTCTCGAAGAAGCGCCAGGTCCGGCGGGCGATGAGCCGCAGGGAGCGCGCCTCCGCGGAGGAGAGGACCTGGGACTTCGCGATCCCCGGCGGGACGCTGATGCGCCGGGCGAGGACGGGTGACAGCACCCAGAGGAGAACGAACGGCATGGCCACGGGCCAGGCTTCCGGCTTGAGCACGACCATGAGCGCTCCGGCACCGGCTGCCAGGACCACGCCCCAGCGCAGGTGCCAGTAGAAGACCCGGAGCCTCAAGTCGGCGCCGTAGCCCGCCTGCGCGGCCGTCACCCATTCGAGAAGGTGCCGCTTGGTGACGTAGACGCGGCCGACCGTGCGCACCATGGCGTCCGCCATGAGCCAGGCCTGGTGGGCCAGCATGGTGAGGGCCAGGAGCGTCTGCGACAGGGCCACGACGACGTCGTGGCCCACGTCGCGCAGGTGGCTCCGCTTGGAGATCCCCGTTCGCCGCGGGAGGAGGCCGTCGAGAACCGGGATCAGGGCCGGCAGAACGAGGGATCCGACGAACAGGGCCGTCCAGCAGAGCGGCGGGACCGCCGGGGCGATCCAGGCGGTCACCGCGACCAGGAACGCCGAAGGCGCGACGAGGCTTCGACGGAGATTGTCCACCATCTTCCAGCGTCCATGGTTCGGGATGCGCGCCCGCTGTCTCCTGCCGAAGGTGTCGCGCGCATGGCCCAGGATCCACGGCAGGAGCTGCCAGTCGCCCCGCACCCAGCGATGGTTGCGGCGGGCGGCCACCTCGTAGTTGGTGGGGAATTCCTCGAAGAGCTCCACGTCGGTCGCCAGCCCGGCGCGCGCGAACGAGCCCTCGAAGAGATCGTGGCTGAGGAGCGTGTTCTCCGGGACCTTTCCCTCGAGGGCCGCCTCGAAGGCATCGACGTCGTAGATCCCCTTCCCCGTGTACGACCCTTCGCCGAAGAGGTCCTGATACACGTCGGAGACCGCGGCCGCGTAGGGATCCACACCTCCGGGGCCCGAGATGATCCGCTGATAGGTCGTGCTCCCCGGGCCCGTCGGCAGGGACGGCGTGAGCCGGGGCTGCAGGATCGCGTACCCCTCGACGACACGTCCTCTGCGAGGATCGAGGCGCGGCCGGTTCAACGGGTGCGCCATGGCCCCGACCAGGCGGCGGGCCGCCCCCAGGGGAAGCCGGGTGTCGGCATCCAGGGTGATGACGTAGCGCACGCCCTGCGGAACCGCGGGGGGCCGGCCATGGATCGAAACGAACGTGGTGTCGGAGGCGCCGCGCAGAAGCCGGTTCAGCTCGTGCAGCTTCCCCCGCTTTCTCTCCCAGCCGATCCACTTGCGTTCCCGTGCGTTCCAGAGACGCCGGCGATGCAGCAGGAGGAAGCGCTCCCCGCCGCCGGGCGGGCTGCCATACCGCGCGTTGAGTTGGGCGACGCCGCCGGCCAGCGCGGCAAGAAGCTCCTCGTCGCGCGGCGCCCTCTCATCGGACGCATCGGCCCAGTCCGTGACGAGGGCAAAGTGGAGATGGCCTTCGGGATTCGCGAGATAGTGCACCTCGAGCCGCTCGAGGTGCTCCTCGATGTCGGTCTGGCGCGCCAGCAGCGTGGGCATGACGATCAGGGTCCGGAGCTCCGCGGGCACTCCCTCGGCGAGCTCGAGCTTGGGGAGGAGCCTCGGCGGAATGAGGATCGGAATCAGGCGGTGGACGAGAGACTGGGCGATCTCGGAGGCGGGCACCAGGCCGAGGATGCCCAGAAGGACCAGGATCCAGGAGGCTGCCCCGGCAGACCAGGTCAGGAACAGCGGGCCGGAGAGAAGCAACGCCGTGAGGGCGGCGATCGCGCCCAGGTAGCCGGTCATCGCATGGGCGCGATAGACACGGCGGAGCCGGATCCGCCAGGGGACGCGGAATCCAAGACGCTTCTCGAACGACCTGCGGCCCCCGGCGACGATGTAGTATCCGGGGTCTTCCTCGGCGCGTCCGGGAACGTCCGGGATCGTCTCCGCGTGCCGGCTCTCCCGACTGGCGCTCCGGGCCAGCATCACCGCCTCCTGCGCCACTTCGATTTCCGAATGCCCCGAGCGCTGGGCGAGCAGCTCGATCCGGGCCCGGTACTCGTCCCGGGTCGTGAAATCCATGGCGGCGAAGCCGGGAGCGCTGCGCAGGACCTCGTCCACCAGGCTGACGCTCTCGAAGAACTCGGGCCAGTCGATGGAGGACATCCATCGCATGCTGGTGATGATGTTGCGGACGGTGACGTTGGCCGCAGCCTGGGCCTGAAACTCCCGGGCGACCACCTCGTCGGCCGATGTCCCCTGCACGCCCAGCTTCTGTTCGAGCCAGGCCAGCACCGGGATGATCGAAGGGTCCAGGCCACGAAGCCGCTGCACGAGCTGCACCGCGAACGCCCGGGCCAGGGGTGTGTCCCCCAGGCTGCTCAAGACCTCGTCCGGCCGCTCCGCCGGCCGGTCGCCGAGGCCCAGCAGGCGATCCGCCAGGGTATCGGCCCGGGCCCGCTCCTGGCGGGAGCGGATGATCAGCTGCGACAGGCGCCGCAGGTTCTCCACCAGGGCGACCCTGAGATGGATGGCGACGGCCCAGAGCTCTCCAATCGTCAGCGGCTGGACCCGCTGGTACGCCCGGACGAACCGCTGAATCGTCTCCATCTCGAAGCGGCTGTCGGTGTGCGCGACATAGGCCCACGCCAGCCCGTAGACGCGCGGATATCCCGCGAGGTGGCCCGCGGCGATCCTGGGCAGCAGGCGGTAGTAGCTCACCGGGAGGTGGTC
>Ga0070704_100001603_pt1 | contig 12246 bp, 10 predicted proteins | sample KBSK5252metaG_FD_65467 | JGI IMG/M metagenome (GOLD analysis project Ga0070704, IMG submission 65467) | Corn, switchgrass and miscanthus rhizosphere microbial communities from Kellogg Biological Station, Michigan, USA - KBS K5-25-2 metaG | ecosystem: Host-associated > Plants > Roots >... | reverse complement strand
CCAGCTCGGCCGGGCGAACGTATGCATCTGGTCGCTCGCCGTGGGGCTGTCGGGCGCCAGCACATCGGCGAAGATGGCCACGACCAGGAGCACGCCGACGATGGCGGCGCCGACCAGTGCCGTGGCGCTGCGGCGGAGCCGGCGCAGGCCCTGCGCGAACGGCGACTCCGTGCGCGCGGGAGACGCCCGCCACGCGACCCCGGTGACACGGGGGAGCTCGGCTTCCTGGACGCTGCCGCCGCCGATGGGGTTCACCATGGCTCCCTCAGGCGTACCGGATCCGTGGATCCAGGAACGTGTAGGTCAGGTCGACGAGCAGGTTGATCCCGACGAAGGCCAGCGCCGTGATGAGGGCGAAGCCCTGCACCTGCTGGTAGTCGCGGGCGATGATCGCGTCGATGCCGAAGGTCCCCAGGCCCGGCATGGCGAACAGGGTCTCCACCACGATGGCGCCTCCGATCAGGAAGCCCACCTGCAGGCCCATGACGGTGATGGTCGGGATGAGGGCGTTCTTGAGCGCGTGCTTGAACACCACCGGCCGCTCGCCGAGCCCCTTGGCCCGGGCGGTGGTGACGTACTCGGTCCGGATGACCTCCACCATGCTCGCCCTCAGCAGGCGGGTGAGGAGCGCGGCCCGTCCCACCCCGAGCGCCAGGGCCGGCATCAGCACGTGCTGCACGTTGCCCCACAGGCTGACCCCGCACACCATGCTCGGGCAGGTGCCCGGCAGGTAGACCCAGCCCGAGCTGGGCAGCAGGCCGCCCATGCCGATCGAGAAGATCAGCAGCAGCAGGACGCCGATGAAGAACTCCGGAATGGACACGCCGATCATGGCGATCGACGTGGCGGTGTAGTCGGCCCAGGTGTTCTGGCGCAGGGCGCCGATGATCGCGGCGGGGATGGCGATGGCGAGGGCCACGCCCATGGAGAGCACGATCAGCTCCAGCGTCACCGGCAGCCGGATCATCACGTCCTGGAGCACCGGGCGCCCGCTCAGGATCGAGGTGCCCCAGTCGCCCTGCACCAGCCTGCCGAGCCAGATGATGTACTGCACGGCGATCGGCTCGTCGAGCCCGTAGACCTCCCGGGCCTTGACGGCGTCCTCCTCCGTATAGGCGTCGCCGAGCATCGCGACCACCGGGTCGCCGGGGATCGAGCGCATCATCACGAACACCACGAGGGTGATCATGAGGATCGTGGGGACGATCTCCACCAGCCGCTTCAGGATGTAGGTGCGCATCATCCACCTGGGGTCGGCGGCGCCCCGCGGGGGGCGCCGCCGACGCTCGAGCGGTTACCGGTCCAGCCAGACGGTGTCCCAGTGCACCTCGAACTCGGCGTTGTACGTGTAGCCCTTCACCCACGGCTGCGCCACCATGTAGAAGGGAGAGCCGGAGATGTTGTTCCAGTACATGTTGTCGGCCATGTACTCCAGCAGCTCCTTGCCGATGGCCTGGCGCTTGGCCGTGTCCATCTCCCTGGCGTAGCGGGCGTAGTAGTCGTCGACCTTCTTGTCGTTGTGGCGCGGATGGCTCCAGGTCGACGTCGTGTTCGACAGGTAGCCGTTGGAGTCGATCGTCAGCAGCGAGAGCAGGTCCTCGACGTACATGTCCCACGGCCCGTCCTGCAGGGTCGTGTTCATCCAGGAGACCTTGTCGAGCACGCGGATGTTCGCGGTCGCGCCGATGCGCGCCAGCTGCTCCTTGATGACGGTGGCGATCACGTTGAAGACGGACTTCTCGGTGTCGGCCATGATCTCGAAGGTCAGAGGCTTGGCCGGCCCGTAGCCGGCCTCGGCGAGCAGCGCCTTGGCCTTGGCGGGGTCGTAGGGGCACATCGCGTTGACGTTCACCGACTCCAGCGTTCCCGGCGGGGCCATGCCCACCCACGGAGTCGCCTGTCCCTTGAACGCGATCTTCACGATCTCGCCGCGGTCGATGCCATAGCAGCCGACGGCCTTGCGGACCCGGAGGTCGCCGAAGATCGGGTGCGGCACCCGCTCCTTGGACATCGGCTTGCCGTCCTTGGGGACGGTGACCTTCATGGCCGCCACCATCGGTGTGGTTTCCTTGCCGGTCATGACGTTGGCGTTCGGAGTCTGCGCCTTCAGCGTGTCGACGTGCTCGGGCGAGAAGGAGGCGATGAAGTCGATCTCTCCGGCCTTGAACGCCGCCATCTCGGTCACGGGGTCCTTGATCGTCCGGATGATGATGCGGTCCAGGTAGGGCCGCCCGGGCTTGAAGTACTTGTCGAAGCGCTCCATCGCCAGGTGGCTGCCCTTCACCCACTCGACGAGCTTGAAGGGCCCGCAGCCAACCACCGCCTCCGGCTTGCCCTTCTTGCGATCCTCGACGGTGTATTTCTGGGTGGCGGTCGGCGAGTAAAGCACCAGGCCGGTCCGGTACGCCGCCAGCATGTGGAGCATGAACGCGTAAGGCTGCTTCATGCGGATCTGCACCGTGGTGGGGTCGAGCACCTCGGTGCTGTGGATCGAGTCGAAGAACGAGCGCATGCCCGATTTGGTGGCCGGGTCCATCAGCCGATCGACGCTGAACTTCACGGCCGCCGCGTCGACCTTGGTCCCGTCATGGAAGAGGACGTTCTTGTGGAGCTTGAACGTGTAGGTGAGGCCGTCGGGCGAGACCTGCCAGGACTCGGCGGCGTCGCCCACGAACTTGCCGTCGGGCGTGATGTCGATGAGGCCGCAGCCGACGTTCATGGCGACCCACATCATTTCGTAGCCGGGCGCGGTGTGGAAATCGAGGTTCGCGATCTCGTTGCCGTAGGAGACGCGCAACGTGCCACCGCGTTTCGGCGCCTGGGCCTCGGCGGCGGGCGCCAGGGCCGCCGCGGCGGCGACGGCCAGGGTGAAGAGGGCGATCACTCTCGCGGGCCGGGACAAGGGTCGTGGGCGCATGGCGCTAGCCTCCCCGTTGCATCGATCGAAAACGATTTGATCGAGCGGTCCCTGCGATCGGTGGCCGTCACTGTACAACAGTCTCACCCTGTCAACAACAGGGTGAGACACCTGTAAAGAAGACAGGCCGATGGCCGGTCGGACGAGGCGGCGCCGGCTCCGGGGCGCCACGGATCGCCGGCGGGCGAAGCACGCGCTCGACCAGAGCCAGGCACGGGCCGCCCCCGGAGGCCACAGTCGCTAGCACGTCGCTTGCTCCCTCCTCCGCGGAGTCCTCGATCGGGCAGGGGAGCGAACCAATGAAGACGTATGCGTCGAGCGCCACCGAGCGGAAGGCGGTCCCGCCGCCGGCGAAGTCGTGGATCACGTTGAAGGTGAACGGGACGGCGAGGCGGCTGGAGGTCGCGCCGTGGACCACGCTGCTCGACGCGCTGCGCGAGCAGCTCGAGCTCACGGGAACGAAGAAGGGGTGTGACCACGGACAGTGCGGAGCCTGCACGGTCCTCGTCGAGGGCCGCCGGATCAACGCCTGTCTGACGCTGGCGGTGATGAAGGACGGGGCCGAGATCAGGACGATCGAGGGCCTGGCCCCGGGTGACGGGCTGCACCCGCTGCAACAGGCCTTCATGGACCACGACGCGTTCCAGTGCGGGTACTGCACCCCCGGCCAGATCTGCTCGGCGGTCGGGCTGATCGCCGAGGGGCGGGCGCGGACCATGGACGACATCCGTGAGCTCATGAGCGGGAACATCTGCCGGTGCGGAGCCTACCCGGGCATCGTGGCGGCGATTCACGAGGCGATGCGCGCCGACCACGGGCAGGCGCATCGATGAACACCTTCACGTATACCCGGGCGGACGACGTGGGGAGCGCCGTGCGAGCGATCGCCACCGAGGGCGGAGCGCGGTTCATCGCCGGTGGCACGAACCTGCTCGATCTGATGAAGGAGAACGTCGAGCACCCGAGTCGCCTGATCGACATCACGCACCTGCCGCTGGGCGAGATCCGGCCCGGCGCCGAGGGAGGGCTGCGGCTCGGCGCGCTCGCGACCAACACCGATGTCGCCTACCACCCGGAGGTGGAGCGGCGGTACCCGCTCCTGTCGGCCGCGATCCTGGCCGGGGCGTCCCCGCAGCTCCGCAACATGGCCTCCGTGGGAGGCAACCTGATGCAGCGGACGCGCTGTCCGTACTTCTATGACACCGCGACGCCGTGCAACAAGCGCGAGCCCGAGACGGGCTGCTCGGCCATCGACGGCGTCAACCGCTCGCACGCGATCCTGGGAACGAGCGAGTACTGCATCGCCACCCACCCGTCCGACATGTGCGTCGCGCTGGCGGCGCTGAGGGCGGTCGTCCACGTCACCGGACCGGCCGGCGACCGCGCGATCCCGCTCGCCGAGTTCCATCGGCTGCCCGGTGACACGCCCCACGTCGACACCAATCTGAGGCCCGCCGAGATCATCACGGCGGTGGAGCTACCCGCCCGCGGCTTCGCCGACCATCACGCGTACGTGAAGGTCCGCGAGCGGACGTCCTACGCCTTCGCCCTGGTGTCGGTCGCCGCCGCGCTCGAGATGGACGGCGAGACGATCTCCGAGGCGCGTCTCGCGCTGGGCGGCGTGGCGCACAAGCCGTGGCGTGACCCCGAGGCGGACGCGCTCCTGCGCGGCCGGCCGGCGACCCGCGAGAACGCCCAGCGGGCGGCCGGGGTGCTCCTGCGCGAGGCCAGGGGATTCGGTGACAACGACTTCAAGATCGAGCTCGCGCGTCGCGCGATCGCCCGGGCCATGGCACAGGCGGCCGACATGCGGCGGCGCGCGTGACGTCGGAGGAACAGTCATGGCGGTGACGGCAGGCCCGCTCGGCGCGCCGATCAACCGGGTCGATGGTCTCGTCAAGGTGACCGGGCGGGCGCGGTATGCCGCCGAGCACCAGGCCCCGGGTCTCGCGCACGGGTGGGTCGTCTCCAGCGACATCGCCGCCGGCCGGATCGTGAGGATCGACGCCACCGAGGCGCTCGCGCTGCCGGGTGTCCTGCACGTCCTCACGCACGAGAACAGGCCGCCGCTCGCGGAGGACGACGACAGCTACCGCGACGAGGTCTCGCCCCCCACCAGCTCGCCCTTCCGTCCGCTGCACGACGATCGAATCCGCTTCAGCGCGCAGCCCATCGCCCTGGTCGTGGCCGAGACGCCGGAGCTGGCCCGCTATGCCGCGACGCTCGTTCGCGTCGACTACGAGCGCGCGCCTCACGTGACCGATCTCCAGGCGCACCGGGGCGCCGCCTACGAGCCGAAGCCCAGGATGCCACCGCCCCGCCCCCGCGGCGACGCCGACCGGGCGTTCGCGCAGGCCAGCGTGCAGGTGGACGCGCAGTACCTGGCCCCGATCGAGCACCACAACCCGATGGAGCTGTTCGGCGCGACCGTGATCCGGGAGCCGGATGGTCGCCTCACGGTGTACGACAAGACCCAGGGCGTGCAGAACGTCCAGCACTACCTCTGCAAGATCTTCGGCTACCGCACGGGCGAGCTCCGGGTGCTCTCGCCGTTCGTCGGCGGGGCGTTCGGCGCGGGACTGCGCCCGCAGTACGAGGTGTTCCTCGCGGTCCTCGCGGCCCGGGTGCTGAACCGGTCCGTCCGCGTCGTGCTGACGCGCCAGCAGATGTTTGGCCTCACCCATCGCCCGGCCACCTGGCAGCGTGTCGCGCTCGGCGCCGATGCCGACGGGCGGCTCGAGGCGGTGATCCACGAGGCGGTCGCCGAGACGTCGCGTTTCGAGGATTTCAACGAGGCCGTCGTGAACTGGTCGGGGCTGCTGTACCGGTGTGACAACGCCCGCTTCGACCACAAGGTGACGCAGCTCGACCTGTGCACCCCGGGGGACATGCGCGCCCCCGGCGCCGCCTGGGGCGTGTATGCCCTCGAATGCGCGATGGACGAGCTGGCGGTCAAGCTCGACATCGATCCGCTGGCCCTGCGACTGCGGAACTATGCGGACCGGGACCTGAACGACGACCGGCCGTTCTCCAGCAAGGAGCTGCGCGCGTGCTATCAGCAGGCCGCGGAGCGGTTCGGCTGGTCACGGCGCGATCCCCGGCCGCGGTCGATGCGTCAGGGCCACGCCCTGATCGGATGGGGGATGGCCGGCGGCGTGTGGGAGGCCATGCAGGTGCCCGCGTCCGCGAGGGCGGTGCTGACCGCCGACGGCAAGCTGTCCGTGAGCAGCGCGACCGGGGACATCGGCACCGGGACGTACACGGTGATGGCCCAGATCGCCGCCGACGCGCTCGGGCTTCCGTTCGAGGACGTCACGTTCGCGCTCGGCGATTCGTCGCTGCCCGCGGCGCCCGTGCAGGGCGGGTCGTTCACGGTGGCGTCGGTCGGCTCGGCGGTGAAGGCGGCCTGCGAGAGGGTGCGCGAGCGGCTGCTCGCCCTCGCCGGCCAGCACGCCGGCGCCGGGTCGCCGGTCGACGTCCTGCGACGCGCGGGGCTCGAGGCCGTCGAGGAAGAGGCCTCCGTCGAGCCGTCGGCGGCGCTCGAGCGGTACTCCCGTTACGCGCACTCCGCGGTGTTCGCCGAGGTCCGCGTCGACGAGGACTTCGGCACCGCGCAGGTGACCCGCGTCGTGAGCGCGGTGGCCGCCGGCCGCATCCTGAATCCCAAGACGGCGCGCAGCCAGATCTCCGGCGCCATCGTCGGGGGGATCGGCATGGCGCTGGAGGAGGAGAGCGTCATCGACCAGGCCTTCGGCCGCTTCATCAATCACAACCTGGCGGAGTACCACGTGCCGGTCAACGCCGACGTGCACGACATCGAGGTGATCTTCGTCGACGAGCGCGACGACGTCGTGAACACCCTCGGCGCCAAGGGGCTGGCCGAGATCGGGATCGTCGGCACCGCGGCGGCGATCGCCAACGCCGTCTTCCACGCCACCGGCCGCCGGATCCGCGATCTCCCCATCCGCCCCGACCGGCTGCTGTGAGGGAGGGTCGTCGACTGCCTGCAGACGTGGGGGTGGGAGAACATGCGGCTCGAGCGATCGAGCCCGGGACCAGATGTCACTAGCGCCGCGCCCGGCGACCGGCGACGATTGAGCTGGAATGGACTGGTCCACGGTGGTCGCGACGGGGCTCGGGTCGGCGTGGCTGTCCGGCATCAATCTCTACGCGACCGTGCTGACGCTGGGCCTGCTCCAGCGCTTCGGGCTCGCGCGGCTTCCCGGCGACCTCGGTTATCTATCCGAGGGCTGGGTCATCGGCCTGGCCGTGCTGCTCTATCTGATCGAGTTCGTGGCCGACAAGGTTCCGGCCGTCGACACCGTCTGGGACGCGGTGCACACCTTCATCCGGGTGCCGGCCGGCGCCGTCCTCGCCACCTCCGCCTTCGCCGACTTCGACACACCGGTCCGGATCGCGGCGCTGCTGGTCGGCGGTGGCCTGGCGCTCGGTGCCCACGGCTCCAAGGCGGCGACGCGGGTGGCCGTCAACACCACGGCACTCGGGGGCGGGATCGTGCTCAGCCTGGCCGAGGACGCGGCGACGTTCGGCTCGGCGCTGCTGATGTCGTTCTTCCCGCTGGTGTTCCTCGGTCTGCTGCTGTTCGCGGTGCTCGCGACGGCGTGGCTGGCGCCCAAGGTGCTGCGCGCCGTCAGGAGCGTGTCCGCCACGTCCGCCCGGCTTCGCAAGCGCTAGCGTCGGGCTACGGATCGCCGGCCAGGCGGAGTGCGCGCTCGAGGAGGGCCCGGCACTCGGACTTGTCGTAGGCGAGGTAGGTGGCGGCGCCGTTGCGGACGGGATCGCCGGCGTAGTAGCGCTCGTACTGCAGCTGGCGCATGCCGAACGCATCGCCGGCGAGGTCCCAGGCGAGCTTGTAGAGGCGCACGCGATCCACCGCCGGCATCCCCGCGGCGCCGCGATAGTAGCGCTCCACGAGCGGGCCGATCGGGCTGTCGAAGTCGGCGCCGGACGGCATCATCAGGAGCCCGCCGGCGCCGAGCGTCTGGAGGATCTCGATCACGCGCGGATAGACGCGCGGCAGGAACAGCCGCAGCGTCTGCAGCGGCTCGAACTTCGTGCGCACCGTCCCGCCCGGCGTCGTCTCGTGCTCGACCTCCGCGCGGACGATACATGACTTGATCAGCTCGACGTACTGGATGCACTCGCCCAGCATCTCCTGGACGTGCAGGAACGCGTCGCTCTTCACCGCCTGGGCCACCGCCATCGCGACGCCGACCGCGAACTGCACCTTGACGAGCCCGCGCACCGCCGTCTGGTGGGCGGTGTGCTGGCGCAGGTTGGTGTCGGGATAGAGCGCGTTGCCGATGGCGACGTCGTTGTAGAGGAAGACCCGCTCCCACGGCACCAGCACGTCCTCGAACACCACCAGCGCGTCGGCCTCCTCGAAGTTCGTCGCCAGCGGGTGATCGAAGCTCGAGCGGCCGCCCTCGTCGAACGGCTCGCGGCAGAGGTAGCGGACGCCGGGGGTGTCGATGGGAATGGCGAACACGACGGCGTGCGGCTCGTCGCCCGGGCGGAGGCCGGGAAGATTGTAGATGGCCAGCTCGTCGGCGAGCGGGGCCAGCGTGGCCAGCATGCGGGCGCCGCGGACGACGATGCCCTCGCTGCCCTCGCGCACGACGCCCATGTGCAGGAACGGCTCGGCCTGCTCGCCGGAGGCGCGCGAGCGGTCGATCTGCGGCGTGATGAGCGCGTGGGTGAGGAACAGGTCGCGCTCCCGCACGTGCTCGTAGTACCGCACGACGTTGTCGCCGAAGCGCTGGCCGCCGCGGGCGAAGACGTCGCGCGCCTCGGCGAACGCCATCAGCGTCGTGTTCAGGAAGTCGGGCGAGCGACCCATCATGCCCAGCGTCGCCTCGGCCACCAGCCGGAAGGCGTGGCGCCGCTTGACGAGATCGGCGTGCGTGCGCGGCACCATGAAGGCCGTGGCCACCGGCTCGCCCGAGGTCGGCGAGGCATAGGTCAGCACGTCGCGATGGGCGGGGTCGTGCTGCAGGTCGTAGAGGCCGGCCAGGTGCGCGAGCGGGCGGGCGAACGCCGGGTGGGTGGTGACGTCGTCCACGCGCTTGCCGCGCAGCCAGACCTCGCGCGGCCGCGCCTTGAGCCCGGCGATGAACTCCGCTCCCGTGCGTACGCTCATGGGTCTGTCAGTCCTCCTCGTCTCCGGGCATCGATGGCTCCCGCCTCAGAGCCCGAGGAGCAGCTCGTGCTCGAGCCACGCCACCACGGCGTCGGCGCCGTCCGCCGCCGTGAGATCCGTGAGGACGACGGAGCCCTCCCCCTTCCGCTCGCGCAGCACGCGCTCCAGGCCTCGAGGGTCCATACCGCGCGCCGCCGCCGTGTCGAGCTTGCTGACGACGAGCAGGCGCCAGCGGGCGGCGGCATCGGCGCCGTCCGCCGCCGCGAGGTCGAGGACGCCGATCGTGGCATCGACGAGGTCGGGACTGAACGTCGCCGCCGCGCTCTCTCCGGTCCGCTCGACGAGCAGCAGATCGGGCGTGGGCCGGTCCGCGCGCACTGTCCCGGCGCCGGAGACGGCCACGATGAGCCGACCGGCCAGGCGGCGGCGGATCGCGTCGATCAGCGTGCTCTTGCCGGCGCCGGCGGGGCCGCCGACCCCGACGATGAGCGGCTTGGGGACCCCGCGTGGCGAGCGCTCGATCTCGGCCGTCGGGCTGAACGCGTGCGCGTGACAGGGCTGTCCGGGGCCGTGCGAGTGCTCGTAGGCAGGGGCGCGGCGGGCGGAGACGGCGGTCGGTGGCCCGTCCCAGCGCGCCATGAGCGAGTCGTCGATCGGACACGTCGCCGCGCGCGCACCCTCACCGGCGGGGCGCGAGGCGAGAAAGTCGAGGCCGCAGCGCACGCAGCGGAACTGCTGACGTGGCCCGGCCGTCGCCCCGTCGCACGAGCCCGCGCCGTGCGCGTCCCAGTAGTGATGGGTCTTGGCGACGACCGTGATCGTGCTCTTCACCTCGTCGTCGAGGCGATAGCCGGGGCCGGCGACGAGCAGCAGCCGGTCGTCCTCCGCGCGCGCCTCGACGTTCTCGAGCACGATCGCCTCGGCCAGCCACGTCGCCATCGCCGGCGACTCGCAGGTGACGGCGATCCAGCCGGGCGCGGGCGCCTCGCAGTAGAGCCCCGTCGTCTCCCAGATGCCGCGCCGGATCTCGGCGACCATGCCGGGGTCGGCCGCGGTGGCATCGCCCGGCACCGCCGGCGCCCTCAGCGCACGATCCGGCCCCCGGTGCGGTGGCCCGCCGTGCAGGGCCAGGTCGCAGAAGCTCTCCCACATGGCGCGCCAGTCCGGGCGCCCGTCGGGGCGCCACACGAACGGCGCCGCCGTCATCGGCGCCGGATCAGCAGCCATCGTGTGAGCGCCGGCTCAGCGGATGTTGCTGATGCTGTTCTTGACGGTGTCGTGCCGGGTCTTCAGCACGTTGGACACCGAGGTGAACACCTGGTTCTCGGCGCCGCCCCGGACGGTCCGGCCCCTGACGGACAGATCCTTCGCCGCCCCGCTCTTGGCCCGCTTGACGCTCGGCTTCACCGGCTTCGTCTTCATCACGCCCCTCCTCGGAGGCATCGACGATTCGTCCGCGCGTCGAGCGAGTCTACGACGTCGCTCACGCCGTCTCGACTCGCCGCCGCACGTCCTCGCGCAGCGCGGTCTTGCTGATCTTGCCGACCGCCGTGACCGGCAGCCGCTCGTACACCTCCAGCCGCTCGGGCAGCTTGAACCTCGCGATGCGGCGCTCCTCGCTCAGATAGCGCGTGAGGTCGCCGAGCGTGAGCCGGCCGCCCTCGCGCAGCACCACGCAGGCGCAGGCGCGCTCGCCCAGCACGGCGTCGGGCATGGCCACGACGGCGGCGTTGAGCACGGCCGGATGGGCGACGATGAGGTTCTCGACCTCCTCGGCGCTGATCTTCTCGCCGCCGCGGTTGATCATGTCCTTGGTGCGCCCCTCGACGACGAGGTTGCCGCTCGGGTGGAGCCGGACCATGTCGCCGGTGCGGTAGAAGCCGTCCTCGGTGAACGCCACGCGGTTGTGCGCCTCGGCCCTATAGTAGCCCCGGATCGTATACGGCCCCCGCGTCTGCAGCTCGCCGACCTCGCCCGCCGGCACCGCGCGTCCGGTCTCGTCCACGATGCGGATCTCGTCGTCCGGTGACACCGGTCGCCCCTGCGTCTCGATCACGACGTCGTCCGGATCGCCGTGCCGCGTGTAGCAGAGCAGCCCCTCGGCCATGCCGAAGACCTGCATGAGCACCGGCCCCAGCGTGTCGAGCACGCGCCGCGCGGGCTCCGGGTTCAGCCGCGACCCGCCGACGCACAGCGTGCGCAGCGACGCGAGATCGGCGCGGGCCAGGCGTGGATGATCGAGCCAGCCGATGACGCTCGCCGGCACCGCCGGCACCCAGGTGACGCGCTCGCGCTCGATCAGCGAGAGCGACGTCTCGGGATCCGGCGCCGGCGCCAGCACGACCCGCGCGCCGAGGAGGAGCGCGGCCTGCACGCCGGGGCAGGCGAGCGGGAAGTTGTGGGCGATCGGCACGCCGATGAGCAGCACGCTGTCGCCGTCTACGCCCGCGGCCGCCGCGGAGACCAGCGAGTTGTACAGGTAGTCGTCGTGCGTGCGCGGGATGACCTTCGGCAGCCCGGTGGTCCCGCCCGACAGCTGGAAGACCGCCGGCCACTCGGCGGCGGGTTCGAGCCGCTCGAGGGCGCCGGCGGGGTGGCGCGTCTCGGCCGGGTCGGCCAGCAGGTCGCCGAGCCGTGTCATCCCGCGGCCCCCGCGGTCGCCCAGCACCCAGACCTCGCGCAGCGACGGTGTGGCCGCGCGAACCTCCTCGGCCATCGCGATCCCATCGAAGCCGCGGATGTCCGACGGCAGCAGCCAGCCGGCGGCGTCGGTGTGGCGGGCGAGGTAGCCGATCTCGGCGTGACGATGGGCGGGCAGGCAGGCGACGGGAATCGCTCCGACCTTCAGGCAACCCAGGTAGGCGACGACGAACTCGACCACATTGGGAAGCTGAAAGATCACCCGTGCACCGGAGTGCAGGCCGCGCTCGGCCAGGTGACAGGCGAGCCGGTCGACGAGCACCCCGAGGTCGCCGTAGGTCAGCCGCCGCTCGCCGTCCACCAGGGCGACGCGGTGGCGATGAAGCGCGACGGAGGCGTCGAAGGCGCGGCCGAGTGGCGTGCCCCGCCAGTAGCCGCGTTCACGGTACAGGCTGGCAAAATCGTGGGGCCAGGCAATGACGCCGTCGATCGGGGAGGCCAGCATCGCCCCTCCCTGATACGGGCCGGG
>Ga0070704_100001602_pt1 | contig 12246 bp, 17 predicted proteins | sample KBSK5252metaG_FD_65467 | JGI IMG/M metagenome (GOLD analysis project Ga0070704, IMG submission 65467) | Corn, switchgrass and miscanthus rhizosphere microbial communities from Kellogg Biological Station, Michigan, USA - KBS K5-25-2 metaG | ecosystem: Host-associated > Plants > Roots >... | reverse complement strand
CAGGGCGTCGAAACACCCTTGGAGATAGCAGCTGAGGATCAGGCTCTTGAGCATGTTGGGCTCGTAGGTGCAGGCCCGGAGGAGGTCGGCACAGCGGCGCTCGACCATGTCGGCGAAGGCCTCCGGGACCTCCTCCCGGATGGTAGGCGGCTGACGTTTGCGGGGGCGGGGCATCTACCGACCGGGCTCCCACCCCTCATACCGCCGGCTTTGCCTGAAGCGCAGTTCATTGTTGGCTTCCCGATGCCGCTGATAGTGCTCGCCCCCCGCCCGGATGTTCTGCACCGCCTCCCGCTGGGCCTCACTTACCTGCTGCCGCAGCCGGACGGTATCGCGGATGCCTTCGAGGGTCACCGCGGCGAAGCTGTAGGCCGGATCCTCCAGCAGCTCCTCGATCTCCGCAATGAACGCCTCGCAGAGTCGGCCCTGGGCCTGCATCGCCTGTCCGGTCGGCACCGGCTCACTTCCCAGATTCAGGTCGGTCAGCCGTCGAGCCATAGGGTTTCCGCTCCTTCCTGTAGGTCAGCCACGAGGCCATCGACTCCGCGGTGACGCGCCGGGTGGCCCCGCGCCACGTCGTCTGCAGGGTGCCATCTGTGATCCGGTTGTAGATCGTGCGGACCGAGACCCTGGCGAGGGTGGCGGCCTGCTGGATAGAGAGGGGCGAATTATCCTTCGGCGAGTCGGGCATTGATCGCCTCATCCCCCACCGGGTACTCCGCGGCATCGTGATAATGCTGCACCAAGACGACGCCGTCCTGTTGCAGGTCCACCCAGACCGACCCATCCGGATCCCCCTGCTCGGTGATGGCCAAGTGGACCGGGTGATCCAGGGTGTACTTGGGCAGCCCGCCGAGGATCTCCAGCAGATCTCTCAGGGTGATCATGGATCAGTCCCTCGGATCCAACAGGGTCAGGGCCCGGTCCAGCGCGGGGTGGTCATAGCGCACCCGCTCGAAGAGTTCCGGGGTGGTCACCCCATCCTGATCGCTGCCCGGATCGAAGGGCCGAGTATACCGCTCCTGATTGGCCGGCCCGCCCCACTTCTTCTGGTGGTAGGCCCGACTCCCCTGATCGATCCGCCGCCGCAGGGCCTCGGCCTGCTCCTCCGGCAGACTCTTCAACGTGGCGCTGCCCTCATGGTAGTACGGGAGGCCGGTGCCGAAGATCTCGGCCCCGTCCCCACCCAGCATATACCGCCGGTGCATGTCCAGGTCCTCGCAGAAGGCTGGCTGGTACCCCTCATCAAAGGGGTAGGCCTCGTGGCCGGCCTTGGTGATCAGGAAGCAGGAGAAGTCCGGCCCGGGCAGGGGGTGGAGTCGCCCGTGGATCTGGAGCTCCTCCTCCTCGGTCATCCGGCAGAAGTCCTCATACTGCGGCAGGGTCACCCCGGTCGCCGTGACCAGCATCGCCCCGGTCAGCCGCTGGGTCTCGCGGAGGTACCAGTAGGTCGAGGGGTGAATCCGGACATCGTTGTTGATCACCAAGGCCTGATCCTCGCCGGTCTCCCAGACAAAGCCCAGCGCCCGGTTCCAGGTGGCCGCGAGGCTGAGCATGGGCGGGTGGTGCCGCCAGTAGAGCACCTCCTGTGGCAGGGCCGGGATGGGCTCCGCGCCGTTATTGATGAGGAGGACGCCGATGTCGCCGAGGATCTGGGCGAGGCTGTCTTCCAGCGCCCCTTGGGTCAGGGGCCAGTTGGTGACGTGGGGGATCACAATCCAGTTGGTCATCGTGTGCTCCTCTTACACTCCATGACTGATCCTCGCCTCCTGAATGATCTCCACCCGTGGGAGGGGCACCACAAAGGTCCCCCCCTGCTTGAGGTACGCCCGCTCCCGTTTGAGCACGAAGTCCTTGAACTGCCAGATCCCCAAGATGGACATGGGTGCCGGGTCGGCCATCCACGCCCCCTCCCCCACAATCGGGATGCCGGTAATCGTCAGCCGCCCGGCCTTCTCGGGGTTGCGATCAATGGCTTGGCGGATCTCGGTGGGTCCCCACCCTAAGACTTGCAGGGTACAGTTGGATTTGGTCGAGGCGCCGTACCAGTCCACCGGCTGGCCCTGCTGTCGGCACGCCTCGAGGGTGGCCTGGAGGTGGTCCCGGGCCGTGCCGATCTGCTGCCTGAAGCCGACCAATGCCGAGAGGTCCCCCCGGGAGATCTGCTCCACGCTCAGGTGCGCGTCGTACTCGGCCAGCAGCTGCGCCGCCACCGTGGGGGTGAGACGCCCCTTCTCCTTCTCGGCCTTCCGCAGGGTCACCCGCAGGCTCCCCCCGTTGATCGGCGATGGCTGGACCCGTTCGGCGAGCAGCCCGGCATCGGTGCAGACCTCAAGCAGGCTCCCCAAGGAGTAGTACTCCAGATGCTCGTGGACGATCGTGTCGAAGGCCGTGGCCTGGATCTGCTGGAGGAGATCCTGGAACTGGACCACGGCGATCCCCTGCGGGTGGAGGAGGTCGGCGATCTTGGCGAAGAAGGCCACCGGATCCTCGAGGTCGTAGCAGCAGGCGATGGCCGTGATGATCTTGAACCGCCCCGCCAACCGATCTAACTCTTGGGTGGGGAAGTAGGTCGGGATCAGGATGTCGGTCTGCCTGGCCAGCCGATCGTGGAGGTTTCTGGCCGGCTCCACCGCGGCGCGGATCGGGGCGTAGGGCCGTGTCCGGTAGGCCGCGAGCAGGGTGCCGTCGTTGGCCCCGATGTCGAGGACGTAGTCACTGGCGGCCAGGGGGATCTGCGCCGTCGCCTCCTTCACGATCCCGTGGAGCTCGGTGACCATGGACTCGTTCACCCCGGAGCGGTACCAATACTGGCGGTACATCCAGTCCGCCGGGACCGTGTGGGCCAGCTGGGCCAGCGAGCAGCGGGTACATACGGTGAGGAGGAGGGGGATCGTCCGCCGGCTATCGAGGTCGTCGCCCGGGGCCGGGAAGTCGTTGAGCCGGTGCCAGCCCAGATCCAGGACCGTGATCAGGGGGCCGTCGCAGGCCCGGCAGGTGGAGCGGACACGGATGAGCGGGGCGGCAGGGTCGGTCATGCGCGCACCATGACGAGGCTGGCGAAGGAATAGGATCCGAAGAGGTGATCCCCGCTGTAGGCCCAGTCCCCTTTCCCGAAGCTGAGGAAGCCCAGCTCCCGCAGGGTCTGCTGCAAGGCCCGGATGAGATCGGGGTTGTAGATCCGCTGTCGCATCCAGTGGAAGTGCGCGGTGTCGGGGCCGACCGCATTCCAGCAGTCCAAGGTCAGGAAGAGGAGGCCGCCGCGGCGCAGGAGCATCTTGGCGGCACGGAGGAAGCGGCGGATCTCCGCGTCGGGGATGTGCTCGAGGACCGAGATGGCGGTCAGGATGTCATATTGGTCGTGGGGCTGGGTGGCCCCGTGTTGCCAGAGGTCGGTCGGGAAGCAGGAGATGCCCTGGACCGGGCCGCGGAGGGTCAGGGCCGGGTCGACCACGTCCACGGTGGTGGCCACCTCGGTCAGGGTCAGGGCGAACCGGGATCCCGCCCCGCCGACGTCGCAGGCCCGCAGCGGGTGGTCCTCCCAGCCGTCGGCCTGGGACTGGGTGGCCTGCCACTCCGCGATGGCGCGGTGGGCCATGGCGTATTCCCACCGGCGCTGCTCCACTTGGCCCTCGACGGCGTTGTGCCGGTCTACCAGCTCCAGTTCAGGGCCCAGACGGGGGTAGTCCGCGGCGGGGTCCATGCACTTACTGAGGGGCAGCAGGGGGCGTTTCATGGGGTGGCGACGCCGGCAGCTCGCTTAAAGCAGATTCCGTATTGCCGAGCTTGGTTGGCCCACGAGTCCCGCTCCGCCAGCCGGACGATCCGGGGATCCAGCCGACCGAGTGGCAGGTGGCCGAGGGCGTTGGCCACGCCGTGGGGGGTGAGATCGTTCAGCCAGCGGATGGCGTAGCGGCCCTCGTAGGCATCCTCCAGGTCGCGGAACTGCCGGCACCCCTCGGTGGCGAAGACCGGTTTCCTCGCCGCGATCCCTTGTCGGATGGCGCCGCTGGTGCCGGTGTTGGCACAGGTGTAGAGGAAGGCCGTGGCATCGCAGGCAGCCAAGTAGCTGACGACCTCGGCTTGGGGCACGAACTCGGATCGGACGACCAAGTTGGGATTCAGCGCCCGCCACGTCTCCATCTGGACAGCCGTGGCCCGAGGGGCGAGGAGGAGGAGGGACCAGCCGGCGAGCGCGCTGGCCTCGGCGAGGAGGTCGTAGTTTTTCCACGGGAAGGGGAAGCCGACGGTGCCGAGGACAGGCCGCTCGGGGGGGAAATTGAGCGGGTGGAACTGGTAGGGGGCGGAGTAGAGGGGGATCCCCTGTCGGAGGTAGATGGCCTCGCCCAACTCCGGGCAGGGCTCGTGGACGATGAATCGACCCTGCTGGGCCAGCTGGTCGTGGACCGGGCTGACCGTCGCGTGGTAGATGTTGCGGCACTGCTCCGGGACCGGGACGCCGGTATCGTGGTAGGTCACCACGACCGGGAGATGCTGGCGGAGGCGCTCGATCTGCCCGACGCTCCAGCGGCTGTGGAGGGCCGCATGGTAGTTCAGCCAGACCACCTGGGGGCCTTGGTACTCCTGGATCTGCCGCAGCTGGGCGAAGAAGGCCCGGGGATCGAGCCAGTCCGGATCGCAGCGGAGGATCAGATCTGAGGGCAGGTGGGTCCGGAGGAGATCGAGGTAGGCGCTAATCCCACAATCGATCCCATCCGTAGAGATCGCTAACACCTCGATCATCGGCGGCACCTAGAGAGGCGACCTTCCCTGTAATACAGTCGCTGAAGCACCCGGTTTAATTCCCGTTCGCAGGTTCTACACGCGCGGAGCGGACCGTACTTTCCCTGTTTGATTCTGAGATTAGCCCCGTTCAACGGGTGGTTTCCCCGGCTACAGTGTGTCTTCTTGGCGTTGTGGGCGGACGGACTAGTACCCCGGAGGGTATTCTCCCTGTTTGTTACCGGCTCAAGGTGCGCCGGGTTAACACAATGCTTTACACGACAAAGGTGATCAGGTACCAGGCCGGGTGGTAGGGGGCCGTTCAGTAGACGGTATACTAAGGAATGTACTCGTACGGTCTTCCCCTCCCACAGGATCTGCGAGTACCCTTTCTTGTTGACGACCCCCCTCCATTCCCAACACCCGTTGGGCTGTACCGCGATCCGCTTTGCTAGGCGGTCGGGTAGTCTGGCAATCCCGCAGTCGGTGTCGACGGTGGAGATGGCGAGGATCTCAGTCACCGGTCGGCTCCTCTGCGGTCGCTGGCGCTGAACGGGGAGCCGCTGGCTGAAAATCGTGCCAGATACCTTCCGGTCCATGCTCCTCTTGCCTCGCGCCACACTTACAAAGGCTCGGTCCCTCGGCGATCAGGGCCGAGAGCGCGTCTTCCATTGTCCCCATCAGGTCCATGCTCACAGCCACGCATCCGGCGTAGTCGCCTTCCAACTCGCCGCCAGCTGCGTCGTTGATCACGGCCTGAATCGCCTCAACTAGTCGCTGGATCTCGGCGCGGGCCTGATTAGTCATGTTGTGGCTCTGAGACCACAATGGGTGGTCTCGGAATGCGTTCGATGGCCTCGGCGATGTTGCTCAAGATGTCTGCGGCACACAGGCACTTGCTGCCGACGATCAGCAACGGCGGTAGCCCTTCGGCTTCCTTGATGAAGTTGTCACGCCACGACCGCACTAGTTGCGCGGCGAAGTGTTGATTGTCATAGACGATCTCGGCGCGGGCCTGAGGGGTCATCGGCTGGCCTCCCCCTGCAGTACCCCCTCGATCACCCCCCTCACCGCCCGCGCGTCAAAGGTCGGTTTCCCGTCCAGCCCCTTAACCACCCGCACCTGCGGCCCGTCCCACCCCAAGGGGTAGAAAATGGGGTTCCACCGGGCCTCCATCGGCTCCACGATCACCACCGGGATCCCGATCGCTACCGCCAGGACATGCAGCCCGGAGCAGCAGCCGAGGAAGAGGTCGGCATTCCTGATCGCCGCGGCCATTTCGACCCACGGCAGGGGGCCACAGAGGGGGTAGCCCCCTCGAGGCCGCTCCTGCGCCCAGCGGGTCCGGCTGTCGTGATTCAGGACCAGGAGTGGCCGATCGAGATCCTCGAGCAGGGTGACCAGCCCCACCTTCAGCTCGAAGTGGCATTCGGAGAAGCCCACCACGATCTCGGTGGGAGGCGCCTGCGGCAGGTTGGTGATCCACGGCTCGTTCAGGTAGAGATCGGCCGGGGTGATCACATCCGACACGAAGGGCCGTCCGCCGTGGAGCGTGAAGGTGTGCGCCGTCTCGAAGGGCAGGGGCAGCTCAGGCCATCGGCGATACCCCAAGTGGAAGGTCAGATCGTAGGGGCTGATGAGATCCTCCCGATTTGGCGGCTGCCATCCCTGACTCAGGCCCCACGCTGAGTCAGCCACCACTCGTCCGAGGTAGGGCTGGCGCTCCAGCAGGGGCACGATCGGCGCAAACTCCCCGGCGATCAGGAGATCGATCGGGGCGTCGACCCGCCGGCTGAGGGCTCGGATCGTGGGGAGGGCCCAGAGGAGATCGCCGTAGCGCCCGGGGAAGGATACGAGCACCTTCATCGGGGCACCGCCAGGTAATTCTGCCGGTGACTCGGCCACTCCTGCACCTGGTACCCCTGTGTCCCCAGCCAGTCCACACACCCCTCCAGGGTATGCCCGTGGGCCTTGGCCAGCTCCGGCTCCCACTCAAACACGATCGTGGGCTGGTGCTCCCGGATGGTCTGCTCGAGGCCGAGGAGGGCCGCGAAGTCGCACCCCTGCGCGTCGATCTTGATCAGGCTGACCCGCCGGCCATAGAGGAAGCGGAAGTCATCGAGGGGGGCCGCGGGGATCTCGGCCTCCACCCCGGCGGGAGAGAGGGCCGCGCCGCCGGCATCCTGCGGCACGTAGGGCACCGTCCAGCGCAGGGTGGTGCGCTCGGAGTAGGCCGCGACCGGCACCACCACGACCCGCTCGGCGCAGATCTCCTTGTTGAGGTCGAGGTTGGCCTTGAGGTACTGGATCATGACCGGGGCGGGCTCCACCGCGACCACGCGCCATGCCCCCTGCTGGGCCAGCCAGACCGTCCAGTCACCGAGGTGGGCGCCGACGTCGAGGATCGTGGTGTCGACCTCGCCTAATCGGCCATGTTCCCGGGCGATCACCTGCAGGAACCCGGGTCCATCCCAGACCGTGCCCCCCTTGACGCACCCGCCGATGCACTCGGCCGGGTTGACCAGAAATTTGCCAAAGGGGGTGTCTACGACTTCATCGGGCATCGACGTCTCCAGCTCGGCTGTCCGAGGATCCCTATTGACGAGCTAGCTCGAGGGGCCGGCAGGCATAATTGCTCGCCGGGAGCTCCACCCAGGTGTAGCCCATCTCCGTCCAGAAATTGTAGTAGTCCGCCCAGTGGTCGCCAAACCACGTTGAGGGCCCGCTCTCATACTCGAAGGCCACCAAGGGCCGCCAGCGCCGCAGGCAGTCCTGGAGGCCCACCGCGGCCCGCAGGTCGGCGCCTTGGGCGTCGATCTTCACGAAGCCGATGGGCACGGCCGGGTCGAGGAGGCTATCCACCGAGGCCCCCTGGAAGGGCCCCAGCGGGTGCTCGATGAAGGCGATCGAGGACGGATTGGGGGTGAGGTTCAGATCCTCGGGCACCGGCCAGCCCAGCATCTCCGGGGTCGCCAAGGAGAAGTAGGTCCGCCGATCGAAGGCCACCATCGGGTAGATCCACACCCGGTCCAGCAGGCCCCGCTCGCTGAGGTTGAGTTGGAGGATCTCCGCGGTCCGGGGGTGGGCCTCCCAGGCGTAGACCAGCTTGAACTTCCCGGCGAGGTAGATCGTGAACCAGCCGACCGAGGCGCCGATGTCGATGGCGGCGCGATCGGGATAGAGGGTGGCCGCCTCTTCAATAATGGGTTTGAGCTGCCAGTCCCAGAAGGCACCCCCCTCGAGCACCGCGCCGACCTGGTCCTGGTCCCAGACCCAGAGGGGGCCTTGGACGGTCTGGATCTGCCTCACAACCACCCCTTGACTTTGTCCTCAACCCCGCACCGCCCCAGGAAGATCTTCTCGGTGCCGATCACCCTGAGCCCCTCCAAGGATCGACACCGGCTCAGGGCCACATAGAGCATGGAGGGCTTGCTCATGAACCCGTCGGTGATCGCCACCTGCACCTGATCCAGAGACAACCCTTGGCTCTTGTGAACAGTCGTGGCATATGCGAGGCGCAGCGGGAGGTAGGTCACCACCCCCTTCACGGTGTAGGGGGGCTTCCTCTTCCCCGTGGGCTCCCGCCATTCCTTGACCGCGGGGGTCACCACCACGTCTTGGAGGGTCCGGTGGAGATAGACCTTGACTCCCCCGCTGGCCTGGTCCGGTCCCAAGACCGTCGCCAGGTCCCCATTCACGTACTCAAACACTCTCCGGTCCCCGGTATCGAGCTGGGGGTAGGCCTTGTTGGCGAGGATCATCACCAACGCCCCCTCCTTCAGCTTGAGCACCTCCGGGATCAATCGGAGCCAGTCCTTCTGCTGCTGGCCGGATCGGGTGGTGAGCCAGGTGAATTCCTTCCCCTTCAGGCGCATGTAGCGGAGGTTGTTGACCCGATCCACCGCGTCGTTCTTCGGGACGATGGTGGTGCCGGGGAAGTCGAGATCCAGCTTCTCCACGAAGGTGGGGCGCAGGACCGGGAGCGCCTCGCCCGCATGGCCCCGTCTCACCGCTTGGAGTGCCTGGATGTAGCTCGGATCCCCCTGCCGGCGGATCGTGGTGAGTTTGAAGGTGTGCTCGGCAAACCTCGACCACGCCCCGGCCTCGAAGGCAAAGGCCCCGTCGACCGGCGGGAGCTGGGCGAAGTCCCCGACCAGGAGGAGCTGGAGGATGCCCGAGTCCCGAGCCTCAAGGGTGACCTGTCCGAGGTCCTCGTCGTAGGCCTTGGCCAAGTTGATCTCGTCCAGGCAGGTGCAGAGGATATCTAATTGGTCCGCCTCCATCATGGAGATCTCGTCCAGCACGATCCGCCGATACCCCGACTTTCTGAGCATCCGCAGCTTGTAGGCGAGGAACCCGGAGGCGTAGTGCTCCATCAGCGATTTGGTGTCGAAGAAACTCAAGAGGGAATTGATCGTGGTGGCATCCCCGAGGTTCACGGCAGCTATGCCGGTCGTGGCCGTCAGGATGGATCGATCCGCCTCGAGCTCCACGATCTTCCGGGCGAGGAAGGTCTTGCCGGTGCCGGCCGGCCCACTGAGGTAGGCGAAGGGCTGGGCGAGGAGATCCTCGGCCGTCACCTCCGGAGGCGCCAGCGGCAGAGAGGGAGGCGGAGCCGTGCTGGCCACGGGGAAATCCGTGGGAGGTGTCGGCAGACCCTCCGGCTCCGCCCCCGTCCCTGCCCTCGACAGCGGACGCGAGACGCTGTAGATCGGCGCGCAGGCGTTCTCGGGGAAGAGGTCGTCAAAGGATTTAGGCACGAGGGGCTCGTTTCTCCAGCAGGGGCAGCCCATTGAGACAGGCGGTGATCAGGCGGTCAGCCTTCTGGACGAGCTCCTCTGGGGAGTACCCCGATCCCTCCACCACGTAGGCCGGCGCCATCGTCCCTACCAAGTAGATCCGGGCGACGAAGAGGGCCAGCTGGTTGACCGCCGCTTCCATGGCCAGGTCCTCGGGTGTGGACGGCTCGTAGAGGTTAGGCATCGACGGTCCACCCCATCTCCAGCGCCGCGGCCATCGTCATCCGCTCGATCATCGGGCGGTAGAGGGTCCGCGTCGGCATCCCCACCAGCCGGATGGCAGCGCCACGATCCTCGTCCGGCAGCCGGGTCCACGCCCGGCCCATCCTGAAGTAGCCCCCGGCCTCCGCCCGGCGGTGGGTGGACTCCCAGCTATGCGGGGGGGTGACGGCCACCCGCCCGTGGAAGCCGAGGTAGCCCACGCGGGGGTCGATCAGGTGGTCAGCGGGAATGGGTGGGAGTGGCATGTCAGGTACGCCTCGCATTTTCTAGACTCCGCCGTCGTTGACGAAGGGTGTTCGTGTGTGTGCGGAAGTCCCGCCTATGCTGTTCGTACTCTGGTGTGCGAAGTCGCTGACATTCCTTGCAGCCATGTCGACGTTCGCGGCGATCAGCCGGGTACGGATGTCCCGCTGGGCAGTGCGTCTGAGGTGGTTTACACCGGCCAAGATCCGGAGGAATATCCGCGAAGGTCCACCGTCGATCTCGTAAGGCTTTGATGTTACGTGCGGCAGCGCGATCAGCGTCAGCCACGGTAGCCAACACGCGACGACGGTCTACCGGGTCTTTTGGACGATGTCCGGATAGAGCTAGGAACACCTCTGCCTCTTCTCGCTTTCCTGTCAGGTAGGGTAAAACGCCTTTAATGACCCACGATGCCCATGCCCCGTACCCGTACCATTCAAAACTGGCCCTTGTCCGCTTGGGACCTGCCTCTTGGTGCCCATGAATACGGCCTCCGAATCGCCGCGCTACCCAAATTAGCATCGGTAAGTTCGTATTCGTGATCACCAACCGGCGCTGGGTGTATTTCCCGGTCCGAATTTGCACCACACTGATGTGACCCTCTCCGTCAAGGAGCCCCGCGAGGTATGCCCACTCAGACGCTGACGGGGAGTACGTCCCTGAACTTTTCGTACCCAATTCGGTGCGCGTCTTGCCAGAACCCGGCGTCACCGTCAGGATTTTTGGTCCGCGCCCAATCCCCGTATTTGGCGTCTCCAACGGCGGTCTGACCTCCAAGGTGCCGACAGGCTATAGGTAGCATCCACGTCTGCCAGCTATGACGGGCCGCAAAGCTACCTAAGCATCCATCGTAATAATGATGAACAATGCCCCATTCGCCCATGATTGTAAAGAGATTTCGTGTGGGATCTTCGGAGAGCCAGAACTCCCGTCGGCCTACCTGCGCGAACCCGTCTAACGCCGCCACCCGCGTCGGCACCGTCACCCGCCGGCCATGATTCTCCGCGTCGACCATGTTGCTGATAAAGTCCTTCCTGGCCAGCGACATGGGGTGGTAGGGCTTCTGGTAGAGATCCGGATCCCCCAGCCCCCGCCCACCCCCGAACCCGAGGAGCCCCACCGTGGGATGCTGCAGCAGGAAGGTGTAGACGATCGGCCAGACATTCGAGTCGTGGATCTCCAGGTCGTCATGCAGGCAGGCAATGATCTCCGCCCCTTCCTCCAGCGCCGCCTGCACCCCGATCGCAAAGGCCGGCACGGTGCCCAGGATCTCCTCGTGGAGGATCCACCGGGCCTGCGGGAGCTCGTGGCGGAGGGTGGTCTGGCTGCCGTTGACCACCACGATCAATCTGGTGTCCCCCCAGCTCCGCAGCGTGGGGAGGGCCCGGATGGGATCGGTCGTGGCGGTGACGAGGATGGTGGTCATCCTCCATTCACCTCGATGGTCTCGTGGACCGGCCGAAGCCAGAGCCTGTTTTGTTCGTGGGCGATCAGCCAAGATCCATAGAGGATCAGCGCGAGGCCGATGCCGAGGATGATGCCAAGTACGCGTGTGTTGTTCATGCTCGTCAGGTTCTCGGGACGATCTCCGCCCACACGATGTTGAGGATCTGCCACACCCAGTCGGGCACCAGCGCGAGGGCCACGAGTGACGGCAGCCAGAGGAGAATCAGCCCGTTCGTCCGGAGTGGTGGTTTCATGTGCGTGCCTCCTTCTCGTGAATGGCGGTTGCTCGCCGGACCTCATCTACCCAATGCACCGAGAGCCCAGATTCGAGGGACCCCTGCGTCGTCACGTCTCCGGCGACCAAGGCCATCTGTAGCTGTTGCAGCGCGGTACGAATCCGCTGACGTTCCCTGCAGGTGGTACAGACACGGCTTGGTGCCCTTCCACGTCCCCGGGGACGCCGCTGAGCGTCGAACGGATGTCCCCATTTGCAGCGAGTCTTTCTGGCATTCTCTGCTAGTGGGCTCCGACCGAGGAGGACGTTTCGCCGGGTGGTCGTCGCCTCCAAGTGATCGGGGTTTACGCAAATGCGGTTCGCGCACTGATGATGTACCACCAGCCCAGAAGGGATCGGTCCCTTGAACACACGGTACGCCAGCCGATGCCCGTGACAGTACCGACCGTTGACCCGAATCTTGACGTAACCGGTCGTACGATCCCAGTTGCCCCGCCACTCCCAGCAGCCGGTAGGCGTCACGGTGACATGCTGAGGGATGAGCGCACGTAGCCGCGTGTCGTCATTGGGTAGCACGTC
>Ga0070704_100001601_pt1 | contig 12248 bp, 7 predicted proteins | sample KBSK5252metaG_FD_65467 | JGI IMG/M metagenome (GOLD analysis project Ga0070704, IMG submission 65467) | Corn, switchgrass and miscanthus rhizosphere microbial communities from Kellogg Biological Station, Michigan, USA - KBS K5-25-2 metaG | ecosystem: Host-associated > Plants > Roots >... | reverse complement strand
AAGGACACGATCAACGAGATGATCCGCAACCTCAAGGACACGACGCAGAAGAACACCGAGCAGGACTGGCTCAAGACCAACCTCGCCAAGTTCAGCCGGATGCTGCAGGGCCAGCGCAACCTCGAGGCGGTCGGCCAGATGATCCTGTCCGAGCTGGCGCCCGTGGTGGGCGCGCAGCAGGCCGAGTTCTACGTGCTCGCCGCCGAGGAAAGGGACGCCCAGCGCCTCAAGCTCGTCGCGAGCTTCGCCTCCGGCGGACAGGGCGCGCACGGCAAGGAAGTCGACCTGGGCGAAGGCCTGGTCGGGCAGTGCGCGATCGAGAAGCGCAAGCTGACCCTGTCGGCGGTGCCGGCGGCGTCGTTCAAGATCGTCACCGGCCTGTCGCAGCAGGCGGCGGCCGACGTGCTGGTGCTGCCGGTGGTCTTCGAGGGCCAGGTGCGCGGCGTGATCGAGCTCGCGTCGCTCGAGCGCTTCAACCCGGCGCACCAGGCGTTCCTCGACCAGCTCACCGAGTCGATCGGCATCGTGATCAACACCATCGAGGCCAACACCCGGACCGAGAACCTGCTCAAGCAGTCGCAGTCCCTCGCGGTCGAGCTGCAGCAGACCAACGAGGAATTGCAGGAGAAGGCCAGGCTGCTCGCGCACCAGAACGAGGAGGTGGAGCGGAAAAACCGCGAGGTGGAGCTGGCGCGCCAGGCGCTGGAGGAAAAGGCCTCGCAGCTGGCGCTCACCTCGAAGTACAAGTCGGAGTTCCTGGCGAACATGTCGCACGAGCTGCGCACGCCGCTCAACAACCTGCTGATCCTCTCCGACCAGCTCTCGCGCAACCCCGAGGGCAACCTGAACCCGAAGCAGATCGAGTTCGCGAAGACCATCCACTCCTCGGGCAATGAGCTGCTGGCGCTGATCGCGGACATCCTCGATCTGTCGAAGATCGAGTCGGGCACGGTGGCGGTCGAGGCCTCGGAGCTGCGCTTCGAGGACCTGCAGCGCTACGTCGAGCGCACGTTCCGGCACCTGGCCGAGTCGAAGCAGGTCGAGTTCAAGGTGAGCCTCGACCCGGCGCTGCCGAAGACCATGTTCACCGACATCAAGCGCCTGCAGCAGATCATCAAGAATCTGCTTTCCAACGCGTTCAAGTTCACGCACGTCGGCAACGTCTCGATCTCGATCGCGCCGGCGATCGAGGGCTGGTCGGCCGAGGCCGACGAGCTCGAGCGCTCCGAGCGCGTGGTGGCGTTCAAGGTGAGCGACACCGGCATCGGCATCTCGGCCGAGAAGCAGCAGATCATCTTCGAGGCGTTCCAGCAGGCCGACGGCTCGACCAGCCGCAAGTACGGCGGCACCGGCCTGGGCCTCGCGATCTCGCGCGAGCTCTCCAAGCTGCTCGGCGGCGAGATCCGCCTGGTGAGCGCGCCGGGCGCGGGCAGCGTGTTCACGCTGTACCTGCCGCAGACCTACGTGCCCTCGCGCCAGGCGAGGCCCAAGATCCAGGTCGAGCGGCCGCTCGCGCCCGCGCCGGTGCTGGTCGAGCCGCTGTCGCCGGAAGAGCCCGTCGGACTGCAGTTCGCCAACGAGGCGAACGACGACCGCGAGGACATCGGGCCCGGCGACCGGGTCCTCCTCATCGTCGAGAACGACCTCGGCTTCGCCAAGATCCTGCTCGAGGCGGCGCGCGACAAGGGCTTCAAGGGCGTGGTGGCCTCGAGCGGCGCCGCGGCGCTGGCGATGGTGCGCGAGTACCAGCCGGCGGTGCTGACGCTGGACATCTTCCTCCCCGACATGCAGGGCTGGCGCGTGCTCGAGCGGCTGAAGGCCGACCTCTCGACGCGGCATATCCCGGTGTGCGTGGTGTCGACCGACGAGGCGCGCGACCGCGCGCTCGACTCGGGCGCGATCGGCTTCATCTCGAAGCCGCTCACCTCGCGCGATCTCGTCGATCGCGCGATCGAGCGCCTGCGCGATTTCGTGTCGCGCGACGCGAAGCGGGTGCTGCTGCTCATGCCCGACGGCGAGCCGCGCCAGGAGATCGTCGAGCGCCTGGGCGCTGCCGACGTGCCGATGCTCGTCGCCTGGTCGGGCAGCGAAGCGATCAAGCTCCTGCGCTCCAACCAGGTCGATTGCCTGGTGGTCGACGAGTCGGCGGCCGACCTCGAGCCGCAGGACCTGCTCGACATCCTCGCCGAGCAGCCGGTGACGCGCCTGCTGCCGGTGGTGTTCTTCGGCGCGGACGGCGAGCTGGTGGCGCGCTGGCGCAACACCGAGGGCGCGTTCGCGCTGCGCGAGGCGCAGACCACCGAGCGGCTGCTCGATTACGTCTACTTCTTCCTCCACCGCAGCACCGCGAGCATGCCGTTGTCCGAGCGCGAGTTCCTCGACAGCCTGCACTCGTCGCACCGCATCCTCGAGGGCAAGCGCGCGCTCATCGTCGACGACGACATGCGCAACATCTTCGCGCTGGCGACGCTGCTCGACGAGCAGGGGATGGAGATCGTCTCGGCGAACAACGGCCGCGACGCCATCGGCAAGGTGCAGTCCGACGGCGAGATCGACGTCGTGCTGATGGACATCATGATGCCCGAGATGGACGGCATCCAGACCATCAAGGAGATCCGCAAGCTGCCGAAGGGCGCCGACCTGCCGATCATCGCGGTGACCGCCAAGGCCATGAAGGGCGACCGCGAGAAGTGCATCGAGGCGGGGGCCTGGGACTACCTGTCCAAGCCCGTCGACCGGCTGCACCTGCTCGCCGTTCTGCGCGGCTGGCTCCATCGCTAGATGAAGCAGCGCTCGGAGCCGGTTTCTCCGCTCACGCCGGAAGAAAGAAGCAACATCCTGGTGGTCGACGACCTCCAGGAGAAGCTGCTGGTCTTCAAGACCATCCTGGAGGAGCTCGGGCAGAACCTGGTGATGGTGCGCTCGGGCTCGGAGGCGCTGCGCGAGATCCTGCACCGCGAGTTCGCGGTGATCCTGCTCGACGTCAACATGCCGGACATCGACGGCCTGGAGACCGCGCGCCTCATCCGCCAGTACAAGAGGTCCGCGCACACGCCGATCATCTTCATCACGGCGTACGCCGACGAGATGCAGACCGCGCAGGGCTACTCGCTCGGCGCGGTGGACTACATCCTGTCCCCGGTCATTCCCGAAGTGCTGCGCAGCAAGGTGCGCGTCTTCGTCGAGCTGTGGCAGGCGCAGCAGCGCACGCGCGCGATGGCGGGCGAGCAGGTGGCGCGCGCCACCGCCGAGGCCGCGCGGATCGTGGCGGAAGAGACCACGCGGCGCTCGAACTTCCTCGCGCGCGCGAGCCACGAGCTCGGCGCCTCTCTCGACCTCGAGCAGGGCATGCGCCGGCTGCTCGACCTGGTGGTGCCCCAGATGGCCGAGAGCGCGGCCCTGGTGGTGGATGCCGAGGTCGAGGAGCCGCTGGTCTTCCTGCGCTCGGAAAAGCACGGCCGGCTGCAGAGCCTGCGCCTCGCCGGCTACGGCGAGCTGCCCGAGGCGCTGCGCGCGCCGTTGCAGCGCGTGGTGCGCGAGGGCCTGCCGCTCGAAGGCGAGACCGTCAGCTACCCGCTGCGCATCGGCGAGCGCACCCTGGGCGCGCTCGCGCTGAGGTCCCTCAATTCCCCCGACCTGCTGCCGCAGGATCTCGTCACCCTGCAGGAGCTGGTGAGCCGGGCCGCGATCGCGCTCGACAACGCGCGGCTCTATTCGAGCCTGCAGCGCGAGATCGTGCGCTCGCGCCAGGCCGAGGAGGAGCTGCAGGACGCGAACCGGCGCAAGGACGAGTTCCTGGCGATGCTCTCGCACGAGCTGCGCAATCCGCTCGCGCCGATCCGCAACGCGGTCGAGGTGCTGCGCCGCCTGTCGCCGCCGGACTCCAAGCTCACCATGGCGCGCGACGTGATCGACCGCCAGGTGTCGCTGCTCGCGCGCCTGGTCGAGGAGCTGCTCGACGTCTCGCGCATCAGCCGCGGCAAGATCTCGCTCAAGAAGGAGGCGGTCGACCTCGGCCGCATCATCGCCCACGCCGTCGAGACCGCGCGCCCGATGATCGACGTGCGCTCTCAAACACTGGCGGTGTCGGTCCCGCCCGCGCCGGTGTGGCTCTCGGCGGACTTCGCGCGCCTGTCGCAGGTGGTGGCGAACCTGCTCAACAACGCGTCCAAGTACACCGGCGAGGGCGGGCGCATCGAGATCTCGGCGGGCGCGGGCGAGGGCGAGGCGACGATCGTGGTGCGCGACAACGGCGCCGGGATCGAGGCGCAGCTCCTGCCCAAGGTGTTCGACCTCTTCGTGCAGGGCGAGCGCGCGCTCGACCGCGGCCAGGGCGGCCTGGGCATCGGCCTCACGCTGGTGAAGCGCCTGGTGGAGCTGCACCAGGGCAGCGTCGCGGTGGCGAGCGACGGGCCCGGGCGCGGCGCGACCTTCACGGTCACGCTGCCGTGCATCAGCGCGGTGGAGCCCCAGCAAAAGACCTCGCAGCCGGTGGCCGTGAGCCGCAGCCACGAGGTCTACGGCCGGCGCGTGCTCGTCGTGGACGACAACGTCGACGCGGCCGAGAGCACCGCGGCGTTCCTGCGCCTCGAAGGCCACGAGGTGAAGGCGGTGCACGACGGCCTGCAGGCGCTCGCCTCGCTCAAGGTGTTCGACCCGCACGTCGTGGTGCTCGACATCGGCCTGCCCGGCCTCGACGGCTACGCGGTGGCGCGCCAGCTGCGCGAGCGCGGCGATACGAGCCACGTGCTGCTCATCGCGCTCACCGGCTACGGCCAGAAAGAGGACCGGCAGCGCGCCGCCGACGCCGGCTTCGACTACCACTTCGTCAAGCCGGCCGATCCGCGCGAGATCCAGGTCGCGATCGAGCGCGGCCGCAACCTCCAGGGCGACCCCGCCCTCGAAGCGCACGCCCTGCGCAGCTCCTAAGCGCCCGATTCGAGCGCGAAGCGCACCAGCGCGATCGCGAGCGCCAGTACCAGCGGCCCGAGAAACACGCCGATCGGACCGAACGCACCGACCCCCCCGAGCACGCCGATGAACACCGTGAGCGTGCCGACGTCGGCGCGCCCGGCCACGAGCCACGGCCGCAGGAAGTTGTCGATCGTCACCACGAACACGCCCCACAGCGTCATGAAGAGCGCCGCGCCCCAGCGCTCCTGCGCCGCGAGCGCGATGATCGCCGGCACCCAGACCGCGGGCGTGCCGACGAGCGGGATCAGCGCGGCGAGCGCGGCGAGCACGCCGAACACGATCGGGGAAGGCAGCCCGACGATGGCGAAGCCGATCGCGACCAGCGCTCCCTGCACGAGCGCAGTCACGCCGGTGCCGTACACCATGGCGCGCGTGACCGACGCCAGGTGATCGAACAGGCGCGCCCGCTCCGCGGCCGACATCGGCGTAAGCGCTCGAAGCGTATCCATCCAGCGCGCGCTGTCGCGAATCGCGAAGAACAGGATGAACATCATGAGCGCGAAGCCGATCACCGTGCCGAGCGCGCCGAGGAACGCCGCGCGGCCCAGGCCGGCGAGCGCTTTCAGCACCGCCTGCGCGCCTTCCACCGCCCAGGCCTGCATCTGCGCGAACGAGATGCCGGTGTTCTCCTGCAGCCAGTCCAGCGCGGCGCCGACGTACGGCAGGGAGGCGAGGTCGGTGGTCGCGGTGGCCTTGTGCTCGGCCACGAACTGCTGCACCTCGCGCGCGAGGTCGGTGACCTGCTTGGCGAAGGCGGCCCCGAGGCCGGTGAGCGGCCCCACGATCATGAGGAAGGTCGCGACCGTCAGGAGGGCGGCCGAGAGCGCGGCGCGCCCGCCGAGCCGGCGAGTGAGCCAGCGATGCAAGGGCTGGATCAGGAAGGCGATGAACAGCGCCCAGGCGATCGGCCCGAAGAACGGCATGAGCAGCAGATACAGGAGATACGCGAGGACGAAGAGCCCGGCGAGGGCGAAAGCGCGCGCGTAGAACTGGCGCTCGGCAGTCGTCATGCTCAAACCCTATCATCGACACGGGCCCGAGTCCTGCTTCACGCCAGCGATGCCGCGAGCCGCCTATGCAGTCGGGAAACGACCTACAGGGCGGCGCCTGCGCCGTCCGGCCTGGGGAAAGCTCGCGCTGATTCTCGTCGTGGCGGCGGCGCTGGCCGCGGTCTGGCGCTGGACGCCGCTCGCCGAGCTGGTGACCGCCGAGCGCATCCTCGGCTGGACGCGCGCGGTGCGCGATACGTGGTGGGCGCCGATCGTCCTGGTCCTCGCCTATACGCCCGCGGCATTCGTGATGCTGCCGCGGCCGCTGCTGACGCTGGTGATCATCATGACTTTCGGCGTGCGCCTCGGGCTCGTCTATGCGACCAGCGGCGTGCTGCTGGCGGCGCTCGTCACGTACTACGCGGGGCGCTTCCTGCCGCGCGCCACGGTCGATCGCCTCGCCGGCGACGCGCTCGAGCCCGCCGGCAAGCTGCTGCGCGAGAACGGCGTCGTCGCCGTGTTCGCCGCCAACATGATCCCGACGCCGCCGTTCGTGGTGCAGAACATGATCGCGGGCGCGGTGCGCATTCGCCTGTGGAAATTCCTGCTCGGCACCTTCCTCGCGCTCGTGCCGGGCATGCTGGCCTGGACGGTGTTCGGCAACCAGATCCGGCGCGCGCTCGAGGACTTCTCGGAGGTGAGCTACTGGCTCATCGGCGCCGCGCTCCTCCTGTTCGCGGCCTTCCTCTATCTCTCGCGGCGCTACCTGAAGAAAAAGGGCTTCTAGCGCGCGCGGCGTAGTGCGAAGGATTACAGCGCGCGGCGGCATTTGTTTTTCATTGCAAAACCGGGACATTTCTCCGTTTGCAAGCGGGGGCGCGCGTGGCTAAATTCCGCAGCTTTATGCGACCGAAGCGCATCCTCATCATCGACGACGATCCGGACCAGGTGTCCACGCTCGCCGAGGTGCTGCGGCTCGACGGGCACCAGGTCCAATACGCGACCAATCCGCTTTACGCGATGGACCTCGCGCAGAGCTTCAGGCCCGAGTTCGCGTTCATCGACATCGGCATGCCGTACATGGACGGCTACGAGGCGGTGCGCCGGCTGCGGCGCCACTTCACCGACGCGCGGATGTACGCGATCACCGGGCGCTCGGGAGACGACGAGGTGCGCAAGTCCCTCGACGCGGGCTTCGACGGTCACCTGGTGAAGCCGCTCGACACCGCGATGATCGGCCGCCTCCTCGCCGAGGAAGATGTCAGCGCAGGCAAATCAACCACTTAATCGTGTCGGTGGCCAACGACACTCGGCCAATGTGACACGACTGTTAAATAAGGGCGCAGCGATATGCCGACGCCGCCGCGCGACATAGCATGGCCCCGCCTATACAACGAGGAGACGTCATGGGCGGTTCCATACTGGTGGTGGATGACGAAGCGGCGGTGCGCGATTTGCTCGCCGCCAACCTGCAGCGCGCCGGCTACAAGGTCATGTGCGCGGGCGACGTGCCGCAGGCCGAGGCGCTGGTGCGGGACACGCGGCCCGACCTCGTGCTCCTCGACTGGGTGCTGCCGGGGATTCCCGGCCTGACCTTCGCGCGGCGGCTGCGCTCCGACCAGCGCACGAAGGACATCTCGATCGTGCTGCTGTCCGCGCGCGCGGAAGAGCAGGACAAGGTCACCGCGCTCGAGAGCGGCGCCGACGACTACGTCACCAAGCCGTTTTCTGCACGGGAATTATTGGCAAGAATAAAAGCAGTCATGCGGCGCCGCGCGCCGCAGCTCGCCGACGACGTGGTCGAGATCGCCGGGCTGCGCATCGATCCGGCCGCGCACCAGGTGAGCGCGGGCGACAAGCCGATCGACCTGTGGACCACGGAGCTGCGCCTGCTGCACTTCTTCATGACGCACCCGGGACGCGTGTTCTCGCGCGCGCGGCTGCTCGACGAGGTCTGGGGCGAGCACGTGTTCGTCGAGGAGCGCACGGTCGACGTCCACATCCGGCGGCTGCGCCAGGCGCTCGCGCCCACCGGGCACGACAAGCTGATCGAGACGGTGCGCGGCACGGGCTACCGCTTCAAGCCCGACCTCACCACCGCCAACCTCGCCGCGTGACTACTCGACCGTAACGGACTTCGCCAGGTTACGCGGCTTGTCGACGTCGTTCCCTCGCAGGAGGGCGGCGTGGTAAGCGAGCAATTGCAATGGCACGGTGCTCACGAGGGGAGACAGGATCCCGGGGGCATCGTGCATTTGCACCACGTGAATCCCGTCCCCCGGCGCCACCGCGGTGTCACGGTGGCAAAGCACATATAACTCGCCGCCGCGTGCACGCACTTCCTGCAGATTCGATTTCAGCTTGTCGAGCAGCGCATCGCGCGGCGCGATCGCCACGACCGGCATGCGCGCATCGACGAGGGCGAGCGGGCCGTGCTTGAGCTCTCCCGCGGCGTACGCCTCGGCGTGGATGTACGAGATCTCCTTGAGCTTCAGCGCGCCTTCCATGGCGATCGGGTAGTGCACGCCGCGCCCGAGGAACAGCGCGTGCTCGCACTGCGCGAACTTCGCCGCCCAGGCCGCCATCTCCGGCTCGGTGCGCAGCGCGTTTGCCACGGCCGCGGGCAGCGCCCGGAGGGCGTCGAGCATCTGGAGTTCCAGATCGGCAGGCAGCCGGTCGCGGGTTTTTGCCAAGACCAGCGCAAGAACCAGCAGCGCCGTCAGCTGCGCGGTGAAGGCCTTGGTGGAGGCGACGCCGATCTCGGGGCCGGCGCGCGTGAGGAACCTGAGCTCGCAGCTGCGCGTCAGCGCCGACTCCGGCACATTGCAGATCGCCAGCGAATGGCGCTGGCCGAGGCTCTTCGCATGGTGGAGCGCGGCGATGGTGTCGGCGGTCTCGCCCGACTGCGAGATCACCACGACCAGCGCGCGCGGGTTGGGAACGGTTTCGCGGTAGCGGTATTCGCTCGCGATCTCGACCTGGCACGGAATCCCGGCCAGGCTCTCGAGCCAGTAGCGCGCCACGACGCCGGCGTGGTAGCTCGTGCCGCAGGCGAGGATCAGGCAGGAATCGACCTCGCGGAAAATCTCCGCGGCGCGCGTGCCGAAGAACTGCGGCGCGAGCAGGTGGCCGCCCGCCGCGCTCTCGAGCGTCGCGGCGACGGCCGCCGGCTGCTCGAAGATCTCCTTCTGCATGTAGTGCCGGTAGGTGCCGAGCTCGATCGCGTCCGCGGTGAGCTGGCTCACGTGCAGCGGCCGCTCGACCATGTGGCCGCGCGCGTCGGCGATGCGCACCGCCTGCAGCGTCACCTCGGCGCAGTCGCCTTCCTCCAGGTAGATCATGCGCCGCGTGACCTGCAGCAGCGCGGAGGTGTCCGAGGCGGCGAAGTTCTCGCCGTCGCCGAGCCCCAGCAGCAGCGGCGCGCCCATGCGCGCCACCACCAGCCGGGACGGGTCCGCCGCCGCGATGACGGCAATCGCGTACGCGCCTTTCAGCTCCCGGGTGGCCGCTTGCACGGCTTCGAACAGGGTCATTGCCTGAAACGAGTGAATCAGGTGCGCGATCACCTCGCTATCGGTGTCGGAGCTGAACTCGTAGCCCCGGCTGCGCAGCGCCGCGCGGATGGCGTCGTGGTTCTCGATGATGCCGTTGTGCACCACCGACACCCCGCCGCTCACGTGCGGGTGCGCATTGCGCTCGGAGGGCACGCCGTGCGTGGCCCAGCGGGTATGCGCGATGCCGATCGTGCCTTCCAGGTTCTGCTCGTCGGTGAGCTTCTTCAGCTCGGCGACGCGGCCGCTGGCGCGCACCCGGCGCAGGCTGCCGTTGATGACGGCGACGCCGGCCGAGTCGTAGCCGCGGTATTCCAGGCGCCGCAGGCCTTCGATCAGGATCGGCACGACGTTGCGGTTCGCGACCGCCGCGACTATCCCGCACATGATGTTGCCGTGTGTTGCCTAGTAGGCATTGCGTCCTCCAAGGACGACGACGATGGTCTTCAGGATGATCTGCAGGTCGAGGAGCACCGACCAGTTGCGCAGGTAGGTGAGGTCCATCTCGATGCGCCCTTTCATCTTCTCGACCGTCTCTGTTTCTCCCCGCCACCCCATCACCTGCGCGAGCCCGGTAATTCCCGGGCGCACCTTGTGGCGGATCATGTAGCCGCGGATGAGCTTGCGGTAGAGCTCGTTGTGGGCCACCGCGTGCGGCCGCGGCCCGACCACGCTCATGCGCCCCTGCAGCACGTTGATGAACTGCGGCAGCTCGTCGAGCGAGGTGCGGCGCAGGAAGGCGCCGAAGCGGGTGATGCGGCTGTCGTTGCGCGTCGCCTGGCGCACCAGGTCGCCGTCCTCGGCCACCGTCATCGAGCGGAACTTGTAGACCACGATCTTGCGGCCGTCGAGGCCGTAGCGGCGCTGCTTGAAGAGGATCGGCCCGGGCGAGGACAGCTTCACCCCGAGGGCAATGGCGAGCAACAGGGGGGAGATGAGAACCAGGATCAAGGAAGCGAGCACGATGTCGCTCGCCCGCTTGACGGCGCCGTTGAAGCCGTGGAACGGCGTCTCGCACACCGCCACCACCGGCAGGCCGTTGATCGAGCCGACGCGCGCCTGGATGAGATCGCTCACGAAGATGTCCGGAACGAAGTAGATCGACGCGGTGGTGTCGCGCAGGTCCTCGAGCAGGCGCAGGATGCGCGGCTGCGAGGCCATCGGCAGCGCGATGTAGATCACGTCGACGCGGTGCGTGCGCGCGTAGTCGGCCAGGCGCGCGAGCGGCCCGAGGTTTTGCGCCGCCGGCAGGTCGTGCAGGCGCTCCGCGCCGCGGTCGTCGAAGTAGCCGGCGACGCGCGTGGCGAGCATCGGGTCGCCCAGCCCGGCGCCGAGCTTGCGCCCGAGGTCGTTGGCGCCGGCGATCACCGCGACCTTGTGCAGCCCCTCGGCCGCGAGCACGCGCGGCAGGATGAGCGGCAGCACGCGGTGCGCGACGAAGAGCGCCGCGGGGGTCGCGAGCGCCCAGGCGAGGATCACGCGCTGGTCGAACGCCTCCAGCGTGCGCGTCGCCCAGCCGAGCAGGCCGAGGAGCGCGAGGATCGCGAGCCAGCCGGTCGCGATCTCGAGCATCAGGTCGCCCGGCTTCTCGGTTTCCCGCGCCAGGCCGCCGGGAAAGGTCATGGCGAACACGAGCAGCGCCAGGATCAGGCAGGCGCCGTCGAAGCCCGTGCCGAGGAGCGTCACGGCGGCGGCGAGGGTGGCGATCGCCACCAGCGGGTCGAGCGCCGCCATCACCAGCGTTCCCGCGCCGGGCTGGCTGCGCATCACTCGATGCCGGGTTTCGCGCGTCGCGTGCAAGGCCAAAGCAGGTTAGGCCAGCACCGTTCAACCCTGATGTTGCGCGCTCGGCGGCCGCGTAGGCCCACCGGACTAAATTTTCGCCCCTGCGACAGACGAACTACTACGTAATCTGTCTCGACTATATTGCCGGAGATATGCCATTGACCTCGACCGCAGAATCCATGACGCCCACGCCGGCGCAGCCCGTGCCCTTCAACGCCGGAGCGATTTCGCCGGCCGAGGGCAATTCCAACCTCTCCGACCCCGCGCGCAGCGCGGCGACCGACTTCCTGCAGATCGAGTCGATCGTCCTCAACCTCGACGCGTCGCTGCGGGTGCATGCCCGCGCGCACTTCTTCAGCTGGACGCAGGGGCTGCTGCAGAGCCTGATCCGCCACGAGCTGCTGGTGTGCACGCTGTGCCTCGGCAAGCCGCCCGCGTTCCGCGCCGACGGCTTCTCGATGACCACGCCGGACCCGACCACGGTCTCCGACATCTTCCTGCGTGACACCTCCGTGGTGCCGGCGCTGATCAAGGCCTGGGAAGAGCGCCGCTACCAGCCGGTCGTGATCGACACGGCGGCGGCGGCGCTGGGAAGCGGCGCCTTCACCCGCGAGCTCGAGCGCCTCGGCGGCACGCAGCTCCTGGTGCACGGCGTGCACGACGCCGACGGCCGCGCGCTCACGCTGTTCACTTTCGCCTGCCGCCCGGGCAGCATCGGCCCGCGCCAGACCTACCTCGCCCAGCTCCTCGCCCCCGCGCTGCATGCCTCCTGGGTGCGCACGCAGCTGCAGCGCACCCCCACCTCGGCCGACAAGGCCTCCAACCAGGGCGTGCTCACGGTGCGCGAGCTGGACATCCTGAAGTGGATCTACCTCGGCAAGTCGAACTTCGAGATCGGCGCGATCCTCAAGATCAGCCCGCTCACGGTGAAGAACCACGTGCAGAAGAT
>Ga0070704_100001599_pt1 | contig 12249 bp, 8 predicted proteins | sample KBSK5252metaG_FD_65467 | JGI IMG/M metagenome (GOLD analysis project Ga0070704, IMG submission 65467) | Corn, switchgrass and miscanthus rhizosphere microbial communities from Kellogg Biological Station, Michigan, USA - KBS K5-25-2 metaG | ecosystem: Host-associated > Plants > Roots >... | reverse complement strand
GAAGCCGTGCCGGCGTTCGCGTCGACGGTGTAGCTCACCGTACCGTTGCCACTGCCGGTGCTGCCCGCCGTGACGCTGATCCACGCCGCGTTGCTCACGGCGGTCCAACTGCAGCCGGCCGGCGCCGTCACGCTCGCGCTCTGCGCGCCGCCTGCTGCCGTCGGCGAGACCGACGTCGGCGACACCGTGAAGCTGCACGTCTGTCCGGCTTGGTTGACGGTGACCGTTTGACCGGCGACTGTCAGTGTTCCCATGCGCGAAGCCGTGCCGGCGTTCGCGTCGACGGTGTAGCTCACCGTACCGTTGCCACTGCCGGTGCTGCCCGCCGTGACGCTGATCCACGCCGCGTTGCTCACGGCGGTCCAGCTGCAGCCTGCCGGCGCCGTCACGCTCGCGCTCTGCGCGCCGCCTGCTGCCGTCGGTGAGACCGACGTCGGCGACACTGTGAAGCTGCAGGTCTGCCCCGCTTGCGTCACGGTGATCGTTTGACCGGCGACCGTCAGTGTTCCGGTGCGCGACGCGGCGCCGCTGTTGCCCGCCACGGTGTAGCTGACCGTGCCGCTGCCGCTGCCGCTCGCTCCGGCCGTCACCGTGATCCACGTCGCGTTGCTCGTCGCCGTCCAACCGCAGCCGGCGGTCGTCGTGACGCTCGCGCTCTGCGCGCCGCCCGCGGCGGCCGGGGAGACCGATGTCGGCGATACCGTGAAGCTGCACGGCTGCCCTTGCTGCGTGACGGTGACGGTCTGACCCGCGACCGTCAGCGTTCCCGTCCGCGATGTCGTTCCGGGATTCGCGGCGACGCTATAGGTCACCGAACCGGTGCCGGTGCCGCTCGTCCCCGCGGTGATGCTGATCCACGACGCCTGCGACGCCGCAGACCACGCGCATCCGCTGCTCGTCGTCACGCCGGTCGACGCCGTGCCGCCGCCGGCGGCGATGGTTTGCGACGTCGGCGCCACGCTGTACGAACACCCAGGCGCCGTCACGAAGCGGAAGCCGTTCGTGAAGGTCGAATTCGATCCGCCGGGATTGGTGACGACGACGTTCGTGTTCCCGGCCGCGTGCGCCGGCGCGGTCGTGTTGATCGTGTTGGATGAAACAACGACGTTCGTCCCGGCCGTCCCACCGAACGACACCGTGGCGCCGCTCACGAAGTTCGCGCCGAAGATCGTCGCCGGCGTTCCGCCGGAGGTCGCTCCCTGAAACGGATTCATCCAGGTGATCGCCGGCCCGCTGCTCGCCGCGGTCGAGCAGACGATGCCGTTGATCTCGGGGCGATGGTTGCCGCACGGCGCGAGCCCGCCCGCGACATTCTGCGTCGCCTGCTGGTTGTAAAAGACCTGGAAGTTGTCAGACGCGACGCCCTTGTAGGCGTAGACCAGAATGGTGTCGCGCTGGGTGGTGTTCGACTGACCCGTGACGGACCAGTCCATCGCGATCGTCGTGCCGCCCTGGAAGTTGACGTTGTTGGCGATGACCCTTCGCGCCGGCAGCCAGCCGGGCCCGTTCGCCGAGTACATCGTCTTCAAGTACATGTCGGTCTGATTCCGCAGCGTGCTGTTCTCGATCACCTGCAGGCCTGTGCCTGCGGCCGACCATTTGATGCCGGTGATCATGCCCTCGATGTCCACGTTGACGAGGCGAATGTCCGTCGCCGCGTAGTCCTCGCCGTGCCAGCCGCGGCCGCAGCACGCGCTCGTGGCCGGGTCCTGTCCGAGAATCGTCAGACCGTCGAAGCGCACGCGTGCGGAGGGATAGTGGTAGACCGCCGCGTTGTAGACGTGCCAGATCCGCAAATTGCGAAACACGCTTTCCTTCGGATCGGGCGGCGCGGCCGGATCCTGGCTGCTCAGCCACCAGTAGGTGAGGCCTTGCGCCACGCCGTACACCTCGTTGTCGCTGAATTCGAGAATCGGCAGGTTGTTGCCGTCAACCGCGACGTACGCAGCCGGGTCCTGCCCTTTCGCGGTCGGGATCCGAACCGTCCCGAGCAGCCGCATGAAGTACTTGAAGCCGTAGGAGGCTTCCGTCTCGTCGGAGTCGAAATTGGCGGCGACGTTGCCGCGCACGTAGTTGTTCGGACCGCGGAACCAGAAACCCTGCCCCTCGTTGCCCTCGCCGAGCCGTCCGCCGGTCCCGGTGCCGCGCATCGCGAAGTTGCGCTCGATGACGTTGTAGCTTTCCGACCCGTCCTCCGTCGTCAACAGCGCTCCGCCGTAGTTGTACAGCACGTTGTCGGACACCAGACCGTAGTGCGTGTTGTGGACGGCCACGGCCCACCGCCTGTTGTTGACCGTCGATCCGCCGTCGACGGCGTTGCCGACGAACGTGTACTGATACCCATTGGCAGGCGTCGTCGTCATCGGGCCCATCAAGTGGTGGAAATGGACCGGATAGCGGCCGATCTGATTTCCCGCGCCCGTCGGCGCCGCCCGCGTCCGGCCCAGATCACGGAATGCGGCGTACCGAATATCCACGTCCGCCATGTGTGTGAACAGCACGTGGCCTTGCACTCCACCGGCGCTGATCGGCGATTGCGATCGCACGATGACGTTGCGGGTCAGGTTCCCGACGTGTGGGAGAAACCGCAGCGCGCCGTTGCCGGTCGCGCCGTCGCGGCCGCCGAGGTGATCGAACCGGAGCGCGGACGAGAGCGTCAGCACGCGGCCATCGGGTGAGATCGCCGACAGCGTGAGCTCTTCCCATTGCGGTGTCGTGCGCGCCCAGCCGGTCACCTCGTTCCATTTCAGATGCCGGGTGTCGGGCAGGACGAGGCGATCGCCGGCGCGCCAGCCGGCGACTGGTTGCGAGAGCGTCAACGTCGTGTTGCCGGCGCGCGGTTCCGTCGCGAGTCGTGTCCAGGTCGGCGTCTTCTCCGCGCCATAAATCTTGACCGTGCCCAAGGCGAGCACCCCCGTGCCGAACTGCTCGGGGTCGGTGGAGGTGTTCAGCGGCCGGTTGGCGACGACGAGCTCGGCGGTCACGCCTGCCGGCACCGGCGCGCCCGCCGTGCCGATCGTCAAGCCGCCAACTTCATAAACCATCAGCGTGCCGACCGTGAGGCGTGTGTTCGCACTGGTGCCGAACGTGAGCTGCCCCTGGATGCCGACGCACGCGAGCGCGGCATCACTGACGCCGCTGTAGGTAACGGTATTTCCTGTGGCGATCCGGACGATGTCGCCGGCGGCGGGCACACGGCTCGGCGACCACGTCGCCGGACTGGACCACGCGCCCGACTGCGTGCTCGTGATCGTCGGATTCGCGCAAAAATCCGGAATCCCATGCGGCAACGGCTGCGCCGTCGCCACGGTCGCGCTGAACATCAGCGCGCACGCCGTCGCGATGCGCCTCGGCGTCAAAGCACAGCTGAGCCCCTGAATTCGTTTGATACGAGTCATGCGGACAGACCTCCCCCGATGCGGCGCCGGAGGCGCGTCGAACGGGCTTCGACCGATCACCCGATGGGCGAGAACGCCCGCCGGCGCGTCGCCGGTCTTTGGGCGTGCGTTCGGATGCGGTGATGCTCGGAGGGATTTCCGATGGGGAGCAATCCGAACCCTTTCCGTCCGGCAAAGCGGATTCCCACCAGCGCCAACGGACAGAGGTGATGTCGATGATTCACGTTCGCCGCGCCGCAGCGTCCGTCGACGAGGGGCTAGGTGGTCTTCGACATCCTCTGGGTTCTTGTCCGACTCTTTCTGTGTAGACGGTTACAGCATTCGACCAAACTACGCTGTGTTGTCATTCAGGGGAGCGCGAGACACAAGAGGACTGCATGCTTGAGCGCTCAACCACGTGCTGATGGCATGGCGCCGAGCGTGTTGAATGGCGTTCCGGATGCGTTGCGTCAGCGCAACGGATGGAGTTACGGCGACAGACGATCTCCTTGCGCGCGCATCACGGAAGAAGGCCTTGCTGCGTCACCGTCACCGTCTGCCCCGCGATCGTCAACGTCGCCGACGTTGCGGGTGAAATTACCGACGTGCGGCAGCAGGGTGTCCCCCGCGCGGGGCTCGATTGCGAGACGCGTCCACGTCGGTGTTTTCTCGGCGCCGTACATCGTCACGGTGCCGAGGCCGAGGAGGCCGGTGCCGAAGCGATTGGGATCGCTGCTCGTATTCGGCGGTTGATTCGCGATCACGAGCTCGGCCGAAATACCGGCCGGGACCGGCGCACTCATCGTGCCGATCGTCAGAACGCCCCCCTCCATCACCGTAAGCGTCCCGACAGTCAGGCGCGTGGGCGCGCCAGTCCCGAAAGCAAGCTGGCCAAAAATGCTGATGCAGGTGAGCGCGGCGTCGCTCACCGAGGTGTACGTCACGGTGTCGCCGGCATCGATACGGACCAGATCGCCGGCGACGGGGACGCGTGCGGGCGACCACGTCAGTGGATCCGACCAGCCCGAACGCGCGCTCGTAATAGATGGGTTCGCGCAAAAGTCTGGAACTCCTCCCGGAAGCGCCGTCTGAGCCGCGGCGACCGCGACCGTCAGTTCGGTCGCGCACATCATGAGTGCCGCAGCCACGACCGTGCGTGCTGCGCAAACCGGACGCATCGAGGCACACCTCCCCGCTGCGCGCGCATGCGCGTCACGCAGGAGACACGACGGAACACGACTGGAAGTGATCGCGCCGGCGATCGGCGACTAGGAACGTGCCCCGTCGGACTCGCGGGAATGCTGAGGAGGGATCAGAATCCGCGATCCGAATTGCCGGAGTCTCCTTGGCAAGAACAAGTCCACAGGACAGAGGTGATGTCGATGACTCAGGTTCGGCCTCGCGAGATCGCTCTGTCCGTCGTTCAGTTGCGTTTCTCGGTCCAAGTACGTATCCGATTGCGGCATCGGATTACGCGCGACAGTTCAGCTCACGCGATGTAACGGACGCGGGCATCGCGTCATGTACTCAAGCAGGTGACTTCTCGCCCGCCTGCGCGGCGGCCGATCAGGAGCTGTTCGTAGATCGCTTCGAGGTCGCGCGTGCGGCGCTCGAACGACAGCTCGCGCTCGATGCGCGCGCGGGCCGCCGCGACGCGCGCGCGTGTCGCGTCGCGATCGGTGATCGTCCGTTCGATCGCACGCGCGAGACCGGCCGGGTCGCCGCACGGGACGATGAGGCCGTGGACGCCGTGCGCGACGATGTCGCGCGTGCCGCCGGCGTCAGTGGCGACGACGGGCGTTTCGAGCGCCATCGCCTCGAGCACCGCGTTCGGTGTTCCCTCGGAATCGGAGCTCTGCACGAACACGTCGAACGCGTGATGGAGCCGTCCGACGTCGGCGCGATGTCCGAGAAACCGGCAGCCGTCGACCGCGAGCTCCGTCGCCCTCGCCATCAGCTTGTCGCGCAGGCTGCCGTCGCCGACGATGAACAGCTTCGCGGCGCGGCCGGTCTTCTGAAGCCGCGCAACGGCATCCAGCAGGAGATCGAATCGCTTGACCGGCTCGAGCCGGCCGACGGTGCCGATCGCCGTCTCCGACGGCTCGATCCCGAGCTCGCGCCGCGCGGCCGCCTCGTCGCGCCGATCGCGGCGGAACTGCGCGGGGTCGATGCCGTTCAGCAGCGTGGTGATCCGCGACGCCTCGACCCCTGATTCAATCAGCGTGTCGCGAATGACGGCCGAGACCGCGATGACCCGCGGGAACCGGCGCAGCATCCACTTGTCGGCGGGATAGTAGATGCGGCGTTCCTTCCAGCTGTCGTGAATCCAGCCGTGAACGGTCGACAGCGCGATCGCGCCGGTCGCGCGCGCGAGCGCGAGCGCCAGAAAGTCCGTCTTGTAATCGTGCGCATGCACGATGTCGATCTGGCGCCGGCGCACGATCGACGCGAGCGCGGGCCAGATCGACCAATCGAACGAATGGCGCTCGCGGACCTCGACATAGTCGACCGCCAGCGCACTGGCCCGCGCGCCGATCCCGAAGACCTCGTCCCGCGCGTCGCGCACGTAGCAGACCGTCACGGCAAAGCGCTCGGCGTCGGCGCCCGCGGCCCCGAGGAGAATCGTTTTCTCGGGGCCGCCGCCGGTCCCGCGAACGCTCCGGAGTTCCAGGATGCGAATCTGATCTTTGGCCATCGTCTTCGTAGGATCGCGGATCCCTGATCCCTACTGCCTCACATTATCCCGTTCGGTGCCCGTCGCACCGTCCCTCGCCAGAATCAGTCCATCGAGCCGGTTGTTCGCGACGACCACATCGCGAGCGGCGCGAAAGCGATATTCGATGGACGCCGGATGGGTCCCCGAGACGAACACCGTGTTGTGCAGCACTTCCGTGCCCGGTGAATCGGCCACCATGATGCCGACGTCACCCGGCTGATCGGCCGATCGGAAGAAGAAGTTGTTCCGGATGATGCCGCCTTTGTGATCGAACCGATCGAGGCTGTCGCGCTCGGCCGACTTCTGTTCGAGCCCATACGAGATGCCGCGCGCGCAATTCAGGAACGTGTTGCCTTCGGTGAGCGTGTCGCGCGATCCGTTCCACATGAGCACCGCCGGGCCGGCAAGCTGTCCCGCGGGCGAGACGATGTTTCGAAACACGTTGTTGCGGATGATCCAGTTGGCGCCGGCGTGCACGTCGATGCCGTTCGTGTACCCGTCCTTCGCCGACGAGGTGTACTCGATCAACGAGTACTCCACGCGCCCGTCGTCGACGCCGCGTTCCTCGATGTCGCCTCCAGGGCCTCCAGGGCCGGGAGCGGGATTGCTCTTGATGAATTGCTGCCCCGCGTCGACGAGCCGAACGTTATAGACGCGCGGCCGCTCGGTACCCGCGTTGAACACAATCGCGTGCTCGGCGACGTCGCGAATCGTGAGATTCGCGATCGTGATGTCGTGCACGCCGCCGCCGGTCCAGATGCCGTGCGGTACGCTGGCGGCGGGAGCCGTCATGCCCGGCCCCGCGAGCACGACCTCGTCTCGATTCCCGGTGGCGCCGACGATCGCGATGTTGTTGAAGCGGCCGTTGATCCAGAGCGTGCTGGTCAGCCGATACGTTCCGGGCGCGAGCACGACGGTGGTGTCCGGCGCAAGATGCCGCACCGCGGTCTGCAGCATCGGCTCGCTGGACACGTGCACGACGTGTCCGCCCGGGGGCGGCAGCGGCGGCGGCGTGGCGACGCGCGGCACGAGCGGCGGCGCGGCATCACTCGCGGCGGCCGGCGCCGGATCGCTCGCGAGCCAGCCGCGATTCGCATACAGCGCGAGCGCGAGATACTCGTACATGACTTCATAACTCAGCCGGAGCGCGGCACGATCCGGCAGCAATCGCGCACGCCCGCTCGACACCCACGGCCTCGCCACCGCCGATTCGACCGGCGCCGGATCGAGACCGACGGCGTGAACGGCGCCGAGCGCGCGCCGCATATGGATGGACGACGCGATCAGACTGAAATCGTCGATGTCTCGCGCGCGCAGCAGCGGCACGAGGCGCATCGCCTGCTCGCGCGTCGTGAGCGGCACCGAGTCCCACACGAGGCGCTCGCGCGCAATGCCTCTCGCGACGAGACTCCCCGACAGCGCGGGCCAGCCCGACACAATCACCCAGCGCGGATCGGTGTCCTGGTAGAGGCGAACGGCTTCGTCGATACGGCCGCGGGAATAGTCACCCGAAAAAACGACGATCGCGCCGTGGCCAGCCGCGGGAGATTTCTTGAGATGTCGCGCGCCGTCAGGCGGGCGGGATCCCAGCGTCGCCGCCAGGCGTTCGGCGGCCCATGGAAGGCTGAACACGAGGTACGTCAGCACCAGCAGCGCGAGAGACGTTTGACCGACTCGCCGGCTGACGCCGCCGATGGCGATCAGCACGCTGCTGGCGACACACCCGACAACGAAAAACGAGAGGGACCCGGGTACGAACAGTGCCTTGACGATCCCGACAATCACGCGGCGCCCATGCGCTCGGGCTGGACCGCCTTCACCGGCGGCACGCGATGCGCACGACCGAACATCCAGTCCCGCAGCTCCTTCGGACGAACGGCGCGCCTGATGACTTCAGATGCGAGAACGAGCCCGAACAGGCAGACGACGACGCGGATGACGAGTTGCAGCGGGCGGCTCGCCGTCCACGCGCCGAGGCGCGCGTCCAGGAAGTAGTAGATCGGCATGTGCGCGATGAACACCAGGATGGTGTTGCGCGCGACCAGCTGCACGAGCGCATTCGCCTTCACGCGCGACGTCGCCTGAAACGTCAGCCAGGTGTAGCTCAGATACAGAAACGACACGCACGCGGACGTGAGGATCGCCGAGAACGCCGTGGGTCCGCCGCCCATGCGCATGAACGGAATGGTTCGCTCCGCCACGATCTGCGGAGCCAGAACGGCCCAGGCCACCGCGAGCGCCGCGATCGTCGCGAGCGTCAGCACGAGCTGCGGGACGCGATCCGTCTGGCGCGCGTCGGGACGATGCCCGTACCACATTCCGAAGAGGAACACGGAGATCCAGTTGGGCATCATCATGTAACCGACGAAGCCGCCGAGGTTCGTCACGAGAGCGGCGCGCACGACGATCTCGCAGACGATCGCCAACCCGATTGTCAGCGGCGTGACCCGGACCTCGCGAAGCACGAACGCCCACAGCAGCAGGAAATGCAAATAGGTGCCGATGTACCACGTCGTGGGATTCACCGGGAAATTGTTGAAGACGACGTTTGCGCCGCCGAGGAACGGCAGGTAGTTGCTGGCGTACAGCGCGCCGCTCGTCGCGTACGCGATTCCGGTCAGCAGCAGCGCGCACGCCAGGCCGAACAGATACACCTCGAACAGCCGGTTGCGAACGACTTCCCAGCGCGGCCGGCGCTCCCGCGCGAGCGAGAAGCCCATCGCGAACAGAAAGAAGGCCACGCCGAGCTGCTTCGGATAGATCGGCGGCGTGAGATCGTTGATCAGCGATCCGGCGACATGGCCGACGACGATCAGCGACATGCCGATCGCCTTCATCCAGTCGATGAAATCAAACGAGGAGCGTCTCACGGTGGCCTTCCTTTCCGACTTCCTTTGCAGCGTCGTTCGGCGGCGCCGGCGCCGGCTCGAGCGATCGCACGAACCGCGCGGGGTTGCCGGCGACCATCATGCGGGGCGCCACCGCCATCGACACGACCGCCCCGGCGGCGACCATCGCGCCGGGGCCGACATCCGCCATCACGACGGCGGCCTCTCCAATCCACGTATCCGCGCCGATGTGAATCTGGCGGAGCCGCCGCGCGTCGCTCGGCGTCCAGCGGTGATTGGCATCCAGCTCGTGCAGCGACCCGCCGCTCAGCAGGCTGGCGCGGCTGCCGATGAGACATCGCTCGTGCAGCCACGCCGATCCGACCAGGCCGTAGGTCCCGACGTACACGTCGCGCTCGATCCGGACCTGGCGATGCGAGAACAGGGCGCCGAAGCCGATGTAGCAGCTCGGATCGCACGAGTCGAGCGTGAGCCGGTAGAACCCGCGGCGAAGATACATGCCGGGCTTGCCCGGCAGCAGCGCGAACACCTGCGCCCAGAACGCGAACACCGCTTCACCGTGATCCGTCAGCCGTGCCTCGACCCAGCACGCCGCGGCACACGGCGACGCCATCGCCAGCGCGACGCCGTTCACGATCCGCTTGAGTGCTCGACGCGCGGCAGACTGTTTCATCGCGTGTCCGCAGCGCTCAGCGACAGCTCTTTTCGCATCCGCTTGAATCGCGTCGAATGCAGCGGTCCCGTCGCGAGCCGGATTTTGGCCGGCACCTCGTGCGGCGCCAGCCGCGTCTGACAGAACCGCCGCAGCCGGACTTTGAAGGCATCGAGCGGCTCTTCGTCGCGCAGCCGCACCGTGGCGACGACGATTTGACCGGTAATCGGATGCGGCTCGCCGTGCACCGCCGCCTCGACCACGTTCTCGAGATCGAGAAGGACGCTCTCGACGTCGGTGGGGACGACCTTGCTGCCGCCGACGTTGATCACTTCGCTCTCGCGTCCGATGATGCGGAGCCACTCGCCGTCGGCTTCCACGCGATCGCCCGTGTCGAAAAAGCCGTCGGCGTCGAACGGGCTCGGGGCGTTCAGGTAGCCGAGCATCGCCGACGCGGCGCGAATCCAGAGCCGGTCGTCGACGACCTTCGTCTCGTAGCCCTCGCCTCCCACGCGGACCCACAGCGAATTCGATCCGCGAGACTGCGATCGCAGGATGCCGACTTCGGTGAGACCGTAGGTCTGCAGCAGCTTCGCCTGCGGAAACGCCTCGGCCGCATTCCGCAGCGTGCTTTCGGGCATCGGTTCCGATCCGTAGGTAATCAGCTTCAGCGACGACAGGTCGTGCCGCGTGTGCTCTCCCGAGAGCATGAGCAGATTCAGGAACGTCGGCGACGTCGGCAGCAGCTCCACCTTGTACCGCTCGATCGCCTCGACGACCGCGACGGGCGATCGGCTCGCCGCGACCACGACGGCCCCGCCGTTCGCCAGCGTGTAGAGCAGCGTGTTGATGCCGCCGATGTGATCGAGCTGCAGGAACACGAGCGTGCGATACGCGAACCGCGGCGTCCGGAATTTTTCGAGCAGGCGCGTCAGATCGTGAACGGCCGCTTTCTTCTCGCCGGTGGACCCCGACGAGAACAGCACGAGGCCGGGCGCCGATCGAGCGCGCAGCGTTTCGTACATCGGGTGACTGGCCTGCTGACCGGTGGTCACGACCGGGCGCTCGTGCTCCGGGCGGAGACAGTGCTCGACCTGCGCGACCCTGCGGAACGTTTCGGCGTGCGGCATCGAATCGGCCGACATCGGCACGATGACGTTGCCATTGGCCGTCAGCGCGAGAAACGCCGCGATCGTTTCGAGCGTGTAGTCCCCTTCGAGGCTGACGACGCGCCCCGGCCCGATGCCCTCGCGGACGAGCCGATCCTCCCAGAACGCGAGCCTCGCCTGCAGCTCGCCGTAGTCGTGCGCCGACCCCGAGTGGACGACGGCGAGCTCCGCCGGCCGGCCGATCATCACGTTGCGCAAGAAACCGATGCAATCGATGCTCACCCGATCCCTCCGAGGTAAATCACCTGACCGGTGACGAGTTGGCTTTCCGGCCGGAGAAAGAAATCGACGACGTTGACGACGTCCGAGACCTCGGCGCCGCGCCGGATCGCCTGGCGATCGATCAGCGCCTGCATCTGCTTGTCCGACACGCCCTGCGTGAGCCGCGTCTTGATCGCCGACGGCCCGATGGCGTTGCATGTGATGCCGAACGGCCCGAGCTCCCGCGCCGTGATGCGCGTGAACGTTTCGACGCCGCTCTTCGAGGCGGCGTACACCGCCTCGCCCTCGAGACGCAGCGGCACGGCGACCGTGGTCACGTTCACGATGCGGCCGGCGCTCGACTTTCGCAGCAGCCGCGCCGCCGCGTGCGTCATCAGGAACGTGCCCAGGAGGTTGATCTCGATGACCTCGCGCGCCTTCTTCGCGGGCATGAGCACGATCGGGTTCATGCTCGCCGCGCCGGCGTTGTTGATCAGCACGTCGAGCGCGCCGATTCGGCCCCGCAGCTCTTTGAACAGCGCATCGACGCTGTCCTCGTCGCCGACGTCGACGGAGAAGTGCGCGTATCGATCGTGAACGAGATCCGACGCGCCGCGCGAGCAGCCGAAGACCAGATCGCCGGCGGCGAGGTAATGGCACGCGAGCGCGCGGCCGATGCCGCGGCTGGCGCCGGTGATCAGGATGTGCCGCGGATCGCTCACGTGCGCGCCGACATCAGGCCGTCGATGTACGACACCAGCGCGGGCACGTCCCTGAACGGGCTCCGCGTCCGCGACATCGCGCTCGCGTCGCTCAGCGCGAGGTCGTAGCCGCGCGACTGAAACGCTTCCTCGACGTCGAGCAGGAGCGCGACCAGTCCGAGAGAGTCGAGCGGCGATGCCGCGCCGAAGATCGGTCCCGTGCTCGAGATTTCCAGTTGACTCTCGGCCGGCCGCGCGAGATTCGTCGTGCGCATGGCGTCCATGACGATGTCGCGGATCTGATTCTGATCCATCGGGTACACCTCAGACTTAAGGTCTCCGCGAGGAAACCTTTTTATCGAATTCTTTTGGGAAACGAAGCGCCAACACCTGACAGAGGCAATGGACATGCCGCAACATGTACGCGAGCAAAACGCTCGGCAGCCGCCGCTTTCGCCCGTCGTGCGGCCATCGCGCGGCGACTTTAGTCAACCTCGCAACGGAACTTCAGTCCGCGATCCGCCCGATTCCGGGTGCTGCCGGCGATTCGGCGTCATGGCCGGTTCTTTGCTCGGCATACCGCA
>Ga0070704_100001594_pt1 | contig 12259 bp, 9 predicted proteins | sample KBSK5252metaG_FD_65467 | JGI IMG/M metagenome (GOLD analysis project Ga0070704, IMG submission 65467) | Corn, switchgrass and miscanthus rhizosphere microbial communities from Kellogg Biological Station, Michigan, USA - KBS K5-25-2 metaG | ecosystem: Host-associated > Plants > Roots >... | reverse complement strand
TGATCCCCATGTGCTCGATCGACGAGTAGGCGAACATGCGCTTGACGTCCTTCTGCCGCGAGAGAAAAAACGCCGCGACGACGACCGACAGCAGCCCGAAGCCCATCATCAGCCCGCCGGAGAAATTGCGCTCGAGCGCGCCGTCGACGAGCACCTTGGTGCGCACGACCGCATACAGCCCGACGTTGAGCAGCAGTCCCGAGAGCACCGCGGAAATCGGCGTCGGACCTTCGGCGTGCGCGTCCGGCAGCCAATTGTGCAGCGGCACCAGGCCTACCTTGGTGCCGAACCCCACCAGCAGGAAGACGAACGCCAGCGACAGCACGGTCGGCTCGAGCTGCTCGCGCACGTCGTACAGGTGCGTCCACAAGAGCGAGGTGCCCCCGGGCCCGAGCACTTTCTCCGCTGCGAAGTAGAGCAGGATCACCCCAAACAGCGCCTGCGCGATCCCCACCGAGCAGAGGATGAAATATTTCCACGCGGCTTCAAGGCTCGCCGGGGTGCGGTACAGGCTGACCAGCAGCACGGTCGACAGCGTCGCGCCTTCCAGCGCGACCCACAGGATGCCGACGTTGTTCGACAGCAGGCACAGCGCCATCGTGAAGCAGAACAGCTGGTACATGCTGTGGTAGAGGCGCAGGCGGGCGGCATTCACCCGGCCGTGCTGCTCCTCGATGCGCATATAGGGACGCGAGAACAGCGCGGTCGTGAAGCCGACGAACGCCGTCAGCGCAACCAGAAACACGTTGAACGGATCGACGAAGATCTGCTCCTTGAGCGCTTCGTCGGGAAGTCCGAAAATCTGCGTAGCCGCAGTCGGCAGAATCGGCGCAGTGAAGGGGCCGTCGGCAACCACGCGAGCGGCAAGAAACAGGCTCGCTACAAACGTGCCGGAGCTCAGCGTCGCATTGGCTTCCGCTGCCCAGCGCCGCTCCCCGATGAGCGCGAGAAGCGCAGCGCCGGCGAGCGGGATTCCCAGCACGAAATAGATCGATGCCGGCTCCACTTCAATCCTCCTTCAGCTTTTCCATGTGCCGGATGTCGAGGCTGTCGAACTGCTCGCGGATGTGGAAGAAGAAGATGCCGAAGATGAACGTTCCGACGAGCACGTCGAGCGCCACGCCCAGCTCGACCACGAGGGGCATCCCGTAGGTCGCGCTCGTCGCGGCGAGAAACAGCCCGTTCTCCATGGCCAGGAAGCCGATCACCTGCGGCACCGCCTTGCGGCGCACGATCATCATCAGGAACGACAGCAGCACGCTGGCGAGCGCGATGCCGAGCGTCGAGCGCGTCAGCGTGTCGGCCATCTGCGAGATCGGCGCAGCGAGCGCAAAGGCGAAGATCGCGAGACCGATCCCGAGCAGCATCGTCGTCGGGATGTTGATGAGGGTCTCGACGTCCCAGCGGATGTTCAGGAGGTCGATCAGGCGGTGCAGCACCCAAGGAATGAGGATCACCTTGAGCACCACGGTCAGTACTGCCGAGAAATACAGGTGGTCCTGGCCAGTGCTGTACGCGACGATGAACGTCGCTGCGGCCAGCGCCGCTCCCTGCCACGCGAAGAGGTGGATCAGCGTCAGAATGCGCCGCTGCGAGAGCATTGCGAACGCGATCAGCAGCAGCAGCGCGGCGAGCAGGTTGACGAGCTGGCTGGCGAGCGACATCTAGCCGCTCACCAGGAAATGGATCAGCATGCCGAGGACTGCGAGCAGAAACGCGGTCGAAAGGAACTCCGGCGCCAGCAGCAGGCGCATCTTCGCGAGCACCGTTTCGATCAACGCGAGCCCCGCACCGGCGACCGCCAGCTTGAACGCGAGCGCCGCGAACGCAAGCGGCAGTGCGGCCCAATCGCCGGCTTCGGCGATGCCCCAGGGCACGAACAGCGCGAAGCCGATCGTCATGTACGCGAACAGCTTGATGGCGACCGCCCATTCGATCAGCGCCAGGTGGCGGGCCGAATACTCGAGGATCATCGCCTCGTGGATCATGGTCAGCTCGAGGTGGGTCGCCGGGTTGTCGATCGGAATGCGGGCGTTCTCGGCGAGCAGCACCATGAGAAAGGCCAGGCCGGCAAACGCCAGGCTCGGATAGATGGCGAACTCACGGTGCGCCAGCGTATCGACGATCGTGGTGAGCTGCGTCGAGCCGGAAATGAACGCCGCGGTGAACATCGTCATCAGCATCGCCGGCTCGGCGAGGAATCCGATCAGCATCTCGCGGCGCGCACCCAGGCCGCCGAACGATGTGCCGATGTCCATCGCGGCAAGCGCGGCGAACACGCGCGCCAGCGCGAACACGCCGACGAGCGCGATCACGTCCGCCGCCGGAGCGAACGGCAGGCCGGTTGCAAGCACCGGCACGATGCCTGCGGCCAGCCACATGCAGCCGAAGAGGATGTAGGGAGTAATGCGGAAAAGCGGCGAAGCGTCGCGCGCGATGACCGCGTCCTTGTGAAACAGCTTTGCGAGCGTGTAGTACGGCAGCCAGAGGCTCGGCGCGGAACGGTTCTGCAGCCGCGCGCGGCACTGGTTGACCCACCCCATCACCAGCGGCGCGGCGAGCACCACGAATACCGATTGCAGGATCTGGAAGGCGAAGCCGGGTGCGTTGTCCATGGCGTCAGCGCACGAAGATCAGCAATGCGATCAGCGTGACGAAGCTGTAGAGCAGGTAGATGCTGATCCTGCCCTGCTGCAGCAGCGCCACTTTCGCGGAGATCCAGCCGGCCAGCCGGGCGACCGGCAGGTAGATCCAGTACCAGTGCCGGTCCTCGATCTCCAGCTCGTAGCGCGGTCTCGCGTCGTCCGGCCCGGGCAGTATTCTCCTCATGCGGTAGAGCGGTCCGAACACGTGTCGAATCGGCTGGCCGAATGCGTCCGCCGTATCCTGCATGCGCGAAGTCTGCGCGGGAAAGCCGCAGTCCCACGGCGCCGCCAGCCGCACGCGGCCATGGTAGAAACGGCGCACCAGGAAAAACGTGACGAGCGTCACCGCGAGGATCACCAGCAGGAAGATCACCGCGCTATAGCTCGCCTGCGCAGGCGCCGTCGGAACCAGCCACAGCCAGTTCGAGACCAGCGCCGTCTCGGGGAGGCCGCTGCCGAGAAGCGCCTCGCAGACGCGGTTCAGCATCAGCAGGAAGGCAGCCGGGAACAGTCCCAGGAAAAAGCAGCCGGCCGCCAGCCACGCCATGCCGAAGCGCTCGGCGGCGCCGCAATCATGAGCCGCGCGTGCGCCGGCTTCGGCCGGCGCGTTGCGCGTCTGGCCGAGGAACGCAATTCCGTAGACCTTGACGAAACACATTGCGGTCAGCGCGCCGGCCAGTGCAAGCGTCGCCGCGAAGAGCGGCAGGATGCTGCGCACGACGCCGTGATCGATCAGCGGCGCCTGCAGGGCGGTCTGAAAGGTCAGCCACTCGGAGACGAAGCCGTTCAGCGGCGGCAGGGCGGAGATCGCCAGCGCGCCGATCAGGAAATAGAACGCGGTGTTCGGCATCCTGCGGATCAGCCCGCCCATGTCGTTCAGGTTGCGCAAGCCGGAGTCATGCAGGATCGAGCCGGCGCCGAGAAAGAGCAGCGCCTTGAAGACCGCGTGATTCAGCGTGTGATAGAGCGCCGCGATGAGGCCGAGCGCGCCGGCGGCGGTCTGGCCGAAACCGATGAACACCATCGACATCCCGAGGCCGAGCAGGATGATCCCGATGTTCTCGACCGAGTGGTAGGCGAGCAGCCGCTTCAGGTCGTGCTGCATCAGCGCGTAGAGCACGCCGAAGAGCGTCGTGCCTGCGCCGATGACGAGCACCAGGATGCCCCATTCCCAGCGCACGCCGCCGATCAGATCGTAGATCACGCGCACCATGCCGTAGATGGCGGTCTTGATCATGATGCCGCTCATCAGCGCGGACACCGGGGAGGGCGCCGCCGGGTGCGCTTCCGGCAACCAGGCGTGCAGCGGAATCATTCCGGCCTTGGCGCCGAAACCGAAGAACGCGAGCAGGAACGCCACGCTCGCCCAGACCGGCGTGAGCTCTGCCGTGCGCAGCGCGCTGAACGTGTAGTCGCCGTGACCGCCGTGCATGACGCCGAAGCAGAGCAGGATCGCAATCGCCCCGAGGTGCGCGATCAGCAGGTAGAGAAAGCCGGCGCTGCGGATCGCGGGCAGCCGATGGTCCGTCGTCACCAGGAAATACGACGACAGCGCCATCGTCTCCCAGGCGACCATGAACAGGTAGGCGTCGTCGGCGAGCAGCACCATCGCCATGCTGGCGAGGAACACGTGGTATTGCAGGGTAATCAGCGTCAGCCGCGCCGCGGTCTCCTCGCGAAAGAACCCCGCCGCGTACAGCGTGATCCCGGCGGACACCGAGCCGAGCAGCAGGAGGAAGAATCCCGCGAGCCCGTCGATCCTCAAGTGAAACGGCAGATCGGGCAACCCGAGCGGGAGCGTCATCTGCTCCGGCGGCAGCCAGAGCGCCTGCAACCCGAATCCCGCAAGCGCAAGCCCGGCCAGCGCACCGAGCGGAAACGCGACGCGCCGCGCGAAAAACGCATTCCGGGCGGGAAGCAGGCCGAGCAGGCCGATGACGAGCCAGCCGGCGGCGATCCCTAACGAACCCGCGAGCGGTGAAACTAGAGCGTCCGTGTCCAGCTTCTTCTATTTGACCCGCATGCCGGGTGCAGCCCCTGCGTCCGGCGACACGAGGTAAATCCCGGGCCCCTCGCCCGAAGCGGCAAGCACCATTCCTTCGGAGATGCCGAACTTCATTTTACGCGGCGCGAGGTTCGCGACGAGCACCGTCAACTGGCCCTCGAGCTTCTCCGGCGCGTAAGCGGACTTGATGCCCGCGAAAACCGTGCGCGTGCTGCCTCCGAGATCGAGCGTGAGCTTCAGCAGCTTGTCGGCGCCCTCGACATGCTCCGCCTTGACGATGCGCGCAACGCGAAGGTCGAGCTTGTTGAAGTCGTCGATCGTGATCTCGGTGCTCACTGTGGGTTCCTTTGCCGCGCGCTGCTGTTTTTCGGCTTGGCGTTGAGGCGCTGGGGCCGCCTGCGCGACGGGTTCGACGCCGAAGAGCGCGTCGAGCTGCTTCTCTTCGACGCGCGCCATCAGATGGCGATAGGGAGCGATCCGATCGGGCAGGACCTCCGCGTCGGCCCAGACGAAATCCCGCTCCAGGCCGAACAGTTCCCGCGCAACCCGCGCCGTCGTTGCCGGCAAGATCGGTGCGAGGAGAACCGAAAGCAGCTTGAACCCGTGAAGCGCGCGCGAACAGACGTCCAAGAGCTCGGCTTCACGCGCCTTGTCCTTGGCCAGGTTCCACGGCTGACGCCTGTCGAATTCCTCATTCAGCCGGTCGGCGATCTGCATTGCTTCGCGGACTGCCCTGCCCAATTCCCGGGCCTCATACGCTTCGGCGCAGAGGTGGGCAGAAGCGCGCGCTCCCTGACGGAGTTCTTCGGTGTTCCCGGAATACGCCAGCCGGCCGGACGAAACGCGATTCACGAATCCCGCCGCCCGGCTCGCGATATTGACGTACTTTCCCACGAGGTCGCTGTTGACCCGCGCGATGAAGTCGTCCGGGTTGAAATCCATGTCTTCGACGTTCGCGTTCAGCTTCGCGGCAATGTAGTAGCGCAGCCACTCCGGATTCATCCCGAGCTCGAGGTAGCGCAGCGGGCTGACCGCCGTGCCGCGCCGCTTGCCCATCTTTTCACCCGAGGTGGTGATGAATCCATGCACGTAGACGCGGTCCGGCACGCGATACGGCGCGCCCGCGAAATGCAGCTCTGCAGGCCAGAAAAGCGTGTGGAAGTAGATGATGTCCTTGCCGACGAAGTGGATCTGCTCGGTCGGATCGCGCAGGAACTCCTCGAAGCTGAGGTTCTTCTTCGCGCAGTAGTTCTTCAGGCTCGCGAGGTAGCCGATCGGTGCGTCGAGCCAGACGTAAAAGTACTTCTCCTCGGCAATATCCGGGATACGAATCCCGAAGTACGGCGGGTCGCGCGAGATGTCCCAATCGCCGAGCGCCTTGTCGCCTTCGCCGTCGAGCCACTCCTTGGCCTTGTTGATGACCTGGGACTGCAGTCGCGACGGCGTTTCCAGCCATTTCCTGAGAAACGCCTTGCACTTCTCGTCAGAGAGTCTGAAGAAATAGTGCTCCGAGCTCTTCAGCACAGGCGTCGTGCCCGAGAGCGTCGAGTACGGGTTCTTCAGCTCGGTTGCAGCGTAGGCCGTCGCGCAGTTCTCGCAATTGTCGCCGTATTGGTCCTTGGCGCCGCAGTTCGGGCACTCGCCCTTGATGTACCGATCGGCGAGAAACATGTTCTTGACCGGATCGAAGAACTGTTCCACGGGTTTCGTGTAGATCAGGCCCGCTGCCTTCAGCTTGCGGTAGATGTCCTGCGAGAGCGCCGTGTTCTCCGGGGAATGCGTCGAGTGCCAGTTGTCGAACGAGAGATGAAATCCGTCGAGGTATTGTCTGCGCCCCTGCTGGATCTCATCGACGAACGCTTCGACCGATTTCCCCGCTCTTTCCGCGGCGAGCATGCTCGCCACGCCGTGCGCATCGTCTGCGCCCATGAAATGCACCTCGTGCCCTTGCATCCGCTGGAATCGCACCCAGATATCCGCCTGGATGTATTCCATGATGTGCCCGATGTGCAACGGACCGTTCGCGTAAGGCAGCGCAGTGGTTACGAAAAGCTTGCGGAGATTCATCGGGCGCGCGGAAAAGGTGCGCAATTTTAGCTTACACTGCAGCGATGCCTCTTAGCGAACCGCAAGTCCTGGAAACGCTCCGCACGCTCGTCGATCCGAATACCGGCAAGGATTTCGTTTCCACGCGCGCGGTGAAGAACCTGAAGATCGCCGCAGACTCGGTGTCGCTCGAGATCGAGCTCGGCTATCCCGGCAAAAGCCAGTTCGAGCCGATCCGCCGCAAAGTGATCGAAGCGCTGAAGGCTGCCGGCGCGTCCGCAGCCAGCGTGACGGTGCGCTCGTCGGTGGTCGCGCACGCGGTGCAGCGCGGCGTGAAGCTCGTTCCGGGGATCAAGAACATCATCGCGGTCGCCTCCGGCAAAGGCGGCGTCGGAAAATCGACGACCGCGGTCAACCTTGCGCTGGCGATGGCCGCCGAGGGCGCAAGCGTCGGGATCCTCGATGCCGACATCTACGGGCCGTCGCAGCCGATGATGCTCGGTATCTCTGGACGCCCGGAATCGAAGGATGGCAAGAGCCTCGAGCCGATGGAAGCCCACGGCCTGCAGGCGATCTCGATCGGCTTCCTGATCGATTCCGACACGCCGATGGTCTGGCGCGGCCCGATGGTGACGCAGGCGCTCGAGCAGCTGCTCAAGGACACGCGCTGGCGCGACCTCGACTACCTGATCGTCGACCTGCCGCCCGGTACCGGCGACATCCAGCTGACTCTCGCGCAGAAGGTGCCCGTCACCGGCGCCGTCATCGTCACTACGCCGCAGGACATCGCGCTGATCGACGCCAGAAAAGGCCTCAAGATGTTCGAGAAGGTCGGCATCCCGATCCTCGGCGTGGTCGAGAACATGGCACTCCACGTATGCCCGCAATGCGGCCACGGGAGCCATATCTTCGGCCAGGGCGGTGCCGCGCGCATGTGCAAGGACTACGCAATCGAGCTGCTCGGCCAGCTGCCGCTCGACGCGCAGATCCGCGCGCAGACCGATTCAGGCAAGCCGACCGTCGTCTCCGACCCCGACGGTCAGGTTGCGACGATCTACAAGACGATCGCGCGCCGCTGCGCGGTCAAGATTGCAGAGTCGCAGAAGGACATGACGTCCAAGTTTCCCAGCATCGTGGTGCAGAACACCTGAATCAGTTGCAGCGCCCGAAGTCGTCCGGACGCCAGGCCAGGAACCCGAGGATCGAGAGAACGAATGATCAAATCAGACCGCTGGATCCGCCGGATGGCGGCTGAGCACCGCCTCATCGAGCCGTTCGAGGCGGGCCAGGTGAAGGAAGTGAGCGGGCGCAAGGTCGTTTCCTACGGGACCTCGAGCTACGGCTACGACATCCGCTGCTCGAACGAATTCAAGATCTTCACCAACATCAACTCGACGATCGTCGACCCCAAGGCGTTCGACGCCAAGAACTTCGTCGATTTTCGCGGCGACGTCTGCATCATCCCGCCCAACTCGTTCGCGCTCGCGCGCACCGTCGAGTATTTCCGCATCCCACGCAACGTGCTCACGGTCTGCCTCGGCAAGTCGACCTATGCGCGCTGCGGCATCATCGTCAACGTCACCCCGCTCGAGCCCGAGTGGGAGGGGCACGTGACGCTGGAATTCTCCAACACCACGCCGCTGCCGGCGCGCGTCTACGCCAACGAAGGCGTGGCGCAGGTGATCTTTCTCGAGTCCGACGAGGTGTGCGAGACGTCGTACAAGGATCGCGGCGGCAAGTACCAGGGCCAGCAGGGCGTCACGCTACCCCGCATCTAGTAGTTCCTTTCACCAGGCCTACCGCATTTAGTAGGCTTCACCCTTGACGCGCCGGGCACCGCCCCTATAATCGCTGAGCTGGCCTGATCCACGCAGCACAGGGGATGCGGAGGAATGGAGATGGGCGTTCGTCCCGGCAGCCTTGCACGCACCCGTCAGACGGCGCTTCCGCAGGACCAGCTGTTCGACACGCACCCCGAGTCGAGCCTCGACTTCGAGACCGTGCGCCATGCGGCCCGCCAAGCCTACGCGCGGCCGTTCGTGATCCTCGACATGACAATCGTGCGTGGAAAGGCGCGGCGCTTTCGCGCCGCGATGCCGCGCGTGCGGCCGCACTACGCGATCAAGGCCAATCCCGACCCGCGCGTGATCGACGCGTTGCTGCAGGAAGGCGTCGGTTGCGAGATCGCCTCGAGCGCCGAGCTCGATTTGCTGCTCGGCCTCGGCGTGCCCCCGGCGGAGGTCTTCTACTCCAACCCGATGAAGTCCCGGCAGGCGATCGCGCACGCTGCGGCCAAAGGGGTCGCGTGGTTCGTCGTCGACAGCGTGGACGAGCTGCGGCGCATTCACGAAGTGAAGTCCGACGCCACGCTGTACCTGCGAATCAACACGCCCAATATCGGCAGCGACTGGCCGCTCTGTGGAAAATTCGGGGCCGGCGCGGCGGAAACGCGCGAGATCGTCGCCACCGCGGCCAAGCTCGGCGCGGATCTGGCGGGGGTGACCTTTCATGTGGGTTCGCAGTGCCGCAACCCCGCGAACTGGCGGGTCGGGATCGAAAAGGCGCGCAGCCTGTTCGATGCGATGCTCAAGGCGGGGCTCAAGCCACGCCTTCTCGACATCGGCGGCGGGTTCCCGGTTCGCCATGTCAAGCCGATCCCGTCGATCGAGGTGATCGGCAGCGTGGTGAACGAGGCTCTCGACGCCTTTCCAGAAGATGTACGGGTCATTGCCGAGCCGGGACGCTATCTCGCGTCCGACGCCGGCTATTTCGTCTGCCGCGTGGTCGGAACGACGACGCGCGGCGGAAAACGCTGGATGCACTGGGACGCAGGACTGTTTGGCGGCGTAATCGAAACCACCGGTGGATTGAAGTACAGAATTCGCACGGACCGCTCGGGACCCGACGTCGCGTGGCACGTTGCCGGACCGACGTGCGACTCGGTAGACGTCGTGCTGCGCGACGAGCCGCTGCCTTCCGATCTTCAGGAAGGAGACTTCATCTACCTCCGCAATGCCGGCGCGTACACGAACGCCTACGCGAGCGAGTTCAACGGCTTCCCGCTTCCCGAGGTGCGCGTCGTGGAGTCCACGCCGGAGACGTCTCGCGGCTAGGCCGCGCGCGCGTACCAGACGAAGTCGAAGGAGATTCCGTTTGCCGCGACGCGGGATTCGCGCCGCGTTTCCTGCCATGCGCGCCGATCGAATTCCGGGAATACGACGTCGCCCTGGTAGTCGCGGTGAATTTCGGTCAGGATCAGCCCGGCGGCATGCGGCAGCGCCGCGCGGAACACCTCGTTGCCGCCGATCACCATCACGGACTCGCGCCCCGCGCACAGGGCGAGCGCTTCGTCGAGCGAGGAGGCAACCTGCGCGCCGGGCGCGACAAACCCCGGGCGCCGCGAGATCACGATGTTGGTACGGTTCGGCAGCGGCTTGCCGACCGATTCCCACGTCTTGCGGCCCATGATGACCGGATGGCCCATGGTCACCTGCTTGAAGTGTCGCAGGTCTTCCGGCAAGTGCCAGGGAAGTTTCCCATTTGCGCCGATGACGCCGTTTTCGGCCACGGCGGCAACCAGATAGATGCGGGCGTTTGCCATGCTGCCGGGCTTATTATAGGGACTCGATGCGCCCCCACTCGAACTCGAATCGCTATCCAAGATCGTTTCCCGCTCTGCTGCTGGCCGGGTTTCTGGTCGTGGTACTGCCGTTGGTGGCGGCGCTGCTGTGGTCCGCATGGAACACCGAACGGCTTGCAGACCGTGGCACGCGGGCAGTCGGTGGCGCGCTGAAAGCGTCCCGCGCCAGCCGCGGACTGGTGAGCCATGCGGGATCGATCGAGCGCCTTGCGCGGCAGATCGCGGTCCGGCCAGAGGCCGACCTGCTGGGCGACTTCGAGCTGGTGCATTCGAACTTCGTCGCAGTGGCCAAGGAACTCACGGGGTTGCCTCTCGAGCCGAAGCAGGTCGCGGCGCTCGATCGAATCGTCGCGCAGGAGCGGGTGCTGTACAAGGCCGTCTCGGCCGCGCCGCAGAACCCGATCGACGCGCGCGCGACGGTGGCGCAGGCGGGGACGATCGTCGACGGCGCCTACGAAATCCTCGTCGTCAGCCACCTCGTCGCCGATCGCGAAATCGAACGGTTGCGCGAGAGCGCCGAGGAATCGCGCCTGTTCCTGTTTGCGCTGATCATGGTGGCGGGTGCGGCAGCGCTTGCGTTCGCTGTCGTCCTTGCGCGAATCATCGCGCGTCCGATTGCACAGCTCGACGACGCGATCCGGCGCCTCGGCCGTGCGGAATTCGAGCGCCCGATCGAAGTGAGCGGGCCGCGCGACCTGGCGTCGCTCGGAGAGCGGCTGGACTGGCTGCGCAGGCGCCTGACGGAGCTCGAAGGCGAGAAGACCCGCTTTCTCCAGCATCTGTCGCACGACCTGAAGACGCCGCTCACGGCGCTGCGCGAAGGCGCGGAGCTGTTGGGCGATCAGATCGCCGGTCCGCTCGCGCCTTCCCAGCGCCAGGTCGTGGCGATCATGAGGGAAAACGCGATCAAGCTGCAGGGCATGATCGAGGACCTGCTGGACTACCAGCGCTCGCTTCATTCCGCGGCAACGCTCGACGCGGAGCGGATTTCGCTCGAGCCGCTGCTGCGAAGCAGCGTGCAGGCGCATCGGCTGGCGGCGGCCGCGAAGGGTCAGCGCATGGTGATCGAAGTCGCGCCGGCGATGGTCTGGGCCGACGCGACGAAGCTGCGCTCGATCGTCGACAACCTGCTCGGCAACGCGATCAAGTTCACGCCGTCCGGGGGCGTCGTGACCTTGCTGGCGCAGGAAAGGGGTAGCGAAGTCGAGATCGATGTGATCGATACCGGCCCTGGCGTTCCGGTCGAAGAACGTGAGGCGATCTTCGACGCATTCTTCCGCGGTCGCGCCGGGGCTTCGGGACGCGCCGAAGGCACGGGGCTCGGCCTCGCGATTGCGCGCGATTTCGTCCAGGCGCATGGCGGCCGGATCGAGGTGGTGCCGGGTTCCACCGGAGGCCATTTCCGCGTTCTGCTGCCGCTGCGTCCGGCATCCGCCATGGCCGGGGTGGCATGAGACTTGCGATCATCCTCGTCGGATTGCTTTCAACCGGATGCGCTGCGCTGAAGCCTGGTGCGGAAGACGCAGGGGTGGTAACTGAAATTGTAGCGATGGCTGTGGATACCCTACGCGCGACGGCCGACGTTCAGCGTGAGAGGCTTTCCTCGACGCTGGACACCCTTGCGTCGCGGTCGGACGACGCCGCGCGACTACGCGCGGCAGTACTGTTAGCAACCTTGCCGCCACCCCTGCGCGATGAGCCGCGCGCGGCGGCACTGCTCCAGCCGATTGCCGCGCGCCAGCCCGAAACGCCGCTTGCCCAGTTCGCGGGTCTGTTCCAGGCGCGCCTTGCGGAACACGAGCGAGCGACCGAGCAGCTGCAGGAACGGCTGCGTTCGGCGGAAAAGCAGGCGGAGGCGCTGCGCGGCGAAGTGGAAACGCTGCGGACACACGAGCGCGCCTTGGCGGAGCGCGAAGAGGCGCT
>Ga0070704_100001591_pt1 | contig 12264 bp, 15 predicted proteins | sample KBSK5252metaG_FD_65467 | JGI IMG/M metagenome (GOLD analysis project Ga0070704, IMG submission 65467) | Corn, switchgrass and miscanthus rhizosphere microbial communities from Kellogg Biological Station, Michigan, USA - KBS K5-25-2 metaG | ecosystem: Host-associated > Plants > Roots >... | reverse complement strand
TGACGTAGACGTAGACGGGCAGACTGATCGTGTCATTCGCCGTCGCCGCATCCTTCAGAATCGTCTGCGGCTGGCGGAAAAAGTTGATCGCCTGCGGCGGGAACGTCTCGAGCGCGACCACCGCGATGCCGGCGGATGTCCGATACTTCGCGAGCAGGGCGCCGCGGTTCACCTGCGCGGAGGGCGGCAGATTGGGTCCGCGCCGCACCGCGAGCACGACGAACTTGCCGGCCGCCTGGTCGCCCGTGAGCTGCGTGCTGTCGCCCAGGTACCCGGCGTACACCGTCTGCGCGCCCTCGAAACTGCGCGTCGCCACACCGGGATCGCGCGGCACGAAATCATCCCACGCGCGCAGCGCCGCGCCGTCCACGGACATCCCCGCGCTGGCTTCGAGCTGCCGCTTGGCGAGCGGCACGTTCTGGAAGAAGCCGCCCGAATCCCCCGCGGGCACGAGCCCCATCCGCTTGACCTCGGACGCGATGTAGGCCGTCGCCTTCAGATTGTATTCGCTGCCGGACAGGCGGCCCATCATGGAATCGTCGGAGTAGAGATAGAGGCGGGTCATGAGATCGGACGGCGTGATCGCGGTCTGGGTCCGCGTCGGCGCATGCTTCAACGGCAATGCCATCTGCGCCGCGGCGGGCGCCGCGATAACCACCAACGCACCGAGAATTACAAGACGACGCACTGCCTGCATGGAACGTCTCCAGATAGAAGGAAGGAGTCCAACTTCGCTAGTTGGTTGCGGCCTGTCACGTAGGGTTTTGGTCAGAGCCGGGCGCTCTGGGGAGGCGGTGGGGGCGTCGTGCGTGGCCGGCGCCAGATGGAACGGGCCAGAATCCCGATGCCCGCCGTCTGGCCCTCGCGCCTGGGGAAGACGCGATACAGCAGGATGATAAGGACCCACGTGAGCCAGCTCGCGCGCTCGCTCCAGCTCAGCGATCGCAGCATGAACCACGGCTGCGTGACGGGCGCCGTCCATCCCTGCCAGTCGCCCTGCACGAGCGCGAGCGGCCGCGCAAACACACGGTTGGTGTGGAACCCCTGGGCACCGGGCCGCGACACGTTCCAGACGCAGGTGACCGCCCCCCAACCATGATTGTCGCTCGCGCCCACGACGACGAGGTCGTGACTCTCAGCCAGGGAGATCACCTGGCGCCGCAGGTCCGATGGGAACGCCAACGCCTTGGGCGCGCAGTTCACGATTTCGAATCCATCGAGGCCGGCGACGACGAAGGCGCCGAGCTCCTCTTGGTGATTGCGCCAGTACTCGGGGAGCGAGGCGATGCTGAAGCCGCCCTGGCGCTCGATGGTGCTGAACATCCGCACCATCCGCGCCGTGCTTTCACTGAAGCTGTCGCGCGGCACCGCCTCCACCCGCCCGATCGCGACGACGTGCTGGCGATAGACGCTCCACTCGACGCCCGGCAACAGCGTGACCGACGTGCCCTCGGGTGCGGGCATCGATCGATCGTAGAGGACGTTGTGATCGGTGACGTATGTCGCCTGAAATCCCTGGCGCTCGTGCCAGGCGGCGAGCTTGGCGAGCGTCCAGCCGGGCCGCCCGTCGTGCGACGCGTTGGTGTGCGCGTGATAGTCGATCACGGTACCGGGGCCGTCGCTCACGAGGCGTGGCACGGGACGCGGCAGCACCAGCGCGGCCAGGGCCAGCAGCACGAGGACGACCGGGCCGACCAGCGCGCTGAGAACGACGCGGCGCCAACCGAACGAGTCGCTCGACGCCCGCACGGCTCCCCACGCGGCGAGAACCAGCACCCAGATGGTGAGCGCCCAGATCGCGCGCGACTGGCTGAAAAACGTGAGCGCGTCGAGCGTGTCCGAGATCGGCGCGAACAGCACGTAGAGGACCGGACGATCGAGATCGGCGTCGCCCGGCGCGGAACCCGTGACGGCGTCGACCAGCGCGGGAAACGGGTGAATCGCCGTCAGAAGCAGCAGGACCACCAGCGTGACTGCAACCGGGTGGCGGCGCAGCAGGTTCACTCGCAAATTCCCCGCATGTCGGGTCGGGTACAAGCTAGTGCTCGGCGGCTCCGCACGCGATGACGATCGACCCGCGCCGCCAGCTCGCCGATCTTCCCGAGCTCGTGCTCGGGCCGCTGCGCGGCAAGAGCGACAGCGAGTGGGAACACGGCCCGCCCGGCAAATGGACGCCCGCGCAAATCGTCGAGCATCTCGCGCTCGGGCTGACGTTGAGCGCGGAAACGTTTCAGAAGCGCCGCAGTCACGCGCCCATGTCGCGCCGGCGGCGCACACCTGCCGAACACGTCGCCCGATTCTTCATTTTGGTATTGGAGTGGTTTCCGCCGGGCCGGAAAGCGCCGGAACGCACGACGCCGCCGCCCCAGATCGATCGCGCGACCGCGGAGGCGCACTTCCTCGCCGGGGTCGAGGCGTGGGATCAGGTGGATCGCGCGTTGATGCCGGAGCGGCGCGCGAATCTGTTCGTGAAGCATCCGCGCATCGGCGACCTGACGATCGAGGAATGGATGCGCTTCCACGTCATTCACGCGCGTCACCACGCGCGCCAGATCCGGGAGCGCGTCGGGCTGGGCGATGAGCCGCAAGCGAGATAAGGAGAAGGTCGTCATTCGGGTGCCGAACCCGAAGGCGCCCGTGAAGGAGCGTCTGAAAACTCCCTCCCATAAAGTCCACCGTTCCAAAAAGGCGTATCGCAGGCACGAGAAACACCAAAAACGCGCGGACCTCGACTAGATTTCGGGAGACCAAAGCAGCGGATTTCCTAGAAGTGGAAGCCGGCCGCCAGGTTCATGTGGTTGACCGTGAAGTCCCCCGCCTGATAGCGCGTCTGGAGCCGGCGAAACTCGAACCCCAGGAGCAGCGGGCCCGGCGGCCGCCACTCGACGTGGCCTTCGCAGACGAAGTTGCGGAAGCGGCCATTCGCGAGAACGTCCGCATCTTTGGGATCGTCGATGCCGCAGCCGCCACCGAACATCCATTCGGGACGCGGCCGCACGTTCAGCTGGCCCCAACCACCGTGCGTGCGTATCGGCGCACCGCCGGCGCCGGTTTGCTGGCCGATCGCGCCGCCGCCCAGCCCCGCGAGCGCCTGGCCGATGAACGCCGCGCCGATGATTTCGGCGGGGCCGAGCTTGATGCGCGTGTCGAATGTGACCGCGCGCGACTGGAGCAGCGAATCCCCGGTGAGTGAGTCGAGACCGCGCAGCCACCCGATGTGGCCGCCGACCGCTACCTCGCTGGGATCGTCGATCGGTCCCCAGCCCAGCCGCACGCGCCCCTCGAGATAGGGACGACTCGAGCGTTCGCCGGAATCCGGCTGCGTGTTGAGGAGTCCCTGCGTACCGCTGATCGGCGCCAACGCCGCGCCTTGGATCGCGAGGCGCAGCGTGTAGCCGTATTCCCACGTGATCCGCGCCTGCGGAATCCAAAACCACAGATTGCCCGCGAGGCTGAAGTCGGGCAGGCCGACGCTCGCGAGCGAACGCGGATTGCGGACCGAAACCAGCGCCTTCTCCTGGCCGAGCATCACTTGCACGTGCGACCATTGCATGGTGCCGATCGCGCGACGCAACCGCAGCACCGGAAAGTTGCGATTGCCCACGGTCGCCTGCTGTCCGCCGTAGAAGTCGACGTCGACCTCGCCCTCGAAACTGCCGCCGAGGACCTGCGGATCGGTGACGAGCACACCGAAGCGCGTCTGACGCAACGTCGCGCTCGCGCCCTTCACGCCGGTGGCGTCGGTGTCCGCGAACACGGGGACATCACTGTTGTTGGTGCGCGCGCTATTATAGAAGCCGTTCATGAGAACGGTCCCCGTAAACTCGACCGTCCGCTTGGACGCAGGTGGTGGAGGGGGCGGTGGCGGTGATGCGGGCTGCTGGGCAGTGAGACAGAGGAAAAGCACGACCGGCATCAAGGCTCGCTCCTGGCGAGTTGGATGGCACAACAGTAAGCTCCACGCCCTCGGACGCAACAGTTTTGGAGACTCGCGATGCGCTTGGTGGCAGGACTGATGATGCTACTTGCGGCCGGCGTCTCTGCCGGACGAGTGACCGGCCGCATCGCCATTCTCGAGAAGGACAACAAGCCGTCGCCGGACCTGGGCGACGCGGTGCTTTATCTGGAGTCGCCGGCGAGCCCCTCCCCGGCGACCGCAGCCAAACCCGTCACGATCGAGATCGCCATTACCGACAAGACCTACGCGCCGCACGTCGTGGTCGTGCCGGTCGGCTCGACCGTGCGGTTCCCGAATCACGACCCGTTCAATCACAACGTCTTCTCGGTGAGCGAGCCGAACACGTTCGATCTCGGGTTGTACGGCCGCGGCGAGGTGAAGAGCCAGACGTTCGAGCATCCGGGGCTCGTGCGCGTGTACTGCAACGTGCATCCGCGCATGGTCGCGTATGTGTTCGTGATGGAGAATCGCTTCTACGCACAGCCCGGGAGCGACGGCAGTTTCGCGATCGACAACGTGCCTGCCGGACGCTATCGCCTGCACGTGTGGCACGAGCGGATTCCGAGCGAGGTCGTGAAGGACGTCGCCGCGGGTGGCGCCGAGCCCGAGCTGCAGGTCGCGCTGAACGCCCGCGGCTACAAGTGGCAGCCCCATCGCAACAAGTACGGACGGAACTATCCCACGAATGCCGGCCGCGAGCGCTACTAAGCCTGCGTTCGGGCTGACCGCGAAGATTTTCGTCGCCTCGGCGCTCCTCGTCGTGGCGGTCCTCGGTGTCACGTTCGGGGTCACGTCGATCCAGGCGAACCGCACCGCCGATGCGTCGATTCATCGCGCCCTGCTCGCGACGCGGCGCGCGGTGGATGACTATCTCGCGGCGCGCACCCGCACGCTGGAACGCGCGAGCACCGTCGCGACCGACGTGCCGCAATACCGCCAGCGGCTGCTGAACCAGCGCGACCGGGCCGAAGCGCTCGATCAGGCCGATGACATCCGCGGCCTGATCGGGGCGGCGTGGGTCCTGGTCACCAACAGCGAAGGCATTCTCATCGCGCGAACCGACTACCGCGAGCAGTACGAGCGCGACCTGTCGATCGCGCCGCTGGTCGCGAATGCGTTGAGCGGCGACCAGACCAGCGGCGCGTGGCTCGACGACGTGCGGGGCGCGATGTTCATCGCCGTCGGCACGCCGCTCCGCGATCGCCCGACCGCGGCGCCCCTCGGCGCGCTCGTCGCGACCTACCAGATCGACGACTCGCTGGCCACGGCCATCAAGCTGACGACGAACACCGACGTCGTGTTCTTCGCGCTCGACACGCTGAACAAGCCCGTCGTCGTCGGGAGCACGGTGCCGAAGCAGGACATCGCAGCCGCACTGGAAAGCGCCGTCCAACCCGCGGCGCTCGCCGCGGACACCAGCGGTGAGGGCATGGCACTCGCCGCGTCCATGGGCAACGAGCACCTGATCGGCCTGGCGGGCGCGATTCGCTCGCCGAGCGGCGACGTGCGCGGCGGCTTCGTGGCGCTGCGCTCGCGCGAGGCGGAGCTGGCGGCGTTCAACGCGCTGCGGCGCACGATGCTGTGGGCGGTGGGATTGGGCGTGCTGCTGGCGTTGATCTTCGCGTTCATGCAGGCGCGGCAAATCGCCGGCCCGGTGCGGCGGCTCGCGGTGGCGACGCGGCGGGTGCAGGACGGCGACTACACCGTCGACATCGACGTGCAGTCGCGCGATGAAATCGGCATGCTGTCGCAGGCGTTCAAGGCGCTCGTCGCCGACCTCAAAGCGAAAGCCGCGCTGGTCGATTACATGATGGAAGCGTCAGGCAGCGCGGCGACGCAGCGGATCGCGACGGGGGAGACGCCGACGGCGATTAGGGCAGTCGATGGAGATCAGTTGAAACCCGGCGCCACGTTCGCCGGCCGCTATGAGGTCAAAGAAATACTCGGGGCCGGCGGCATGGGCGTCGTGTATCGCGCGTTCGATCGCGAGCTGCAGGAGCCGGTCGCCATCAAGACGCTCCGGCCCGAGGCGATGGCCGGCGGCAGCGTCGCGCTCGACCGCTTCAAGCAGGAGATCAAGCTTGCGCGCCGAATCGCGCATCGGAACGTCGTCCGCACCTACGACCTCGGCGAGCAGAACGGGATGTACTACTTGACGATGGAGTACGTCGAAGGGACGTCGCTGAAGCAGCTGATCGTCGCGCGCGGCAAGCTGCCGGTGCCCGTGACGCTGACGGTCGGCACGCAGCTCTGCCGGGCGCTCGAGGTCGCGCATGCCGAGGGCGTGATACACCGCGACATCAAGCCACAGAACATGGTGGTCGAGCCGAGCGGGTTTCTGAAGGTGATGGACTTCGGGATCGCGCGGCTCGCCAATCCGCCGCAAGGGAAGGGTCTGACGGAGGCCGGCGTGTCGATCGGCACGCCGGACTACATGTCGCCCGAGCAGTTGTCGGGCGCGGAGCTCGATCCGCGCAGCGATCTCTATGCGGCGGGTGTGGTGCTGTTCGAGTGTCTAACCGGGCGCGTGCCGTTCGAGGCGGAGACGACGTGGGCGCTGGTGGCGAAGCATCTGGAGGAGCAGCCACCGGATCCGCGCAAGTTCAACGCCGATGTGCCGGGCGCGCTGGCGGCGGTGATTCTGAAAGCGATGGCGAAGGAGCCGGCGGATCGGTACGCGACGGCGTCGGAAATGCACGACGCGTTAGCGCGGGTGGTGGGGTAAGCGGCCGCTACGTTTCCTCGACGTGTGCGCCGACGCGAATGACGTGACCGTCCGGATGCCGGATGTGACACTCGTGAACATTCCAGGGCATGTCGGTCGGAGGCCACGGCGCGTCGACGCCAAGTCGCAGGGCCAGCGCGTACAGCTGGTCGACCTCCGCCGGGGACGGTAGCCACCAGCTCATCCACGTGCTGCCCGCCTGATTGTCCCACGGCTCGCGGTGCTTCGCCCCGCCGCGCGTGCCCTGGCATCCCTGGCACAGAAAGATTTCGGATTCTCCCGCCATGACCGCCCCAAATGTCGGGGGATCGCCGTGCTCCCACAGCTTCTGCCATCCGAGTCGCTCGAACCACGCGAAGCTTTCCTGGAGGCTGGAGACGTTGAGGATCGGCGTGACATCGCGCACGTTGAGCATCGTCACTTCAGACCAAGCTTCTTGCCGGCCGCGAGCAGCGCGATCGACTCGCGAATGCGCTTTTCACGCGTCTCGGGTCGCTTGGCGATGTGAATCCACACGACGAAGTCCCGCCGGTATGTCCGTCCGAGCTGCTGAAAGAATTTCCAGGCTGTGGCGTTCGTCTTGATGGCTTTCGCGACGTAGGCGGGCAGCTCCGGGATCGGCGGATGTGGCGCGTAGCGGTTTGCCGTTGGCGCCGCGGCGACGCCGGCGGGTGCGAGTAGGCCGGCGGCTTTGAGTGCCTTCCAGCGTCTCCGGTTGATGTCCGACCATTTGCTCGTCGGTTTCCGCGGCGTGACTTTGATGGCGAAGCGATCGTCGTCCAACCGTTTGATCAGGCTGTCGACCCATCCAAAGCAGAGCGCCTCGCACGCCAAGTCTTCATTGGACATCGCATCGACTCCGGTGTGTTGCTTGTGGCGGACGAGCCAGATGCCGGCGCTCGACGCGTGGTGCTTCGCGAGCCACTGGCGCCACGTTTTCCGCGTGCGCACGTCCAGATTGATCAGAGCTCTCAAAGACGTCCGGCCAATCTTGTCTGAACCTCGGCAGACGACAGAACCGGGATCACCTCAAACTCGACGAGATCGGCCCAGTGAGACAGCCACTCATCGAGCAAGCGCCGGTCGGCGCATTCCATCACCTGATAGCAACGCGCGAGATCCTCGGTGATCCAGCTCCCCACGTAGTGCAATCCCTCGGGCGCAAGGCGACCGCGTTCGCGAAAGCGACGGTACACGGGGACGGGGTCGCGACCGCGGAAGTTCTCGATGACGAGGTATTGCATTCACCTACCTCACGTGCGGGGACCTCTCGCTGCGTAGGTCGAGCTGTTGCGAGAATACTGTGGCGAAGCTGAACCCGGCGACTTGCCAAAACCAAACACTCGTGAGCAAGAAACCCACGCCGAGGCCAACGAGCCCAAGGAACGAGACAGCCAACGCCGTCAAGGCAATCACCCAGGCATGCCAGTAGCCTCGACCACCCTGCACCACGCGCCGCAGAGCCCTGGCCGGATGGAATACTTCTCCCGCGTCGAATCGCAGGCAATAGTGCGACATGAACCCCGGCACTGCCGCCAGCGCGAGGACCCACAACCCGACGGCGAGGACTCCAAGTACGGTCGATCCGTTTTGCCAAGCCACGGCGCCCAGGACGATGGCCGGGAGGTGATACTGCACCATGCCCAGAAACGTCACCGTCCCGTATTTGAGCAGCCGGCCGTAGTGGCGCCAGGCCGGCCATGCCGAAACACCCACTTGCATGTTGTGGACCATCTGTACGCGATGCCCCAGGTTCAACAACCACCCGACGACCGGCAGCAAGAGCAGGGCTGCACCGATCATCAGCTCCTTTCGACTCTCGCGGCTCTGCAGCGGAAACGCGAACGCGGATCGCAACCCAAGCGGAGTACCAAGATCGATCGCGTTAGGCAGCGGATGCCCCGGGGCCTCGCACGCGCCGACTTCCAATCCACGCTCCCACCGAGCCAGCCAGACTGGCCGCGACAAAGGCCGTCATCGCGCCGCCGACAATCGTAGCGAGCGTGAACCCACCGGCTGGCCTCCCCGGCCCAATGAGCGCCGCCACTGTCCACCCCAACGTCATGTCGGTCAGGCCCATGAGAACCCCAGCCAGAAGCCCGAGCAACCAATCACGCCGCCGGGCCACCAGCGCCGCAACCGTGCCATAAATGATGAGCGAACCGGGAATGAGGAATGCGTAGGTGAAGCCGAACTGTTTAGACGCAAGGGCACCCACAGCGTCAAAGCCGAGCAGGACACCGACTCCGGCTGCCACGATGCCGGTGACAGGACGTTCAACCCGGTCCGGGCTCAAGAGTCGTCGCTCGTTCTCAGGCCCCTTTGTTCTTGTCGTCCCAGATCTTCGGCTCCCACAGCTCGACCTTGTTTCCGTCGGGGTCCATGATCCAGGCAAACTTGCCGTTCTCGGCCGACTCTGGTCCTTGGACGATCGCCACATCCGCCGCGCGCAGCTGCTCCAGCAGCTCGCCGAGGTTGTCGACCCGGTAGTTGATCATGAAGGAAGATTTGCTTGGGCTGAACCACTTGCTGTCTTTCCCCGCGACATGCCACACGGTAAGGCCTCGATCCTCGGCCTTGTCGTCCGGCCATCTGAGAATAGCGCCGCCCCAATCTTCTAGTGCAATGCCCAAGTGCTTCCGATACCACGCTGCCAGTGCAGCGTGGTCGCCGGTGCTCTTGAAGAATACGCCGCCGACTCCGGTAACCTTTGCCATGTTGCGTAATCTACGCGCGCCGTCAGGATGTGCTCGGCTACCTTCTCGGCTCATACCGCATCGCCACGGCCCCCGAGCCGAACTCCAGCCGGCTCACGAGCTTCAAGTCGACCAACTTCGAGAGCCCCGCGAACAACGTCGGCCCATGGCCCGCGAGCCTGGGGTGCACCACGAACTCGTACTCATCGATCAATCCTAGCTGCGCCAACGCCAGCGGGAGCTTCACCCCTCCCGTGAACAGTCCCTTACCCGACTCCCGCTTGAGCTGCTGCACGGCCGTCCCCAGATCCCCGCGCACGAGCTCCGCGTTCCAATCGACTAGGGTAAGGGTGCTCGACACAACGTACTTCTTTGCCGCGTCGATCGTCCGGGCGAAGAGTTCCGGTGCCGGCGGCCGAAACGCGGCCTCCATCATTTCGTACGTCACCCGGCCAAAGAGGAGGGCATCGGCCCGGGCGATGTTCTCGGCCGCGTGACGGTGCAAGTCTTCGTCCGCGATCATGACACGATGATCGCAGCACCCGTCCAATGTGACATTGATGGAATACCGAAGCGGTCGCATGGCCTACCTTGGACCATGCTTGACAATAAAAGTTGTCAATGATATCATCTCCTCATGCTCGACATCCAAGTTATCGACGATCCGGCGGCGGCGACGGTGGCCTTGGAGCCGATGCGAAGCCGACTCCTCTCCGAGCTGGCCGCGCCCGCCTCGGCGGCGACGTTGGCCACGCGGGTCGGCCTGGCTCGGCAGAAGGTCAACTACCACCTGCGCGCGCTGGAAGCGCACGGCCTCGTGCGGCTGGCCCAGAAACGCAAGTGGGGCGGGCTGACCGAACGCCTGCTCGTCGCGACCGCTGCTTCCTACGTCGTTTCGCCGAGCGCCTTGGGCCCGGTGGCCACTGATCCCAATCGGGAAGTTGATCGGCTGTCCGCGAGCTATCTCATCGCGCTGGGCGCGCGGATCGTCCGCGAGGTGGCTGACCTCGTTCGTCGTGCGAACACGGCGGGCAAACGCCTGGCGACCCTGGCAGTGGATACCGAGGTTCGCTTCCGGTCGGCAGCGGACCGGGCGGCGTTCAGCAAAGAACTCAGCGAAGCCATCGTGACACTCGTTTCGAAATACCACGATGCATCCGCCCCCGGCGGCCGCGCACATCGCCTCGTGGTAGTGGCACATCCCCTCCCGACACCATCCGAGCCCAAGGAGTCAGCATGAGCGTGAAGCAGGAAGCAAACGGACGCCGTTCCCTCGAGGTCGCCTTCGAGGTCCCCGGCACGCCGGAGGAAGTGTGGCAGGCCATCGCCACCGGGCCCGGCATCTCGTCCTGGTTCGTGCCGACCGAGATCGAAGAGCGCAACGGGAAGCCTGTCGCGGTGACGATCAACTTCGGCGGGATGGAGATGCGCTCCGAGGTCACCACCTGGGATCCGCCGCGCACGTTCACCAGGACGGCAAACGGTTGGCTCCCAGGATCGCCGCCCATCGCGGGCGAGTGGACGGTTGAAGCGCGCGGCGGCGGCACGTGCATCGTCCGCATTGTCCAGAGTCTTTTCGCGAGCACGGACGATTGGGACGCACAGCTGGAGAGCGCAAACCAGGGATTTGCCAGCTTCCTCAAACTCCTGCAGCTCTACCTCACCCACTTCCGCGGTCAGCGTTCGGCGATGAAGGAGTTCAGGGCTCCCGCCCCGGCTACGGACGAAGAGAGTTGGGATGCGCTGACGGCGGCATTCGGACTGAAAGCGATGCGTGTCGGGCAGCGGTTCTCGGCACCCGGCGGTGTCCCGCCGCTCGGTGGCGTGGTGGAATACGTCACGAAGGAGCCGTTCGACGCTCTGCTGCGCATCGACCAACCGGCGCCGGGTGTCGCGGCCCTCGGCATCGCCGGCTTTCCCGGCGGCCCGAGCATGGTTGCAATGAACCTCTATCTGTACGGCGATCAGGCGGGCGAGCGCGTCGCCCGGGAGACGCCGGTGTGGCAAGCGTGGTTCCAGAAACGTTTCCCGATGCCGGCGGAGATCAAGAGCGAATGAGAAAGCTCAAAATCATCGAACACATCTCGCTGGACGGCGTGATCCAGCACTCCGCCGATGACGGCGACTTCCCCTATAGCGACTGGACCGCGCCCTATCGGACCCCCGCCGGCCGAGAGTTGGTCATGGCCGCGCATGGCGAGCGCTTTGATCTGCTGCTTGGCCGTCGCACGTACGACATCTGGTCGGTCTCCTGGGGGAAGGCGCCCAGCAGTCCGATCGGGGATCGCATCAATGCGGCAACGAAGTATGTCGTGACCCACCGTCCGAAGAGTCTGGCATGGGGCCCGTTCGAAGGCGTTGGACCGGACCTCATCGCGGGCGTTCGCCGCATCAAGTCGCAGGACGGCCCGTGCCTCGTCCTCTCGGGGAGTTCTACACTGATATCGAAGCTGCTCGAGCATGGGCTTGCGGATGAAGCGGTGCTGATCGTCTCTCCGGTGCTGTTGGGCACGGGGAAGCGCTTCTTTGCGGAGGGAACCCCGGCACGCGCATTCGAGCTCGTCAGCACGACAGCCACGCCGTCTGGCGTCCTCCTCAACACGTACAAGGTTACAGGGCCTTTGAAGGCCTGATGACGTTTCACACCGCCCGGGCGAAATGGCCCCGGGTATACTCCCGGCCCGTGACCGCCCGCACTGCGCCGGGATCGGGCGCTCGGGCCTCGGCCAGCGCATCGAGCGACGCGCGATACGCGGCCGTCACCTGCGCGACGGGATCGCCGGGGACGTTGAACACCAGCCTAAAGTTGCGAAACCCGGCGCGCCACAGCTCCGGCAGGTACGCGGAGCCGTCCACCGGACGCGAATGCAGCAGGCGATTGCGGC
>Ga0070704_100001586_pt1 | contig 12281 bp, 10 predicted proteins | sample KBSK5252metaG_FD_65467 | JGI IMG/M metagenome (GOLD analysis project Ga0070704, IMG submission 65467) | Corn, switchgrass and miscanthus rhizosphere microbial communities from Kellogg Biological Station, Michigan, USA - KBS K5-25-2 metaG | ecosystem: Host-associated > Plants > Roots >... | reverse complement strand
CGACGTCTGAGCGGCGGTGCGGGCCTGGCCGAGCGTCTGGGTGATGCGGGCGGCGAGGTCGGCGCTCTGCCGTCCCACGTCGGCGACGCGCTTCCCAGCGCGCGCCGTTTCCGCCGCCGCTTCGGCGATGCGGTCGAGGTCTTTTACCCAGTCGGCCGAGTTTTGTACCACCTCACCGAGGTCGCCGCGGATCCGTTCGAGCAGCTGCGCCGCGCGGTCGAGGGCGCGGCGTGTGTCCTGCACGGACTTCCCGACGTTCCGCGCCTCGCGCCCGCTCTCCTCGGCCAGCTTGTGAACTTCGTCGGCGACGACGGCGAAACCGCGGCCGTGCACGCCGGCGCGGGCGGCTTCGATCGTGGCGTTGAGCGCCAGGAGATTCGTCTGGTTCGCGACGAAGCCGATCGTCTCGGAGAACTTCTCCACCTGCGCCGCCACGTCGCGGAGGCGACGCACTTCCGCCGCGCTTTCTTCGGTCGTGGCGCCCAGGTCGGTCAGTTGGCGCACCGCGCTCTGCGTGCCGACCCGGACCTTCTCGGCGGTCTTCTCCATTTGGGAGCCGGCATCGCGCGTCCGGTCACCGGCGGTCGCGAGTTCGCCGGCACTCTCCTTCAGCTGCTCCGCCTCGCGTGCCGCCGTCGTCACGAGGGTCGCTGCCTGGCCCGCGCCTTCGCTGGCGCGCTGAGCGGACGCCGCCACTTCCTCGCTCGAAGCGTGAATCTCTTCCGTCGTCGCCGTCAGCGTCTGCACGTACTGCGTGGTCTGGTCGGACGCCCCCGTCACGGGTCGCAGCGACCCTTCGATGGCGACCATCAGGGCGAGCTGCGGCGCCAGCAGCTCGAGCAGCTCCCCGTCGGAGTTGCGGTACATCGCGGGGTCGGAATGCCGCACGCTCCACAGGCCCACCAGCTGCCCCGCGTGGTACAGCGGCACGAGCATCTCGGCGCCCGGCGTCTCGGCTCCCGGCACGACCACTTGGTCCTGGACGAGGCCGTGCGCCACGACGGCGTGGTGCAGTCGCACGGCCTCACCGGTGAGCCCGGCATCGGCGTCGAAGCGGAACGCCGTCCCGGCCTGCGCGGCGGTGTCGGCCAACAACTCCATTTGGCGCGCGCGCGCGTCGTAGCGCGCGAATCCCATCTGCTCCCAGGGGACGAGCTGCCGCGTCAGCTCCTGCACTCGAGTGAAACTGCGGCTCAGGCTCATCTCCGCGGCGATCGCCTGCGCCAGACGTTGCACGAGGCGGAGCTCGTCGGCGTGCACGCCGAGCCGGATCACGTAGAGGCTGCCGACGGTCGCGAGCAGGAGCCCGCCCGCCACCAAGGCGGTCGGTCCCGAGGGCATGGCCGCGTGCATCAGCGCCAACCACCGCAGGGCCAGGGCGACGGAGGTGACGTAGATGATCGTCTCCCAGCGCAGCGTGAGTCGCGCGTCGACCCACGCCATGGTCTTCCCAAGAGCCAGGTCGAGATAGAAGGTGCCGTTGACCAGCATCGGCAGGACGACGATCACCAGCGCCACCAGGCCAAGGTTGCCCGCCGTCAGCGCGGCCGCGCCTGTCTGGCCGCCGGCGCGCTCGTACATCAAGCCGACGAGCGTCGTGCCCATGGTCAAATGCGCGGCGTTGTTGAGCGCCGCCCGGATCGGCAGGCGCCGCAGCAGGATGTCGCCGACGAGCATCGCGAACGGCGCGACCAGCGCGGCGAAGGCCCAGCCGCGGTCGAGGATGGCGTACAGCATCACGCCGACGACGTACGAGGAGAATCCGTTGCCGGGCAGCGCGATGCCAAAGCGGCGCGACAGCGCTGCGGCGAAGATCAACGCGACGGCGGCGACGGCCAGATTCTCCGTGGGCGCAGTGCCGCGCGCGTATGCCAGGACGCCCGCTCCGAAGGACGCGAGCCCGGCCAGGGACACGACGACGCGGAGCGAGAGGGCGGCCTTCATAGAGGGTGTGGCGCAAGCTCGGGTACGTAGCGCGGCGTGTCAAGCACGACTATCGTTTACGACATGACGGTCACCATCGAGTACTGCGTCGTCTGAAACTACGAACCTCGGGCCACCGGTCTGGCGGCCGAGATTCGCGACGCGTTTCCCCACGCGGAAGTGAAGCTCATCCAGTCCTCCGGCGGCGTGTTCGAAGTGGAGGTGGACGGTCGCACGCTCTTCTCCAAGAAGAGTGTGAGGCGCCACGCCGAACCCGGTGAAGTCGTGCGTTTGATGAAGCAGGCCGCCTCCGCGCGGTGAAGATTGCGATTTCCACCGGCGGCGGCGACGCGCCGGGCCTCAACGCCGTTATCCGTGGAGCCGTCCTGGCCGCCGTGAACCGGGGCTGGGAGTGCGTCGGCATCCGGCGCGGCTTCGACGGACTGCTCGGCGACGACGATGTCGTTCCGCTCGGTCCAGCCCAGGTGCGCGGCATCACGCACCTGGGCGGCACCATCCTCGGCACCACCAACCGCGGCGATCCCTTCAAGTGGCGTCGCCAACGCCCCGACGGCACATGGGATGAGCGCGATCGCTCCGACGAGCTCGTCGCCGCGTTCCGCGCGCTTCGGCTCGAGGCGCTCATCACCATCGGCGGAGACGGTTCGCTCAAAATCGCTCTGCAGCTCATGGCCAAAGGCATTCCCGTCGTCGGCGTTCCCAAGACGATCGACAACGACGTCGGCGGCACCGTCGCCACCTTCGGATTCGATACCGCCGTCGCCACCGCCACCGACGCGATCGACCGGCTCCACTCCACCGCCGAAAGCCACGAGCGCGTCATGGTAGTCGAGGTGATGGGCCGGCACGCTGGATTCATTGCGCTGAACGCCGGCATCGCCGGGTCCGCCGACGTGATCCTAATTCCGGAGATTCCCTTCGACATCGCGAAGGTGTGTGACAAGATTCGCCGCCGCGAAGCCGAGGGGCGTCACTTCAGTATCGTCGTCGTGGCGGAGGGCGCGGCGCCCAAGGGCGGATCCGTCTCCCTGATCGACCCGGAGCACCAGCGGCTCGGCGGCATCGCGGACAAAGTCGCGCACTCGATTCAGCAGATGACCGGCAAGGAGACGCGCTCGCTCGTGCTCGGCCACCTGCAGCGCGGCGGCAGTCCCACGACATTCGACCGTCTTCTCGGCTTGCGCTTTGGCGCCGCCGCCGTGCGGCTCATCGCCGAGCGCCAGTTCGGCTTTATGGTCGCGCTGCGGCCTCCCACCATCGCGGCCGTGCCGATCGAGCAGGCGATTGCCGCGCCGAAACGCGTCCCCCTCGACTCCGACACCATCGTCACGGCGCGGGACATCGGCATCAGCCTGGGCGACTGACTCGACGACTGTACTCGGCGGCGGACACTCCAGCGCCGCCGCCGGTTGCCAGTTCCTTCTTGAAATCCATTGCGCACAAAGCAGTTACGTGACCCCTCCGGCCCTGGCACGGGTCTTCCTTAGGGAGGCGCGGGAGGAGGATCCCATGAAACGCACACTCGCTGTGATTACCCTACTGATCGGCCTCGGCGGCGGCGCCCTGTCGGCGCAGACGCGCGTCAGCGTGTCGTTGAGTTTCGGCACGCCGTTTGTGGCCTATCGCCCGTATCCGTACCGCTATCACTCATACGGGTATCACGCGTACAGGGTCTACGACCCGCAGCCCACCTTCATCGTCGTCCGGCCCGGGTTCATCCAACGGGCACCGCGGATCCTGGTTCACCGCCAACCGGTCGTGGTGTTGCGGCATCGCCCGCGCCGCCACCATCACCGTTGGTAAGCAGGCTCAGAGCCGTGCTCCGGATGCACGCGTGACAGTGGCAGCCGTCCGGAGGCGGCGCCTGGCGCCCTAGGCCAGGGTCGCCGCGCGGCTCTTCGCGGGAGGCGTACACGCACGCCTCCCGCTTTTTCTGTGCTTATTGCTGAGGCTGCTGCGGCGCCGCGGACGCCTTGCGACCGAACAGGCGCTTCAGCCATGCCCCGACGGCGACGACCGCCACGATGAGAACTTTCTTCAGCGCCAGGATTCCCGCGAGTAGCACTTTGAAGAAGCCCGCCTTGGCCGCGATCCCTCCGGCAATCAGCGCCGCGATACCGTACTCAGCGACCTTGTCCCGGCCCGCGACGAAGTCGCCGTAGCGGTGCCCTTCGTTGAAGTCCACGAAGGTGATCACGTTCGCCATGCCGGATTTCACGGGCTGCAGCTGGTCCATGGTCGCGACCGCGTTGAGTATGAGGACACCGCGCCGGCCCAACACGCGAATGTTGTAGTTCAGCGTGTGGCCGCCCGAGCTGCCGAACCGGAGGTCCTTGGCCCAGTAAAGCTTGTGGGTCAGACTGTCGTAGCTTGGCGTCTCAGCCCAGCCAACCACTTCGACCGGCGGGTAGCCGGCCTGGATGCGGTCGTCGTTGTCGTCGCGCGTTTGTCGCTGCAGGTCCCGCAGCATCTTGGCGTAATCGATCTTGGCGGCGTCTTCGTCGTCGACGTGCCCGTCCTCGTCGTACTGAATCACGACTGCCCACGACTCGGCCGCGAACACGCTCGTGCCCGCCGGGACCAGCATCCCCAGTGTCGTGTTGCCGGGCGGGTTACCCCAGGTGGCCAGGACGACGTCGGTTTCCTTTGGGTCCAAGTACCGGAACGTCTTCGGCAGGTTCAGCGTCGCTAAACCGCCGCCGATGACGACCTTTCCAGTCTGGTAATGGAAGCGCGCTTCCAGCCGCTCGGGATCGACCGCCGCTGTATCGGGTCCCTGGCCCAGGGCGGCGCCAAACGGAAGGAGCAGCAACGAGGCCCAGTGCGTGACGGACATGTGACGCTCTCCTCTCGGTCGGGGGGCGGGGTGCACACCCGGGGGCGCAGCGCCTAATATTGCGGGTGTGCGTATCTCCCGCGACCACTTCCTTCCCCCCGATCCCCAGGCCTACCTCGCCGCCGAGCCCGCCACTGGGCGCGTGGTCGTCATCGCGCCGACTCGTGCTGCGTGTGAGACCATCGAGCTGGCGCTCGGCCTCAACATCGAAACCATCCTCGAGCGCGAGCACGGCGACGACATTCGACGGCTCGCTGCAGCGCGCGGGGAAGGGGGAGGGGGAGGGGCAGCGGGGGGTGGATTCGGCATCGTGGCGGGGACCGGGACCGGAAAAACACTCGCGATCCGGAGCGTGGCGGAGACGATCCTCAAAGCACCACTCAAGGTGGGTGTCGTAAACCGCGAGCGGGAGGCGACGCCGGAGACGCCCACCTGGAACGTGGTGATCATCACCACCGGCATCGCGCGGCGCTGGTTCCAGGACGGGCTCATTACGGCTCAGGACACGCTCGTCGTGGACGAGATCCACCAGACCTCCGCCGAGATGGAGTTGTGCCTGGCGCTCGGGAAACGAGCTCGCTGCCGCTTCATCTGGCTCTCGGCCACCGTCGACCCCGCGTTCTACGAGGACTACCTGGACTCGGCCGAGGTGCTCGAGACTCGCGCGTTCGACCCCGCCAAGGCGGCGAACGTGCAGGTACTCGCTCAGAAACCCCTCGAGTTCCTGAGCGAGCGGTTCATGAAGCGCGTGCTGCGGGAGCGCCGCGGCGTGGCCGTGTTCGTGCCCACGCGGGCGGAAGTCGAGCAGATCGCCCGCGAGCTGGGAGATCGGTGGCAGGCGCTCGCCACTGCCTTCTACCACGGGGGCGAGCCGATCCGCGTGATCCGCCCTTTTCTTGACGGTTTGGTCAAACGTCCATTCCTTCTCGCCATGACTGCGGCGGGTCAGTCCGCCCTCAACATCCGCGGGCTCGACACGGTGGTGATTTACGACGCCCGCTACACCAACGTCGTGGAGCGGGGCAAGAACGTACTGACCCGGCTCTATCTCGGCGCCAACGAAATCCTTCAGATGGCCGGCCGGGTACACGGTCGCGTTGAAGGAGGCGAGGTCTACATCCTGAGCGACCGGGATCTGGTCTTCGAGGAGCTGCGCCCGACGCCTCCCGAATTCCAGCTCGCGGGCGACGCGGAGCGGGTTGCGATCACGTGTGCGGCGATCGGCGTAGACGCAGCCGACCTCGACTTACCGGTTCCGCTCGACCGTCGCGCCTACCGCGAGGCGGTCACGCTCCTGACCGAGCGCGCCCTCATAGAGAAAGGCCGGCTAACGAGTTACGGTCGCGCGGTCGAGGCCATGCCGGTGGAGCGGCCGTGGGGGGAGTTGCTCTATCACGCCGATGGGCCGCTCATTCCGATGGTGGCGGTGGCCGCCAACATCGAATCGCTGCACCGCATGACCCGTGAAGAGCGTGAGCTCAAGGGGCTCATCCTGGCCGGGTCAGACCACCTCACCGCGTACAACGTCTACGCCGAGGCAGTGAACAAACACGGCTACCTGGGTGAGGTCTACGGACTGCCTCGGCACCTGTTCCGCGAGGAGATCGACCGTTGGGCGGAGGGGCGAGGCGTGCTGGTCAAGGCGATCGAAGACGTCGCCTTGGGGACCGCCTCCGTGTACCGGCAGCTCGAGCTCGCGCTACCTGAGCGCCTTCCCTACGCCGACCAGAAGTCGCTGGAGCTCTTCGCTGACCTTTTGGCCAAGATCATGCCGTTCGATCTCGTGATCGATGAGGAAACGGCCGACGGGCGTGAGGCGCGCGTGAGCCGTACGTCGGTGTGCGGCAGTTGGGGGGCGATCGCCGGGACGCTGCGGTACTTCGCCGACCGGTTCGGGGTGCCGCGGGCCAGCATCGAGGGAACGCAGATCCCGGAGCGGGCGATCAGGCGCTACGCCCGGCGTGGGCCGCCGGCGGTCGTGTTCGAGCGGCAGCGGCGTCGCGAGGGCCTGATGGTAGTGCGGACCGTCGTCTACGGAGGGTTTACGCTGGAGCGTGAGGTCGAGCCGCTGCACAGCCCGTTCCCGACCGACCTGGCCGAGACCGCCCGGCACGCGCTCGTTCAGGCGCTGCTCGCCGGTGAGACGCCGCACCCCGATCAGGGTAAGCTCCGTCGCGCCCTCGAGCGGTTCGGCCACTTCTGGCGCCGATCGGGCGGACGGCTGGCCCAGGCGAACGGGGATCGTATCGCCGAGCAAATCGCCCAGCAAGTCGCCGGCGTGCGTTCGTGGGACGATTTCATCGCGACCCGCGTCCTGCTCGATCCGGACGCCGTCATTCCCGAACCCGAGCGCCACCGGCTCGACGCGCTCCCCGCTGCGGTGAACCTGTACGGCGATCGCGTGCCGCTCGACTACGATGTCGAGCAAGGCATCGGGGTGGTCCGGATGCGATTGAAGGAAGGCCAGGCGCGGCGCCTCCAGCCAAGGGACGTTCCGCCGCTCGACCGGCCGGTTCGCTTCACGGTTACCCGCGGCAAGCACGATGCCGTGCGTGCGGCGTCGCTCGAGGAATTGCGCGAAGGGCTGCGGGGGCTGGTGCGGGGGGACCGCACCCGTTCGAGGGGCGGTGCTAGCCGGCGGGGCCGGCGTCGTCGCTGAGATCCAGCAGCGCGAGCCAGAGGGCATGGTAGGCGTCGCGCAGCTCGGCCAATGGTGCACCGGCGGCGAGCCCGGCAGCGCAGCCGTCCAGCACCGCCTGCCGGGCGGCGCTCTCGATACCAGCGTCGCTCGCGCGTCCCTCAATCAGACCGGCGGCGCACAACCCCAGCCAGGCGCGCGCAGTGCCGTCCTCGGCTTGGCGGCGCAGCTCCTCCCAGCACGCATCCACCGCCACGGTCCCGGCGCCGCGCGCCAAGGCGTTCGCGAGCCCCGCCGCCCGCTGGTTGACGACCTCCGTCGCCGCCGTGCGCAGCAATCGGCTGCGTGATCCGTAGTGATAGAGAACGAGCCCCTTCACCACGCCGGCGCGCCGGGCCACTCCATCGAGAGTGAACCCCTCGATGCCGCCGCGCTTCAGGGTATGCACGGCGGCGGCGAGAATCGCGGAGCGGCTGGGAGCGGCGTCTTTGGGCACGTGTTTGTCCTTGTGGTCAATAATAAAGTCCGCGGAGCGCGGCGGCAACCGCAACCTTTTGGTCGAGATAGGCGTCTCATCCTGACACGACGCTAACACGACCCCCCGATGCGGCCTGAAACCTTGTGACGCGCGAATTTGTACTGAGGTGTAACTGACATATGATCGACAAACCCGCCGCAGCCACGCTGCCCCCCGCCTTCTCGCCCCTCGCCCGGGCCGTGATCGATTCGGTCGGCGAAGGGATCGTGGTGTTCGACGCGCAGGGCCGACTGCTCTTCGCCAACTCCGCAGCTCGCCGCGTCATCGACGGTCAGAACGGCGACGTCCGCAACCGTCTGCAGAATCTTGGCGCCCGGTTCGCCGCGCTGAAGAGCGGCGCGCAACCCCTCGGCGAGGCAGCGATCCTCGCCGCCGGCCCCCAAACGCTGGCCGACCGCGAGCGGCAGGCGATCACCGAGACGCTCCAGGACACGAGCGGGAAACTCGCCGAGACGGCGCGGCGGCTCGGCATCAGCCGCACCACGTTGTGGCGCCGCCTCAAGGCCTACGGCTTGGACGGCTTTCGCACCACCCGGTAGCATCCTACCTTCCCCGGGCAATGACGCCCGGGCCATTCCTGATAGAAGAGTATGTCCGCTGGTCCGATGTGGACTTTGCGGGCATCATCTTCTATGGCTCCTACGTCCGGTTCTTCGAGATCGCCGAGACGGAGCTGTTCAGGAATTGCGGGCTTGCCTACGCGGAGATGTTCGACCGCTACAACGTGTTTCTGCCCCGCAAGGCGGTACACAGCGAGTTCTACTGGCCGGCGCGGCTCGACAACCGGTTGCGCGTCGCCGCGTACGTCGGCCGAGTCGGCACCAAGTCCATGACGCTGAACTTCGACGTCCTGATCGACGGCAGAGCAAGCCTCGTGGCGGCGGGATGGATGGTCCTCGTCTGCGTCGACCGCAAGAGCCTCAAGCCCAAGCCGCTCCCCGGTGGCCTCGTCGCGGCCCTCGCCCCGCACACTCTCAGCCCGGAAGCGGCACGGGTGGCGCTCGGGGTCGCCGCGCCCTGAGACGTCTTGTGATCGTGGCGCTGGGCGCGGCATGCAGCGGCGGAACGGCGGCGGATGGGCCGCCCCGCCTGCGAGCGACGGTCGCCCCTCCCCACGCCGACCCCATCGTCTTCGCAGTGGCCGCGGCGGCGCATCGCTGTAACGGCGGGCCGTCTCTGGTCCTCCAAGCGGGCGACGAGCGCGGCAATGGTGTCCTCGTGGTGCTGCGCCGCGGCGACTCGCTCGCCTACGGATCCTTCCCACTGGTCGCTCTGGGCGATTCGATCACGCCGCGCGGCGCGAACGTCGCGGTTCGCTACATGATGGTCGACATAGCGCACGGCCTGTCGCTCGACAGCGGTGCGGTGGACCTCTCGGTGACTGGTGGCGCGCTCGACGCGGGGGTGCACGGATCGGGGCTCGAGGGCGGCGCTCGAGTCAAGGTGGACGCGGCGTACGCCGGCGTTCCCCTCCCCCCACCCGGCGACACCGTGCCGTGCCGGTTCATTCCATGACGGTCCGCATCGGTTTCATCGGGTCGGGCTTCGCACGGCGGGTGCAGCTCCCGGGCCTCGCGTTCGTGGCGGGGACGCGCGCGACGGCGATCGCGAGCGGCCGCCGAGCCAACGCGGAGGCGGTGGCGCGGGAGTTCGGGTTGCCGCACGTCTTCGACGATGGCGTCGAGCTGGCGCGCAGCGCCGATGTCGATCTGGTCATCATCTCGTCCACGCCGGATTCGCACGCGCGTTACGCGATCGCGGCGCTCGAGGCGGGGAAGCACGTGCTGTGCGAGAAGCCCACCGCCCTCGACGCGTACGAGGCGGCGCAGATGCTGGCGGCAGCCGGACGGCGCCCCGACCGATTTGCCTGGGTCGATCACGAGCTGCGCTACGAGCCCAATCGCCGGCGCGCGCGCGAGCTGATCCGGAGCGGCGCGATCGGTACGGTGCGCCACATCGAGCTGTCGCTCAAGCCGTACCTGCGCGGCGACGGTCGGCCGCAGGCGTCTGACGCGCCCTGGACCTGGTGGTTCGACGGCGCGCGCGGGGGAGGCATCCTCGGTGCGGTGGGCTCCCATCTGATCGACCTGTGCCGTTTCTGGACGGGCAGCGAAGTCGCCTATGTCGCGGGGCTCGTCGAGACGTTCGTGACCGAGCGGACCGACGAGCGCGGCGTCAAGCGGCCCGTTACCGCCGACGACTTCACGAGCACCGTGTTGCGCATGGCGAGCGGAGTCGTGGCCACGATCACGTTGAGTACCGTCGCCCACCACGGACCGGGCCATCTCGGACAGGTGACGGGGAGCGAGGGCACCCTGGTCCTCACGGGAGAGACGAAGCTCGAGCTTGGGAAAGCGGGGGGCCCGCTCGAAGACGTCTCGGCCTCCGACGACCTGTGGGAGCAGACGAAGCCGAACAACATGTGGGCGCGGTCGTTCGTGCGCTTGCTGCGCGACATGGTGGGAGTGATCGGCGGCGCGGTGCCCGAGGGAGAGCCGGCGACCTTCCGCGACGGCTGGCAGGTACAGCGCGTGCTCGATGCCATCCGCGGTGGGCGGGGCGTGCGGTTAGATTGAAGGCCACCGTGGAACAGACCTACTTCCGTAAAGGCTTCGGTTTGAAGGGCGCCATCGAGGGTGCCCTCACCGCGGATTATCACAGCCGCGTGGTGGACGCCATCCGCGGGGCGGGCTACGTCCTGCGCGTGGGTGACCTGACCTTCCGCCTCGCCGGGGAGTTCGGCTTCTGTTACGGGGTGGACCGGGCCGTCGAGTACGCCTACGAAACCCGCACCAAGTTCCCGGGCAAACGCACGTTCCTCGTCGGCGAGATCATCCACAATCCGCACGTCAACCACAAGCTCGAGGCCATGGGCGTCTCGTTTCTCCATCGCCCTGACGGTGGCGCCTTTGATTTCTCGGGGATAGGCGTTGATGATGTGGTCATCTTGCCGGCGTTCGGCGTCACCGTGAGCGACTTCGAGCGGCTGCGCGCGATCGGGTGCGTGCTCGTCGACACGACGTGCGGCTCGGTGCTGAACGTGTGGAAGCGGGTCGAGTCGTACGCGCGCGACGGCTTCACGGCGCTGGTGCACGGCAAGAACTACCACGAAGAAACGAAGGCCACGTCGAGCCAGGTCAACAAATACCCCGGCGGCAAGTACGTGGTGGTGCGCGACATGGCCGAGGCGCGGGTGGTGTGCGAGTACATCGAGGGACGGGGGACGCGGGACGGGTTCGTGGAGCGCTTTGCGGAGAAGATGTCCCCAGGCTTCGATCCCGACCGCGATCTCGAACGGGTTGGTGTCGCGAACCAGACCACGATGTTGTCGGGCGAGTCGCTCGCGATCGCCGCCGAGATCGGGAAGAGCATGGCGCGGCGCTGGGGTGAGGCGGCCTTGGGGGATCACTTCCGCACCTTCGACACGATCTGCTCGGCCACCCAGGAGCGCCAGGACGCGGTGCTCAAGCTCATCGCCGAGCCGCTCGACCTGATGGTCGTGATCGGCGGGTACAACTCGAGCAACACGACGCACCTGGCGGCGATTTGTCAGCAGAAGGTGCCGACCTACCACATCGCCGATGCGACGTGCATCGATCCCGAGACGGGCGCGATCCGCCATCGGCCCGTGGGCGAGCACGACGAAACGCGGCAGGATCGGTGGCTCCCCGATGGGCCGCTGACGATCGGGGTGACCGCCGGCGCCTCCACGCCGAACAACAAGATCGGGGAGACGATCGAGCGGATCGCCACGCTGCGTGGGGTTTCTCTCCAGGAGGCGCTCGGCTAGACTTCGGGGTATATTCGGTCCAATGACTCTTTCCGGTTTTCACCCGTCCATCCAGCGCTGGTTCGGCGCCCGTTTCGCCGAGCCCACGGAGCCGCAGCGTAATGCCTGGCCCGTGATTCAACGTGGCGGCGACGTGCTGATCGCCGCGCCGACCGGCTCGGGGAAGACGTTCGCCGCCTTTCTCTCTGCCGTTGATTCCCTGCTGCGTCAGGGGCTGGATGGCACACTGCGCGACGAGACGCAGGTCCTCTACGTCTCACCGCTGAAAGCCCTCTCAAACGACGTTCAGAAGAATCTCGCCGAGCCGCTGGCGGAGATCCGAGCGGGGCTCGAGGCCGCTGGCTTGCCAGATGTCGCCGTGCGTACGCTGCTCCGCACCGGCGATACGCCCCAGGCCGATCGCCAGGCGATGGTCAAGCAGCCGCCGCACATCCTCGTCACGACCCCCGAATCGCTGTACCTGATTCTGACGTCGGAGCGGGCGCGCGAGATGCTGCGTACGGTCCGCACGGTCATCGTCGACGAGATCCACGCC
>Ga0070704_100001582_pt1 | contig 12291 bp, 13 predicted proteins | sample KBSK5252metaG_FD_65467 | JGI IMG/M metagenome (GOLD analysis project Ga0070704, IMG submission 65467) | Corn, switchgrass and miscanthus rhizosphere microbial communities from Kellogg Biological Station, Michigan, USA - KBS K5-25-2 metaG | ecosystem: Host-associated > Plants > Roots >... | reverse complement strand
GGTTACCGGTGCATCTTCGTGATGCCCGACAAGATGAGCCAGGAGAAGATCTCGCTGCTGCGGGCGTACGGCGCCGAGGTCGTGATCTGCCCCACCGCCGTCCCGCCCGAGTCCCCGGAGTCGTACTACCGCGTCGCCGACCGCCTCTCGGAGGAGATCCCCGGGGCGTACCAGCCGAACCAGTACTTCAACCCCGAGAACCCGGCCGCGCACTACGAAAGCACCGGCCCCGAGGTCTGGCGCCAGACCGATGGGACGATCGACGTGCTGGTGGCGGGCGTGGGAACGGGGGGAACGATCACGGGGGCGGCCCGGTACCTGAAGGAGCAGAAGCCGGAGCTGCTCGTGGTCGGCGCCGATCCAGAGGGGTCGATCTATTCGGGCGATGTCCACCCGTACCTGACCGAGGGCATCGGCGAGGACTTCTGGCCGACGACGTTCGACCCGTCGCTCGTGGACCGCTACGTGCGCGTCTCCGACCGGGACGCGTTCCGGATGGCGCGCCGGATCACGCGGGAGGAGGGGATCCTGGTCGGCTCGTCCTCCGGGACGGCCGTCGCCGCGGCGCTCACGGTCGCCGCCGAGCTCCCGGCCGAGACGACGATGGTCGTGATCCTGCCCGACACCGGCCGCAACTACCTCTCCAAGGCGTACTCGGACACGTGGCTCCTGCAGTACGGCCTGATGGAACGCCCCGAGATCGTGCGTGTCGAGGAGGTCCTGTCCTCCAAGCACGGGCACGTCCCGCCGCTCATCACGGTCAACGCTCACGACAAGGTGCGCCAGGCGATCGACGTCCTGCACGAATTCAACATCTCGCAGGCCCCCGTGGTCCGCGAGGACGGCGTCGACGTCGCGCACTTCGTTGGCGGCGTGCACGAGAACGCGCTCCTGGACCGGATCTTCCGCGACCCCGACGCTCTGCAGGCCGACGTCGCCGAGATCATGGGACCGCCGATCGGCCTGGTCGAGTTCGACGCGCCGATCGAGCTCGCGTTCGAGACGCTCCAGCACGGTCCCGCCGTCCTGGTCGAGAAGGCGGGGCAGGTCCTGGGTGTCTTGACCCGCAGCGACCTCCTCGAGTTCCTGGCGCACCGTTCCCGCGCCTGACGTGCGCGCGCTGGGGATCGACGTCGGGGTTCGCAAGGGGCTCGACCTCGTGCTGCTCGACCAGGACCGGGCGGTGCTGGACACCGCGCGGCACGTCAGCGTGGACGACCTGCACAAGCTCGTCCCGGATTTCGGCCCCGACGTGGTGGCGATCGACGCGCCGCCCGCCTGGGCGTCCTCCGGGCGCTCCCGCCTGACCGAACGCGAGCTCCGATGGTTCGGCATCCAGTGCTTCAACACGCCCTCGGATCCGAAGATGGCCGAGCACCCGTTCTACGAGTGGATGACGATCGGCTTCCAGGCGTTCCGCGTGATCGAGGACGTGTTCCCCCGGTACCGCAGCGGTGCGGTGAGGGGTTCGGCGATCGAGGTGTTCCCGCACGCGACCGCGGTGGTGTTGTCGGGGTTCCTCCCGCCGCCTGGCATGAGCCCGCACGCGTGGCGGCGGACGGTGCTGCGCGCACAGAAGGTCGACCCGGCGGCGCTCCGATCGACCGACCAGGTCGACGCTGCGCTCGCGGCGCTCACGGGGCTGTTCGCGCTGGAACGCCGGTTCAGCGCCCCCGGCGATCCGAGGGAGGGCAAGATCGTCCTGCCCTCCGCGACCCTGCCCGCGCGGCCGTACCGCCGGGCAACCGTCCCCGCTCGCGTTCGCGAGCAGCCGTCGCTACCGGGGCTCGCGCCCTGCGCCTGCGGCGAGCCGGCCTGCACCGCGCTCACCGGTCGCGAGTTCGCGCCCGGGCACGACGCCAAGCGCAAGTCGTCGCTGTGGGCCCGCGCCCGGCAGGGGCAGGACGCGGTGGACGAGCTCAGGCGGCGGAAGTGGGCGATCCCCCCGGAGATGCGATGAGCGGGGGGACACGGTGAGCGAGGACCCGATGGCGTTCGAGACGCGCGCGATCCACGTCGGCCAGGACCCCGACGCGGAGTTCGGATCAGTCAACGTGCCGATCTACCAGACCTCGACGTACGCGCAACCCGCGGTCGGCAAGCCGAAGGCCTGGGACTACGCGCGGGCAGGCAACCCGACCCGGGAGGCTTTGCAGCAGGTGCTCGCCTCGCTCGAGGCGGGATCGAGGGCCCTGTGCTTCTCCAGCGGCCTCGGGGCCACGACGACCCTGCTGCTGACGCTGAAACCGGGCGACCACGTCCTGATCTCGGACGACGTGTATGGCGGGACGTACCGGTTGCTCGCCCGGGTCATGGATCGATGGGGCCTCGTGTTCGACACCGTGGACATGACGGATCTCGTCGCGTGCCGCTCCGTCGTCCGGGAGGACACGGCGCTCGTGTGGGTCGAGTCCCCCACCAACCCCTTCCTCAAGGTGGCCGACATCGCCGCCGTGGCGGACCTTGCACACCAGGCCGGGGCGCGGTGCGTCGTGGACAACACGTTCGCCACCCCGTACCTGCAGCGGCCCCTCGAGCTCGGCGCCGACGTCGTGCTGCACTCGATGACGAAGTACCTCGGCGGGCACTCGGACCTGATCGGCGGCGCGCTCGTGACGAGCGACGACGAGCTGGCCGAACGCCTCTCGTTCCTCGTGAACGCGGCCGGCGCCGTCCCGGGTCCGATGGACTGCTACCTCGCGCTGCGTGGCATCAAAACGCTCGCACTCCGGATGGAGGCCCATAGCCGGGGCGCGAAGAAGATCGCCGAGTTCCTCCAGGCTCACCCCCGGGTGACCCGCGTGCATTACCCCGGGCTCCCCGGCCATCCGGGGTTCGAGGTCGCGGTCCGCCAGATGAAGGACTTCGGCGGCATGGTGAGCTTCGAGGTCGAGAGCCGAGACGAGGCGATCCAGGTGGCCGAGTCCACCAAGCTGTTCTTCCTCGCGGAATCGCTCGGCGGCGTCGAGTCGCTGATCGAGCTCCCGGGCCCGATGACGCACGCGAGCGTCTCGGGCTCGCCGATCGAGGTGCCCGACACGCTGATCCGGCTCTCGGTGGGGATCGAGCACCCGGACGACCTCGTCGCCGACCTGGCGCAGGCGCTCGGCTAGGGAGGCGCCCCCTCTGAGGCATGCCTCGAGGGCGCAGGCCTGTCAGGAACGCCCGACCGATTCGTGTGCGGCCGGCTCGCGGACCGCAACGACGTCGAACGCCGTCACCGGCCGCTGGAACCCCTTGAGGGTGAAGGCCCCGACCGCTTCCACTTCGATGTCAGCCTCGACTTCTGCATAGAGGCGCTGCTCGATCAGGATCTGTCCGGCCGTCGCTTCATCGGCGAGCCGGGCCGCGAGGTTCGTCACCGAGCCGATCGCCGCGTAGTCCGAGCGGCCCTCGAAACCGACCTCGCCACAGGTCGCGTACCCCAGCGCGATGCCGGCACCGAAATCGAGGTCGTATCCCCGCTTCCGCCACCGCGGCGTCAGCTCCGCCATCCGCTCGCGGAGCGCGCACCCAAGTCGCACCGCACGAAGCGCGGCGTCGGGAACCTCGTTGGGGTCGTTGAAGAAGAGTTGGACCCCATCGCCCTCGAGGAAGCCGACGGTCGCCTCGAACTCCCGTACGAGCTCACCGATCGTCGCGTGGAACTCGCCGAGCACCTGCATCAGCTCCTCGGGTTCGACCGCGTCGACGAAGCTCGTCCAGCCGCGGAGGTCCGCGAATACCATCGCGACCTTCCGGCGGTGGCTGCTCAGGATCGAGTCGTCACCCGACGTGACGATGGCCTCGGCGAGCTGCGGGGAGAGGAACCGCCGCAGCTTCCGCAACCGCTCGAGCTCGAGCACCTGGTCCCGCACGCGCTCTTCGAGCGTTCGATTCAGCTCGAGGAGCTCCGCCGCCTGCGCCTTGATCGTGTCGTGGTACCGCTTGATCCGAAGGAGGGAACGGACGCGGATCAGCAGCTCGTCGTGGCTGAACGGCTTCTCGATGAGATCGTCCGCACCCGCCTCGATCGCCTTTGTCTTCTCCGCCCCGCTCGAGGTGACCATGATCACCGGCAGCACGGCGGTCTCCTCACGCTCGCGGAGTCGCCGGCAGACGGCGTAGCCGTCCAGCTGCGGCATCATGACGTCGAGGAGCACGAGATCGGGCTTCGCGGACTCCACGAGCTCGAGGGCGACCGTGCCGTCGCCGGCCGAAACGACGTCGTACCCACGAGGCTCGAGGACGGCCTCGAGCAGGCGAACGTTCGCGGGGATGTCGTCGACCACGAGGATCCTCGCGTCGCCGGTCATCCGGCTCGCCCATCGCAGTACTGTCGAACGGTGCCGATGAGCTCGCGGACGTTCACCGGCTTCGAGAGGTAGCCGTCGAAGCCCTCCGCCAGGAAATGCTCGCGGTCTCCTTGCATCGCCTGCGCGGTCACCGCGAGCACCGGGATGGCGGCCGTGCGCTCGTCGGCACGCAGCCGGCGAAGGGCCTCGACGCCGTCCACGTCCGGCATCTGGATATCCATGAGCACCAGATCCGGCGTGTGCTCCGAGGCCAGCGCGACCGCCTCCCCACCGGTCGTCGCCTCCAGCGTCCGGTATCCGGTCGCGCTCAGGACGTCGCGGAACAGCTTCATGTTCTTCTCGTTGTCCTCGACCACGAGGATCCGTTCACCGGTCATGTCGATGCCGATCTCGCGGGCAGCGTGAAGACGAAGGTGCTTCCCCTGCCGAGCTCGCTCTCGAGCCAGATCCGTCCCCCGTGGAGTTCGACCAGCCGCTTCGAAAGCGCGAGTCCGAGCCCGGTCCCCTCGTGCTGTTCGAGCCCGGCATCGGTCTGTTGGAATTCCTCGAAGACCCGCTCGTGATCCCCGGGCGCGATGCCGGGACCGGTGTCGGCGACGGACACCCTCACCCCGCCGTTCACCCGTATCGCGCTCACGTCGACCTCCCCGCCTGTCGGTGTGAATTTCACTGCGTTGGACAGCAGGTTGAAGATGACCTGCTTGATCCGCCGCTCGTCGCCCTCGACGACGTCGACCTCCGGGCCCGCCGAGAGCTCGACCTGGACCCCCTCCTCCGTGGCCCGCTCGCGCACCATCACGACGCCGCGCTCGAGCGCCTCGCGCAGCGAGAACGGCCCGACCTCGAGCTCGACCTGCCCGGCCTCGACCTTGGACAGATCCAGGACGTCGTTGATCAACGAGAGGAGATGGTTCCCCGAGGAGATGATGTCGTCCAGGTACTCGGCCTGCTTCTCGTTCACCGGCCCGAACATCTCCTCCCGCAGTACCTCAGAGAAGCCGATGATCGCGTTCAGCGGCGTCCGTAGCTCGTGCGACATGCTCGCTAGGAACTCCGACTTGTGCCGGCTGGTCTCCTCGAGCTCCATGTACAGCCGGCGGAGCTCGTCGTTCATACGGTTGACGTTGGCGGCCAGCCCCCCCAGCTCGTCGCGGTTCTCGACGTCCACGTGCCCCGAGAAGTCGCCCGACGCGATCCCGGCCAGCCGAGCGTCGATTCGCTGGATCGGACCGATCACCGACCACGCGAGGACGAACCCGAGCAGGAGCGCGAGGACGATCGCTCCCACCGCGACGCCGATGACCAGGTTCCGCGAGTTCTTGAACGAGCTCGCGTTCAGAGCGATTAGGTCATCGATCTGCGCGGTCTTCAGATTCGCCAGCTGGGCGGCCTGTTGATACAGATCGTTCGCGAGCCCCTCTACCCGCTGGCGCAGGATCAGCCAGTGCTCGCTCCCGGGTGGTTCCTCGCCCTCCTCGCCGACCCTGGCGAGCTGTCTCGCGATCTTCTCGTCGAGCCTGATCATTGGCGTCATCAGGTTCGAGAGAAGCTCCGCCTTCGTCCGCAGCGAGCTGAGGGTGTGCGCGTCTTCCGCCGGTGGTGCGAAGCCGAGGCGATCGGCGTTGGTCATCGCCCCGAGGCGAACGGCGGCGTCCAGGGTCGCCTTGTCCGCGGCGACGGGGTCCGCGGTATCCCCCGGATCGGTCACGGGCCACACGTCGTAGAAGTCGTTCCCTACGGTCTGGGAGAGAAGGGCCCGAACGTTCCAGGCATCGCGCTGCAGTTGACCGTAGGCGAACGCGCGTTCCTGGAGCGCCCCCAGCCTTCCGACGCGATCGTTCGATTGGCCGAGCACGCGCTGCCCGAACAGTCCGACCGTGATGAGCAGCAGGGAGGTTCCCAGGAACGCGATGAGAAGCTTCGTCGAGACCTTGGCCGGAAGGCGGCCGACGGCACGGACGAGCGGATCGTAGCCTCGGCTCAGCGGCCGCCGGCGCTCGGCGACGGCCGGGCGCCCCCGTCCTGCACCCGCGTCGGACAAGGCCTCAGGGAGCCAGTGTGGTCGATCCCGCAACCAGGTTGGTGATCAACCAGCGTCCGTCGATCCGCGCGACGTCCAGATCTGCGACCGTGGCCAGCGCCAACCTTTCGGTGTCGTAGTCCACGTAGTGACACTCGAAGTGTAGGGTGCCCCGATCGCCCGCCAGCGTGATCTCGAGCTTGTACGCGGGGTGGTCCGAGACCCAGTGCGTCACCGGCATGAACGCGGTCGACTTCTCGAGCCAGAACCTCCGGATCTCCTCGAGGCCGGTCGCGGTTTGCCCGGGAGCCACGGTCAGGGTCGCGTTCGGCGCCCACAGGCTCAGCATCAGGTCGATGTTCTTCGTCGTCGTGGCCTCGTGGAACGTCTTCTCGATCTGGTCGATCTCCCACATGTCGGCCTTGTGCTGCTGGGCCTGTTCCGTCGCAGAACTCGTGCCCGAATTCGTGCATGCAGCAAGGCAGACGACCACGACCCCGATCGCGCTGCCGATCATGAGCTTCCGCATTTGAGTCTCCCTCCGCCAGGCTGGCCTGGGCTTGTAGGTGCCGAGGATGGTTCCACCACAACTCGCATCCGTCTAGATGCAGACGCTAGGGAGAGCTCGTGCCCGTGCCTACCGTGGTAGCACGGCATGAAACGGCTCGGTTAGCCTCCGGCGCAATAGAAGCGCACCTGATCCGGGAACGTGCCGACACGGATCGGCTTTGCGAGCCACCCTGCGAAGCCGGCCGCCTCGAGCCACTCGCCGCTGTCCTCGAGCGGCATCACGCTCATCGCGACCACCGGGATCCGAGAGGTTCGCTCGTTCTCATCGAGACGTCGCGCCGCTTCCGCGCCGTCCATATCCGGCAGGCGGAGATCCATCAGGATGACATCGGGTACGTGCTCGATCGCGAGCGAGATCCCCTCGGCCCCCGTTGCCGCCTCGACGGTCTCGAATCCGTCCGCGCGAAGGACCACCCGAGCGAGCTTCCGGTTGGCGTCGCTGTCGTCGATGATCAGGGCGACGGGCACCGGCGTATCCTCCGGGCATGTCGATCCGGGTCGTCCTCGCCGAGGATCACCTGATCGTCCGCGAGGGCGTCCGGCGTCTGCTCGAGACGCAGCACGACGTCGAGGTCGCGGCGGCGTGCGGCGACCTGGACTCCCTGCTCGCCGCGGTGGATGCCGAGGAACCGGATGTGGTCATCACGGACATCCGTATGCCGCCCGGAAACACCGACGAGGGGATCCAGGCGGCGAATCGGTTGCGTGAGACGCATCCCGACGTTGGCGTCGTCGTGCTCAGCCAGTACGCGACTCCCAGCTTCGCCCTTTCCCTGCTCGAGGGCGGCAGCGCCGGTCGGTCCTACCTCCTGAAGGAGCGCGTCCAGGACGTCGAGCAGCTCGTGTCGGCCATCCGGACCGTCGCGGAGGGCGGCTCCGTGATCGACCCGAAGGTCGTCGAGGCCTTGGTCGCCGAGAGCGCCCGGGTCGAGGGGTCGCGGCTCGAACAGCTGACGCCGCGCGAGCGAGACGTCCTGCGCGAGATGGCGGCGGGAAAGAGCAACGCCGCGATCGGGGAAACGCTCTTCCTCGCGGAGCGATCGGTCGAGAGTGTGATCCACTCGATCTTCCTCAAGCTCGGCCTGTCCTGGGAGACATCGGTCCACAAGCGCGTCAAGGCCGTGATCCTGTACCTCGGGGAGAGCGATTAGCCTCCTCATCCCGGGAGCGGCAGCGAGCCGATCACCCGCGTCTGATGACCGGGCCCCGACTCGATCGCGCATCGGCCCCCGAGGGCGTCGATGCGATCGGCGAGTAGGGAGCGGTCCCCGAGGAGGTCGCCGTCCACGACGATGTCGAACGCGAGCGCTTCCCCATCGCTCCGTGCCGTGATCGCCATCGTCGAGCCGGCCGAGACGTTCTCGAAAAGGTCGCGGCAGCAGAAGTACAACACCCCCGCGACCTCGGGCGGATAGGTCGGGTCGCCGGCGATCTCGATCCGCGCAGGGACGTTCGCATCCGCCGCCGCCGAACGCAGCGCGGCAACCAGGCCACCCACCTCGAGCTGCGGGGGATAGATCCGGTCCGCAAGTTTGCGCGACTGATCCATCGCGTCCCGGATGTCGCGGGACATCTCCGCGAGCAGCTCCTTCGCGGCCGCAGGGTCGGCGTCGACCGAACCCGCCGCGAGTTCGAGGTTGGCGGCGAGCCCCACCAGTAGCTGTTGCACCCCGTCGTGCAACGCACGCTCGAGGCCGCGGCGCTCGGCGTCGGCGGCCAAGGCGAGCCGTTTGCGAGAGGCACGCAGGTCGTCGGACTCGACACGCAACTCATCAAGCGCTCGCATATCGTCGCCTTGCCGATCCCCCAAGGCCGATCGACCCCCTCCGCATCGATCACCGGCAGTTGACCGTTCTCGCCCGCTCGCGTCAAGCGGCAGCACCGTGTTGGCACGGGGGGGGCTGCCTCGCGAAATTGACCGGAGGCCACCGTAGTTCCGGCGCAGCGCCCCTCCTAGCGTCGCTCAGTGAGGATCGTCGCTCACGCGAATGGCGAGAAGGAGGGATCATGCAGCGCACGCACGTGTTGCGCAGGGCGATGCCGCCGACGGCGGTGTTGCTCGTGTGCTTCGTGTCCGCGACGTCGATCCGCATCGCGGTGGGCGATCTCGAGCACCGCTCGGCAGAGCGCACCGACGTCCAGCCCTTCCATCAGGTGCCGGTCGTCACCATGGCCGCGTGATGCCGGAACTGTTCACGAACGTGCGGGCGAGGTACGGATATTCATGCTTACGGCTCGACGATGGGCCTGGAGAGAACCCGATGAATCCGACTCAGATCGTCACAGACGCACTCTTGGTCGTATCGATCCTCGACGGGTCGATGAAGCACGAGGCCGTTCGCCGATGCCTGCGCGCGGCGCTGTCGGCAATGGACGGGGTGCAGGAGAAGGGGACCCTCCTCCTGGACGGCACGGGGAGGGTCGAGCCCGCATCCGAGACGGCCGGGCGGGTCCTGCGGGACGATCTCGAGATGCCCGTCGCCCGACTTCCCGAACGGATCGCCGACTGGCACGCGAGCGCGAGCGGGACGCTCGTGATCGCGGGCGACGGCTCGACGCTGGTCGTCGAGGCGGCGGGGGACGGCTCGGCCCAGCTCAGCGAGCGGCCCTCGTGCGAGGGCATGTTGACCGCGCGCGAGCGCGACGTGATGCGATGCGTCGAGGACGGACTGTCCAACGCTGAGATCGCGCGCGAGCTGTGGATCCAGCCGACGACCGTCCGCAAGCACCTCGAGAACATCTTCGCGAAGCTGGGTGTTCGCAGCCGAACGGCGGCGTTGTCGAAGCTCCAGGTGTCGAGGGCCAAGGCAAGCTGAGCCGGGACTCTGTGGCCTCGAAAGATATGACGAATGTCGAATGGATTCCCGACCCAGAGGCGACGAGGCTGTCCTCGGACACCTGGCACACCTGCGAGTGGTTCGACCTCGAGTGAGGTCGGGAGGGAGGAAGACATGACACGTAGACGACCTGTCTGGTTCATCGCGGTGGCAGATGACGGAGGGACGCTATGAACCGATTCAGGGCCACATCTCGGGTCCGCCTATGGCTCGCCGGCTTGTCGGTGCTTGGGCTTGTCGGGGCGGTCGGGTTGATCCCGGCGGCGTCCGTCGCCGCAGCCGAGCCGACCAACACGGTCCTCGTCTGGAACGAGAACGCCGTCAACGTGATCAGCCAACCCGCGACGGCCACGCCCCCGGGCCTTGGCCAGGCGCCACCGCTCTCGGCTCTGCACGTCGCGATGGTGCACGGCGCCATCTATGACGCGGTCAACGCGATCGATGGCGGCCACGAGCCCTATCTCCCAGGTCTGTCCGCACCGTCGACCGCATCGCAGGCGGCCGCCGTCGCGCAGGCCGCGCACGATGTCCTGTACGGCATCACCCCGGCGGCGAATACAGCGGTTCGGACCAGGATCGACGCCATGCTGACCGCGTCGCTGGCATTGATCGACCCCGGTCAGGCCAAGACGGACGGCATCGAGATCGGCGCCGACGCGGCCGCCGCGATGCTCGCAGCCCGCGCCAGCGATGGCCGCTTCGACGTCGAGCCGTTCTTGACGAGCAACGACGTCGGCAAGTGGCGCCTCGTGCCGCCTGCCAACTTGAACGTGTTCGGCCAGTTCGCGACGGTCACGCCGCTCACCCTGAACAGCCCGGATCAGTTCCCGACCGAAGGCCTGCCTGCCATCACGAGCGCGCAATACGCCGCGGAATTCAACGAAGTCAAGGCCTTGGGCGCACAGTCGGGATCGAGCCGGACCGAGGCACAGACCCTGATGGCCGGCTTCTACACGGCCAATCCGCTCTTCTTCTACAACACGGGGCTCCGCGTTATCGCCACCGCCCACGGATTGTCGACGAGCGAACAGGCCCGCCTCTTCGTCAAGACGAGCATGGCGGGAGCGGACGCCCTTATCAGCTGCTGGAACAACAAGAAGCTCTGGTCCACGTGGCGACCGCAGACGGCGATCCGCGAAGCGGCGAACGACGGCAATGAGCTCACCTCGCCGGACCCCGAGTGGTTGTCGCTCTTCGCGTCGCCGGGCTACCCGGACGAGCCGTCCGGCTACAACTGCTACACGGGAGGGTTCTGGCAGAGCGCCAGGTACTTCTTCGGCACCGACAAGATGGCCTTCTCGTTGACAAGTCCCGGAGTGCCGGCGAATCCGGCAGCCGGAAACCCCGTGGGAGTGCCCGGGTCGACCCGGACCTACGCGAGATTCACCGATGTCGTCGACGACACGATCGACGGCCGAATCCTCAATGGCTACCACTTCCGGACGGCCGACGTGCACGGCGCCTGGATCGGCAAGAAGGCCGCCCAGTGGATCGATAAGCACTACTTCGGGCCCGTCGACTGACGACTCCCCCAGAACGACCCCCGGTCCCGTGGGGAGGGCCGGGGGTTTCGTTCGTTTCAGTCTCCGGTGATGACGACGAGCTTGTCGACCGGCGATTCGGCGCCCACACCTAGCCGGGTCTACCCAGGAGCTGGCGGACGGCGGGGGCGGGGGCTCGGCAGTTCGATCGAATCGAATGTCTCGGTCGCGGGGTCGAAGCGGACGATCGCGTTCGCGCCTGACTCCGAGGGCGGAGGACCGTACGAGCGGCCGCCCCGCTCACTCGATCACGAGCTCGCCGTCGGCGATCGAGATCGCGACCCGGTGGATGCCCGGCTCGCCGTCGCCCACCCGGATCGCCAGCTCGTCGCCGCCGAGCCACGCGTGGAGTCGCTCGGCGTCTCCACCCACCTCGATCCACGAGATACCGTTCGCCCGAACGCCGTGGCCCGCCCGAGCGCGACCGGGGTACAGCTCATTAGTGACGTCCCACGTGAGGAAGAACGGCATCCAGGGCTCGCGCCGAGGGTCGTCGAGCCCGGCCATCCGCCAGCGAATGGCCTCGCCGTCCGGACGCGTCCTCGATCCCGAGTCGACCTCGATCCCGAGCCGGGACGCGACCGCCTCGAGGTCGTCGGCGACCGCGGCGATCGTGAACCAGCCGCCGACACCCGCAGCACGTTCGAGCACGCCCATGCCGAATCCGGTCTCGGCGGCCGCCGGCGCGTCAACCGCGGCAACGAGCTCCAGGTACTGATCACCGAGCGGCACGATCCGGTTCGCCGTCCCCCAGCGTTCGTGCCGCCCGCCTTCGGTCGAATCCAATCCGAACCTCTCGCGGAAGCGGACCGCGGCCTCATCGAGATCGGGGACGGCGTACACGACGTGGTCGAGCCTGAGCACGTCGCCACCCTAGTCGAACGACCGACTTACACTCGGGCGGTGCTCCGCACGCTGCTGCCGGTCGTCGTTCTCAGTGTCGTCCTCACCGTCGTGATCGCGCCGTCGGTCGCGCGAACACAGGAGGGGTTCGACCGCGAGGTCGAGGGCTTCGGCTTCGCGGTGAA
>Ga0070704_100001580_pt1 | contig 12295 bp, 12 predicted proteins | sample KBSK5252metaG_FD_65467 | JGI IMG/M metagenome (GOLD analysis project Ga0070704, IMG submission 65467) | Corn, switchgrass and miscanthus rhizosphere microbial communities from Kellogg Biological Station, Michigan, USA - KBS K5-25-2 metaG | ecosystem: Host-associated > Plants > Roots >... | reverse complement strand
GACGGTGGACATCAGGCAGCTCAAATTCTTCCTGGCGGTGGTCGACCACAACGGGTTCAGCCGGGCCGCGCAGCATCTGATGGTGGCCCAGCCATCGCTTTCGCAGGGGATCGCCACCTTCGAGCGTGAACTCGGGATGCCGCTGTTTCACCGGATCGGCCGCGGCGTCGTCCTCAGCGAGGCCGGAGCGGCCCTCGTCGGGCCGGCCCGGGTGGTGCTGCGCGATCTGGACGAGGCCAAGGCCACCATGCGCGCACTCCAAGGACTGCGCGGCGGGCGGATCGATCTGGTCACCATGCCCTCGCCCGGCATGGAACCGCTCACCACCATCCTCACCACATTCTCCCGAGCCCACCCTGGTGTGACCGTGAACGCCGAAGCTGCCTTCACTCCCGAAGAAGTACTCGCGCTCGTCCGAACCGGCTCCGCAGAGATCGGTGTCCTCGGGTCCGCCCAGCCGACGGTGGCCGCTGATCTTGACGTCGTGTCGCTGGAACGTCAAGCCCTGGTGTTGATCTCGGGGCCAGACGATGACGGGCCGACTGACGATTCCATCTCCCGCGAAGACCTCACCGGCCGCCGGCTCATCGTGTCGCAACGCGGATCGCTGATGCGCGCCCTCGTCGACGACGTCCTCGCGAGCGGAATCGAAGTCAGCATTGTCGCCGAAATCGCCCACCGCACATCCATTTTGCCGATGGTCCTCAACGGACTGGGTCGCGCAGTGATGCCCGCGTCGTGGACCGAATCAGCCCGTCGCTCGGGAGCCCGCGTTCAAACAATCACGCCCGAGACCTATCTGCATGTCGCCGCAGTCAGCCGACGCAGTCACCTCACCACACCGGCGACCGCGCTCATGGTCGAAGCCCGTGCCTACGCCGCGCTCGGCAGCCACACCGCCGGCCGTCGCAGTGCCGCGCCAAAGCCACGTCTGTCGACTTGACCGCAACGGACAGCCCGTCTGCCATCCGGTTCAGCGTGTTGATGCCATCAACACCTTTCGCGTATTCGCAGGTCGGCACACCTTGTTCGTCCAGAACGAGCGGTACCAGGACCCCGTCATCATCGAGCGACTGGTGCGCGCCGCACGCCGCGGCGTCAAGGTGCACATCATGGCGCGTGCACCGCACCACCTCAAGGCGAACAAATTGCTGGAAGGTGTGAACGGCCAACGCATCCTCGACCACGTCGGCATCAAGATTCACCGGCTCAAGCACCTCAAGCTGCACGCGAAGATGATCCTCGCCGACCACGAACGGGCCATCGTCGGTTCGATCAACCTGTCGCCGGGCAGCTTCGACCACCGCCGCGAACTGGCGATCGAGGCAACGTGACCACCACCTCCTGAAGCGGTTGAACGAAACGGCGCACCACCAGATGGGCGCGGGCACCGGCCACAGGAGTTCCGCAGGAGCTTCCCGGCTGGAGCTCTATCCGCAGCCTCACCCTCTGCCGTGATTCACGCTCTGTGCGTACCTCTCTAATGTCAGCAAACATCACGTCGTGTACTCGGCTCGGCTCGGCTCGTGGCAACGCCCGCGCGCTCCCGCGCCGTCGGTTGGGCGCGATGCCTGCTCTGTCGCCGGTGCGGCGGTCATCGGCACCGACCGCGACGCCCGCGGCACCCGACCCGCGGAGATCGTGGCCTTCACCGCGATCGAGTTGATGGCTGCGCTGCACTATCTGCGCGGAACCAACGTCGGCGGCGAGCCGACCGAGCAGCACCCCAGGCGACGCCTGCCCGGTCCGAATCGAATTCCCTCCATCGTGGTCCACCTTCGCGGCGCGCAGGTGGACTCCGAACGCGGCGGACTGCCCAGCGGGCAGGACCTGGCGTTGAAGGCCGAGGCATGGAAGTCTCCCGGACTGTTCGGGGTGGCGGAAAAGCGCTAGCGGGCCGGGCGCGTCGTGGCCAATTCCGAACACCAAATCAGCGCACGACCCTGGGCCGCCTCGAAATGGACTGCCAGCCGAGACATTCCCGAGCCTCCCAAGGAATCCTTTCGCCAGTGGTGGATCAGAACTCACGCAGGAGCTACACCATGACCGGCCGCGACGACGCGAAGGCGGCAGTGCTGGGCCGTATCAGGGAAGCGCTGGCGACGGCACCCCCACGTGGTTGTCCCTCGTGACTATGATTGCGAATCCCTTGGCGGTGCAGGCGATGTCGAGCGTTTCGCGGAAACCATCGGCGAGTACCAGGCGCAGGTGCTACGAATCGATGCCGCATCCGTCGCGGCCACGATCGCCTCGCTCATCCCATCGCACAATGGTCGGCCAACGGCGCCCTGACCGACGAGGTGTTATGCATAACAATGCAGCGCAAGGTATCTGGAGGTGCACCGGGAGGCCACGTTGATGCAGACCGCGCTGAGCGGTGAGCCGGTCAGCCCTAGCGTTGGCAGGCACAGATCATTTCCGCACGCACCGTGGCCCGGCGGCCCGGGAAACCAAGTGCCGACCGGTTGTGTTGCAGGTCGGTGCGTCAGCTATGAAGCCGGCCCGAAACCCGCTGGCGTGCTTGCGGTAACGGCCGGGGTCGCCAGGCTTGTCACAGGTGCAGCGGGAGGTGTCGTCGTCGTCGCGGTCTGCTGGGTGGCCTGCGGCGCGGCAGGAATCAGAAAGTTTCCGGATCCCGTGACACCACCGTCGCCGAATCCCGCACCTAGCGCTCCCATGGCGATCAGCGCGCTTCCGCCGATAACCGCCGAGCCCAGCTTCCAATGTGTAGCTGTCACCTTGACCACTCCATTCGGTCGGTGATCCGCTCCAGCCACCGGGCAAGGGCCAGACGCGAACCCTCTCCGGACGGGGATAACCAAAGCCGCAATCTGTGAAACCTGAAGTTAGCCAACAGTACTACTGTGGTGTTGCCTTGATCACGCCGCGAGCTCACTGTTGAATTGCTGTAAATGATGCCCTCGGGAGCGTCTAGGCGACTGTGTTGCCAAGCTTCTCAGCCCGGGATCAACCCGTGCCGGACTCAACCCCTGTTCCCTGCAGTCGCGGCCGGCCGCATCGTCGTGGTCGATCCCCGGCTTTGTTGGTCACCCGCATACAGAGCCTTAAGGCGGGTATCCGGCTGGACATGGATGTTGATCATCCTGAGTTCGACCAACGCTGGGATGACCAAGAGCACTCGGAAACTGCGACCGAGCGCTTGGACCGCAACTGGTCAAACCTGCCCCAAGAAAGACACAATGCACCACGATCGGCCACTGTCTTGCGAACCGTCTCAAGCAGATGCCGCCCCGTTCCATAATTCGTTGGTGGATATCTTGGCCGACACTGGGTACACCGTTGGTGATTACCTGCTGGACCGGCTGGCTGAGCTTGGGGTTACCGAGATATTCGGCGTGCCCGGGGATTACCAGCTGGAGTTCCTCGATCACATCCTTGCCCATCCCCGGATCCGCTGGGTCGGCGGCGCCAATGAACTCAACGCCGGTTATGCCGCGGACGGTTACGGCCGCCTGCGCGGCATGGCGGCGCTGGTGACCACGTTCGGGGTCGGCGAGTTGTCGGCGGCCAACGCGGTCGCCGGCAGTTACGCCGAGCATGTGCCCGTGGTGCACATCGTCGGCGCGCCGTCGAAGGACACCCAGGGTGCGCGACGGGTGGTGCATCACACGCTGGGCGACGGCGACTTCGAGCATTTCTTGCGGATGAGTCGTGAAATCACCTGTGCACAAGCCAATCTCGTTCCCGCTACCGCGACCCGCGAGATCGACCGGGTGCTCTCGGAGGTGCGTGAGCAAAAGCTACCGGGCTACCTGCTCATCGCCACCGACGTCGCCCGTTTTCCGGTCGAGCCGCCCACCGCGCCGCTGCCCCGCTACACCGGCGGAACCAGTCCACGGGCGCTGGCGCTGTTCACCGAGGCAGCCGCCGAGTTGATTGGTGGCCACCGGGTCACCGTGCTCGCCGATCTGCTGGTGCATCGCCTGCAATGTGTCGATGCGCTCGACGCGCTGCTGGCCGCCGATAGGGTCCCGCATGCCACGCTGATGTGGGGCAAGAGCCTGGTCGACGAGAGTTCGCCGGACTTTCTGGGCATCTACGCCGGCGCCGCTACTCAGGAGCCGGTACGTCGGGCGATCGAGGATGCGCCGGTGCTGGTGACCGCCGGTGTGGTGTTCACCGACATGGTCAGCGGTTTCTTCAGCCAGCGCATCGATCCGGCACGCACCATCGACATCGGCCCCCATCAGAGCGTCATCGCCGGGCACGTGTACGCGCCGCTGGACATGGCCGCGGCGCTGGCTGCGATCACCTCGATCCTCACCGGCCGCGGCATTACCTCAGCGCCGCTGCCCCCCACGCCTGTCCCCGCCCCGAGCAACCCGCCGCCCCGCGACCAACCGTTGACACAGGAATCGTTGTGGGACCGGCTTTCTCAAGCCCTGACACCGGGCAACGTGGTGTTGGCAGACCAGGGCACGTCGTTCTACGGGATGGCCGGACACCGTCTCGCATCTGGTGTGACGTTCATCGGTCAGCCGTTGTGGGGCTCGATCGGCTACACGCTGCCCGCCGCGTTGGGGGCGGGCCTGGCCGAACGGGACCGCCGAACGGTGCTGCTGATCGGCGACGGCGCCGCGCAGTTGACGGTTCAGGAGGTGGGCGCCTTCGCGCGCGAGGGGCTTGCGCCGGTGGTCGTTGTCGTCAACAACGACGGCTACACCGTCGAACGTGCGATCCACGGCGAATCCGCCTATTACAACGACATCGTCGGCTGGCGCTGGACGGACCTGCCCCGCGTGTTGGGCGCACACGACGTGCTAGCCGTGCGGGTGAGCACCTACGGTGAGCTCGACGATGCGTTGGCCGCGGCGGCGGGCGCACGGGACCGGATGGTGCTCATCGAGGCGGTCGTGCCCCGCATGGACATTCCGCCACTTCTCAATGAATTGGCGCAGTCGGCGGCCGCAGCCAACGCGGGGCGACAGGCCTCAGCGAGAGGCGCGCGACTCTAGCGGTCCTTCTACACCAGCATGATGTTGGCTGGCTTGACATCGCGGTGCACCACCCTTCTTGTGGGCGTAGTCAAGCGCGTCCGCCACCGAGGTGATGATCTCGACTATCTGCTGAGGAGGCATGCCCGCCGGGTGTCGATCTGTGGGAGGCGGCTTAGATCATCGCAGTCGATGTCCTCGTGCGCGGCGGTAAGTCATCGTCCTGCGTCGGCGCGCGACGGGCTGTTGGAGCGGTGATCATCACCGAACTGCGTTCGCGCGCTTTGGATTACGGACGCTCAAACTAGGCCATCCTGGCGACGCGACTTTCTGGGCCGACTTCGTGTACAACCTACCGCCGTTGGCAATGACGACGTCTGCCACGCTGTCCCATTTATCCGTCGAACCGTTAGCGGCGCATGCATCCTCGGTGAAGTGGCGTCCAACTGTTGTTTGTACGGCGACTGTGACGTGATCGAGCAGGTTGATGTACTGCCTTGGCAGACCAACCAAACCACTGTCCGCCGTCGCTCCAGACCTCACTAGTTACGGGTCGGCTCTAAGCTTTGGGCAGCCGACTATCGGGGTGTGCGGCGTACCACCCGTTCCTCGATGCGGGTCACACGGCGATGCTCCACGACGAGCCACAGCGCTCCAGCGACCGTTCCGAGCACGGCGATCAGCACCGTCGTGGCCAGCCACTCGTAATGTCGGTAGGCGGCGGCTGCCGCCGTGCCGATCATCCCGAACACTGCCACGGCCAGCAGGATCAACCCGGGCCAGAAGAAGTTGTCCTTCATCGCGATACCAGCGTGCGGTTGCGTGGTCCGGGAGTGATCCGTCGGATCGTGATGCGTGTCTCCCATCACGTCTCCCTCCGTCGTCGGACGCGTTAACAAGATGCTACTCACTCGGCGGACCCGGCGAAATGCAGAATTTTGCCGCGGATCAGCGGCTCGACCGTCGAGGGAATACGGTTGGCCGCGCTACAGCAGCGCCGCTGGTGCGGTCATCGTCACCACGACCAGCGTTAGCGCGCCGAACCTGAACTCGCGCAAGAAGATACCAATGTCGACGGTGCGTACACTTCATCGAATACCCGTGCCCCGACAGTGATGCGCTCGCGTTGGAGACGGTTACGCGCGACGCTCCAGAGGCTGTAGCCGAATATGCCCGGTAGCGCCAACACACGGCTCTGACGCGCGTCCGCCTCGATTTGGTCAGGTCGAGCCGACGTCGTCGCGGGCGAACAGGTCGGGCAGTGAAATTGCCCCAATCGTTGTCACGAGCCACACCACGACCGTTGTGGCCATCCAGGATGCAATGCCGTGAATGGTGAGCCCGTGAGTTAATACCGAGGCGAGAATCAACGCGACGAGGGTCAATGCCAGGCCGGCGCCCCCAAGGAGCAGCGACGCATACTCGTGGGGCAACTTCAAGATCAACACGGACAGGATTGCCTGCACCACCGAGAACACCACCACGGCGACGATGAAACCCGACACCGACAACGAAACACGGGGAACGACCCACGCCGCCACCAGTAGTCCGATCGCCCACGATCCCAGAAGCACAACTGCCCGCAGCAGGGTTTGCCTCATGGTAATGAGCGTAGGTCTCGGGGCTGTGGCTGTGAAGGACCGCGTTGACTCAGACCCCGGATTAGGTCGAGAAGCTGTGCGCGTCGCCCAAATCGTCGGCCCCCAAGGCGTGGTCGACGTCTTGGACGTCCAACCCAGATGCTCGACGCGACGCGTCAACGGACACAACCCATCGCGTTCACAACGTGGTGACCTCGACCCCCGACGCTTCCGGTCGGTTCCCCTACCCCAACGCCACCTGCGACGCCACACCTGATGAGCGTGCTCGGGACACACTCTTCCCAAGGGAGTCCACGAACTCGGACACCCTTCCGGCGACCCCACGAAATATCCCGGGCCGCAAAGAAGCCCGGATCTGTTGAGGCGAGAAGGTGATGCGGTGCCGATACCTAGCCCAGGACACAGCGGCGGCGTGAATGTTGGGTCCGGCTCGTCGGAGCCGTGTTGCAGAGCTAATTGATGATGCTAAGGGTAACTACAGATGAGTGAAGTGACTCGTGAGGAACGGGCGGCGATGACCGACCGGGATCTTTTGGCATCTTCTCGGCCTGCCATGGCGGCGTATCCGCATGACCAAACCGACAAGGTTCGAGCGGCGCTGGAGGGCTCCGGCCGAGCCCCGCCGATCAGGGGTGCTGATCCCGTCGGTCAATTTCGAGGGCGAGTCGCGGAAATCCAAAGTAATTCAACGGATCTCGAGTTAGTAGTCTTTCCCGAGATCTATCTGTGCGGTGACTGTGATAAAGCTGTGGACGCCAACGATCGGCGGTCGGCCGTCCGAACCGCTCGACGGGCCCCCGGGTGCGGGCATTGGGGGAGGCGCCGCGGAGCTCGGGATGTGGCTGATACCCGGATCGTGCCCGAGCTCGGTGACGGCGGTCGTGTGTACAACACGCAGGTGGTGTTCGATCCGACCGGCAATCTTGTCGCGAGCTAATCGCAAGGTGTTTCCGTGGCGGCCGCATGGTCGTCGGGACACGAATTCAAGGTGTTCGACATGCCGGATGCCCACCGCGCCCCGTCGGTACGGGCGGGTCGATCGTGTGCGATCCGGAGGGGACGGTGATCGGTGACCTGCCGACCGCTGAGCCGGGCGTGCTGCGCGTCGCGCTCGACCTGGACGCGGACACACGGGTGCGCGAGCACGGCACCGAAGGCTTCAACCGGTGTGGTCGCAGATGGCGCCCGATGATCCGGTGATCGATTTACGACGGTGGGGTGCTGAGTGTCGATCAGGCAGCGGCGATCATCCTCCAGGAAGAAGAGCTTCGCAGTTGGGCATGGTGCCACGACCGCGAGGTTGCGAAGCTATCGCCGGATGTGCTGGCTGCTCGGCGCGTGGCGACGTCGCGGAGAGCTCGCGGTGAAGGGGCGCCGGCCTATCTAGAGGATGGTTTCGCGGTCATGTGAATCCGGTCGAGCCGGGTGGGTTCCTGGATGCTGTAAGGCTGCTTGCTCTCGAGCATGGCGCAGAGATCCGTTGGCAGAGATCTATTGTTTGGTGCCGATCAGGACTTCCAGAGTGACCGGTTCGATGAGTAGTCCGTTATGACGGAACATATGCAGTGTGTCGGTGATTTCTAGTTCGAACGCCGGGAGCCGGTCGCCCAGCAGGCGGCGAAGCGGTAGCGAGGTCGAGTAGAGGTAGCCGATGACCTGCTCGACGGCCCAGGGACGCTCGAATTCGTAGACTCGTCGATCGACGTGCCGGAAGGCTGAACGTGCGAGTATCTGCTCGTGCGGCTGGTGGTCGGCCGGCGAGTTCATGCGACCGGGCAGCGGAGTCGGTCGCACCGAGTCCGGTGGCAGAAAGCGATGCTGGATGTCCTCGACAGCTTGCTGCCATGGGGAGTTCGGGCGCACCAGACAGCTGTCGTTGGCGAGTACTACAGCGCCGTCGTGATCGACGATGGCATCGAGGGCCGTGAGGACCTGCTCGCGATCCATCCAGTGAAACGAGCGGCCCATGATGACGAGCAGGAAGCGCCCGAAGTCGCCCGGAAGGTCCGCCGAGTTGCCTTGTGCCCAAGTCACGTTGGTGATCCCAGCGGATCGCGCGGATTTGGCGGCCTCGGTGAGCATCTCAGGCTCGGGGTCCATGCCGACTGCTTCAGCGACGTGCGGGGCCAGCGGGATGGTCAGCTGGCCGGTGCCGCAGCCCAAGTCGAGCAGGCGCCTCGTGCCATCGAGTGACAGACCCGTGACGAGGTCGTCGACGAACGCCTGCGGATAGCCCGGCCTATAGCGGGCATAATGCCAGGCGGTCCCTGCGAACAGGCCACTGTCCGGTCCGAGCGGGCTGGTCATGTTGGCCTCACTTGAAGTTGCGGTTCGACGGAAGGATCGCGATGTGCATGTTGGGGTTGTAGGGCCTGTGACGGTGGACCCGGTCCCGATACTCGTTGCGGATTTGTTTGCGTCGTCCGCACCGCGGTGGAGCCAACATGCTTGACGGGCTCGCAGAGCCACCCACGCAGCAGGATCGTCAAACGGTCGCGCTGTTCGGCGAACTCGTGCTGCCATGCCGGGTCATAGTCGACGACCTCAACCGGCATATCGACCACGGACCCAGCGTATTTCGAGTCCGATCGACCGCTATAGGGGACCAGCTCGCGCCATCAGGCCCACGTGCCACCTCCAGCGAGGGTGCGCCGATCACCACGGGATGGGTGACTTTCCGGTTCTTCAGTGGGTGGAGCTGATCGCTTGACTCGGAGACAATCCTCCTATGCCCTTGTTAGCGCCCGACGTCGTTGCAGCAGGGACTCTCCGTGGCGCGGACTGGCGTGGGGGAGCGCACGCTCACTGGGCTGCCGCAGACGCCGTTACCGATGATCTGCTTGGCAGGGTTTCGCTGAAGAATATGGACCTGATCTGCGGTCAGGGTGAGGTGGCATATTGGACGGTGCCAGCGCGACGCCGACAGGATGTCGCATCCCGCGCTGTTGCTGCCCCGACACGGTGGGCGTTCGACGACGTCGGTTCCACCGCCTGGAATTGACACACTCTGTGCACAATCTGCCGTCGAGCCGGGTTGCCATCGAAGCCGGCTTCGATTTCGAAGGTGTCAAGCGTTGTGCAGGCCTGCACCTCGACGGTTGGCACGACATGCATCTACACGCTCGCATCAACGACACTAAATTGGGTATGGGCAACAGCGTCACCGAGATCCACGCCACGACGATCGACCACAGTCCCGCAGTTACGCGTCTACTGGCACTCGCGATCGGCGATGACCCACACTGTCTGCAGCACGTTGTTCGACCCGACCGCGATGATCCCGCCGCGGGCCTCCTCGTCGCGGTCGTCGACCACGACACGGCCGGTGTGATCGGCTACTCGGTGGGCGATTCCCCTGTAACCCTGCTTCATATTGCAACCGCGCCACACGCGCGGAACGCTGGCGTGGGCACTCAGTTGCTCGGCGCATTGCGCCGAACGGTGCCCGCCGGGCTGTCGATTGTCGCTGAAACTGACCAGGATGCAGTGGGCTTCTATGCTGCGCACAACTTCGCCGTCACCTCTTTGGGTGAGAAATACCCTGGGGTGGAACGCTTCCGAGTCCAGCTCCGAGCCCCCACCAATCCAAAGCCAGATCCGTGAGCATGGCAGGGCGGAAGCTTTCCGAGGCCGAGATCAACGAACTCTGGGAAGCGTGGACACCCAGTGAAGTCGCACAGCGTATGTCGGGGGTGGCTGCCCAGTGGTACGTCGCGGCCGGTTGGGCGCTCGAGTTGTTCACCGCCGACGCCGCCCGAGAACATGATGACCTCGAAATCGCCGTACCAGCGGCACTATTCGGCGACATCGTGACAGCGTTTCCCGGCTTCGAATGGGATGTCGCGGGAGATGGCCAAGTCTGGCCCTACCCCGACCAGTCGGCAAACCACTATCAGACATGGCTACGCGAACCTGCGACTGGACGCTACCGCGTCGATGTATTTCGTGAACCGCACGTCGGTGATCGGTGGGTGTGCCGGCGCGACGCGTCGATCACCCTGCCCTACAGCGAGCTGATACTTCGCACCAGTGACGGCATCCCGTACGCAATCCCCGAGGCGGCGCTGCTGTTCAAAGCCAAGCAGGTGCGCGAGAAGGACGAAGCTGATTTTGAACGTGCGCTGCCCATGATGAACCGGACACAACGATCCCGACTGATCAGGTGGCTATCCCAAGTTCACCCGGGCCACCCGTGGATTACGCGACTCACATACCACGGGCGCTGACACTTCTTAGTCGACGACTGCTGAAATGGAGTAATTGCCTAGGCCGAGGACCCCGAATGATTCTTGAGCTGCCACTCACGAACCTCCGGCGTGCCTCAGATCGTCGCTCAGGCCGACATCGTCATCGCCGCCGTCGGCCGGCCTGAACTCATCAAGGGCGTCTGGATCAAATGCGGAGCGGTCGTCATCGACGCCGGATGCAACCCCGGCAACACTACCCATCGTCCTCAGCTGTTCGTGCGGCCCTTCGATGCGTCCACGTTTTTGCTTCCCCACGCTGTGCGAGGGTGTGTGGGGCATGGCCAGTACCGCAACGGCAGTGGCCACCGCGACGACGAGCACACCGGTGAACACCGCGGCCGAACCCGACTTGATGGCGGCCGGTCCAACCGAATGCACGTCGCCGGGTCCGAAGATCGAGTTGGCGATCGCGCCGAAGACGGCGACGCCCACGGCGCTACCGAGCGAGCGGGCGAACATGTTGTTGCCGGTGACGACGCCGCGCTCGTTCCAGCCGACGCTCGACTGGGCTGCGATGAGGGTCGGCACGGCCAGCAGACCCATGCCGCCGCCGATCACCAGGCACACCGCTGCCACCACCGCCACGTTCGGCCGGTGCGCGGCCGCCGCAAGCACCGCCGAGCCGGTGATCACCAGCGTGGCGCCCAATACGGCAGTGTTCTTGAACCCCCACCTCAGATAGAACCGTCCCGCGACACTCGCCGTGGCCGGCCATCCCAGCGTCAACGCGGCCAGGGCGAGGCCTGCGATCACCGGTTGGATCCGCAGTGAGCCCTCGAGAAACGTGGGCACGTATGAGGTCAACCCCATCAGGATGGCGCCGACACCGAACGCGACGATGGTGGTCGCGCACAGCAGTCGGCGGGAGAAGACCCACAGCGGCAGTACCGGTTCGGCGGCCCGTCGCTCAATGAAAACGAAGGCCACGAGGAGTGCGGCGCCCGCCGCGAAGGCGCTGATGCTCGGCGCGGAAGACCATGCCCACGTTTGGCCGCCACCGAGGATTGCGAGGATGAGCACTGTCATCGCGCAGGCCAGCAGCGCCGCCCCGAGAACATCGACGGTCCGGTGGCGGTGGGTGACCTTCTCGTGGAAGTGCCGGCTGAACATCCACGCGGCCAGCAGACACAGCGGGATGTTGATGAGAAAGACGCCGCGCCAGATGCCCAGTTGCGAGAAGACGCCGCCCAGCAGCGGTCCGATGACCGACGAGATGGCCCAGACGCTGGCCAGATAGCCCTGCACTCGTGCTCGCTCGGCCAATGTGTAGATGTCGCCGACGATGGTCATCGCGGTGGGTTGGACGGCGCCCGCGCCGAGGCCCTGAACGGCCCGGAAGATGATCAGCGTCGGCATGTTCCACGCCAATGCACACAGAATCGAGCCCGCGAGGAACAACGCGATTCCCAGCAGCAGGATGGGCTTGCGGCCGAAGATGTCGGAGAGCTTCGCGTAGATCGGCGTGGTGACCGCCTGGCCCAGCAAGTAGGCG
>Ga0070704_100001577_pt1 | contig 12306 bp, 12 predicted proteins | sample KBSK5252metaG_FD_65467 | JGI IMG/M metagenome (GOLD analysis project Ga0070704, IMG submission 65467) | Corn, switchgrass and miscanthus rhizosphere microbial communities from Kellogg Biological Station, Michigan, USA - KBS K5-25-2 metaG | ecosystem: Host-associated > Plants > Roots >... | reverse complement strand
CGACTGCTGCGCCGAGCGCGCCGAATGCGAGCGGCAGGAACGTGTGGCTTGCGTTCAGCATCGTCGTGCGTACGCCGACCACTTCGCCCTGCCGCCCGGCGGGCGATGCAGCGTACAGCAGCGCCATGATCATCGGCTGCGAGCAGCCGAGCCCGATGCCGAGCAGGAACGAGAGCGCCATCAGCGGGCCAACGTCGGCAAACAGCGGGAACATCGAATACGCACATCCGGAAATCGCCAGTGCCGCCGCGACGACGGTCCATTCGCGCAGCCGGCGCGCGAGCAATGGCATCACCAGGCGCACGGAAAAAGTCGCCAGCGCGAACGAACCCATGATGATGCCGATCGTCGAAGCCGACAGCCCGACCCGCGAGCCGTAGATCGGAATGACGAACGTATACAGGTCCCATCCCATCGCCAGCAGGCCGCTGACGATGAACGCTGCACGCAACCTCGGCTCGCGCAGCAGGTCGACGATGTGGCGCTCGCCCGGCTGGGCGCGCGTGCCGTGACCGCTCGGCAGGCCATGCCGTGTCAGGTACAGCAGGCATACCCCCGCCGCAGGGAACGCGGCAAGCAGCAGGAACGCAATGCGGTGACCTGCGCCATCGATCGCGAAGCCGGCGAGCAGCGGCCCGAAGAAGCCGCCGATCGAGAAGCCGAGCGAAAACCAGCTGAAGTTCACCGCGCGATCGGCAGGGTTGCCCATGGCTCCGACCGTGTGGTTGAGCGCCACGTGATAGACCATGAACGCGGTGCCGATGACGGGCGCGGCGATGAAGAGCGCGTCCAGCGAAGGCCACGCAAAGGGCAGCGCGATGCCGCCCACCAGCGCCACGCCCGACCATGCCATCGGCTGCAGCACGCCGACCCGGTCGATCAGGCGCCCCGCCACCACGGCGAGCAGCATCGGCAGCAGCGCATAGAGCGACAGCAACGCCCCGACCGTGAGCGGGGAAGCGTGCTGGTGGAGCGCGTAGAGAGAGACGACGACCCGGCTGCCGACGAAGCCCGTGTGCGCGAGCACCGTCAGCAGGATCACTACGACGAGCTTCACGAGCGTGATTGTCGCCCAACGGCGGGCGTCCTCAGCGGCTGTTTCGCCACACCACGAGCGCCACGCCGGCGCAGGTGATCGCGATGCCGGCGATCGAGAGCGCCGTCGGGATCACGCCGAACATCAGGTATTCCAGCACCACCGCGATGAGCGGCGTCAGGTAGAGCAGGCTGGTGACGCGCGCCGCCTGCCCGTGCCGCATCAGCGTGTGCAGCGCGTTCACAGCGAAGATCGATGCGAGCACGACCAGGAACGCCACCGAGGCCTGCATCAGCAACCCCGCGAGCAGCACGTGGCCGAACTCGCGCGGCGTCGCCGGCCATGCGGGGCGCAGCACGAGCAGCAGCGGAGCCAGGCAAAGCAGCCCGAGGATGTAGCGCAGCGAAAGAAACGTGAACGGCGCGGCGTATTGCAGGCCTACCTTGGTGGCAAGGAACCCGGATCCCCAGACCGTGACGAAATACCACGCGAGGAACGCGTCGAGCGAGCGCGAGCGCTGCGGCTCGCTCAGGGCCAGAGCGGCAGGCCGGTCAGCCCGGCGGTCTCCGGCTGCCCGGTCATCAGGTTCGCGTTCTGCACCGCTTGTGCGGAAGCGCCCTTGCCGAGGTTGTCGATCGCGCCCAGCGCGACGACGAGCCCGGTCTGCCGATTGACCGCATAAGAAAGAAAGGCGAGGTTGGACCCGGTCGCCCATCCCGTATGCGCGCTGCGCCCATTGGTCGATTCGACGATCTTCACGAACGGCTCGTCGCGGTAGCACGAGCGGGCGGCCTGGCGCAGCCGATCGGCGCTGGCGGCGCCGCGCGGCCGGGCATAGCAGGTCGCCAGGATGCCGCGCGTCATCGGCACCAGATGCGGCGTGAACGCAATGCTCGCCTTGCGGCCGGCGATGCCCGAGAGCGCTTCCTCCATCTCCGGTACATGCGGATGCGCTTCCAGCCCGTAGGCGAAAACGTCTTCGTTCGTCTCGGCGTAGCCGAAATCGCTCGCGCCGCCACGCCCGGTACCGGTGACTCCGCTCTTGGCGTCGATCACGATCCCTTCAGCCTCGATCAGGCCTTCCTTGACGAGCGGGGCCAGCGCGAGCAGCGCGGCCGCCGGGTAGCAGCCCGGATTCGCCAGGCGGGACGCGCCGCGGATGCGCTCGCGCTGTCCCGGGAGTTCCGTCAGGCCGTAGGTCCAGCCTTCGACGAAGCGATGGTCGCCGCCGACGTCGACGATCCGCGTCTCGCGCGGTACTTTCGCCAGCGGCGCGCGCGATTTTCCGGTCGGCAGCGAGACGAAGAGCAGGTCGACGCCGACGCGCTCCGGAACGAACGGCTGGATCGTGAGCTTGCCGGCGGGATGGTCGGCGAGCGCGGGGAAGCGCTGCGCGAGACTCTGTCCCGCGGTCGTCTCTCCACCTACGTAGCCGATTTCGAACGACGGGTGGCCGGCGCAGAGCCGCAGCAGCTCGCTGCCGCCGTATCCGCTCACCCCGACGATTCCGATCTTCACGACCGGAATCGTATCAGGGGCAGGCGGGCCTTGCCGTTACACCGCGCCCGGTGCGCGCGACTGGCGCGACTGCAGCGCTTCGATGCGCTGCTCGATCGGCGGGTGCGACGAGAACAGCGCCATCCAGCCCGGCGCGTTATTGATGCCCGAGGACTGGAAGGAAGCGGGCAGGGCGCCCGGCTGCAACCCGCCGAGCCGCGCGAGCGCGTTGACCATCGGGCGCGGCGAGCCGAGCAGGTTGGCCGAGGCCGCGTCCGCGCGGAACTCGCGCTGCCTCGAGAACCACGCCACGATCATCGAGGCGAGGATGCCGAAGATGATCTCGCAGACGAAGACGGTCACGTAGAAGCCGATGCCGACGCCGCGCTCGGTCTTGAAGATCGCTTTGTCGACGACGTAGCCGACGACGCGCGCGAGGAACACGACGAACGTGTTGACCACGCCCTGGATCAGCGTCAGCGTGACCATGTCGCCGTTGGCGACGTGGCCGATCTCGTGGCCGAGCACGGCTTCGACTTCTTCCTTGCTCATCGATTCGAGCAGCCCGGTGGAGACGGCGACCAGCGCCGAGTTCTTGAACGCGCCGGTAGCGAACGCGTTCGGCTCGCCCTGATAAACCGCCACTTCGGGCATGCCGATGCGGGCGCGCTCGGCGAGCTTGCGCACGGTCTCGACCAGCCAGTACTGGTTGGTGCCCTCGGTGCCGTCGATGACCTGCGCGCCGGTCGACCACTTGGCCATCGGCTTCGAGATCAGCAGCGAGAAGATTGCGCCGGCGAATCCGACCACGGCGGAGAACACCAGCAGGCCGGTGACATTGATCCCCTCGGCGCTGAGCCAGGTATTGAGGCCCAGCACGTTGATGATCACCGACAGCAGCAGCACGACTGCGAGGTTGGTGGCCAGGAACAGGACGATGCGTTTCATCGGGGGTGGTTTTCCTCTCTTTTGGTGCGCGGTAGTGTACCCGAGGTACCTCAGCGGATTGTCGGACGTTAGATGGGGGCGCAGCGCGCGAGTTCAATCCCGGGCGGCGCGGGCGCCCAGACTATAGAATTGCGCGCCAAATGCCGATCCTCAACCCGAACGATGAGGAATTTACCGGCGAATTGGCGGCCAATCCGCCGGTCGCGCTGCGCACCGCGCTGGAGGCCGCCCGTTCGTCGCATTACGACGCCGCGCAGAACGCGTTCGACTATACCGGTTTCGGCCGATCGCCCGAATACGAATCGCTGCGGGCTGCCGCGGAGGCGCTCGCCGGATTCGATTCCGGCACGCTCGGCATCGGGCAGCGGCTGTCGTTCTGGATCAACGTCTACAACGCGCTGGTGCTGCACGCGGTGATCGCGCGCGGGGTCACCGACAGCGTGCGCTCGGTGGGCAATTTCTACGGCGAGTCGAAATACGACGTCGGCGGGCACATTTTTTCGCTCGACGACATCGAGCACGGCATGCTGCGCGCCAACGAGCCCGTGAAGCGCGGCGCGCGCCGGCCGATGCCCGAGGACGACCCGCGCCAGCGCATTGCGCCGATCCTCTTCGACGAGCGCGTCCATTTCGCGATGTATTCGGCGTGCCGTTCGTCGCCGTGGCTGGCGGTGTTCACCGAGGCGGGCCTGGACGCGCAGCTCGAAGGCGCGACGCGGCGCTACCTCGGTGCCCACCTGCGTCTCGCCCCCGGCTGCACGGCGCTGCACGTGCCGAAGCTCTTCGACTGGTACGAAGCCGACTTTGGCGGCCTCGAGGGCGTCCGCTCGTTCGTGATCGCCCGCCTGGAACGCGACGAAGACGTCGACGCCGTCGACCGCAAAGGCGGCCACGTTGCGATCAAATACCTGGAGTACGACTGGTCGCTCAACGCCCGTTGAGGATCTCCGCAGGATGCTGCGCCGGGCCCTGAAGACCCTGTTCAGCTGGGCACTCGCGCTCCTCATCCTGTTCGAGGAATGGGGTTGGGTGCCGCTCGCGAACGCGCTCGCATTTCTGGGACGCCTGCCCGGGCTGCGCTGGCTCGAGGACGGCATCCGGTCGCTGCCGCCCTATGCCGCGCTCGTCGTCTTCTTCGCGCCCTCGCTAGCGCTCGTGCCGGTCAAGCTGTTCGCGCTATGGCTCATCGGGGAAGGACACGGTTTTCTGGGCGTGGCCACCATCGTGATCGCCAAGCTCGGCGGAACCGCGCTCGTCGCCCGGCTGTTCATGCTGACTCAGCCTGCGCTGATGCAGCTCCCGTGGTTTGCGCGGCTCTACCTGCGCTGGACCGCTTGGAAAAACGCCCTGATCGCCCGCGTGCGGGCGTCGCCGGCGTGGCAGGCCATTGCGCGCGCGAAGATCGAGGCGCGTGCGGCCTGGCAGCGTGTCAAGGCCGCGCTGGCGCGGCGCTGAGCCGTTCGCTAGTTCCCGTTCAGGATCAGCGCCGCGCCTTTCTCGGCGATCATGTAGGCCGGCGCGTTGGTGTTGCCCGAGGTGATGCGCGGCATGATGGACGCGTCGATTACGCGCAGACGATCGACACCGTGCACGCGCAGCACGTCGTCCACGACCGCCATCGGGTCGGCGCCCATCTTGCAGGTGCCCACAGGGTGAAAGATCGTGGTTCCGAGCTCGCCCGCGGCATGCGCCAGATCCGCATCGCTCTGCGCCGCGGGCCCGGGACGGAACTCTTCGGGCTGGTAGCGCGCGAGCGCCTTCGCTTCCATGATGCGGCGCGTGAAACGCATTCCGTCGACCGCGACCTTGCGATCCTCCGGCGTCGACAGATAGTTGAGCTTGATCTCGGGGTAGGCCTGCGGATCGGGCGACTTGATCCGCACCCAGCCGCGCGATGTGGGCCTCAGGTTGCACACGCTCGGCGTGATCGCCGGAAAGGCGTGCAGCGGGTCGCCGAACTTGTCGAGCGAAAGCGGCTGCACGTGCCACTCGATGTTCGGCGTCGGCTGCGCCGGGTCGCTCTTCGCGAACGCGCCGAGCTGCGAGGGCGGCATGGTCAGCGGACCGGTGCGAAACAGCAGGTACTCGAGTCCCATCGCGAGCTTGCCCGACCAGCTGTTGACGAGCTCGTTCAGCGTGCGCACGTTCTTCACCTTGTATTGCATGCGCACCTGCAGATGATCGTGCAGGTTTGCGCCGACGCCGGGCAAATCCTGGACAAGCGGAATTGCGTGCTTCTGAAGCAATTGCCCCGGGCCAACCCCGGACAACTGGAGTATTTGGGGTGACCCGATCGCGCCGGCGGCGAGGATCACCTCGCGTCCGGCTTCGGCAAAACGCTCCTCGCCGCCGGTGCGAAATTCAACGCCCATTGCGCACCGACCGTCGAAGCGAAGACGGGTGACGAGTGAATCAGTAACGATGGTCAGGTTCGGCCGCCCCATCACGGGCCGCAGGAACGCATGCGTCGCGCCGCAGCGGCGCCCGCGCCGCTGGTTCATCTGGAAATAGGCGCAGCCGAAGTTGTCGCCGCGGTTGAACACCTTGACCGGCGGGATGCCGCATTCGGCCGCGGCGTCGCGCCACGCGTCGATCACGTCCCAGCGCACGCGCGGATCTTCTACGCGCAACTCGCCGCCGGCGCCGTAGCCGTCCGTGGCGCCGTGCTGGTAGTCCTCGAGCCGCAGGAAGTGCGGCAGCACTTCGTCCCACGACCAGCCCTCGTTGCCGAGCCCCGCCCAGTGGTCGTAGTCCTCCTTCTGGCCGCGCATGTAGATCATCGCGTTGATCGTCGAGCAGCCGCCGAGCACGCGACCGCGCGCATAGTGGATCGAGCGCCCGGCGAGGTGCTCGTCGGGTTCGGTCTTGTAGCACCAGTCGGTGCGCGGGTTGGCGATCGTGTAGAGGTAGCCGACCGGAATGTCGATCCAGAACCAGTCATCCTTGCCGCCCGCTTCGAGCAGCAGCACGCGGTTGGACGGATTCGCCGACAGCCGGTTGGCGAGCACGCAGCCCGCGCTGCCCGCACCGACGATCACATAGTCCCAGACGCCGAACGGTTTCGCCTGCATCACGCCTTCCTGCTAGATCATCAGGTATTTCTGCTTCACGTCCTCATTCGCTTCCAGCTCCGCCATCGTGCCATGGAAGCGGATGCGACCCTTCTCGATGACGTAGGCGCGGTCCGACAGCTCGGTGGCGAACCGGATGTTCTGCTCGGCGAACAGGATCGTCAGACCCATCGCCTTGAGCCGCTTGATCTGGCGCGTAAGCTCCTGCACGACGACCGGCGCCACCCCCTCGACCGGCTCATCGAGCAGCAGCAGCGTCGGGTTCCCCATCAGTGTCCTGCCGATCGTCAGCATCTGCTGCTCGCCGCCCGAAAGGTAGCCGCCGAGTCTGGGGTCGAGCGGCGCGAGCACCGGGAACAGTTCGTACACCTTGTCCACGGTCCAGTCGGCGCCGTTGCCGCGCACCATTTTCTTCGCCCCGATCTCGAGGTTTTCCCGCACCGTCAGATCGGGAAAGATCAGCCGGTCGTCCGGCACGTACCCGACGCCGCGCTGCGCGATCTCGAAAGGCTGGCGGCCCGAGAGATCGTGGCCGTCGAACCGGACCGCGCCGGCCGCGGCTGGCGCAAGGCCGATGATCGTCTTCAGCGTGGTGGTCTTGCCTGCGCCGTTGCGTCCGAGCAGGCAGACCGATTCGCCCTCGTTGACGGACAGCGACACGTCGAACAGCACGTGGCTCGTGCCGTAGTAGGTGTGGATGCCGCTCAGCTCGAGGCGCGCAGTCATGGTCTAGAGATGATGCTCGCCGAGATACACCTTCTGCGCGGTCTCGTTCGCGCGCACTTCCTCGGGCGTTCCCTGGACGATGATCTCGCCGCGATGCAGCAGCGTCAGCTTGCGGGCGTGATTGAACACGATCGCCATGTCGTGCTCGGTGAAGAGCACTGTGAGCCGCAGGTCGCGATTGAGCCGGTCGACCAGATCCATGGTGCCGCGCGCTTCCTCGACCGACATCCCTGCAGTCGGTTCGTCGAGAAACAGCAGCCTCGGCTTGCCGGCGAGCGCGATCCCCAGCTCGAGCCGCTTCTTGTCGCCCTGCGCGAGCTCGCCTGCCGTGAGGTCGCGCTTCGATCCGAGGCCGCACAACTCGACAATCTGTTCGGTCCCGGCGATGCCGACGCGGCTGGCCCGCCCGAAGAGGTTCATGCTCTGGCCCATCTGTGCGTGGACCGCCGAGCGGACGTTCTCGAACACGCTCATGCGCGGAAAAACGTTGCTGACCTGGAATGCGCGCGAAACGCCGAGCCGGGCAATGCGGTGCGCCGGCATGCCGGTGATGTCGCGCCCGGCGAAGCGCACGCTGCCCGCGTCCGGAAGATGGTATCCGGTGAGCAGGTTCATGAACGTGGTCTTGCCGGCGCCGTTCGGGCCGATGATCGCCGACTGCTCGCCTTCTTCCATCGAAAAATTGATCCCGCAGGTCACATGGACGCCGCCGAAGCGCTTCTCGAGGTTCCTGACTTCGAGGATCGCGGCCATCGCTAGGGTCGGGTCTCTTCGACCGCGATGGCGCGCTCTGCGCGCGCCGGAGCCGCGGGGCGCAGGCGCCGCTCGAGGATGCCGAGCACGCCACCCGGCGCGAACAGCACGATCAGCAGGATGACCAGCCCGATCGTGAGCGGCCAGTACACCGTGTACATCTTCACGACCGCCTGCAGCAGCGTGTAGATCACGGAGCCGACGATCGGCCCGATGAAGGCGCCGGCGCCGCCGATCAGCGTCATGAACACTGCGATCCCGGACTCCGCCCACCCGAGCAGCCCCGGGCTCACGCTGCGCGAAAACGGGCCCCACAGCGCTCCGGCGAGCCCTGCGAAGAACCCGGCGATCACGAACGCGAGCAGCATGTGCAGGCGCACGTTGATGCCGAGAAACGCCGCGCGGCGCTGGTTGTCGCGCAACGTGCGCAGCACGTAGCCGAACGGAGATTCGGTGATGCGCCACATCACCGCCAGCGCGGCGACGACGATGGCGAGCGTCAGGTAATAAAAGTTCACCGGGTCCTGCAGCAGCGCCGGCGGCAGCAGCCCCTGGATGCCGTCGTCACCCTTGGTGAAGCTGTACCACGAGAACACGATGTAGTAGAGCAGCTCCCCGAACGCCAGCGTCAGCATCGCGAAATAGATCCCGGTCAGCCGAACGCAAAAGACGCCGACGACGAGCGCCGCGAGTGCCGCGACCGGCGGTCCGACCGCGAGCGAAGCAAAGAATGCCAGCATGCCGATCGAACCGTCGGGCGCCTTGAGCGCGGTGAACAGCATCGCGGTCGCGTAGGCGCCGACGCCGAAGAACGCGGCATGGCCGAACGAGATCTGCCCCATGTATCCGTACAGCAGGTTGAAGCTCATCGCGAAGAGTCCGAGGATCAGGATCTCGGTCGAGACATGGGTCCAGAACTGGCCCGGCGCGAGCGGGACGAGGATGAACGATACGAGCAGCAGCGCGGCTGCCGGTGCGGAGATGCCGTAGCGCCTGTAGAGCCCCATCGCGCGCCTCAGAAGCGCATCTCGGTGCCGAACAGGCCCCACGGCCGCCAGATCAGCACCGCCACCACGATCATGAAAATCATCGCCAGCGCCCCGTCGGGCCAGAACAGGATCCCGAACGCGTACACCACGCCGACGATCAGCGCGGCGACGAACGTGCCGAGCATGCTGCCGAAGCCGCCGATCACGACGACCGCGAAGCACTGCACGATGATGTCGTGATCGACGCCCAGCGCCATCGGCAGCAGCGGCAGGAACACGCCGCCGGCGAGCGCCGCGAGCCCCACGCCCAGCGAGAACACTGCCGCGTAGATCGTCGGGATCGGGATGCCGAGCGCGCTCACCATGCTGCGGCTGTAGACCGCGGCGCGCACGATCTTGCCGAAGCGCGTGCGATGCAGAAACAGCCACAGTCCCACTCCGACCGCGATCCCGGTGCCGATGATGATGAAGTGATACGGGTTCATCAGCGTATCGAGCATCTCGACCGGCTCGATGCCGAGGCTGATGCGCCGGTTCTCGGTGCCCCAGATGAGCTTGATCACATCGCCGCCGATCAGCACGAGCGCGAACGTCAGCAGCAGCTGCTCGGGAAGCTCGCGGTCGTACATGCGGCGGATCAGGAACCGCTCGATCGCGTAGCCGACGGCCATCATCAGCGTGGTGGCGCCGACGATCGCCGGCAGCAGCAGCCAGGGGCTCGGCCCAAGCTGCTCGCCGAGATACGTGAAGATCGAGTAGCTCGTGTAGCCTGCGATCAGCCACAGCGTAGCGTGCGCGAAGTTGAGAATGTTCATCACGCCGAAGATCAGCGACAGGCCGGCCGACAGCAGGAACAGCACCATTGCGCGCGAAAGGCCGCTGAAGAGCTGCAGCAGGTAAGGACCGAAGTCCATTCAGGCAGCCCCGCGCGCCGGGCTGGTCAAGCGCGCTTCTTCTTCAGCTTCTCCACCTCTTCACAAGTCGGCGTCCAGACCTCGTTGCCTTCGACCTGGATCATGGTGTCCGGCTTGTAGATCGGGAACGGGTAGTCCGGCGAATCCCACACCTCGCCGACATACGACGCCACGTTGAGCTGGTTGCTGCAGTCGCGGAAGGTGCGCTTGCCGCGGCAGGTGTCGATCGTCGCGCCCTTGAGCGCCTTGACGATCGCCGCGGTTTCGATCGAGCCTGCCTTTTTCGCGCCCTGGTCGAGCCCGCCGAGCGCGTCGTAGTACATGCACGCCCAGTCATCCGGATAGCCGTCGGCGCCGAAAGCGGCGCGGTCGCGCTTGATGTACTCCTGCATGATCGGTTCCTTCAGGTGCGCGAAGAACGGACAGCGCGCAAGGCCGATCATGCCGCGCGGCAGCGTCTTGCGGCTGCCCTTGAGCTCGGTGACGGTGATGAGTCCTCCGGGAAACGGCACCCGCTTGAACAGGCCCATCTGATTGCCCTGCTGCAGGAACGTCTCCGAGTCCTTGCCGGCGATCGCGCCGAACAGGAAATCGGGTTTCGCCGCCATGATGGCGGTGATGTAGGACGTGAAATCGGTCTCGCCGAGCTTGAACCACATCTGGCGGGTTTCCTTCACCTCCGGGTTGATCTTCGCCAGGCCGGTCGTGAATCCCTTGTGCGTATCGCGGCCCCACTCGTAGTCCTGCCCGAGCGAGACATAGCTCTTCCACTTGTTCTTGGTGGCCATGCGCGCCACCGCGACCACCACCGCGCCGGACTGCATGTTGCTGTCCGGGCAGAACTGGTAGGTATAGGGCGTGTAGTTGTCCTGCGTGATCTTCGAGCTGTTCGAGGTCGCCGAGAAATGCAGCACCTTGTGCTCGTGGATGATTTCCTGCATCGCGAGCGCGACCGCGCTCGAGTAGGTGCCGAAGACGGCGTCGACCTTTTCGTTCAGGATCACCGAGCGGGTCTCGCGCGCGCCCACGTCGGGCTTGGTCTCGTCATCGCGATATACGAGCTGCACGGGGTGCTTGCCGAGCAGGCCGCCGCGCTTGTTGAGCTCAGCCACTGCGAGCGGCAAGCCCTTGATGCAATGGGCCATGTAGTTTGCGCCAGTGCCCGTCGAAGGCAGCAGCAGGCCGATCTTGTAGGGACGTGCAGCCTGCGCACTCACGATCCTCGGGATCAGCGTCAGCGTTCCCGCGGCCACCGTGGAAAAAACGAAATCCCGGCGGCTGATTTCCATGCTGTTGATGATCGATTCCCACCGCTTGTCGCTATCGTGTGCCATGTCGGGTTGCCTCTTTGCTGAAGTCGTTGAGTTGGTTGGGGATAGTTACCATCGAACCGCCGGCCTTCCTTGTCCAGGATCAAACATCTGCGTGAACTGGCGCAGGCCCGTCACTCCCCGGCAGAAGAGGGCGCCAGCACGCGCCCGAGGGCCATGAGGTCGACGATGCGGACCTCCTTCTGTCGCACTTCGAGCACGCCGCGCTCGTGGAATCTCGAGAACAGCCGGCTCACGGTCTCGACCTTGAGGCCAAGATAGCTCCCGATCTCGTCGCGGGTCATGCGCAGGATGAAGTTGGAGCTCGAATAGCCGCGACGCAGGTAGCGCTTGGACAGGTTGACCAGGAACGCGGCGAGCCGCTCTTGCGCGCTCATCGATCCAAGCAGCAGCATTACCCCGTGATTGCGTACGATTTCGCGCGCGAGCACCAAGTGCAGGCCGCGTTGCAGCGACGGTACCTCCCGTCCGATCTCCTCGATCAAGGCATAGGGCATCGCGCAGACGTCGCTGTCTTCGAGCGCAATCGCGGTGCCTTCGAAGCGCCCGCTCGCCAGCCCCCCCATGCCGAGAAGCTCGCCGGTCATGAAGAATCCGGTGACCTGCTCCCGGCCCTCGCAGTCGACGATGGTCGTCTTGAAGGAGCCCGTGCGGATCGCGTACAGGCTCGTGAAGTTGTCGCCCGCGCTGAACAGGCGTTCGCCGCGCATGATCCGGCGGCGCGCGTAGACGATCCTTTCGATGCGCTTGAGATCTTCGAGAGGGGTGTTCGCAGCAAGGCAGGTTTCACGGAGATTGCACTTTGCGCAGGTGATTTCGCGGCTGCGCGATCCGACAGGCGATTCCGCCTCGCTCACCTCGCTCAGGAAGGCAGCCCGGCCTTGGGTCCCGACCCGCGCGACGGCAGACATAACCGCACCTTGTATTGCTCCTGTGGCGAGCCCGTCTGTACGCTAACGCACATAGACAGCCGGAAATGGACGTGCTTCCGTGGGAAAGATGCCGACATTCGGCGACCTGGACACTATCGACGCCATGCGC
>Ga0070704_100001574_pt1 | contig 12322 bp, 7 predicted proteins | sample KBSK5252metaG_FD_65467 | JGI IMG/M metagenome (GOLD analysis project Ga0070704, IMG submission 65467) | Corn, switchgrass and miscanthus rhizosphere microbial communities from Kellogg Biological Station, Michigan, USA - KBS K5-25-2 metaG | ecosystem: Host-associated > Plants > Roots >... | reverse complement strand
CGTCCTGTTCAAGACGCTGGCGGGCGTCGAGGCGATGCCGATCTGCCTGGGGACGCAGGACACCGAGGAGATCATCTCGATCGTCAAGGCGCTCGAGCCGTCGCTCGGCGGGGTGAACCTCGAGGACATCGCCGCCCCGCGCTGCTTCGAGATCGAGCGGCGCCTCAGGGAGGAGACCGGCATCCCGATCTTCCACGACGACCAGCACGGGACGGCGGTCGTCGTCCTGGTCGGCCTGCTGAACGCCCTGCGCGTGACAGGGCGCGACATCGGCGCCGTGAGGGTCACGGTCAACGGCGCCGGGGCGGCCGGCATCGCCGTGACGCGGCTCATCATGAAGGCGGGGGTCAAGGACGTCATCCTGTGCGACACCACCGGCATCCTCGTCCCGGGCCGCGAGCATATGAACCGATCGAAGGAGGAGATCGCCGCGGTCACCAACCCGGAGCGGCTGCGCGGCGGGCTCGACGAGGCGCTGCGCGGCCGGGACCTGTTCATCGGCCTCTCGGCGCCCAACCTGGTCACGCCCGGGATGGTGAAGAGCATGGCGGCGCGGCCGATCATCTTCGCGCTGGCGAACCCGGTACCGGAGATCGCCCCGGAGGCGGCCCTGGCGGCCGGCGCCGCGGTCGTCGCGACCGGCCGCTCGGACTACCGGAACCAGATCAACAACGCCATCGCCTTCCCCGGGATCTTCCGGGGCGCGCTCGACGTCGCCGCCCGCAACATCAACGACGCGATGAAGATCGCCGCCGCCCACGCCCTGGCCGACCTGGTCCCGGACTACGAGCTGTCGCCGGAGTACATCCTGCCGAAGGCGCTCGACTTCCGGGGCGCCCCCGAGGTGGCCGCGGCGGTGGCGCGCGCCGCGCTCGAGACCGGCGAGGCGCAGCGACGGGTCGACCCCCGGCTCATCCTGGAGAACACCCGGGACTACCTGTACGGCGGCACGTTGCGGGCGCTGCCGGGCGAGCCGATCGGCGACCAGCCGGTGCTGCCACTCAAGCCCTGACCCATAGTGGCGCCGAGAGTGTGGAAGTCGTAGTCGGTCGCGGGTGGAGATTGTCCCAGCGCAAGGGTTCACCTGCGAACGCGTCGATGGTCTGGCTTTGCCTCGACTCCAGGTTGCGGTGTGAAGTCGGTTCTGGCCCGCATCTTGATAGATGCCGGGCATGGACCACGCTGTTGTCGTCGAGCTGGTGCGCCCGGAGGCATTCGTTCCTGCCTTCTGTCCGTGGCCGGAGTGCAGTGAGCACCAGCGACGCTTCAGCACCTTGCGCTATCTTCCGCACGGCACCTACCGGCGCCGATGCGATGGCCGGATCGTGCCCCGATTCCGCTGCCTCAGCTGTCGTCGCACCTTTTCCCAGCAGAGCTTCGCGTTCTCCTATTACTTGAAGCGGCCCGAGCTGAGCCGTCCCATTGCGGCTGGCCTGGTGGCGGGCTCGGCGCATCGCCAGATCGCCCGCAGCCTCGGCTGCCATCACACCACGGTGACACGGCGCTCCCGCCGGCTGGGTCGCCATGCCCTTCTGCTGCACCACACAGCGCTTCAGGAACTCGCCGTCTCCGAGCCGGTCATCGTCGACGACTTCGACAGCTTCGCGGGGTCGCAGTATTTCCCCTGCACACTGCCCACGGCTACCGGCTCGAACTCCTGGTTCCTCTATGGCTTTGCGTTCGCCCGGGAGAGACGCCGCGGTTCCATGAGCTCCATCCAGAAGAGGCGCCGTGCCCATCTCGAGAGGCTTCATGGCCGGCCCCCCCGCGGGGCCGTCACGCGTGCCTTCCGCTCGCTGCTCCAGGCGCTGCCGCCTGCCCAGGACCGGCTGCTCATCGTGGCGGACGACGACCCGGCGATCCGTCGTGCCGTAGACACGCTTCCGCACCTGAATCTGAGTGCCTACCCCAACCCGGTGCGCGGCCCGAAGGGCAGCCGGCGCACTCCCGAGGCCCGGGTGCGGGACCGGGCGATGTTCCCGAACGACCAGCTGCACCGCTTCCTTCGACACAGCGAAGCGGCACACCGGCGCGAGACCATCGCCTTCGGGCGCAGCTACAACGGCCTGGTCGAGCGGCTGGCGCTGTTCGTGGTATGGCGCAACCTGGTGCAGGCTCGATCGGAGCGCCATCCGAGAGACGGCACCACGGCTATGCGGCTGCGGCTTACGAACCGGCCGTGGAGCTGGATACAGGTATTGGCGGAGCGCATGCACCCCGCCCGAGTGCGTGCCGATGAAACGGTGATGGGGCTCTATCGCAGGGAGCTCGTCATTCCGACCCTGCTGAACGAACAGCGACACGCTCTGGTACGCGCTTTCTGACCTCATCCCCCCTTCGACGGCGTCTCACCGCTCCCATTCGCTTCCACACTCTGAGCACCACTATGAATGGATTTCCCCACGGGCTTGTGATAGAACTTCATGCGTTCCTGACATCGCGGAGACCCGCGCTCAAGCCCTTATACCGGGAGGCAGCATGGACACGGCTCTGGCCAAAGAGACCCTCAATCCGTTCGAGATCGCCCAGCAGCAGTTCGACAGCGCCGCCGAGCAGCTGAAGCTCGAGTCCTGGATGCGCGAGGTGCTGCGGCGGCCGAAGCGCCAGCTCATCGTGTCGATCCCCACCAGGATGGACGACGGGTCGATCAAGGTGTTCGAGGGGTACCGGGTGCAGCACAACCTGGCCCGCGGTCCCGCCAAGGGGGGGATCCGCTACCACCCCAGCGTCACCCTCGACGAGGTGAAGGCCCTGGCCTCCTGGATGACCTGGAAGTGCGCCACGGTCAACATCCCGTACGGCGGCGGCAAGGGGGGCGTCATCTGCGACCCCAAGCACATGTCGCAGCGCGAGCTGGAGAACATGACCCGCCGCTACGCCTCGGAGATCAGCATCATCATCGGCCCCGAGCGCGACATCCCGGCCCCGGACGTCTACACCAACGCGCAGACGATGGCCTGGATCATGGACACGTACTCGATGACCGTCGGCGCGACGCAGCTCGGTGTCGTGACCGGCAAGCCCCTGCAGATCGGCGGCTCCCAGGGGCGCGCCGAGGCCACGGCGCGCGGCGTGCAGTTCGTGACGCGCGAGGCCTGCCGCGAGAGGAGCATCTCCCTGAAGGGGGCGAAGGTGGCCGTGCAGGGGTTCGGCAACGCCGGCAGCGTGGCGGCGCGCCTCCTGAGCGAGGACGGCGCCTCGATCATCGCCGTCTCCGACAGCAGCGGCGGCATCCTCAACCCGAAGGGGCTGAACATTCCGGCCGTCCTGGCGCACAAGGAGACCACCGGCTCCCTGCGCGGCTTCCGCGAGGCCGATACGATCAGCAACGACCGGCTCCTCGAGCTCGAGTGCGACATCCTGGTGCCGGCCGCCCTGGAGAACCAGATCACCCTGGCGAACGCCGGGAAGATTCGCGCCAAGATCGTCGCCGAGGCGGCCAACGGCCCGACCACGCCCGGCGCCGACGAGATCCTGCACAAGAACGGCATCTTCCTGATCCCGGACATCCTGGCGAACGCCGGCGGCGTGACCGTGTCCTATTTCGAGTGGGTGCAGTCGCTGCAGGCCTTCTTCTGGGAGGAGGCCCAGGTCAACCACCACCTGGAGAAGGTCATGACCCGCGCCTTCAGCGAGGTCTTGGCGATCGCGAAGAAATTCAACGTGCACATGCGGGCCGCCGCCTACATCCTGGCGGTCGGCCGGGTCGCCGAAGCCACGCGCATCCGCGGCATCTACCCGTAGGCGGGGGAGTGCGCGTCCTTCCGGCCTGCGCGATCGCCGTCCTTCTGGGCACCGGCGCCAACGAGGCGGCGGTGGAGCGCCAGGTCCCCGATCAGAGGATCTTCGCGACCGGAGGCAACCCCGACTTCCAGGTCCTGCTCTATGTCCCCCCGGCCGCGACGGGGACGGAGAAGGCCCCCGCGCAACCGGCGCCCGCCAGGTTGCCGGTCCTCTTCTATTCCGGCGAGTGGGGCTGGCGCCCGCTGCAGCAGGACGCGGCCTCCGCCCTCGCCGCCTCGGGGCGATATGTCCTGGGAATCGACTCCGCCGAGTACTTCACCCAGAAGATCGAGCCGGCGATCCTGGTCTCGGAATTCCAGCGCTTCAAGAATTATCTCAACGAGCGATCCGGCAGGCCGAAAGGGGCGCCGATCGTCCTGGTCGGCTTCGCCGCGGGGGCCGAAATCATCCCGTACATCCTGAACCGGGTCGGCGCCGAAGGGGTGCGCGGCGTCGTTCTCATCGCTCCGGACAAGAAGGGGGCGAGCGTGTTCCGGGTCTCGATTCAGCTCCGGATGGACAGCCCGCCGGACGAGACCTTCGACGTCGAAGCCGAGCTGAGCAGGATGGCGCCGGTCCCGGTCGTCCTGATGGAGGGGACGCTCGACCCACATTCCGAGGCGAAGGCCCTGAGCGCCATCCCGCGCGGCCCGCACAAGTACGCTCCGATCGTCGGGGGGGATCGCCAGTTCAAGGAAGTGCGCGATGGATTCTTCCGCCTGCTCGACGACTCCCTGCGCTGGATCGACGGCGAGGCTGCCTCCGGCCCCGCCCCTGGCACCAAGAATCGGTAGGTCCATCCTGCCCGGCCGGCGGACGCCTCAGCGCCAATCCCCGGCCGCCACGAAGCTCCCCCAGAAGTAGGGGTGCGTGCTGCGTCCCTGGGCGCGCTCCGACCGCAGGATCTCCCGGCCGGCCTCGCGCGCGGCCTCGACCGTCGCAAGACCCGAGAGGCGCTTCTTGTAGAACCCGCGCATCCAGATGCGGGCGGCCCCGTCGTCGACCGGCCAGAGACTCGCGATGAGAGTCCGCGCGCCCGCCAGGTTGAAGGCACCCCTCAGGCCGACGACCCCCTCGCCGTCCATCACCTGCCCCACGCCGGTATCGCAGGCGGAAAGCACGGCCAGCTCCACACCGGACAGATCGAGGGACGCGATCTCCTCGGCGGTGAGAATGCCGTCCTCGCCGGATTCGGTTTCCCCGGTATCGCCGTGACCGTTGGCTCCCGCCAATGCAAGACCGGAACGACCGGTCAAGCCGCAGCGACCGGGAAGGTAATAGGCGTGCGTCGCCAGGTGGAGGATCCTGCGCGACGGCGCGTGCTTCTTGAACGCGGATTCGTCGGCGTCCGCGCCCGTCAGTCGAAGCACGTCCGTTCCTCGAGGCCAGAGCGATTCCACTTCGTCCACCTCGGCGCTCGAGCCCGCCAGAGGCGCGAACCTCAGATCCGCGATATCGGGACAGGGCGGTGCCTCGTCCCGCGGTCCCGTGCCCCGGCGGGCGGATGCGGAAGGGGAGGCGTCGAAATCCACGCCGCCCATGACAAGCACTCCGTCTCCCCGGACGGCGGAGCCGCGATCGACGAGGTCGGCGGGCGCCGCGAGGTAATGGAACGCCGGGCCGTCCTCGATGAGAAATCCGTCGTCGCCGGCCGGCAGCGTGGCCAGGCTGACCAGGTTGATGGCGCCATCCGGCAGGATGAAGACCCGCCGTGCTCCCGCGACCAGGGGGCTCAAGGGATCCCATAGTGCCGCGCGCAGGCGATTCCCCGCGGATCGATAGGCGTGGTCGCCGGTGTCGCCCTGACGCAGGCGGGGATCCCGCGATGCCTCGTCCCGCCATGCCGCGACGAGGGCATCGATCCTTGCGGCCGGACCCAGGGCGACAGGCAGGGGCGTTTCCAGCCGCGACTTCAGGACGACGGCAAGGTACTCGGGCGTCGACTGCCTGGCGGACCTGTCGATCCGCTCGTAGCGCACGTACACGATAAGGAGACTGCCCGCGGGGAGGGAAGCGAACACCTCCCGAAGCCCGGGGCGGTCGCCCGGCTGAAGTTTGCGGCGGGCGTTCGCCAGGTCCCCGAACACCAGGGCGCGGGAGCGGAGGACCTGGTCGACGATCTTTCCGACCGCCTGGCTCCCGACGTGGCTGCGGGGCGGCCCCGGCGCTCTGTCGGGTCCGGCCTCGCCGAGGATGGAGAGCGCGACATCGAGGCCCGAGGTCCGGTTCGCCTCGAACCGAAGTGCCTCGTCGTCCGCGAGATCCCTGGCCGAACGCCGGAAGGACTCCCGCGCGATCGCCTCGGCCTCGAGCGCGTTGTCGAGGGCCGGCCCGGGCTTGCCCGATTCCCACTGAAGCCGCGCCAGAGCGGCGAGGGTCGCAGCCACCTCGGGATGTGCGGAGCCGAGAGAGCGCCGCTGGATGTCCAGCGCCCGCAGGTAGAGCGCCTCGCTCTCCCCGGCCGGGCCGGCTTCGAGATGGGCGATGTCCGCGAGGCTGCGCGCGACAAGATAATGGTCCGGGCCGAAGACCCGCGTGCGGATATCGAGGGCCCTGTCGAGGAGGCGCCCCGCGCCGCGGGCATCGCCGGCATCGAGGAGCAGGCGCGCCCGCCCCGTCAAGGTCCGGGCCACGAACGGGTGCATGGGGCCAAGCGCTTTCTCCCAGATGGACTGCGCGCGTTCGAGCAGCAGCGCTGCCACGGCCCCATCCCCCTCCCGCGCGCGCACCTCGGCCAGCGCGCTCAAAGTGGTCGCGACCAGCTCGTGCTCCCGTCCCAGGGTCGTCTCGCGGGCTGCCAGGGCCTTCTCCAGATAACCTCTGGCGCCCGGAAGATCGCCTATCGCCAGCCGCACGACTCCCAGGTAGTGCAGCGCGCAGGCCGCCTCGAAGCTCTGCGGACCCAGGATCGCTTCCCAGACCGCCAGCGCGCGCCTGTGGAAGCGCAGCGCCCCGGCGTAGTCGCCGGTCGCCCGGCGCAGCTCCGCGATCTGGTAGAAGCTGGACGCCGCCTCGTGGCTTTGCGGACCGAAGGCCTTCAACCGGATCGAGAGGGCGCGCTCGGCGAGCGGCCTCGCCACGGCGTACTCCTCGAGTCCCCACAGCGCCTGCACGCTCTCGGCGAGGATCCGGGCCGTCTCCGGGTGCTCGGGGCCGTGGAGGCGCTCGGCGGCCGAAAGATCGCGCTCCAGCTTCCGGACCGTCTCGCGCAGCGCCTGCCGAACCGCTGCATCCGTGGACACCGGAGCAGCCCTGGAGCCCAAGGTGCTTTCCGTCACGCGCGGAGGCTCCCGGCCCGAGGCCTCCAGGCCGAGGCACAGGAAGAGCATCCCGTACGTCAGCCGGGGACGTCGCGGCCGGCCGGGGGCTCCCGTCACGGCCCGGAGCCTTTGACATGGAAGGGATAGACGCAGGGGGGGGCGGCCATCCCAGGGCCCGGCCCGACGATCAGACTGTAGGACCCCGCGGGGAGAGTTTCGACGCGCAGGTCGAGGCTGCTCCCGTCGCTCGCGAGCGGCGCGGCCGTCTCGTGCGCGAGGCTTCCGTCCGACCGCTCGATGCGACAGAGGTAGCTCCCCGGGGACGCTCCGAACGGCAGCACGACCCGGATCGCCCATGGGCCGTTCCCCGGGAGCCTCCTCTCGTCGACGTCCCCTCGACGCGGGGGCGCGAACGTGACCGCCTGCGCCTCGCTCTCGGAGGGCTTCGAGGGGGAGGTGCGCAGGCCGCGCATCAGTGGAAACAGCGCGACCCCCGCCAGGAGGGCGGCCGCGAGACAGGCCCAGCCGATCCTGGCGCGCCAGGGAACCGCTCGGCCGGCGCCGGGGGAGGCCGTCCGGGCAGCTTCGCCCTGGAGGCGGCGCGCCGCCTGAAGCGATCCGAGATCGGTCCTGCAGTCCGCGCACGTCTCGAGGTGCCTTTGAATGGAAGCGGCGCGGTCGGGATGCGCCGCGAGCTCCCCCTCGTCATGGAGGACCAGGTCGTCGACGGGCACGTGCCCCGCGCCGGCTCGCGCGAGCATGGTGCTCCTCAAGGACTGCAGCGCCTCGGCCTCCTCCCTGCACTCGGGACAGGTCTTCAGATGAGCGGCGATATCGGCCGCCAGGTCCCGGTCGACCTGTCCCGCGATGTAGAGCAGCAGCTCGGGGTGCTGCGGCCCGGCGCTCATCCGCCCGCCTCGCTTCCCGCCCGCCGCGCGCCGGTCCGCCGGCCGAGCCTCGCCTCGCGGCACTCGAGACGAATCCGGTGCACGCGGGACTTGATGGCCCCCTCGGAGATCCCGAGGCGGCGCGCGATGTCTCCGTAGGACAGGCCTTCGAGAAAGATCAGACGCAGGAGCTCGCGCGACTCGGCGGGCAGCGCGGCGATCGCCTGCAGATTTCTGCGGTGCTCCTCGTCCGAGATGAGCGCCGTCTCGGGCTGCGACCAGCGCGCGCCGGACGCGATCGTCTCGAGGTTCATCCGGACCTCGAATCGCCGGCGGCGCAGGTGCTCGAGACAGGCGTACCGTGCCACCCGTTGGACATAGGTCTCGAGGGTCGACTCGCCGCGGAACTGTCCCGCGGAGAGGTTGTGAACGACACGCCCCAGGACGTCCTGCACCAGATCCCGATCGAGGCCGTCGCCGGACAGCCGGAAGCTGCGCACGACGATCTCGATTGCCGCGCGGATCTCCGCAACCCGCGCGGGATCCCCCAGCAGGAACTCGGCCACCCCGGGGTCCATGGAACGCATGCGGACAATGTACGACGAAAGAGCCCGTTTTTCCGGAAACCTTCCGGCCACCGTGACACAGGATGGGGTGCTGCGACCATCAGGCTGAACGGCCAACGGCTGCGTGCCCAAGTCCGCCCCGCGTCGACAGGGGCGCAAGGAGAGGATGCCATGAGAAGACAAGTCGTGCTGGCGTGCTCGTCCGGTCTTTTGCTCATCGCGGGATTCGCCGGCGAGGTCGCTCACGCGGCCAACCAGCCGCCGGTGGCGCGTTTCACCGTCTCCCCGGGAAGCGGCACCGTCGAGCGCACCTTCCAGGTGGATGCCTCCGCCTCCACCGACGACAAGACCCCGGTGAGCAAGCTGAAAGTCCGCTGGGACTGGGAGAACGACGGCGTGTGGGACACGGCGTATGCCACGGTGAAGACCGCCAGCCACGGCTACCCATCGGAAGGAAACCGGACGATCCGCCTGCAGGTTCTCGATGGCAACAGCGCCACCGGCACGACGACGCACGCCGTGGCGGTCGTGCCGCCGGCCATCACGCAGCGCCTGATCAGCAGCGAGGGGCGCGAGCCGGACGTGGACGTCAACCCGACCGATGCCGCCAACATCGTCGTCTCGGTGGCAACCGGATCGGGCGGCGGCATCATCATCCCGTACCCGGCGTACGCCTCCCTCGACGGGGGCAATTCATGGACGCGGAGCCTCGGCCAGGAGTCCAATCGCGGCGCGGATCCGGGGTTCGAGTTCCTGCCGGACGGCAGGGCGGTCCTCATGAGCCTGGACGACACCGCCTGCGACGGGAACCTGCAGGGACTGCAGATGGACATCAGCACCGACAAGGGGCTGAACTTCACGCGCGCGGGGTACGCGTTCGACGAGAACACCCTGTTCCTGCTTCCGAACGGCTCGAGCCGCGCGGCCTGCGGCCGGCGGGCGGTCTTCCCCTGCACGTCCGGCTTCGACGACCTGCTCTTCGACTATCCGAAGATCGCCGCGGACAAGGGTCCGGCGTCTCCGCACGCGGGGAATCTCTATGCGATCGCGCACAATGTCCACTTCGACCAGGACGGCGATGGAACCTGCGACTCGGTCTACCTCGCGTTCGCCCGCTCCACCAACGGCGGGGCCAGCTGGGGGTCCTCGCAGGCCCTGCCGGTCGCCTCGTTCACCAGCGCCCTGGGCATCGGGGCCGACGGGGCGGTGTACTACGCGAGCGTGACGTCGGAGAGCACCTGCCCGCCGGGCAACGGCATCCGGCTGCGCAAGTCGACCGACGGCGGCGCAACCTTCGGAGCGGGGTCGTGCGCCTACGATGCATCGGGCGGCTTGACCCCGATCCGCACCTGGACCGCCGCCGATCCCGCGAATGCCTCGCGGGTCTACGTGCTGTTCGACGCCGGGGTCCCGTCGCTGGGGGGCTCGGTCCACATCTACGCGATCAGCTCCACGAACGGGGGAGCTACCTGGTCGGCGCCGGTCCGCGTCGACGACGTCATGCCGGACGACGCCGTCGATCACGCCCGTCCGACGCTCTCCGTGTCCGCCAACGGCCGCCTCGACGCCGCCTGGTTCGACTATCGCAACTCCTCTCCCACCCGGCTTCAGACACCGGGACAGGACGGGGACATCTACTACGCCTATTCCGAGGATGGCGGCGTCACCTGGTCGCGCAACCTTCGACTGACGCCCTCGTCCGCCCCGGCCGAATACGGAGCGCACAACGATTTTCTGACCATCTCGTCGCAGGGGAGCAGGGCGTACGCCGCCTACGCGATGTCCCCTGGCGGGGGGTTCAACTACCAGGCCTACCTGGGAATCGTGGACTTCAACTGAGACAGGAGCCCCCCGGGGCGACCCGGGGGGCTCGACCGCTCCACTCCGGCGTGACTTCACGTCCCGCGCAATAATGGGATCTCCGCCCGGATCGGCTGCCTCACAGGAAATCAGCGAGTGCGGCCGGAATCGCCGCTGCCGGTGCTTCTGCAATGCAGCACCGACCTGACGTTTCGCTGGCCGGGACGCTGCCTTGAGCGTACCGTCGAATCGAGTGCTTCCTCGCCGCACGCGCCGGGCGCACCTCTCACGGGCGATGCGAATCCGGCGTGAATCTGGCCCGCCCGTCATGCGGGGTGCCGGAGTGGCGGGGGACGAGTAGCGGATAGTGACCGGCGGATCCCATCCGCCGGCGATACCCGAAGCGCCCCCCGCCACATCATGACCTCCCCGGCATGCGGGCAGGGCCCACGGCGATCGAGGGGAGGGCCTACCATGAGGAAACCAGCCATTCTGCTGGCAGGGCTCGTCGCGGCGGCGTTGCTGCCCTGGACGAGCGATTGGGCGCAGGAGATCACCACCGGCACGATCACCGGAAAAGTGACCGACCCGACGGGGAAGGGGATCGCGGGGGCGGTGGTCATCGCGACCTCGTCGTCCGGGACGCGCACGGCCGACACCGATGCGGGGGGCAGCTACATCATTCCGTTCCTGCGGCCCGGAGGCTACACCGTCAGGGTGGAGGCCCCGGGAGGTTTCACCACCGTCATCAAGAACGATGTCGCCCTCGGGCTGAGCCAGAGGCTGCAGCTCGACTTCACCCTCGAGCCGGGGAAGACCGAGACGGTCACGGTGACCGGCGAGGCTCCCCTGGTCGACACCAAGTCCTCGGGGGCCAGCACCAACATCCGCTACGACGAATTCGCCAACTCGGTGCCGATCGGGCGCTCTTTCACCGACACGTACGCCATTGCCCCCGGTGTCGTCAGCGGGCTCGGCACCGGGAAGGGAAACTATTCCATCGGCGGCGCCAGCGGCCTGGAGAACTCGTACCTGATCGACGGGGTCAACGTCACGAACACGGGGTACGGCGGGATCGGCGCCTACAACATCGTCTACGGATCGCTCGGCACGGGGGTCACCAGCGAGTTCCTGGACGAAGTGCAGATCAAGACCGCCGGCTTCGAGGCGGAGTACGGGCGGGCGCTGGGCGGCATCATCAACACGATCGTCAAGTCGGGGACCAACGACTTCAAGGGGAGCGTCGCCTGGTATTCCACCCCGGGCGGCGCGCGGTCAGGCTATACCCTGGCCGATCTCCAGAGCGGCACCTCCAACCTGGTCCACGAAGAGGTCCAGGACTTCGCCTTCTCCGCCGGCGGCCCAATCCGCAAGGACAAGCTGTTCTACTTCGTCGCCTTCAACCCGGTCATCACGACGCAGAGGAGCCAGGCCAGCTCGATCCTCAATCCCGGTTTCGGGGCGGCACAGGCCGGCACCAATCCGAGGTTTTCCGATCCCGTGGTCGGTTTCAACGTCACCGATCCCCAGGCCTTCCCCTCGTCGGTCCAAGAGCTGGAGAGGACCCGCACGGCGGACAACTACGCCGTCAAGTTCTCCTGGCGGCCCGGCCCGAATCACATGGTCGATTTGACCTTCTTCGGCGATCCGGCCACCGGGGATCGGGGTTTCCAGCGGGACACCGCCCCCCTGTTCACCGACTTCGCCACGGGGGGCGGCCAGAGCGAGATCACCTACGGGTCGAACAACGGCACGCTCAAATGGAACGGGGTCATCAGCCCGAAATTCTTCGTGGAGGCCCAGATCGGGCGGCACCTCGGGGAGTTCCGCGAGGATTCGGACAAGGACGAGATCCGCTACCGCGACCTGCGCAACAACCTGGAGTTCCGGCGGGGCGCCACCTCCTACAGCCTCGACGGGACCTCGACCAGCACGGCGCCGTTCCTCGCTCCATTCGCGCCCGTGGTGGACTTCAGGGGGGGCGTCGGCTTCATCAGCAACCAGGACGACAAGAGCACCCAGTACC
>Ga0070704_100001573_pt1 | contig 12324 bp, 4 predicted proteins | sample KBSK5252metaG_FD_65467 | JGI IMG/M metagenome (GOLD analysis project Ga0070704, IMG submission 65467) | Corn, switchgrass and miscanthus rhizosphere microbial communities from Kellogg Biological Station, Michigan, USA - KBS K5-25-2 metaG | ecosystem: Host-associated > Plants > Roots >... | reverse complement strand
TCTCAGGGACCTGAAGTTCAACACCCTGACGCCGTTCGCCTCGGCCAGCGGGCCGATCCGGAAGGACAAGGCCTGGTACTACGTCAGCGCCGAGTACATGCAGATCGAGGACCCGGTCAACGCCCAGACGCAGGCCTTCGTTCGCAGCACGCGGGAAAAGCGGCTGTTCGCCAAGGCGAGCTGGGACGTGGCCCAGGGACACAAGCTCGTGTTCTCGGCGACCTACGACCCGCAGACCTACGACAACGAGGGGCTCGACTCGTTCACCGCCGTGGAGAGCGGCTACACCAAGGAGCTGGGCGGTCGCAACCTGATCCTGCGGGAGACCGCCATCTTCAATCCGAGCGTCTTTCTCGAGACGACGGTGCAGCACTTCGTGTCGCAGCCCAGGCGGATCCCGACGACCGGGCCCGACAGCAACGGCAACGGGCAGCTGTTCTTCGATCGCAACAACAACCGGACCTTCGAGATGAACGAGCGGGATCCCGGCAACGACTGGGATGACGATCGAGCCTGGGATGTCTTCGAGATCGACGCCAACAACAACCGCACCGTGGACCCGAGCGAGGACCGGGACGGCGACCGGCGGATCACCCAGCCGAGGGTCGGCTGCGAAGGGCCGGGCATGCGCGAGGACCTGGACTGCGACGGAAACCTCGACGCGGTCCCGGAGGACACGAACGGCAACGGCATCCTGGACGGGAGCGAGGACCGGGACGGCGATCGACGGCTGGATCCGGGGGGCGAGGATCGCAACGGGAACCTGCTGCTCGACGATCGCCCCCGCCCGCAGCCGACCGACGTGATCCAGGACCGCCGGCCGGACGGGACCGTCGTCCTGCTCCCGCCGACCTACCCGTACGACGCGTTCGTGCCCCTCATGCCGGACCGCGACTACGAGGAGGACCAGGCCTCGTCCCGCGTGAGCGGCCCCAACTACCTGACGCAGGACAGCGAGGTCGGCCGGTTCACCCTGCGCCAGGATCTGACGGCGTACGTGCCCGAGTTCCACGGCTCGCACGACATCAAGATAGGAGCCATTCTCGAGAGGGAAACATTCCGCCGGGAAACCGAGATGCGCCCGTTCCGGAAGCGCCTGGACGTCGACGACGGGCAGCTCCCCCAGATCGGCGTGGACCTCCCGACCGAGCGGGGAATTGTCAACACCGCCTCGGGCCTGACGCTCGGCGCCTACCTGCAGGACGGGTTCAAGCCGTTCCCCAACGTGTCGATCGGATTCGGCCTGCGCTTCGATCGCGAGGCCACCGACTCGTTCGGCTACACTACCGTGGACCCGGTGGCGGAGAGGCGCCTGTACGATCGCCTGTGGGCCCTCGGCGGCGGCGAGCTCGGCCTGGTCGATCTGCTGATCGGGAACGGTGACGGACTCAACAGCCTGGGGTTCTGCGGCGATCCGCTCGTGCACTGCGCCGGGGGACCGGCGGAAAACTCCCAAGTGGAGGACCTCTTCCTCCTCAAAGGGATCGCTCCTTCCCGGCTCACCCAGCATCACAGCTCCGCCGTGGTGACCGCTGAGTCGCTGCGCTCCCTGTTCCCCGGCGCCATCGTCATGGACGAGGCCACGGGGGAGCTGGTCATCGACCGCGAGATCATGCGCGATCAGGGCTCCGCAACCTTCCAGGACCGGGAGGCGTTCCGCCTGACGAACAACAACCTGGCCCCCCGGGTGTCGGTGTCCTGGGACCCGTTCGCGGACGCCCGCACCAAGGTCTACGTCAACTGGGGCCGCTTCTTCGACAAGCTGTTCCTCAGCGCCGTGACGGGGGAGGAGGGGCCCGATTTCGCGACGCGCTCCTATGTGGGGGACCTCGACGGGATCACCAATTCGGGCATCCCCAACGACCGCATCGGCCCGGCCCTCTCGAAGGCGCCGCCGTCGAGCTTCCAGGTCGATCGCGGCCTGCAGACCCCGTTCTCGGACGAGCTGACGGTCGGCTTCGAGCGGGAGCTCGCGCCGGAGGTGGCCCTGCGGCTCACCTACATCAATCGGAAGTACCGCCGGCAGCTCCAGGGCAGGGACATCAATCACTCGCTGCGCTTCGACCCGAATACCGGGCGCCCGATCGACCTCATCGGCGGGTTGCTGGCCAGGGTCGCCACGACGGACGTCCTGAAGATCACCGGGCGGGCCCCGGACGGCTTCCCCGACCTGTACATCCAGAACTTCTTCTTCAGCCGGATCGAGCAGATCGCCAACGTCAACGAGGCGGATTACAGCGGCATCGAGCTGCAGCTGACCCGAAGGCTGAGCCGCAAGTGGCAGATGGACGCGTCCTACACCTACTCGCGGGCGGTGGGGAGCGCCGAGTCGTTCGATTCCGACCTGGGGGACGATCCATCCGTCACCGATCTCGAGCAAGGCTACCTGAGCTACGACATGCGGCACCAGGTGAAGGTGAATCTCGTGACCTACCTGCCGCACGACTGGCAGCTGGGCGGTGTCCTGTCGTGGCATTCGGGCCTGCCGTTCTCGGTGATCTCGCGTGTCCGGGCGTTCGACAATTTCGACTACCTGCAGGACCGCACCATGTTCGGATACGTGCGGCAGGCGAGCGGGGAGCCCAACACCTTCATCCCGATGCGCCGGAACTCGGAGCGCAACGACGCGGTCTACAACGTCAACCTGCGCGCCTCGAAGGCGTTCGTCCTCGGCCGCCTCAGCTCGAAATTTTTCATGACGGTCGACAACCTGCTCAACACCGACGACCTGACCATCCGTACGGAGAACCGGAACCTGACGGGGATCGCCCCTCCCTCCAATCCCGGGCAGCCCCCCCGGGATTCTCCTTTGAGCGTCCTGCAGCTCGATTCGGAGCGGCGCTTCGGGAGACGGTTCGAGGTCGGCTTCCAGATCGAGTTCTGACCACGGAGGAGGTTCGACGATGAGATCCGGTGCCGGCTTGCCGATCCTGGCGGCGCTCCTGTTCTTCCCGCCGGCGCTGCGCGCGCAGGAGCAGGTCGACCTCGCGACCGTCCACCGGATCAAGCGCGAGGCGTTCCAGAACTCGAAGGTGATGGACCACCTCTTCCATCTGACGGATGTAAACGGGCCGCGGCTCACCGGATCGCCGGGGTACCGCGCCGCCGCCGACTGGTCGGTCAGGACCCTGCGCGCCTGGGGAGTCCAGAGCGCCAGGCTGGAGGACTGGGGGGTGTTCGGGCGGGGCTGGGCGGTCACCCGCTTCTCGGCCCATCTGAAGGAACCGGCGTACGCGCCGCTCTACGGAGTTCCGAGGGCCTGGTCGGGGGGCACGCAGGGTCCCGTCACGGCGGGGATGATCGCGGCGCCCCTGTTCACCGCCGCCGAGATCGATCGGGAGGACGACTACGACATCCCGACCCTGACCGCCCGCATCGCCCGGTTCGCGCGCGAGCAGCGGGGCAGGCTGTCCGGGAAGATCGTCCTGATCGAGCCATCGCCCGAGCTGACGCTGCCGACCGGGCCGGCGGGGGAAAGGTACAACGGAGGGGACCTCGAATCGATCGCCGCGGCCCCCGATCCGCAGCTGCCCCTCGCCTACGAATATCCCCTGAAGGGCCTGCCGGAAGACCCGAAGAAACGGGCCCGGCTCCTGGAATCCATCCCCGACGAGGTCGGCGAGGAGTATTACGCCCGCTGGATCAAGGCGCGCGACCCGCTGTACGCCTTCCTGCGCGAGGAGGGGGTGGTCGCCGTCCTGTCGTCCGATGCGCATGGGAACGGCGGCATCATCTTCGCGACGCTGGCCGGCTCCTGGGAGCCGGGCGGACCGACGCCCCCGCCGGTGATCGCGCTGCCGCCGGAGCAGTATGGCCGGCTGTTCCGGCTGGCGGAGAAGAACATCCCCGCCAGGGTCGAGCTGGACGTGAGCGTGGTCTTCTACGACGACCGTCCGCGCGGGCAGAATGTGATCGCCGAGATCCCCGGCGGCCGCAAGAAGGACGAGGTCGTCATGCTCGGCGCGCACCTCGACTCCTGGCACGGCGGGACCGGCGCCACCGACAACGCCGCGGGGTGCGCCGTGGTCCTGGAGGCGATGCGCATCTTGAAGACGCTCGGCCTCAAGACCGATCGCACCGTGCGGCTGGCCCTGTGGGACGGCGAGGAGCAGGGGCTGTTCGGCTCGCGCGGCTACGTCCGCGAGCACTTCGGCGATCCGGTCACGCAGGAGACGAAGCCAGGGCATCGCCTGCTGTCCGGTTACTTCAACGTGGACAACGGCACCGGGAAGGTCCGGGGGGTCTACCTGGAGGGGAACGACATGGTGCGGCCGATCTTCGAGGCCTGGCTGCAGCCGTTCGCCGATCTGGGCGCCACGACCCTGAGCATCGCCGCCACGCGCGACACCGACCACGTCTCGTTCGATGGTGTCGGTCTCCCCGGGTTCCAGTTCATCCAGGACCCGCTCGACTACTCGACCCGCACCCACCATTCCGACCTGGACGTCTACGATCACGTCCAGGCGGGCGACCTGATGCAGGCCTCCGCCATCCTGGCGTCGTTCGTCTACAACGCCGCCACGCGTCCCGACATGCTGCCGCGCAAGCCGCAGCCGCCACCGCTGCCTGCGGCGAAGTCCGCCGCCGCGCCGTAGCGGGGACGCGTCAGGTCGGGTCCTGAAGGCGGAAACGATCGTCGCGGATCGTGCCTACGGTGTGCAGGGGTTGGAGTTGATGCGTACGTTCCCCGCGCTGTCGGTTCCGAGGTTCCCCTCGACCCCGCCGGCGATACCGGTCACCAGGTAGAAGACCGCCCGACCCCGCGCCGGATTGAATGCGTCCGTGACGGATGGCGCGGTGAGGCCGCACCAGCGGTTCGCCGTCGGGACCGACTGAGGGTTCTGGGTGTAGAGGCCGCTGGTGCGCAGGACCGCGAGGTCGCCGCGATAGATGTTGTAGTGGTCGAACCCCGCCTCGACCTGCCATTGGAGATGGCTGCTGTCCGTGAGGGAGAGAATGAAGAGCCCGTCGTCCAGATCGCACGAATCCCCTTCGAGATCGCCGTCGAAGTCGGTCTGATCCGGGTTGAACGCGAGCGGGCAGTTGTCGCACAGCGTGGCGACCCGATCCAGATCGAGATCGGTCGAGGGCGCCCAGCCGTCCACGAAGCCGTCGCAGTCGTCGTCCACGCCATTGCAGATTTCGACTTCCCCCGGGTGGATCGACGCATTCCCGTCGTCGCAGTCGCATCCGGCGCCGAAGCCGTCTCCATCGCCGTCGAACTGGGCCGGGTTCGCCGCCACGATGCAGTTGTCGTGCAGGTCCATGACGCCGTCGTCGTCGGTGTCGCGATTGTCCACGTTGGCAACATCGGCGGGGAACTCCCCGTCGAAGGTCACGATGCTTTCGCTGCACGTCCCGGTGCCGAGGCCGGTGCAGCAGGCGGACGGCAGTCCCGCACCGGCGCAGAACGCGTTCGCCGAGACGGCGGACGTGGACCAGACCGATTGCAGCGCCGCGCGCCGGAACCGGAAGGCGCGCGCTCCGATGGGAGAGCCGGGGGGCTCGCTCCCGCCCACGAGACCGGGAGCCCCAGCGCCGAAGTTGTAGTCTCCGTGGGAGTGGTCGAGATATCCCAGGTCGCCGACCCTCGTGATGCCGGTCTCCATGGCACAGTCCCAGTCGGCGGCATAGTCGCCGCCACCCTCGAGACCGGTCCCTGTCTCCTGCGAATCGACCGTCCAGATGAGCTCGTTCACGCCGGGGAGGACCGAGCATTTCACCGCCCATCCGTCGTTCTTCGACAGCATCACCAGGTCGCGTGCCTGCAGGGTGATGGGCGGGCTGAGGGGCATCTCCCCCTGGTCAAAGCTCAGGCCCGTGATGGGAACGGCGGGGCTGCGGCCGTCGCAGGTCAAATGCTCGACCGTCGTGTCCCAGTTGGCATCGGCGTTGGATCCGCTCAAATCGTACCCGTCCCACTCGACGCAGCGTCCCTCGAGGCCGTAGCCGGGATAGGAGCCCAGGGACGCCACGATGTTGTCAAGCGCCGTCGAGGGCTTCGCGTTGTTGTTGGAAATGTCCCAAACGTAGCGAATGCCGAGCTGAGCGCAGCGGCATGGACGAAGCGGCAGACGCGATCCGCACAGGCCCGTGCAATCCCCGCTGGATTTCAGGCTCTCCTCCGCGCCGAGAATGTAGTTGCCCATGGCGCGGACCGGATTGGCGATCCCGGCGGTCAGGAACGGACTGGCGAGACCGTAATTGCGGACGACGTTGGAGTACCAGTTGCCCCCTCCCCCCCCGTCGGTGCTGATGTGGCTGATGTAATTGCGCGTCACTGCCGTGCCCTGTATGAGGTCCACGTCAGCGCCGCCGGGAGCGACGCCAAAGGCGCTGTTGACGATCCAGTTGTCATGGATCACGGCTCCGGCGCCCTGCATGGAGAACGTGAACGCCGCGGTCTCGGGGTTGTCCCCCGCGTAGATGTCGTACGCGAGGTTATTGGCGGTTTCGCCGCCCGGCGTGTTGTCGGCCTGCATCCCTCCGCATTCGTCCGTCCCGGTCATGCAGGTGTCGAAGATGATGTTCCTGAGGAACTTGTTTCCAGCGGCAGGAAACAGCCCGGTCTCGTTCAGATGCGCCGCGACTCCTTGCGTGCGGTAGAACAGGTTGTCGGCGTATTCGACGAAATCGGCCGTCGAAAATCCATACCACGTGGCGAGCGCGGCGTTGGTGTCGCCCTGCGCAAGAGGGGTGACGTCATGGATGGCGGACCAGCGCACGGCGAAATGGGACACCCCCCCGAGGCGGATGCCGTCGACGGTGGGCGCGAAATCGTGGAAATTCAGATAGTCGATGTCGGGCGTCACGATGCCGCTCTTGGCGATGAACTCGAGAGCGCTCGTGGTCGGCATGGTGTTGGTCCCGGCGTTGGCGATGTTGGCGGCGCGGAGGGTCGGCATGGGATTGTTCCCGCCGACCATGTCCCCCTCGATGCGATAGCCGCGTGTTCCCCCGACCTGGTAGATCCAGGCATCGCGAACAATGGCGATCTGATCTCCCGGCGCCGGCACCGCGGCCGTGCAGCGTCCCTGGCCGCTGCCGGTGCAGCAGGCGTAGGGTGTCCTGTCTCCCGTGCACGCGCTGTTGCCGTAAGGGGCCGGTTCGGAATGCCGGATGGCAGGGCCTCCCGGGCACGTGCCCGCTCCATGGCCCGTGCAGCAGTCGGAAGGATCGTTCGGCCCGCGACAGAAGGCGCTCCGATTGGCGTGGGGGGTGAGGCGTTGCCCTCCCGAAGTGTCGCTCCCGCTCGTGCTATCGACCAGATCGGTGCAGACTCTGAAATTGCCCAGGGTGGCGGAGCGAATCTCCATCTGGCGGTTGCGGGCCTTCCCGCTCATGAACACGACGCGTCCCCTTCGGCGGGCCACGGTGCCCCCGGCCGCCGGCGTGATGGTGAATTCCCGGCCGGGCGCGCCCGGGCCGCAGTCGCCGGTGTTAGGCGGGCCGTCGGCAAACCCCGCTATCGTCGTGGTCTGGACCTCTCCCTGGACGTCGAGCTTGAATCCGTCGTTGACCAGGAGGATCCGCGAAGCCGCGGCCGTGTTGATGGCAAGGCGGTGCCCCGCCCTGAGGCGCAGCAGCCCTCCGGAATTGCCGATCACATCGCCGACGACGGTGAATGTCCGGTAGCCGTCGGCATCGCGGCCGAGCGAACTCTCGTCGAACAACAGGGTGCCGTCGATCGTGGTCTGGCCGCACCCCTGGGCATCGGTCTTGATGACCACCGTGGTATTCGCCGTGATCAGACAGGTGTCGCCCCCAGTCGGGTTCGGGGCGCGGCCGCACGTCCAGGTAGCCCCCTTGGACCAATCGCAGGGGGCGGCTGACGTGCACCCGGACTGCGACGCACAGACGGCGGCCCACGTCCGACCTGCCACCAGGCATAGGAGGAGCGCTAACCCGAGTCTTTTTGCCATTTGGATGGGAATCCGCCCGGCATTCTTGTACCGCGATCCCGGGCCCAAGTCCAGCACGAATGCGTGGTGAGGCCCAAGGTGACGGGGATCAGGGGCAGGCGGCCGGATCCAGCGTCTGTGGGGCGGCGACACCATGAGTCTCGTCCCCGCCCGGATTGACCGCGGTCACCACGTAGGCGAAGACCGAGCCGGGGGAGGGGACGTCCGGATCGCCCCCGGGCCATTGGGGGGCCGGAGTCGTGAAGATGCAGGTGAACACCCCCCCGGGAAGGCCGCGATAGACGCGATAGTGGTCGACCGGGTGCATGGTCGAGGTCTCGAGGTCTTCCCAGCGCCAGGCGTCCGTGTCGAGGCGGAAGGGGGACGCGGCCCCCGTTCCGGAGACCTCGAGGTCGGCGAACGGCGGGACGATCCGCAGGACCGTGCCGTCGCGGTCGGTGATGTAGATCTCCCCCTGCGCGTCCTGCCCGAAGGACGTGAGGCTGTTGACCAGGGCCCCGCCGGGGGCCACGGCCGCCGTCCAGTCCCGCTGGTCGGTCACCAGGCCCCCCGCCATGCGGAACGACTTGACTGAGCCGGCGCAGTAGTCGCCGTAGAAATACGCCCCGGAGAAGGTCGGCATCAGGCAACCGCGGTAGACCGGGCCGCCGGTGATCGAGCAGACGCCGCCGACATGCCCCACCTCGAGGACCGGAAGGGTCAGTGACGGGTCGCGGCACGCGGGGGAGCCGGTGCAGGTGACACCCGTGGGGCTGCAGTTCAGGGCCATCGCCGGGTTGAAGCAGTGGTTCCCCTCCATCGGGCGCCAGCCGTAGTTCCTGCCCGGCGCCTGCGCGGCGGGGACGTAGTTCACCTCCTCCCAGCAGTTCTGGCCCACGTCCGCGATGTAGAGATCGCCGTTCGCCGCATCGAAGGCGGTGCGCCAGGGATTGCGCAGGCCGTAGGCCCAGACCTCGTCGCAGCGGCCGCCGGGGCCATCGGCGAAGGGATTGTCGGCCGGGACGCGGTAGTCGGCGGACGCACCGCCGCAGTCGGGATTGAGGCCGGCCGGGGCGGCGCCGTGGACGTCGAGGCGGAGAATCTTTCCGAGCAGAGTTGCGAGGGCCTGGCCATTTCCGCACGTGCCGTGCCCCGTCCCCTGGTCGTTCGCCCCCCCGCCGTCGCCGGTCGAGACATAAAGATGTCCGTCCGGACCGAACTGGATCTGCCCACCGTTGTGATTGGCCTGCGGCTGGGGGAAGCGCAGCAGCCGCACTTCGCCGTCGGGGTCGGCGGCGTCCGGGTCACCCGGCAGGACCGGGTACCGGGCGACGACGGTGAACCAGGGACCGTTCAGCGGTCCCTCGGTGTAGTCCACGTAGAAAAATCCGTTGACGGCGTAATCCGGGTCGAAGGTCAGCCCCAGGAGCCCCATCTCGTCGAGCGTGCGCGTCGCCTGCACGACCGAGGAGAGGTCGAGGAAGGTCCTGAACTGGTCCGGCGGGTCGCCGCGTTTCTTGATGCGGATGAAGCCGTCCTGCTCGACGATGAAGATCCTGTTCCGATCCCCGGGCGGTGCGGTAACGTAGAGCGGGCGTCCCGGAAGCCCGGTCACGACCGGCACCGCCGTCAGGGAGGTGTTCGACACCGGGGCGACCCCGGAGCAGTCCGCTCCCCGTGCCGAAGGGCTGAATCCCAGCAGGGAGACGAGAGTGACGATCGCGGGGCCGCGGCGCCTGTGGGGGATCATGGCCGGCGGCGGCCTGGCGCGGCGACGCCGTGGACCACATAGGCGTTCGGCAGGCCCGGCGCGGCCCCGGCGGCCCCTTCGAGAACCAGGTCGTACGGCCCCGCCCCGAACCCGGCGGGGACTTCGAGGACGGCGGTCCGCGACGACTCGATCGACGGCGCCGGAAGGGGCGGGTTGGGGCGCAGGATGCGCAGGCCGGTCCGATCGGCCACGTAGGCGCGACCGTGGGACAGGACGATGCCGGAGGCGATTCCGGGGGTGTCGTAGACGCCCGCCAGGAACGCCCGCGCGGGGTCCCGCACGTCGAACTCCAGGACGCCGCTGAATCCGTCGGCGACCAACAGTCGGTCGCCCTCGATCCAGACGCCGCTCGCGGCCCCCGGCGTTCCGAGGTTGGCGAGGATGACCGGCGCGTCCGGATGCGTCACGTCGACCACCTGGATCCCGCGGTTCAGATCGGCGACGTAGGCCCGGCCGCCCGACACGGCGACCCCGAGGGCACGCCCCGGCGTGTCGACCGTGCCGGCCAGGACGGGGGCGTCCGGGCGGCTCACGTCAAACACCCGCAGCCCGCGCGAATCGTCGGCCACGAACGCCAGCCCCCCCTGGACGGCAACCGCGACCGCCTTCCCCGGCGTGTCGATCGATCCGAGCAGGCGCGGGGCCGTCGGCTCCTCCACGTCGAGGATGGCGAGCCCGCGCGCGCCATCGGCCACGTAGGCGGTGCTCCCCGCGAGCGCGATTCCGATCGCCTCGCCGGAGGTGTCGAAGCCGCCGGCGATCGACAGCCTGCCGGGGACGCGCGTGTCGATGGTCCGGACGCCGCTCGCGCCGGCCGCGAGGAACACGAACCCCTCGGCGGAGCCCGTGCCGGCCGCCAGGCCGGTCGCCGTCCCCTCGATGCCGAGGCTCGCCCGCAGGGCAGGGGAGGTCGGGTCCGCCACATCCACCGCCAGGAGTCCGGCCTCCGCGTCCGACAGGAAGGCGGTGCCGCCCGCGACCACGACTCCCGGGTTGCCGACGGCGGAGGGGAGCTCCCCGAAATCGAGGCTCCCCAGAAGCGCCGGGGCGACGGGATTCCGGACGTCGATCACCTGGACCCCGTTGATCAGGTCGGTGACGAAGGCCCGCCCGCCGGACAGCGAGACCCCGAGGAAATAGGCCGAGTTGCCGAACATCCCCTGGCTGCCGACCACCGCCGGCCCGCCGCGCCGATCCAGATCCACGATCTGCAGGCCGCTGTACCCTGCGGCGACGTAAGCGTAGCGGCCGTCGACCGCCACCCCGCCCGCGGCGTCGGCCAGCGGCACGCGGGCAGCCAGCGTGGGATGGGCCGGATCGCCGATGTCGATCACCAGGAGAGCCCCGAGCCGGTCGGCCGCGATGAGCCGCGTCCCGGCCAGCGCCAGGCCCGACAGGCTCTGCCGCTCCCGGTAGAGGCTCCCGATCAGGACCGGAGCGTGCGGATCCCCGACGTCGAACACCAGGAGGGCGTCGGTGTCCGCGACGTAGGCCAGGTGCCCATCCAGCTTCACGTCCATGGCGATGCCCGGCGTGTCGGCCTCGCCGGCCAGGATCGGTACTGTCGGGTCCCGCACATCGAGGATCTTGAGTCCCTCGACCCCCGCCGCGACGTAGACGTAGCTTCCGTCCAGCGCGATGCGCTGCGGATCGAAGAAGGTGTCGAAGGTGCCGACTCGATGGGGATTGGCCGGATTGCTGAGGTCGACGATGTGCAGCCCGCCGAGGAAGGTGTAGGGGTTCATGAAGGTGAAGAAGGCGAGGTTCCCCCAGCGCTGGACGTCGAGGCCGCTGTCGCCGGTCTCGAACGAGCCGAGTCGGACCGGGGCGGCCGGATCATCGAAGTCGAGGATCTGGATGCCCCCCAGCTTGGCGGCGTGGCTGTAGAAGGTGACGCAGGCGTGGCCGTCCGCCGCCTCGAGGCCGCGGGCTCCTTCGGGCACCGGATATGTCGCGGTCAGGAACGGCCCGCCGCCCAGCAGGGCCGCCCGCATCCCGGGCTCGAATCCGTCCCCGTCGAGCCTGAGACGGATCGAGCCCGCGGCCGGCCCGCTGGGCGGCGTCACCCGATCGAGACGGACCTCCGCCGCCCCGCCCGCTGGCAGGCAGGAGGCCGCGACGAGCGCGGACAGGACCAGGCAGCGCGGCCCGGCCCCATGCCCGGACAGGCTCCTAGCCAACGAGGCCGACCTCCTGGAGCCCCAGCCCGGTGTACCCCGGGAAGACGGACTCCACCTTCGCGGCATCGGCCCCCATGTGATCGCGCAGGATCTCCCAGAAGATGGCGCGATAGTCCGTGCGCACCAGGAGATACCGGCCCGAGTCGCCGAACATGACACCGGCCGGCCAAGTCCCGGGGTCGCAGTTGTACACCCCGCCGTTCACCGCCCCTCCCGCCGCGAACAGGCAGGAGGCCGCGGCGTGATCGCTGCCGAAGCTGCCGTTCTCCTTGCTGGTCCGGCCGAACTCGGAGAGGGTGACGACCATCGTGTCCTGCCAGATGGCGGGATAGACGCGCTCCTGGCCGGGATCGTAGGTCGCCGCGCCGGATAACAAGATACGCAGCGAGCGCAGGCCGTAGGCGAGCCACGACAGGAGCGTCGCCTGCGACCCGGCCGCCTGCCCCTGGTTGTTGTGGGTGTCGAAGGATCC
>Ga0070704_100001566_pt1 | contig 12342 bp, 9 predicted proteins | sample KBSK5252metaG_FD_65467 | JGI IMG/M metagenome (GOLD analysis project Ga0070704, IMG submission 65467) | Corn, switchgrass and miscanthus rhizosphere microbial communities from Kellogg Biological Station, Michigan, USA - KBS K5-25-2 metaG | ecosystem: Host-associated > Plants > Roots >... | reverse complement strand
GACGCTCTCGCGTCTACGGAGTCACGTCGATCGTTGCGGTTCCCGTCGCGCCATGGAATGTGGCTGCTATCTTCGTGTTGCCCACGCCTGCTCCGGTGACGAGGCCTGTCGCATCCACGGTGGCGACGCCGGGGTTCTTCGTGGCCCAGCTGACAACTCCCGTCGTCGGAGTCCCATTCCAGTCGGTGATCGTCACGACGAGCTGCACGGTCCCGGCGATCCGGACGGATGGCGAAGGGGGCGTCACGGTCACAGTAAAGCTCCCCAAGGTCAGCACGAGGGGCTGGTCACCGGTGAGCGGCTGCAGAGTGATCGCGACGGTCGGATTGGTGCCGGCTTGAATGTTGAGTGTCACCGAGCCAGTGTGCGTCTCAATTCCTCCGGCATCGTAGGCTCGAAGCGCGACGGTTCGATTGGAGCCGGCCGGCACAGTGATCGCGCCCGACGCGACGCCCGCGACAATGGGGATGTTGAACGTCATGCCGACCGGAATGTCCGGTGCGGTGACGTCCGCTACTAATGTTGCGACCGCCGAAGCAGAGAGGTCGGCTCGGACGATCAGCGTCCCGTAGTCCTGACCCGGCGGTAGCGGATTGTCCCCACACGATGCCAAGAGCATAGTTGCGAGCGCGAGGGACGCGGAACTGAACGGTCTACGAAGCATGTGATGGCGCCTCCTTCAAGGGCGTGACGCACATGGTCATGTTCCGTGCCGCTTGAGCCGTCGCGATGCTCGCCGTACCGAATTGCAACAACTTTACCAGCAATGCGTTACGTCGGTGTGTCGGCGCGTCGCCCGCTGCTACGGAAGAACGATGATTGGGTGGCAGTTTTTCGACACACATTCGAGTCACGTTTGCTTCAGCGCATGCCCAGGATTTCCGGTACCCGATGCCTAGGGTTTTTGCTACAGGGTGCAGATGCACGACGCAACCAACGGCTCCGGTCACCAGCAACGTCGTGAGTTGAGTCACTTCCTCCGTAGGGAAACACTGGCATAGTAGCCCGTCATCAGTTCATCGCATACCGCTGCTCAGAGCAAAGCCGTCGAAAGACGGTGACGCAGAGCTAGGGGACTTCGGCGACCAACGGTCGCTATGTCAGCCCGGCCGCCAGCGACTCGAGTCGTCTTCGAGGTTACTGGCGGTCTTTTTCGTTTATCGCACCAGCGCCCCTTTTTTGGCCCGAGCGCCCCCTTCTGGGGAAGCGCGACAAAGGCAAACCCGGCGAAAGCCGGGGACGCAAAGCTCCGAGGCTACCGCACGCCGTTCGCGTGCCACGCCAGTCGAGCTGCCGAAGCCTCTTTGAGGAGGGATTTCATGTTTCGGACGACGCGTGTTTGGACTCTGGCGTTCGCAATTCTCGCAGCAGTCTCGTGTGAGATTCCTAGCCGGGCCGACCTGACCGGGGTTGAACCCACCCGGATTGACGTCTCTCCCAAGAACGTACTCCTGCAGCAGTACCAGGTCATCGATTTCACCGCGGTCGGTCTGACGAGCGCAGGCGACACGGCCGACGTGACAATCAGCTGGAGTGCTACGAGCGGCACCATCACCGACACGAGCACCAGCAGCGGCCGGCACCGCGGGCGCTATAGAGCTGGGTCGGACACTGGGAAGGTCAAAATCGTCGCCAAGGGGAGGCAGGGGGGGCCCGCCGACACTGCGGACGTCACGATTACGGATGCGCCAGTCACGACCGTCGGAGTGAGTCCGGCGGCTGCGAGCATCGCCGTGGGAGCTACGGTGCAGCTGTCCGCGACGCCGCAAGATCTGAACGGCAATCCGCTGCCAGGCCGCGTCGTGACGTGGGCATCGACCAATCCTGGTGTGGCCACGGTGAGTAGCATCGGGCTTGTGCGCGGCGTTGCGGCGGGTGCCGCAACCGTGACGGTCTCATGCGAGGGGCAGACCGGTGCCGCAGCGATCACGGTGGCGGTCGTGCCCGTGGCGTCGGTGGCCGTGACCCCCCCCTCGGCGAGCGTCACAGTCGGACAGACCGTCCAGCTGACAGCGACGCCGAAGGACGCGAACGGTAACCCGCTTTCGGGTCGTACGGTGACGTGGGCGACCAGCAACGCGGCGGTCGCTACGGTGTCCGGGACCGGACTGGTCAGCGCCGTGGCGGTTGGCAGCGCGACGCTCACCGCGACAAGCGAGGGCAGGAGCGGGACGGCGACCGTGACGGTGAGCGCCGTGCCGGTGTCGAGCGTGACCGTCACGCCCGCCTCGGCGAGCGTCCTGGCGGGGCAGACGGTGCAACTCAGCGCCACCCCGAAGGACGCGAACGGCAATCCGCTGACAGGGCGCGTCGTCACGTGGGCGACGAGCAGCGCGGCGGTGGCCACGGTCAACGGGAGTGGGTTGGTGACGGGCGTCGCGGCTGGCACGGCGACGCTGACGGCGACGAGCGAAGGCAAGAGCGGGACCGCGACGGTAACCGTCACTGTGGTACCAGTGGCATCGGTGACCGTGAGCCCTGCGTCGCCGAGCGTCGTGGCTGGGCAGACAGTGCAGCTGACTGCCAGCACGACGGATGCGAACGGTAATCCACTGACGGGGCGCGTCGTCACCTGGGCGACGAGCAACGCGGCGGTAGCCACCGTCAACGGGAGTGGGCGGGTGACCGGTGTGGCCGCGGGCTCGGCGACGATCACAGCGACGAGCGAAGGCCAGAGCGGGACCGCGACGGTCACCGTCACGGCGGCACCGGTGGTCTCAGTGACGGTGAGCCCCGCCTCCGCCAGCGTGGCGGTGGGTCAGACGGTGCAGTTGAGTGCCACCCCGAAGGACGGGAGCGGCAGCACGCTGACGGGGCGCGTCGTCACGTGGGCGACGAGCAACGCAGCGGTAGCCACCGTGAACGGGAGTGGGTTGGTGGCGGGCGTTGCCGTGGGCTCGGCGACGATCACGGCGACGAGCGAAGGGATTAACGGCACCGCGGCCCTGACCGTTACCTTGGTGGCGCAGGGCTGCTCGACGAGCTGCCGCTACGTGGCCGTCAACGGCAACGATAACAACGCAGGGACGAGTACGGCGCCGTGGCGGACGATCCAGCACGCCGCCGACGTCCTGAACCCGGGCGACACCGCGATCGTCAATGACGGGGTCTACACCGGAGGAACCAACGTCGTCAGCATCAACCGCAGCGGTACTGCGGCAGCCTGGCTCGTGTTCCGAGCCGCGAACCGCTGGGGCGCGATAGTCGACGGTCAGAACTTCAACTCGTCGCTGGGATTCGCAATCGGCGGGAACTACATCCGCGTCGAGGGCTTCGAGGTGCGGAACACCAACCGCGCCGGCATCGAGGCGTACGGCGGCCGCGATGACATCGCCGGCAACCACGATATTACCATCACGCAGAATCACGTCCACGACATCGGCCACATCTGCACGAGTAGCACGGGGGGCATGGTGGGGGTCAACGCCTACTCGGACAACATGATCATCGAGCGCAACGTGATCCACGATATCGGCCGGCTGAAGCCGGGCGAGCAAGGCTGCAACCCGACGAACACCTTCTGGCAGACCCACGATCACGGCATCTACAACGGCGTGGGAGACAACGTTGTGATCCGCAACAACGTGTTCTACAACACTAGCCAGGGCTGGGCAATCCAGCGCTACAACGGTGGCGGCTCGGTCACGAGCGGATTGACGATCGTGAACAACACGTTCGCCGGCTCGAACCCGTACCGCGACGCGCAGATCATCATCGCGACCCCAACGAACAACATCGTGATCGCGAACAACGTCTTCTATCAGGCCGCGACGGCCGGCGTGTTGTTCGAAGGGGCTGGACCCGGGGGGACGCTCATCGGGAACGTATCCACGAACGCCGTGCAGACCGGTGGCTCAGGCTTGACGATGAGCGGAAATCTGCAGAGCACCGATCCGCGGGTCGTCAACGCCGCGGGGTTCGACTTCCACTTGACGGCCGGGAGTCCCGCCCGCGGTGTGGGTGTGGCAGCGTGGTGTCCCGCCGTCGACTTCGATGGTGTGGTTCGCACGGGAGCGTGCAGCGCCGGCGCGTACCAGAACTGATGTGAGTCACCGCTGTCAATCCCGGAGCCGCGCACGCGACGCCGGGATTGACAGCGCGCCGGTTGATGTATCACTTCTCGCCCCATGCGATTCTTCTCGTTCGCATCGACGCTGCTCGCGACTTGCCTGCTGGTCACCTGCGGCGGCCAGCACGACGACATTGTGGGTCCGCCTCCACTACCGCCGCCGCCGCCGGCCGGGTGCGGGAATACCGGCAGCGGCGTCTGCTATCACGTGGCCACGATCGGGGATGACGCCAATCCTGGAACTGCCGCGCAACCGTTCAGGACGATCCAGCATGCCGCAGACATCGTAAACCCGGGCGACGGGGTCCTGGTGGAGGACGGCGTGTACACCGGGGGCGGCAACGTCGTTACCATCAGCCGCGGCGGGACCGCAACGAACCGAGTCGTGTTCCGCGCGGCGAACCGCTGGCAGGCGGTGATCGACGGTCAGAACCACAGCTCGACCACGGGCTTCTCGATCCCGGGCGCGTTCGTGTGGGTCGAGGGCTTCGAGGTTCGCAGCACCAGCCGCTACGGTTTCGACGTCAGCGGGGGCAGCGACCAGGTCGTGACTGGTAACCACGTGCACGACATCGGCCGCATCTGTACGGGGAACACCGGCGGGATCGTCGGTATCGACGCCTACGCCCCGGGCCTGATCATCGCGGCCAACTGGGTCCACGACGTGGGGCGCTTGGGACCCGGTGAGAACGGATGCACGCCGCCCAACAACTACTGGGAGAATCACGATCACGGGATCTACAACGGGACGGGGACAGGCGTCGTGATTGTGAACAACGTGTTCTATAATCTCACGCACGGTTGGGCGATCCAGCGCTACGACGGCCAGGGCGCGGTCGTGCATGGGCTGTACATCCTCAACAACACCTTCGTGGGTGCGAATCCGAACCGCGACGCGCAGATCATCATTGGTACCGCGACCACGAACCTGGTGATTGCGAATAATGTGTTCTACCAGCCATCCACCGCGGGCGTGTTATTCGAAGGGGCTGGACCCGGGGGGACGCTCACCGGGAACGTATCCACGGGTGCGCTCCAGGTCGGTGGCTCGGGCCTCGTGACCAGCGTAAACCTGCAGAACACCGATCCGCTCTTCGTCGATCCCGTGGGACTCAGCTTTCATCTGACCACCAGCAGTCCCGCGCGCGGCGCGGGCGTCGCGCGCTGGTGCCCACCTGCAGACTTCGACGGGACGGCTCGGACCGGCGGGTGCAGCGCCGGCGCGTTCCAGAATTGACGCCGCGCGCCTAGCGGATGTCGAACGCGCGCATCCACATCTCCAGGGCGAGTACCCGAAACAGGCCGAGATAGGCTTCTTCAGGCGCGTGGGTGGCCTGAGGCGACCCATACCAATCCCGCAGTGCGCCGGCGTCGATGTAGCGCTCGCAGCGCAGCGAATCCGCAATCAGCTCCGTTACCTGCGGTCGGAGATCGTGCGCCAACCAGCGACGGTCCGGCGCGGCGAAGCCGAGTTTGCTGGTGCGACGCCGCACGCGGTCGGGGATCACATCCCGCATCGCTTCGCGGATCGCGAACTTGCTCCAACCATCCTGCACCTTCAGGTGGTCCGGGAGTGAGATACCGTACTCCACGAGCGGGTGGTCGAGCAGGGGCACTCGTGCCTCGAGGGAGAACGCCATAGACGAGCGATCTTCCATGCGCAGGAGCAAGGGCAGCGTGTCGACGAGGATGTCGTCGACCTGGATGCGCTGCATCACGCTCGCTCCGCGCCGGTCGCCCGGCCCGCCCGCGGTCGCGTAGCGCCACCACCGCGTTGCTGGCGTGCTCTCGCCATCGACGGAGCGGTCCCAGTCGGCGCGGAGGATGTTCTGGAGCAGGGAGTCGACGCCGAGGAGGCGGCGCAACCCCTTGGGCAAGTAGCGATACCCGCGCCGCAGGTTGAGCACATAATTGAGATCGCCCTGGCGCAGCATCGCGGTAGCCTCGCTCGCGAACGGCAGGAGCCGTCCGGAGCGCAGGAGGGACGCGAGGTAGGCATAGCGAAACTTGGCGTACCCGCCGAACACTTCGTCACCACCCTGGCCGTCCAGCAACACCTTCACGCCGGCGTCACGCGCGGTGCGCATCACGCACCACTGCGCGTAGTAGCTCAACGACGCGAACGGCATGTCCTGATGCCATGCCATGCGCGGGAACGTCTCCCAAAAGTCTGCGGCCGTCGGAAACACCAGGTGCGAGTCGGCGCCGGCTGCGCGCGCGACCTCGCCGGCGTACGTCCGCTCATCGAGCTCCGGGTACTCCCAGCACGAAGTGAACGTGAGGAACTGGTCGCCCAACGCCGTGGCCTGATCGGGTTGCTCGCGCCAGATCTTCCCGATCAGCGAGACGACGGTCGAGGAATCGAGGCCGCCGCTGAGACAGCTCCCGGCGCGGACGTCACTCACGAGGTGCGACTGCATCGTGCTCGCGAGGAGCGTACGCAGCCCGTCGACGCGGTCACGGTCGTGGACGCCGTTCCCATTTTGCGGGACGAGTTGCCAGTAGGCGCGGACGTCGATCCGACCGGTCGCGGCGTGCACGGTGAGGCAATGCGCCGGAGGAAGCGCTTTCACCGAACGAAGCAGCGTCCGGTCGCCGTAGTCGCAGTTGGCGTGGATGAGAAACCCCGCTACGGCGTCGTCATCAGGCGTGGGATCGAGGCCCGGGCACGCGAGCAACGCCTTCATCTCGGAGGCGAACGCGAATGTCCCGGCCGGTGTGGCGTAGTAGAACGGCTTGATCCCGAGTCGGTCTCGCGCCGCGAACAAGCAGTCGCGCGCGCCGTCCCAGATGGCGAACGCGTACATCCCCTGCAATCTTGCGAGGCAGTCTTCGCCCCAGGCCCGATATGCCTGCAGCAGCACTTCTGTATCGGTGCGCGTCCGGAAGACGTAGCCGCGTGCTTCGAGCTCGGTTCGCAGCTCGCGGTGGTTATAGATCTCGCCGTTGAACACGATCCAGCACTGCCCCGCAGCGCCGTTCCCGTTCCCGGCGGACATCGGCTGCAGGCCGCGGTCGGAGAGATCGAGGATCGCGAGGCGGCGATGACCGAGTGCGACGCGCACGGGCGCGCGATGGTCCCATTGCCGGGTGTGGGGGAGCAACGCGTGGCCGCTCGGCCACGCCAGTAAGAATCCTTCGCCGTCCGGCCCGCGGTGGGCCTGCCGGTCGGTCATGCGCTGCAAAACCGCAGGGTCGATCGGGGGCGCGCTTGACTGGAGAGTTACCAAGCCTGTGATGCCGCACATCCTAGTTCGATCTCCACCTGCGGATGACACCGAGGTAGTGCGTGCACAGCCAGGGCACGCTCGTCAGGAACAACCACAGGGCGTGCGACCACGGGGCGATCCGCCGAGCCAGCGGCGGAAGCAGCGTGATTGGATGCAGCTCGATCTGACAGCCCGGGAACAGCTCCCGGAGCTCGGCTCGACCGATGCCTCGCACGCTTGCGTTCCACGGATTGTTCACGTGAAAGTCGTACCACAGAATCACACCCTTCTGACCGGCCACGCGGAGCATCTCCGCCGCCACGAGGCGTCGGACCGTCGGGTCCAGGATGGAGCTGAACATCGTGGCCTGGAGCACGAGATCGAAGCTGGAGTCGTCGAACGGAAGACTCGCCGCGCTGCAACACCGCAGATTGACGCCGGCCGCGGAGAGACGTCGCGCCTTGTCCAGGGAGTCGGGCAGGAGGTCCACTGCCCAAAGCTGCTCTGGTGGCACTCCCCATTTGACGAATTCGCGGAGCCATGCCCCCGTGCCGCAGCCGACCTCGAGAACGCGAGCATCGGCAAGGCGAACGCCAAGGCGCCGCAGCGCCGCGAGCACTCTTCGCTCGCGCTCCTGCGAGGCGTACGCATGGCCGGGATGAGTCCAGGACGCTCTCCGATCGGAGAGGTTCTGCTCTCGCTGCGCGTACGCCTGCCGAATGCGGGCTTCTTCAACGGCGACGAGGTACGCGTCGTGCGCGGTGGTCATGCGAGCTGCTCGGAGTGGTTGCCATCCTCCGTTGGCCGGCCCCAGCCGAACATCTGGAAGCGCGCGATGCGCCCGCGAACCGACTGCTGCCAGCGGTAGCCGCGCTCCGCGAAGTCGCGCGCTCGGGCGAGCCAGCGATAGCGGCTCCGTACCCAACGGGTCTTCGAGTTGTCGAGCTCGGCTCCGAACTTGACCTTGAAGTCTCCGAGCCCCATGAAATCGAACGTCTCACACCCGAGGGCCATGGCGCGCGTCATGACGGTCCACGTGAGGAGCTCGGTGGGCCGGAACCAACGCTGCGCCTGGCGGTGGGCCCACGACCACAACAGCAGCTCCCGCTCGTCGATCGTGAACAACCCTGTGGCGATGCTGGTGCCGTCCGGAAGGCTGACGGAGATCGCCAGCAGCTTGCCGGCTCCCCGCATGTGGCGGAAGAAGGCGCGCGCGCGGTCGATCCCGAAGGACACGGTGTTCCCGCCCCGCGCGAACACTTCACGGAGCTGCGAGTAGTGCTCGGTGACGAAGGCTTCGTCGTCCTCGAACCGCGCCACGAGCCCGAGTTTCGCGGCGCGGCGAATGTTCCGGCGAGCGCTATCCTTGAGCGATTTCATCATTCGGTCTTCGTCGCCGGGGTAGAGGCGGGCGCGGTAGGTCGGCACCGCTTCGCTGCGAAACCCGAGGGCTTGCATCGGTCCGGCGTCGAGATTGCTGCTCAACAGCTCGACATGATGGACGCCGTAGTGGCGCTCGAGGTACGGCACCAGCGCGCCGACCACGTCGGCGGTCGATACAGACGCCGGGTCGAAAACGGGGCCAATGGCCGGGGTTTGCCAGCCGGGCAGAGGTGAGCCGTAGAGTCGCAGCAGGCCGAGCCGCACCAACAACCCGGGGATCGCGCCGACGACCGCGCCGTTTCGTTCGAACACCAGGTACAACGGTGTGCCATGGCCGCACGCCGCCAGCCACTCGATCCACGCGTGCTTGTGGACGATGCGGTGATTGGGGAACCGCGCGACCAGCTGGTCCCAGTCGCCACGCTCGAACGTCGTGGCAGGCCGGACGATCACGGCTTGCGACACGTCGCCTCGACGAGGTAGCCACGTCGCACCGATTGGATCTGCACGGCGCCCAGCGACGCGAGCGTGCGCCGAATGTTGCGGGCGGTGCGCATGAACTTGTAGCGATCGGTGAGCGCGTCATATGTGTCGAGACGGCACCAATCCTCGTGCTGCTCCCGCGTCAGCCCGTGATAGACGTGGCAGTAGGACAGGCAGGGGGAGACGCGGCTCAAGAGCATTTGCAGCAGCGGAGCGCGCCGCACCGCCCAGTGCAGCGGGAAAAACAGATCGACCAGGCCGTCGACGACGCGTCGCGCCTGCGCCGCCGGCATCCGATTCAGGATCTTCCGGTAGAGGGGCGCGAGCTTGGTGAGCCAGGACAGTGTCCAGGCGTAGTGGTCGATCACCAGCTGGCCCCCGGGCGCGACCATGCGCCACAGCGCTGCGATGCTCGCCTCCGGCGAGGGCGTGTGTTGCAGCACGCCGAGGCACATAACCACATCGAAAGCCCCAGCGGGGAACGGCAGCGCGCGGATGTCCGCCTGCGCGACGGCGTAGTTCCCGCGCTCGCCAATATTGAGCCGGTTGGCGTCCACGGCGCCGCTGAGGTCGATGGCGTGGACCAGGGCGCCAGCGCCCACCAGCAGCTCGGTGAAGCGGCCAGCGCCGCATCCGGCCTCGAGTACGCGCAGGCCGGCAAACCGCTCGAGTGGCATCCCGGCGCAGCGCTCGAGTCGCTCTCGCGAGAGCGGCTCCCCGGTGCGACTATCGAGCTGCGTCTGGACATGCAGGTTCCACTGCAGTCCGAACGCCTCGGCGTAATCGTCGGACGGCACGAAACGGGGGATCCCGCGGACAAGCGGGACACGCTCGCCGGCAGCGGACACGAGTGTGTCCCCGACCTGCCGGAGCGGCGCTCCGGTGCGGGGCGAGACGAAGCCGATCATCGGGGCAAACTCCACGGTTGTCATCATGTTTTCGGTGTGCACGTCGGCTCTCCATCGCAGAACGCGTACAAGGACGAGTGATCCCCTAACCTGCAACACACGCGTTGGTTACGTCCCGAGCGTGCGGCGGGCACGGTGTAGCGTGTGGCACGTGCGTTACAGATCTGCTTGTGCCGAGCAATTACGCAGCCGGTCATATGGCGCTCGTCACGCTGTACTGCGTGAGGATGGCGACCCTACCTGCGCCGCCTCCCCATTGCCGCCGGCCTTGTGGCCCGCCTGAGCCAGGACCGAGCGGTACACGCCGATCACCCACTCCGTGATGACGTTTTCGTCCAGCTCGCGTATGCGCTCGCGGCTGGTGGTCCGTCCGCCCCGACTCAGCACGCGCACCAGGGACGCGGCGATCGTTTCCGCTCGATCGTCGGCGGCGACTTCACATCCCTCGATGCCTCGCAACCGCTCCGGCACGTCGCCGACCGCGGTCGACACGACCGGGAGATTGCACGCCAGCGCTTCTTTGACCACGTTGGGCGAGCCCTCCTGGCGCGACGTGAACACCAAGACGTCGCAGGCGTTCATGTAGTACGGCATCTGATCATGCGGAATTCCCCAACCCAACACGATGTCGGCGGGCAGAGACTGCTTGACGATCTCGACGGCGCGGCAGGCGAGGTCGTACCGCTTCCGTGTCGAGGTCGGGCTCCCCACGAACAACACCAAGCGACCCTCGGACGGCAGCCCCAAGTGACGACGGGCCTCGGCCTGCGGCATGAGCCGGAAGCGCTTCAAGTCGATACCCGATGGGATCACGTGCGGCTGCGCTCCCCGATGCAAGCACGCGCCCAGGTGCGCCGAGACGACGATGTTCGCATCCGCCTGTCGTGCCACGACACGGGAGAGCACCGGGAGCAGACGGCCCATCGGAGTCAGCAGCCCGGTCTTGTTACTCACGACTCCCTCGAGGTCGTCCCCGCGATAAGTGACGACCAGCGGCAAGCGCTTCGGTAGTGCTAAGAGCCCGCTCTGGCCGAACTGGGCATGGATCAGGTCGTACCGCTCGCGCCGCAGCAAGCGGCGTTGCACCTCGAACCATGCCGAGGCATAGCGGATGGGATTCCCCTTGCCGCGGAACTTGAACAGATCAATGCTGACGCCGGCGGCCCGCAGAAAATCGACCTGCCGGGAGACGAACGTGGCCGTTCCGCCCCAATCGGCGAGATCGGGCCAGTCGGCCGTAATCATGAGCACACGGATCGGGGGGGGGGCGGTCATAGTGGTTCCGTTCCAGGATTCGCGCGGGTGGTGCGATGCACGTAGTGTCGGTAGAGCGTCGGCAGGCCCGCGCGGACCAGCTCCTTCAGCCGGCGCATGACGAGCGCGCTGGCCCACCCTCGGAATTGCGAGAGCTCGGCGATCCGTGCGGGCGACGTCCCAACCTTGGGGCTGAAGCGACCGAGGACCCAGCAGCCTTCCGTGACCTGAGGCGAGAGCCGCGGCTCGGAGGTGAAGAGGTATCGAACCCCGGCGCGGGCGGCCGAGGCGAGCACTTGCGGCGAGATGTCGCCGCCGGGGACGGACGCCGTCGTGCATGGCGCACCCACGATCGCGCTGATCATGTCTGCGCTCGTGCGCCATTCTTCGAGCATCCGCTCGGGCGCAAGAGCGCGGAAGATATCCGGGTGGGTATGGGAATGCGTGCCCACGACGTGTCCGCAGCTTGCGAGATGGCGGATGTCGGTCGGCGCAACGAACCCGCGTCGGCCGATCAGACTCGAGACCACGAGAAAGTGCCCGGTCCAGCCGCGCCGGCAGAGCTCGTCGCCCGCGTACACCGCACTCGTGCCGCCGTCGTCGAACGTCAGCATCAGAAAGCGGCCGTCGGGCTGCGAGAGATCAACGTCAGTCACGCGCGTGGGTCGGCGATCGCTCGCGGCCATCCGATCCAGGTGATCGGCGAACGCCCGGCGCGTGAGCTTGTAGGGGACGGCGCCGGGGCGCTGGAAGCCGGACGTGGACGGCTCGTCCGTGACCTCGTGGTATCCGAACGCCGCGATCAAGGGGCGCGCGCTGGTCATCGTGGTGCCCTCACCGTGTGAGCGACACCGCGGGAGTACTGCGCTCGCGGCGACGGAGCGGCGACCAGTGTTCGATGATGCCGCGCAGGTAGCCCGCACCGTAGCCGACGTGCATGGCGCCGAACACGGCGGCGAGTGTGGCAGCGCACCGGACGCCGTGCTTGCGGATCGCCAGGAGCGCGCCGGTCAAGAGGAGGGCGGCGTACGCCCCC
>Ga0070704_100001557_pt1 | contig 12364 bp, 6 predicted proteins | sample KBSK5252metaG_FD_65467 | JGI IMG/M metagenome (GOLD analysis project Ga0070704, IMG submission 65467) | Corn, switchgrass and miscanthus rhizosphere microbial communities from Kellogg Biological Station, Michigan, USA - KBS K5-25-2 metaG | ecosystem: Host-associated > Plants > Roots >... | reverse complement strand
ATGATGAAGATGTCGGAGTTCACGCCTGCCTTCGGCGAGCTCTTCGCGCAGTTGATCGCCTCGTCGTTCGCCGACGATCAGGTCGCGGTCGTGAACGGCGGCGTCGACGTCGCGCAGGCCTTTGCGGCCACGTCCTTCGATCATCTGCTCTTCACCGGATCCACGTCGGTCGGTCATCAAATCATGCGGGCGGCGGCCGAGCATTTGACGCCGGTCACGCTGGAGCTCGGCGGGAAGTCGCCGGCCATCATCGCGCCCGGTTTTCCCATCGGCGAAGCGGCCCGCCGCATCGTCTGGGGCAAGTGTCTCAATGCCGGGCAGACGTGCATCGCGCCCGACTACGTGCTGCTGCCGGAGCAGCCGGAGCACAATGTCCACGCCTTCATCGATGCGGCGCGCGACGAGGTGCGGCGGCTCTATCCCGACGGCGCGGCCGGCGCCGATTACAGCGCCATCATCAATACGCGCCACTATCAGCGGCTGCGCGACACGCTGAACGAGGCGGTCGCGAAGGGCGCGCGCGCGGTCGCGCTCGCCGGGGGCGAATCCGAATCGTCGCGCAAGATCGCGCCGACGATCGTGACGGGCGCCGCCGACGACACGCGCCTGCTGCGGGACGAGATTTTCGGGCCGCTGCTCCCGCTCAAAACGTATCGCGATCTCGGCGACGCGCTCCGCTACGTCGCGGACCATCCGCGGCCGCTCGCGATGTACTACTTCGACAACGACCGCGTGCGCATCCGGCGCGTCCTCGACGAGTCGATGTCGGGCAATGTGACCGTCAACGACACGATCCTGCACATCGCGCAAAGCGAGCTGCCGTTCGGCGGCGTGGGCGCGAGCGGCATGGGCCAGTACCACGGCGAAGACGGCTTCAACACGTTCTCGAAGCGGAAAGGCGTCTTCGTGCAGTCGCGGTTCAACAACACGTGGCTGTTGAAACCGCCCTTCGGCAGGCGCGTCGAGCGCATGCTCAAGCTGATGCTGCGTTGATCGCTGTGCAGGAAGCAGCGCCTAGCGGCGTGGACACACCACTACCTAGCGATGCTCGAGCTCGTAGTCGACCCGCCGAACGAGGCAGACGCCTCGGCCGGCCACGAACGATCCATCGACGTAGCTCGGATGAGTGATCGACAGGAATGTCGTGTTGAATCCGACGCACTGCGCCCCTGAACATCCGAGCGGCAGCCGGAACCAGCCGGTTTGATCGGTGCCGACGGCCGCACCGCCAGCCGACACCCTCGCGCCGTACACGGGCCGGCGCGATTGCTTGTCGACCACGGTTCCGTATCGCGCGACGCAGCCGGCGATGTGAGCGTAGAAGTCGCCTCGATACGTCCGGTCTCGCATCTCGACGATGGCGACCAGCTCACCGTCGATTGACACGGTCCGTTCGCCGCCCGCCTGGACCTTCAACGAATAGACGCCGCTGTCGTTCGTCGTGGCCGTGGTGCCGCCGATCGTGACGTTTGCGCCGCGAATCGCCGCATCGGTCTGAAAGTCGAGCACCGTCCCGGACACGCTCACCTGACCATCCCACGCCGGCTGCGTCGGCGAACCGCCGCACCCGATGGCCGTGCCTGCCAGCATGACCGCGATTCGACCCGCTGCACGCATGATCGAAACCTGGGCCGATCATGACCGAGAAACACGGGACCGTCCAAATGCGAACGCGCCGAGGCTGAGCTTTTCGGCCAAGAGCGCAGGCCCTCAAACAGTTGAGCCGAGCCGTTTTGCCGCCTTCCTGCGCGTGTGAGGGAGTAATCCTGCTGCCCCCATGAAACGAACCGCAACAATGAGGCACTACACGCTGGAGGCGGAATCGGCGGGCCCCGCCGGCGGGCCGGAACGAGCGTTTCAGGAAGATGCACGCGAACCGTTGCGCGACAGGCGGCCGAAGACTACCCTTCGGCCGTTACCGCTTCGTCCGCGTTTCAATTTCGACGGCGAGTACGTCCGGCGGCTCGTCGCAGAGGACCCCGAGACCGAGCGGCACTTCACCGAATACTTCGGCGCCCTCTTGTCGCTGAAGCTTCGCTCGCGTCTTCGCTCCGCCGCGCTCGTCGAGGATGCGCGGCAGGAGACGTTCGTCCGTGTGTTGACCGCGCTCAAGAAGAAGGGAAGCCTGGCGGTTCCCGAAAGCCTGGGCGCGTTCGTCAATTCGGTGTGCAACAACGTTCTGCTGGAGACGTACCGGGCGACGGGACGGATGTCCCCGCTCGACGACGAGTCGGACGAGCCCGAGACGAGCGAGCCGAGCGCCGAGTGGCGCGTGTTGAAGTCCGAGGAGCGCGCCCGAGTGCGCGAGGCGATTGCGGGATTGCCGCAGCGGGATCAGGATCTGATTCGATGGTTGTTTTTCGAGAATCGAGACAAAGACGAGGTCTGCCGGCAGCTGAACGTCGACCGCGAATATCTGCGCGTGCTCTTTCACCGAGCCAAGCAGCGCTTCCGCGAGCGATTCGTCGGAGAACAGGGAAAGTGACCCAGTGACGCACCAGGAAGCCGTCGAGATGCTCGCCGCCTCGCGTTATCTCCTCGATGACATGAAGGACGCCGACCGGCAACAATTCGAGGACCATTTCTTCTCCTGCGACCAGTGCGCCGACGATCTGCGCATCACGGCCGCGATGCTGCAGGGCGCGAGGGAAGGCTTTGCCGCGCCGGTGCCCTCGGCTCACGTCCTGCCGATGGCCGTGAACGTGAAAGCACCGGTCGTCAAACCGGCGTGGCATCGATCGCCGGCGGTGCCGTGGGCCGTGGCCGCGACGTTCGCGCTGGCCACCGCTTACCAGTCTCTCTGGGTCGTTCCGTCCCTGCGCCAGGACTCGTTGCCTGTCGCGCTCGCTCCGGTCACGCTTCGTCCGGCGAGCCGCGGAGCCGAGGCGACCTTTCCGCCGGCGACCGGGCCCGTGACCCTCGCGGTAGAAATCAACGAACCGGTGCAAGGCGAGGTGACGTACATCCTCAGCACCGCGACCGGCCGGCAGATCGTGTCGGGCCGCGCCGCCGCGCCAGCTCCCGGAACGCCGCTCCTGCTGCTGATGCCGTCGTGGACACTGGTCGGGCCGATGCACTACATTTTGTCGGTCCACGATGCCGGATCATCGGGCCGCTCGCTTGGTGAATACCGGTTTGCCATTCCGGCGCACTGAACGCCTCAGCCAGGATCGCTTCCGATGGAACTGCGACGCCGCTTCATCTTTCGGGGCAACGCCGCCGCGATCGGCGGCCGAATCGTCCGCCCCACCGACCTGATTCTCGATTCGATCGCCGCGAGCTCGCTCACCGTCGCCGGCGGACGATCGCGGCAGCGCGCCGGGGTCGCGCGGTTCGGCGACTTCGTCAGTTTCGCCGGCGCGATGACGAACGCCGAAGGGTTGTTCGACGACGTCCAGCGGCAGGTCGATTTCACTTTCGGAAAAGTCCCCGAAGACTATCTGACGACTTCCACCCGCGTGGGTGCGGATGTCACCGGTCTCAGCGTCGGCACCAGGCCGAAGCTGACGATCAAGCGGCTGCACGCGACCTTCACCTCGAAGAGCGCCGCGGTCAGCGGCGAGCCGGCGATTGCGCTCGCCGCGGAGACGACGATCGAAGGCGTCGCGATTGACGGCGTTCCGCTGTCCGTGGAGCTGGCGGTGCCGGTCTTCCAGAAGTACGACACGCGGTCGAAGCTGCTGGCGGCTGTCGAAGATCCGCAATTCGTCCGCGAGTGGGGCGATCTGCTGTACATGACGACGCCCGCTGCGGGCGCCGCGGCGCCTCCACCGAGCCGGCTTCAGTACGGATCCGGAACGATTTACGCCACCATCGTGAAATCAATCAAGTGGGCCGCCGAGCCGGCGGCCGGCGTGACCATCGAACAGAATGCCGTCATCGTGCCGGAGTTCGGGAAGATTTTCTTCGGCGAGCTGCTGATCACGGACGCGTCGCGCCGTCTCACCATGCTGAGGCTCGAGCTCGGTTCCGAGCTCGGCGGAGCGGTGGCGTGCGCCGAAGTGGAGACCAACGGCATCTGGTCGACCTGAGCGCACGATCTGAACTTGAAGCGTCTCACCACCCGCGCCGCCCTGCTTCCGCTGATAGTTGTCGCCTGGTCCTGCGCCTTGGACAACGACCGGCGGCTGGCTTCCACGTTCGAGGCCTCGAAGGCGGCGGTCCGACGCGGCGAGCTCGCCGACGCGCGCGCGTTCGCCGAGCGCGGCCTCTCGCTCGCGAAATCCGAGTCGCCCTGGGCGTGGACCTTCCGATTCTTTCGCGGCGAGATCCTTCTGCTGCAGCGTCAGCCGTCGGAGGTGCCGCCGCTGGTGAAGGCGGCGCTGCCGGCCGGCGCCACGTTCGACGAAGTCCGCGCGCGCCAGAAATACCTGGAAGCCCGCCTGCAGCTCACCGAGAATCACCTGCCCGAGGCGCTCGCCACGCTGGAGACGGCCCGACGTCTCGCGCCGGCGGCGCCCGAGATCCAGTTCGAGATCGCGTGGCTCGACGGCCAGATCAGAATGCGGCTCGGCAAATGGGCCGAGGCCGAATCGCGGCTGAACGACGTCGTGGCGCAGGCCGCTGCCGCGGGCAATTCGTATCATCAGGCGCGCGCCCTGAACGATCTCGGCATGGGCGGCGTGATTCGCGGCCGCTGGGACGAGGCGCTGCAGCGGTTCGAGCGCGTGCTGTCGTTCAAGGATCTCGAGCGCACGACGGTGTACAAGGCGGCGCTCGCCAACGCCGGCATCTGCTACGCGCGGCTGGGCGAGTTCGATCGCGCGGCCGCCACGCAGCGCCGTGCCATCGACCTTCACCGGAGCGGCGCGCCGCGCGTCGACGTCGAGCGCGCGCTGGGCGAGCTGGGCAACACGCTCCTGCAGCAGGGCGACGCCCGTCAGGCGTTGCCGTACTTCCGTGATGCGCTCGCGGTCGCGAACGAATCGAACCTGCAGGGGGACGCCGCGTTGTGGGCCGGCAATCTCGCCGCCGCCAATGTGGATTTGGCGGAATGGGACGAAGCCGAACGGTTCAATGACGACGCGAAGCGTCTGAAGACCGCGAGCCGCGGAGGCCGGCTCGTCCACAACACGCTGAACGCCGCCCGGATCGCGCAGGGACGCGGCCGGCTCGACGAGGCCGCCCGCCTGTTCGAGGAGGCGCTGACGGGATCCGACTCCGATCCAAGCGTGCGCTGGTCGGCGCATGCCGGGCTCGCCGGCATCGCCGTCGCCGCCGCGCAGCCGGATCGCGCGGCGCGGCATTTCGAGGCCGCGCTCGAGACGATCGAGAAGACGCGATCGGAGCTGCTCAAGACCGACTACAAGCTGACGTTCCTCACGCGACTGATCCAGTTCTACCAGGCGTACGTCGATGCGCTCGTCGATCAGGGACGCGCCGATCGCGCGCTCGAAGTGTCCGAGTCGAGCCGCGGCCGCGTGCTCGGCGAACGCAACGGCCTGGCGCCGCCCGCACGAGCGAGCGCCGGGGCGCTGCGGCAGGCCGCGGCCCGATCGCGTTCGGTGCTCTTGTCGTACTGGCTCGGCCGCGATCGATCGTACGTCTGGGTCGTCACCGCCACGCGCGTGGAGTGTCTGCGTCTTCCACCGGCGAACGAAATCGCGGCGCTGGTCCGGCAATACCGCGCGACCATCGACAACGCGCTCGCCGATCCGCTCTCGCCCTCGGCGTCGCGCGAATCGGCGGGCGATCGGCTGTACCGCCTGCTCGTCGAACCGGTGATGCCGTCGATCCCGGCGGGCTCGCGCGTCGTCATCGCCGTCGACGGCGCGCTGCACGGGATCAATTTCGAGACGCTGCCCGTTCCGGGCGAGAAGCGCCACTACTGGATCGAGGACGCCGAAATCCAGATCACGCCGGCGCTGTCCATGCTGGCGGCCGCGCCGGCGCCGTCCAAGCGCGCGCCGTCGCTGCTGCTCTTCGGCGATCCCGCGCCGCGCGCGCCCGAGTTCCCCGCGCTGAAATACGCGTCGGCCGAAATCGCCAACGTCTCGAAGCACTTTCCGGCTGACAGCGTGGCCGCCTATCAGGGCGAGCGCGCGTCACCCACGGCCTACAAGGCGGCGGCGCCCGATCGCTTCACGTTCGTCCATTTCACGGCGCACGCCGCCGCGAATCTGCAGAGCCCGCTCGACTCCGCCGTCATTCTCACGGGACCCGATGCGGCGTACAAGCTGTACGCGCGCGACGTCGCGGAGCTGCCGCTTCGCGCGGAGCTCGTCACGGTGTCCGCGTGCCGCAGCGCCGGCGAACGCGCGTACTCAGGCGAAGGCCTCGTCGGTTTCGCGTGGGCGTTCCTGCGCGCGGGCGCGAATCGCGTCATCGCGGGATTGTGGGACGTCGACGATCGATCCACCGCCGAACTGATGGATCGCCTCTACGCGCGCATGGCGGCCGGCGATACGGCGGCGCGCGCGCTCCGCGAGGCCAAGCTCTCGCTGCTCGCGAAGGGCGGCAGCTACGGCAAGCCGTACTACTGGGGACCGTTCCAGGTCTTCACGCTCGTCCCCTGATGACGGACGAAGAACGCCAGGAAAAATCTTTCGTCTGTCGAGACCGATACTCAACTCGTGAAGGTTAGTGGGCCGATCGGCGCGATCGTTTCGCGTTGAAACGGGCGTCCCGCTCCATGCACTAGCCCGGTGCGGAGGAGATCCCCCCGGTTAATTGCAAGGAGTTGAGTATGTGTCATGAATCGATGATCCAGAAGTTGCGCGGCGAGATTCGTTCGCGCGCCACCGAGATCGTGCTGGCCCTCGCCTGCGTGCTCGTCGTGTCGTTGCCGTCGGCGGCGCTCGCGCAGGTGATTTCGCCGGGACCTCTCCCGGTGCCCGTGCCGCTGCCCCCGCCCACGGCGTGCGGACCGGAAGTGAAAGAAGAAGTCCTCAAGCTGTTCGACGGCTACGACGACCTCGCCGACGACGCGAAGGTTGCGTTGGAAGCGTCGGTGTACGAGAAGTATCAGTACTGCGCCCTGCAGGATCTGCAGCTTGCGCCGGCCCCATCGAGCTTCTTCGTGGCCGCGCGCGAGTGCGGCGCCGGCGTCTCGAATCTCGGCAGCCTCTTCTACGAGGAAATGCCGTGCGCCGGCTACGATCCGCAGCGCCGTCAGTTCGCCGCGCCGGTCAAGATCAAGCAGACGTTCGGCTTCGGCGGCGCGCCGCTGCCGGGCAGCCGCGAGTACGTGCTGCACTGCGTAGCGGACCCGTGGGGCGTGCTGCGTCCCGTCGGCCGCGACAGCGTGCATCTCTCGAACGCGCTGCCGGGCAATGTCCCGACGTGGCAGTTCGCGGTGATCACCAACGCCACCGAGAACCTGCAGCTGATCCAGCCGATGAACAACCAGACGCGCCGCGCCAAATCGATTCTGTCGTGGCAGCTTCCGCCGACCAACTGCAACTACACGCCGATCTGGGGCAACGCGCTGAACTATCGCATCCGCCTCGATCAGTAGTACGCCTTCGATTGGGGGGAGCCACCGGTATCGGGTGGCTCTCCCCTTCTGCCTTTCCCTCCTTCCGTCTCTTTCTTCTCGTTCGACACCGACGCCGCTCGCCAAATCTCACGTTGGAGAAGCGCGCGCGTCATTGCGGCGGCGGCAAGACCTCGCAGATCGCAAAGTTGTACCGATCGCCGGTGGGCGCCGTGTCGTTGAGGGTCACAACCGAGCCGCTGAGCGGTGTCGTGCTCGTCATCCGCTGGACCCAGTACGTATCGCCGGTCGGCGTGAGGTCCTGGTGCACCATCGTTTGGTTCGCACCGACGGTCCGGGCGATCGCGTTGTCGTAGTCGTTGCCGACGCCAAACACCCACGAGTTGTTCCGTGTCGTGGTCAGTGTCGCTGTCGGAGCGCCCGACGCGGCATTCGCCGAGGCGGTTGCCCCAATCGCGCCGGACCCGTTGACGCCTGACGAGTCGACGCCCTTGACGCTCACGACCGTGAGCGATGACACCGCCGACTGCGAGACGGTGGCCGTCACCGAGACGTTCGTCAGCGCGGCCGATGCGAATGCGCGCCAGATCTCCGACGTCCCCGACTGCACGTTGGTCCGTGCGACCAGCTGCCATGTGAGTCCCGCGCCGGTCACCCCGGTCACGATTGTGTTCGCGCCGACCAGGTAATCGGCGGCGATGAACGCCAGCAGCAGCTCGTTGCCCGTCGTAGTCGAGAAGGTCGGCGACGTGACGCTCGTTGCCGACGTTCCTTGATCTGTGAAGACCGTCGCATCGATGCTGAGCGGCGGCGCCGCCGACGCCGTGAAGTTGACGCCGGCGACGTTTGCGCCGTTCACGTTGACAGTCTGGTTCGCCGGCGTGAACGTGAAACCGTTCTTCGACGGTGTCACCGTGTAGGTCCCATTCGCCAGGCCGGTGAACGTGAAGTTGCCGGACGCATCGGCCGTTGTCGCGGCGCTCGCCGGGCCGCTGAGCGTCACCGTCGCGCCGCTGCCGCTCGCGGCCGGACTGATCGTGCCCGAGATGCTCCACGTCGGCACGGGCTGGGCGGTGAAGTCGACACCGGTGACGTTCGCGCCGCTCACGGTGACTGTCTGGTTGGCCGGCGCGAATGTGAAGCCGGTTTTGGCCGGCGTGACCGTGTAGGTACCGTTGAGGACTCCGGTGAACGTGAAATTGCCGGCCGCGTCCGCCGTCGTCGTCGCGCTCGCGCCGCCGCTGAGCGTCACCGTCGCGCTGCTGCCGCTCGCGGCCGTGGTGATCGTTCCCGAGATGCTCCACGTTGGCGTGCCGGGCGGGAGCACTTCGCAGATCGTCAGGTTGTAGCGGTCACCCGTCGGCGCGGTATCGTTGATCGTCACGTTCGCGCCGCTGACCGCTGTCGGGTTGTTGGCTCGCTGCACCCAGAACGTGTCCCCGTTCGTGGCGAGATACTGGTGGAGCATCGTTTGATTCGCACCGAGTGTCCGCGCCACCGCGCTGTCCCAATCGTTGCCGACGCCGAGGACCCACGAATTCGCACGCGTCGTGGTCAACGTCGCGGCTGGCGCGCCCGGGTTCGCGTTGCCGGATCCCGTCGCGCCGATCGCGCCGGACCCGTTCGTGCCCGATGTGTCGACGCCCTTGAACGTCACGACGGTCAGCGACGCCGACGCGCCTTGCGCGAGCGTCGCGGTGACCGAGACATTGGTCAGCGCCGCCGACGCAAACGCCCGCCAGATCTCGCTCATCCCTCGCTGCACATTCGTGCGCCTCACGAGCTGCCACGTCAGACCGGCGCCGGCCACGCTCGTCACCGTGTTGCCGCCCGCGACGTCATCGGCCGCGACGAACGCCAGCAGCAGCTCGCTGCCCGCTGTCGTCGAGAACGTCGGAGATGCGATCGTCGAGTTCGTGTTCGACTTGTCCGCGGAGACGCTCGCATCGATGAGCGGCGCTCCGTTGGCCACCGTGACGCTCACCGCGGTCGACGTCGTCTGATTGCCAGCCGCATCGCGAGCGCGCGCCGCGAGACTGTGCGTGCCGTTCGTCGTGGTCGATGCGTTCCAGGTGATGCTGTACGGTGAGCTCGTCACTTCGGCGCCGAGCGATGCGCCATCGAGCAGGAACTGCAGGCCCACCACGCCGTTGTTGTCCGAGGCCGTCGCCGAGACTGTGACATTGCCCGCGACGATGGCGCCGCCGGCCGGTGCGGTCATCGACACCGTGGGCGGGAAGGTGTCCGGATTGTTCACGGTGACCGTCACCGGCGCCGAGGTGGTCGTATTGGCCGCCGCGTCGCGCGCGACCGCCGTGAGATTGTGCGTGCCGTTGCTGGCGACCGTGCTGTTCCACGAGATCGTGTACGGGCTCGCCGTGACTTCGGCGCCGAGGTTGACGCCATCGACCTTGAACTGCACGCCTGCAACGCCGGTGTTGTCGGCCGCTGTCGCGGAGACGGTGACGTTCGCGCCCGACACCGCCGCGCCGTTCGCCGGTGCGGTCATCGACACCGTCGGCGGCGTCGTGTCCACCGGACCCAGCACGACGTCGACCCAGTAGTTCTCCGCCTGAAACGTCTGCGTCGGAAAGGTGCTCGCCGTCCCGTAGTTGAAGACCGCATTCGGTCCGTCCACGCCATCGGCGAGCGCGTGCAGCGGCCACTCGTCGAAGCCGGACCTGCCGAAATAAAAGCTGTTGACCGAGTAGTGTCCGGCGTTCGTGTGATACGACGCGACGTAAGTGGTGCCGGCGGTAATCGAGATCGGCGCGGCGAAGCTCGCCTGCTGCCATCCCGAAGCCGATTCGCCCGTGAAGGTCAGGCTGCCGAGAAGCGTGCCGGCGCTGGTCCAGAGGTGTCCCGTGTGAGTGCCGGTGTTGTTCGGGGATTTGTAGAAGCGCAACCCGGTGATTTGCCCGTTGACGTCGGATCGGAACTTCATGCCGACTTCGATCGCGTTCGCGTCGTTCTCATCGACGTTCCACGGCGCGACCGAATTGTTCCAGATGCTGCACGGACAGTTTGCCGGCGCGATCGTGGCGGTGACGCCCGGCGCCGGCGTTTCGAGGTTGCCGCTGTCGTCCACCGCACGGCTCTTGATGTTGACGGTGCCCAGGACGCCCGGTACCCACGTGTATGTCCAGCTTTGTGTGCCCACGGCGCGATGCCACGTCGCTCCGCCGTCGGCCGACACCTCGACGCCGCCGACCACACCGCCGCCCGTGTCGGTCGCGGTGCCGGTGATCGCGACGCTCGTTCCGGCAGGGATGCTGGCGCCGCTCGCAGGCGACGTGATCACGGACGCTGGCGGCGCGAGATCGGTGCTCGGCGTCGCGGGAAACAACGAAGGCTGACGCGTCTGCGGCTGGATGCCCATGTCGCCGAGCAGGTTCATCGTCGCCTGCTGAATGTTCAGATCCGGCGTCGTCGAGCCGATGTCGGGACCGGTGTCATGATGCGGGTCGAGTCCCCACACCCATTGCACCGTGCCGGCGCCGAAGACGAGCGCGCCGCTCGCATGCCGGTACAACGTGAGATTGTGGGTGACGGTGGCCGGCGCAACCGTATTGCCGAAGTCGACGAAGACTTCCGTTGCCGCGACCGTGGTGGACGACATCTCGATGACGCCGGGCGGCCGTACGCCGTTGTCGGCGTCCTGGTCCCACTCGTACCCGAGCGTCTGGGTGGCCAGCGTCGCCCCCTGTGTGCCGCTGAGCTGAGCGATGCTCGTGTTCCGCCAGAAGCGGAGGTTCGCGTACGCGGACGGCACGGTAATCGACGCAGAACCGCGGTTGACGGTGAAGAGCTGACCCGATAGTGCATTCTCGGGTCGTCCGCCGTCGGCCGGTGGGCTGAATCGCGGATCCCACCACGTACCGGTCCACGTCGGCGGGTCGGCTGGATCGATCACGGCGTTGGCGTGCGTTTCCTTGTACGAGACCAGGGTCCGATACGGCGTGTTCGAGCCGTCGATGCTCGCCTCCCACCGCACCTTCCAGAAGATCTCGTTGCCGCTCATGAAGGCGAGGTGCACACCCGCCGCGCGCGCCGCCTCGACGTTCGCGCGTTGCTGCGCGGACCAGTACTCATCGTGGCCGATCGAGAGGAACGCCTTGTGGCTCTTGATCAGCGCGCCATTGCGATCGCTGTCGAGCGCAGTGGAATAGGTGACGTCGTACCCATTGGATTCCAGCCAGCGCACCGTCGGATACTCGGCGTAGAACACCCAGTTGGATGGTCCGAAGCCGCCGGTCTGACTGCGTGTGGCGAACGGACGGTTGTAGCTGACCTTGTAGGCTCGCTGCGGGCTCCCCTGATACAAGCTGAAGCCGCCGTACTGGTTGTAGGCCTGCCACGTTGTGTCGGAGGTTTGCATCAGAATGTCCGACGTACTGGCGTCGTCACGCACGACGAAGACGACGTGGCTCGCGCCGCCGGTGTCGAATCGCGTGAGCTTCGCGATGTAGATCCCCGACACGGCGTTGCCGGGAACCGCCCAGGCGGTCGATTCAGTCCAATTCCCGCAGTCGACCAGGAACGTCTGGTTGTTCGTCAGGCACGGGACCTGGTTCCTGCCGGTGATGTTCGGCAGCGTCGCGATTTTCCGGGCGCCCATCCCGTTGTAGTAGCCGAGGCGGTAGATATCGATCTGGAACAGCGCGGCCGTCGTGGTGACCTTGAAGTGGACGGTGCCTCCTTTGTTGACGCTGATATCGGTGGCGAATCCCTGCAGCGTGGCGTCGCCCGCCCCGACGATGTCCCACTCGCTCGATGGATTTCCCGGGAGCGCATTCTCACAGACGATGGCATTCGCGCACGTTTGCGCGAGCGGATGGGATCGGAAGAGGAGCGCGATGCCGACGGCGATCACCACGCCGAATCCACGGATGAGAGCGAGAAGGGGGCGGCGCCCGGAACCATTCGATG
>Ga0070704_100001553_pt1 | contig 12392 bp, 8 predicted proteins | sample KBSK5252metaG_FD_65467 | JGI IMG/M metagenome (GOLD analysis project Ga0070704, IMG submission 65467) | Corn, switchgrass and miscanthus rhizosphere microbial communities from Kellogg Biological Station, Michigan, USA - KBS K5-25-2 metaG | ecosystem: Host-associated > Plants > Roots >... | reverse complement strand
CGACGGGTCGGAGCACAGGACGAGCACCTCGCTGGCGTCCGGCCGGAGGCGCGCCGGGTCCTCGACCGCGTGCGCCTCGGCACCCAGGAGCCGGCAGGCGAGCGCGAACAGCTCGCCAATCGAGTCGGCCCGGCCGGTTCCGAGCTGGATCGTGTCGCCCTCGATCCCCTCGACGGTCGCAGCGCGGACGAACCCGTCGACCGTGTCGCCGACGAACGTCAGGTCGCGCCGCGGATCGAGCCGGCCGAGCCGGATCTCCGTCCGACCGGCGAGGAGCTGGCGGAGCATCGTCGGCAGGACGGCGCGGTCGGACTGGCGCGGGCCGTACGTGTTGAACGGCCGGAGCACGACGACCGGCGCGCCGAAGCTGCGGTGGTAGGCGAGGGCGAGCTGGTCCGCGGCGACCTTCGAGGCCGCGTACGGCGACTGGGCGCGGAGCGGGTGCGTCTCGCGGATCGGGAGCGTGTCGGGCGTGCCGTAGACCTCGCTCGTGGACGTCTGGATGATCCGCCGCACGCCCGCCCGGGTCGCCGCCTCGAGCACGTGCATCGTGCCGCTGACGTTGGTGTCGATGAACGACTCGACCGCCGTGTACGAGTACGGGATCGCGATCAGCGCGGCCAGATGGAAGACGACCTCGATGCCCTCGGTCGTGCGCTCGACGAAGCGGGCGTCGCGGATGTCGCCCAGGCGGATGTCGATCGCGGCGCGCGTCGCCGGATCGATCTCGTCGAGCCAGCCGGCCGAGCCGCGCGAGTTGTAGATGCAGAAGGCGCGGACGCGGGCGCCCTCGGCGACGAGCCGCTCGACGAGATGGCTGCCGATGAACCCGTCGGCGCCGGTGACGAGGACCGGCGCGTCGCGAAGCGCGGCGTCAGCCACCGCGCGCCCGGACCAGCTGCTCGCGCTGACCGACGTCGACCCAGTCGTCCTCGATCTCGAACGCGCCGACCCGCCGGCCGGCATCGAGCGCGGTCGCGATCAGGTCCGGCATCGATGTCGGCTCGCCGGGCCGAACGAGAGCGACGATGTCGGGGTTCAGGGCGTACATCCCGGTGTTCACCTCGCGCTCGACGGTCGGCTTCTCCTCGAGCGCGACCACCCGGTCGCCGTCGCGGTCGATCGCGCCGAACGGGATCGTGTGGAGGTAGCGGCGGAACCCGATCGTCGCGTCGAAGCGGCCGTCGTCGTGGAAGGCAAGCAGGCCACCGAGATCGGCCGACGTCACGAGGTCGCCGTTGAGCAGGAGCAGCGGCTCCGTCGGCGGCTCTGGCAGCAGGCCGAGCGCACCACCCGTCCCGAGGGGCCGCTCCTCGCGGAGGTACTCGATCCGGGCGCCGAACGCGCTCCCATCGCCGAAGTGGGCCTCGATCACGTCGCCGAGGTAGTTGACCGAGATGAAAATCCGGCCGATTCCCATGCCGACGAGGTGGAGGACGATCCGCTCGATGATCGGGCGGCCGGCGACGCGGAGCATCGGCTTCGGGATCGTCTCGGTCAGGGGGCGCAGGCGGGTGCCCTGGCCGCCGGCCATGATCACCGCCCAGTTCGTCCGGCTGACGCGCTCGAGGAACTCGTGGAGCAGGTGCAGCCCGACCGGGCAGCCCTCGCCGTCGACGACCGGGATCGCGCTGACCCGGCGGGCGCGCATCAGCTCGAGGACGTCCGCCCGACCGTCGCCCGGGGCGACCCTCAGGTACGAGCGGGTGAGGATCGGCCCGACCGGGTCGTCGAGCGAGGCGCCGCCGAGGAGCGCGCGCCGGATGTCGCCGTCGGTCACGACGCCGGTCAGCCGGCCGTCCCCGGCCACCGCGAGCGCGATCCGGCCGGCTCCTCGGTCGAGGGCGGTCATCGCCTCGCGGACGGTGCCGGTGTCCGGGACGAGGCAGGCGGCGAGCGCGTCAGTCATCGGCGCCGTCATCGCCAGTCTCGGCCCGGCGTGCCGGCACGCCGACGACCGTCCGGCCGGGGGCCACGTCCGCGACGACCACGGCGCCCATCCCGATCGTCGCGCCGTCGCCGACGGTGATGTGGTCGCGAACCCTGGCCCCGAGACCGACGAAGACCCCGGCCCCGATCCGCGTCCCGCCGCCGATCGCCGCCCCGGGGCCGACGTGCGTGAAGTCGCCGAGGGTCACGTCGTGCTCGAGGATCGCGCCGCTGTTGACGATCACGTGGCGGCCGGCCACGGCCCCTGCCTGGACGATCGCGCCGGCGCCGACGACGGTGCCCGCACCGAGCCGTGCCGACGGCGAGACCGATGCCGTGGCGTGGATGATCGTCGCCCAGTCCGTGCCCGGGCCGAACGCGTTGACGGCCGCTGCGCGGTCGCCCGGCCGCGTGCCGCCGCCGATGCCGAGGACGAGGGCCGGGGCGGCGCCGTCCGGGTCGCGGGCGAGGCGGGCGGCAAGGGCCACGTCGTCACCGAGATCCTCGATCGCGGGCTCGCGGGCCGCGAGGCGCGACTCCCGCGTCCGGTCGCTGAACCCGACGACGTCCCAGGCGCCGAGTCGGCTGCGGGCGGCCTCGACGACGACGACCGCGTGCTCCCCACCGCCGACGATGACGAGTGGCCTGCCTGTCACGGCCCGGGCGGGTGCGGCGGATCGAGCGGGATCGGCGGCTTGCGCGGGGGGATCTGCGGTCGCCATGCGGCGATGATAGCCGCGATGCGCTCCCCGGCCCGCCCGTCGAGGAGGCTCGGGCGGGTCGCCGCGAGCCCGGCGCGGAACGCCGGATCGAGGGCGCGACGAAGGGCTGAGGCCACCTCGCCCGCGTCGATCCGGGCCTCGATGACGTTCGCCTCACGGCGACGGCCGGCCTGGCGATCGCCGACGTCCACGGCCGGCAGGTCGACGGCGGGCGCCTCGACGATCGCGCTCGAGCTGTTGCCGAGCATCGCGTCGGCGACCCTCAGCAGGCCCCAGTATCGGCGCTCGCCGAGGGCGTCGACGGCGATCCGGCCCGGCGCCGCCGCCGCGGCGGCCTGCAGCGTCGCGCGGACCTCCTCCGTGCCCGGATCGGCGTTCGGGAGGGTCACCACGTACGTCGCGGGAACGAGGTCCATCGCCGCCGCAACGGCCCGCGCGGCGGCGGCCGGGTCGGCGTCGAGCGTGGCGGGATGAACGGTCACGAGGACGACCGGCGGATCGAGGGCGATCCCGAGGTCCTCCGCGAGCGCTGCCGAGTCCGGCAGGTCCGGGCGCGCGGCCGCGCCGAGCCCCGGCGCACCGACGACGTGAACGCTCGCCGGGTCCTCGCCGAGCGCGATGACCCGCCGGGCGTGCTCCTCGTGACTGACGAGGTGCAGGTGGGCGAGCTTCGTGATCGCGTGGCGGAGGGCGTCGTCGAAGGCGCCGAGGGTCTGCTCGCCGCCGTGGAGGTGGACGATCGGCACGCGGTTCACGGTTGCGGCCAGCGCCGCCGCCGCGGTCTCGAAGCGGTCGCCGACGAGGACGAGGGCGTCGACGGGATGGGCGCGCAGCTCGGCGCCGACGGCGGCCAGGGCGGCTGCGGCCTGGACGTCGGCCGGCGCGTCAGGCGTCGCGTCGTCGCCGGCTGCGCCGCCGGGCTGGTGGTCCCCGCCAGGCCCCCCGCCGACCCAGTCGAGGAGTGCGTCCGGCTCGAAGCCGTCCTCCCGCACGATCGCCAACGTGGACCCGTAACGAGCCGACAGGTGCATCCCGCCGGCGAGCAGGCGGAGCCGCAGGTCCGGGCGGGCCCGGATCGCGACGCAGGTCGAGTGAAGGATCCCCCAATCCTGGCGCCCGGTCGTCAGGACGGCGATCGTCCGAGGCCGATCCGTCACGCCGGCCCCTCGAGATCGTCCGGCGCGACCATGGCGCCCGCCGAGACGTCGCGTGCCGTCCGCCGCCCGACGAATTCGGCCTGGCGTGCGGGGCTCAGGCCCGTGCCCGGCCGCATCGCGGCGAGGTCGGCCTCCCCGACGAGGGCACCGGCGGCCAGGGACCTCCCCCAGTGGAGGCTCTTGCGGGCCACGGCCGCGACCGCCCGCTCCGCCTCGACCGGCCGCTTCTCGCCCGAGCCGAGCGCCGCCTCGACCGTCCGGATGCCGGAGACCATCGCCCGCAGCTCCTGCGGCTCGAGGGACGCCGCGTGATCGGGGCCCGTCATCATCCGATCGAGGGTCAGGTGCTTCTCGACGAGGACGGCGCCGGCCGCGACCGCCGCCAGCGGCAGCTCGATGCCCAGCGTGTGGTCCGACCAGCCGACGGGCACGCCGAACGCGGCGCGCATCGTGGCGATCGCCCGGAGATTCGCATCCGCCGCCCGGGCCGGGTAGCTCGACACGCAGTGCAGGAGCGCCAGCGGCGGGTCGCCGGCCGCGGCGATCGCATCGACCGCCTGGGCGACCTCGACCATGTCGGCCATCCCGGTTGACACCAGCAGCGGCCGGCCGCGGCGCGCGAGACGCTCGATGAACGGCAGGTTCGTCAGCTCGCCCGAGGCGATCTTGAACGCGGGCACGCCGAGGCCCTCGAGGAGGTCGGCCGACGCGTCGTCGAATGGGGTCGAGAGGAAGACGAGGCCTCGATCGTGGGCGTGGTCGCGGATCGCGGCCCACGCCTCGGCGGGCAGGGCGAGCGTGGCGAGCATCGCCCGTTGATCGGCGCCGCTGCCGGAGCGGCGCTGGTACTCCGCCGTCGGCGCGCCGGCCGCGGCCAGGGTCGCCGGATCGAAGGTCTGGAACTTCACCGCGTCCGCTCGGGCGTCCGCCGCGGCCTCGACGAGCCGGAAGGCGAGCTCCGGGCTGCCGTTGTGATTGACTCCGCCCTCGGCGATCACGAACACGCGCCCCTCGCCGATCCCGTGACCGGCGATCTCGATCGGGCGGATCGGCCGTGCCGCGGCGAGGGCGTTCGCGAGGACCAGGTCGGCCGGCTCGTCGACGTCGATGCTCCGCTCCGGCGGGATCGAGAGGCCGATCGTGCCGGGCTCGTCGAACCGGCGGGTCGTCCGGAGCTCGTCCGGGGCGATGACGAAGACGGCGCCGCTCAGGATCTCGTCGGCGTCGTCGGCGTCGATCCGCCGGATCACGTCGTCCTCGCCGGGCGGGCCCACCTCGCTGGCGACATGCCAGCCCGCCGGGTGGACGGTCGTGATGCTCGCGACCGCGCGGCCGCCGCTCGCGTCGAACCGCTCGACCGCCGCCACGAGATCCGCCGGATCGGTGAGCGGCGAGGTCGGCTGGACGAGGACGACGGCACGGATCGGGGTCGTGGCGGGCCCGGTGGCGGCCACGGCGTCGATCGCGTGGAGGGCGACGTCGACCGAGGTGGCCTCCGCCGTCGCGAGCTCGGCCGGGCGATCGAGGATCTCGGCGCCCCATTCGCGGGCGGCGGCGGCGATGCCGGGATCGTCGGTCGAGCACACGATCCGGTGCGGTCCGCCCGGCACCCGGGCGGCCGCCAGGCGCGCGATCCGGACGGCCTGCCCGACCAGCGGAATGCCGGCGACGGTCCGGAGGTTCTTGCCGGGCACCCGGACGCTGCCGCCCCGGGCCGGGACCAGGAACAGGATCGGACCGCTCACCGGGCGGCACCCCAGCGGCGAACCGGCCAGGCCATCACGGGAGCCAGCTGTCCAGGCTCGCGGCGATCCGCTCGCTCGCCGACCCCGGCTCGAAGTGGGCATCGGTGAAGGCGGCCGCGTCGGGCTCGGTCAAGGCCCCGCCGGCCGCCGCGTCGAGGGCGGCAAGGAGGCCGGCGCCGTCACGAACCGGGAGCGCCACGCCCGCGGCGACGTAGCCGAGGAGATCGGCGCCGGCCAGGCCGTCGGCGAGCAGGTTCGGCGTGCGGGTCACGACGGCCTCCGTCAGCACGGTCGAATGGATCCCGAGGTGGGCGTCGGATGCGGCGAGGAGACGATAGAGGTCGATCGACTGGACGATCGTGATCGGCGGCGAGGCGAACCCTCCGGCCGCCGCAGCGCCCTCGATGATCGCCCGATACGGTCCCTCGTCCGGCTCGCCCGGGTGGAGCTTGACCACGAAATGGACGCCCGGCAACGGCCGGTCGACGAGCGCGGCGAGCGCGATCGGATAGTGGAAGCGGCGGTACAGGCCGCCCCAGGTACCGGACACGAGGACGACGCGCTCGCCATCGGCGATGCCGAGCTCGCGGCGCATCCGCGTCCGGGCGGTCGGGTCGGGCACGACAAGATCGAGCCGGGGCGAGCCTCCGACGACCACCTCGTCGTCGCGGTAGACGCTCGCCTCGCGCAGGAGGTCGCGCTCCCACCGGCCGAACACGAACGTCCGCTGCGGCAGGCGAAGTGAGGCCGGACGAGCCGCATGGATGTAGCCGTTGTGGTGCGGGTAGATCATCCCGTGCTGGACCGCCGCGACCGGCACGTCCGCGGCTCGGGCCGCGGCCATCCAGTCCTGGCGGTGGTATTCGTCGGCCAGGACGATGCCGGCCGGCCGGATCCGCTCGATGAAGCGCTCGATCCGATCGATCGAGGCCATCATCCCCGGCAGCCAGCGGGACGCGACCAGCGCGACCTCGGCGGCGAGCAGCGGGCCGAGATCGATCCCGAACGCGTCGATCGGGCAGTCCAGCGAGTCCCGCCAGGCGGCGAGGGCCGGGTCGACAGGGGGCGGCGCCTCGGGCGCCGCTTCGGGCTCGGCTGGCGCGTCGGGCGCGGCTGGGGTCGCCGCCAGGGGCTCGGGCCCGGGCGCCGTTGCGGGCTCCTCCGGCTCGCCGGCAAGCTCGGGCCCGGCCTCCGGGCGCGGCGCGAGCGCGTCCGACGGGAGCAGCCGCGCGTTCTGGCCCGCCCCGATCCGCTCCCATGCCGCGTCCTGACCGGCCCGGGCGCGGATGTCGAGGACGATCGGCTCGAGCCGGGTGCCGCGCAGGCGATCCACGATCGGGTCGAGGTACGGGTTCATCGAGCGCGGGCCGTCCGGCGTCTCGACCTGTTGCCGGGCGTGCTCGTGGACGACGAGGAGCCGCGACTCCGGTTCGGCCGCGAGCGCATCGACGAGGGCGCGGACCCGCGCGACCCGCGCCTCCATCGCCTGGCGCCGGACGACCCAGGCCGGAGGAGGCGGCGGTCCCCGGAAGCGGTTCCGGACCCGCCGAAGGAGCCCCGCGGCCGCGGACGAGCGCAGGTCGGCACTCCGGGCAGGGATCGGCGGCTCCGGCGCGACCTCCTCGACGGGCTCCGGCTCGGGCTCCTCCTCGCTCAGCTCGATCCCGTCGCGGGCCGCGATCAGGCGCAGGACGTCGCGCAGGGCCTCATCGGTCCCGAGCGCGCAGACGATCCGTGCCGGGCGGTGCTCGCGCACGACCGCGTCGGCGATGCCGGCCCACAGGATCCGCTCCTGGAGCCACAGCCAGTGGCGGAGACGGACATAGAACCAGAACGACGTGTCGCGGATCGTCAGCTGCTCGATCACCCCGGAGATCGCGGCCCAGCGATCGAGCCGGGCGGAGGTTTCCGAGATCAGGTCGTGGCGGGAGAGGACGCGCTCGGCAAGATCCCGGACCCCGATGACGGATCGGGCCGCGCCGGGCGCGCCGGGTCCGCCGGGCCCGCCGGGGGCGTCGTCAGACGGTGCGGTCCACGTCGTGTCGAGGACGATCGAGATGTCGGCGACGGCCGGATCGGCCGGATCATCGGTGAATCGGATCGCCACGCCCGACGCCGTACCGGGCATCAGGACGGCCGGGCGGGACCCGCCGTCAGGTGGATGGACCATCTCGATGGCGCGCGATCACGGTCGGCATCGAGGAAGCATATCGAGTCGTCTGCGCGGCGTGCCGCGAGATCCCGGGCGGCGTGCCCGCGGATCCGGGCCGGTGAGGCGGAAATCGGGGCGGCGGTATCCTCTGGACATGCCGACCCTCAAGAGTCGTCTCGGCGACTGGGAGCTCGACCATCTCCACGCCTGGTCCGACCGGGAGGAGCGGATCCGTGCCGAAGCGGTCAAGCTCATCGACACCTCGACGAAGGTCGCGACGATCGGGAGCTGCTTCGCCCAGGAGCTGGCGAAGGTCATGGGCACGGTCGCGATCGACGGCGGGATGCACCCGGGCGGCCTGTTCTACTCGACCGCGACGATCCGCCAGGAGCTCGAGCGGATCGCCGGCGGCTGGCCCGAGCGGGCGGCCGACCCGCCATGGCAGGTCGATGGCGGGTTCGTCGATCCGTTTCGCGACTACGACACGCGCTACCCGGACGTGGCTGCGCTCGAGGCTGCCCGCGCCGCGAAGGACGCCGCGGCCGACGCGCTCTTCCGCGATGCGAAGGTCGTCGTCGTCACGCTCGGGCTCATCGAGACGTGGCGCAGCCCGACGACCGGCAACACGTACCGCCAGATCCCGCATCCGGCGGTGTTCCCCACGCTCGGCGCGATCTTCCATCGCCTGACGGTCGCCGAGATGCTCGACGATCTCGAGCGCATCCGGACGGTCGTCCGCGACCGCCTCGGGGCGGAGCTCGTGATCACGACCTCGCCGGTCCCGCTGCACACGACCTTCACCCCGCTTGACGTGCGGGTCGCCAACGTCGAGTCGAAGAGCCGGATCCGGGCCGCGACCTCGGAGTTCGTCGACCGCCACCCCGACGTCCGGTACTTCCACTCGTACGAGATGGTCGTGACCGCCGAGCGCCAGAGCGATTACTTCCGCGACGACGGACGGCACGTCCATCGACACGCCGTCCGCTACATCGTGTCGCGCTTCCTCGGGTTGTTCGCGGATCCCGGGCTCCAGCTCCCGGACGTCGACACGTCGTGGATCACCCCGATCTCGAAGACCGAGCCGGTGCCGACGCCGGAGGCCCGCCCGCGCGCGGCCGCTCCCCGTCCGCCCGTCTCGCTGCCGCGACGCGCGGCGCGCAGCCTCCGCCGGCGGGTCGGCGAGCTCGCTCGCGGGTCGCGCTGACCGCCGCACGTCCGAACGGCCCGAACGGCTCGATCTACCCGCCGCGCGGGTCGGCCGGCGCGATCGGGGCGGCGCGCCTACCGACCGCCCGCGGGCTTCTCGAGGACCACCTGGAAGAAGTCGCGCTCGAGGTCGGCCTTCGGATAGCGCCCGAGCACATCCTCGAACCGCTCGTAGAACGCCTCGTCGAGCGGGTGGAGCGTGAAGTTCAGCGCCCGGATCGCGAGACCGGCTTCGAGGAACGCGGCCTCGTACTGCTCCCAGGTGAGGCGGTTGACCCACGCCGAGCCGCCGCGAGCACGCCCGGCTCGGCGCATCGCCTCGTCGATGACCGCGTCGCTGAACAGGAGGTGCGGGAACGGAAACGAGATGTCGCGGTAGCGATGCGACGCCGCGGGTCCGCGATACAGGTTCGCGCGGATCCAGGCAAGACCACCGGGTTTCATCACCCTTGCCAGCTCGACGATCGCCTCGAGGGGGCGGGTGATGTGCTCCCAGACCGTGAACGAGAGGACCCGCTCGAACGTGTCCGATGGCAGGCCGCCGCCCGACGCGATGTCGCCCGCGACGAGGTGCACCCGGTCGCCGACCAGCCCCGGCCACGCCTTGCGCGGCGTGATGTCGATCCCCCAGGCGTCACAGGCGAGCTGCCCGGCGAGATTCCAGACCTCGTAGCCGGAGCCACAGCCGATCTCGAGGACGGTCTTGCCGCGCAGGTCCAGCTGATCGTGGATGCCCGAGACGCGGCGGCGCGATCGCTCGGCGATCGACGCCTGATCGTATTTCGGCGGGTCCGTGACGAGCGGGTTCGAGGCGTACTCGGCATTCAGCGCCTCGAACAGGGCGACATCGAAGACCATCGGCGGCGCGACCTCGACCGTGTCCACCCGCGACATCGGCGACGCGAGCTCCGGCGGCTGGAGCCATTCCCCGGTGATCGGCGCCGGCGGCGGCGAGACGCGGTACGAGGTCGGATAGCGGGGTCTTGCGGCGCTCCGCGGCCCGGACGCGGCCCGAACCGCCCACCATCCGGCACGAATGCGGCGGAGCATGCTGACCAGCCGCGGATAACGGCGAACCCAGCGCCGGATCACGACGCCACGCTCCGATCGGCCAGCCAGCCGCAGACGATCTCGGCGATCCGCTCGCCGGCATGGCCGTCCCAGAGCGGCGGCGCCGCGAGGACCTCCCCGCGCGGCTCGGCCAGGATGCGCGCAACCCACGCTCCGACGGCGTCCGGCTCGACCAGGCGGTTCGTGCCGTGGGTGATCGTGATCGGGCGCTCGGTGTTCGGGCGGACGGTCAGGCAGGGCACGCCGAGGATCGTCGTCTCCTCCTGGATCCCGCCGGAATCGGTAACGACGACGGCCGCACCCCGCACGAGCGACAGGAACGCGATGTAGCCGAGCGGCTCGATCAGCCGCAGCCGCGGACCGTCGATCAGGCCGGCCGCGGCGAGCATCGCCCGGCCGCGCGGGTGGAGCGGCAGGACGACCGGCAGCTGGGCCATCACCGCGTCGAGCATCGCGACGAGCCGCGCCGCCGCCTCGGGCGTGTCCACATTGGCCGGCCGGTGGAGCGTCGCGACCGCGTACGGACCGTCGAGGCCGTACTCGGCTCGGGCCGCCGCGTCGTCGAACCGATCGAGGTTGGCGAGGAGCGTGTCGATCATCGGGTTGCCGACGAAGTGGATCCGCTCGATCGCCACGCCCTCGTGCTGGAGGTTCTGGATCGCTTCCGGGCTGGTCACGAAGCACAGCTCGGCGAGGATGTCGGTGACGCGCCGGTTGATCTCCTCGGGCATCGTCATGTCGAAGCTCCGGAGACCCGCCTCGACGTGGGCGGTCGACAGGTGGAGCTTGCTCGCGACGAGCGAGGTCGCGAGCGTCGAGTTGATGTCGCCGTAGACGACCGTCAGCGCCGGGTCGAGCTCGAGCAACGCCGGCTCGAGCGCGGTCAGGAGCGCCGCGGTCTGGACGGCCTGGCTGCCCGATCCGACACCGAGGTTGATGTCGGGCTCGGGCAGGCCGAGCTCGCTGAAGAAGATGTCCGACATCGTCCGGTCGTAGTGCTGGCCGGTGTGGATGACGAGCTGCTCGACGGTGCGCCCGGCGAGGGCCTTGACGACGGGACCGGCCTTCATGAAGTTCGGCCGCGCGCCGACGACGTGGACGACCCGGGCGGTCACGCGGGCGACGCCGCGGCTGCCTTGGGCTCGGTCGAGACGGCCGGGTCCTCGTCCTCCCCGGCCGTGTCGTCGCGGGCCACCGCCCAGCCGGCGCCCAGCCGCAGGACCTGCCGCGGTCGGACGGTCCGGCCGCGAACGTTGTTCACGGTGTCGACGATCAGGTCGGCGGTCCCGTAGACCTGGTCCCAGTCGACCGCCCGGTGCGCGGCGAGGACGACGATCACGTCGGACGTCGCGAGCAGCGTGTCGAGCAAGGTCGACTCGAACCGCGAGCCGTCGGCGGCCGCGAAGGTCGGGACGTGCGGGTCGTGGTAGGCGATCTCGGCGCCGCGCCCGACCAGACCGGCGAGGACCTCCGACGCCGGGGAGTTCCGCGCGTCGCGGACGTTGGGCTTGAACGCGACCCCGATGATCCCGACCTTCGCCCCGCGGACGGCCCGGCCGCGCTCGTTGAGCGCCTCCGCGACGAGGTCGATGACGTGGCGCGGCATCGCGAGGTTGATATCGCCGGCGAGCTCGACGAAGCGATCGACGAAGTCGAACTGGCGGGCGCGCCAGGACAGGTAGTACGGGTCGACCGGTATGCAGTGGCCGCCGACACCGGGGCCGGGCGTGAAGCGCATGAACCCGAACGGCTTCGTCGCCGCGGCGTCGATGACCTCCCAGACGTCGAGGCCCATCCGCTCGCAGAGCAGCGCCAGCTGGTTGACGAAGGCGATGTTCACGTTGCGGAACACGTTCTCGAGGAGCTTGGCCATCTCGGCCGCGTCGGGCGAGCTGAGCTCGACGACGTTGGCGTTGATGTGGCGAAGCAGCGCGGCGGCGCGTTTCGTGGCCTGCGGCGTCGTCGCCCCGACGAGCCGCGGCACGTCGCGCGAGGCGCTGGCCGGATCGCCGGGGTTCACCCGCTCCGGCGCAAAGGCGAGGTCGAAATCGCGGCCGGCGACGAGCCCCCGGCGCTCGAGGACCTCGCGGAACGGTCCGGTCGTGGTGCCCGGGAACGTCGTCGACTGGAGGACGATGAGCTGGCCGGAGCGGAGGCCTGCCGCGATCATCTCGGCGGCGCTCAGGACGGGGCCGAGATCGGGATCCTTCGAGTCGGTGATCGGTGTCGGAACGCACACGAAGATGGCGTCGGCGTCGTCGAGAAGGGCATCGGACGGGGCGGCGACGCGCAGGCCCTGGGCGAGGGCGGTCTGGAGGCGCTCGTCGCTGATGTCGTCGATCGGCGAGGTACCGGCCTGCAGCTCGGCGACCCGGGCGTCACTCGCATCGATCCCCACGACCTCCAGACC
>Ga0070704_100001545_pt1 | contig 12422 bp, 9 predicted proteins | sample KBSK5252metaG_FD_65467 | JGI IMG/M metagenome (GOLD analysis project Ga0070704, IMG submission 65467) | Corn, switchgrass and miscanthus rhizosphere microbial communities from Kellogg Biological Station, Michigan, USA - KBS K5-25-2 metaG | ecosystem: Host-associated > Plants > Roots >... | reverse complement strand
CAAGCGTCGCGGCCATCTCGAGGGCGGCGACCCGCTCGCCCCGCTGCGGCAGGTCTGCCGCGGCGCCTTGGCTCCCCAAGCAGGCCGTCTCCCTTCCCAGAAGCAGGGAGAAGAGGGCGAAGAGCAGGGCCTTCCTGGCTAAGGGGTTCATCGCGTAACGAGCGTCCACAGGGCCTCGGAATATACGACGTTTGCGCCGGCCATGCAATCGCCAATGGATCGCCTTTCGCTGCGCCACCTCGCTTCCGCTCTCCCGCATCCGCCCTCCGGGCGCCTCCTGTCACTTCGCGCGGAGAGCCCGTCGTACGCTGTCAATGGCTCTTTTGGGACGATTGCCGCGCAGGACAGCACACCTCGCACCGAGGTCCTCGACAATGCTAGAATGCCGGCGCGGCGCGGCCCCTACGAGTGCTGGAACGACGCCCCGCCATCATGGCCATCGGCCTAACACCTCTCGTGGGTATCGAGGTGATGTGTCCGCGCGGCCGATCTACGCATGGGGACCTGCCGCTCCCGTGAATCGCCGCCATGGTCCCTCTTTCAGCAGAATCCGAGTCTTCGAGATGACCACTGGACGTGACCAGGGCTTGCATTCGAATTCGACGGCGCACCGCCTGGCTCTCCTCGCTGTGCTGTGTGTGGCCGCCTTCGTAAGATTCCGGGGAATCGGTTTCGGGCTCCCGAACCCGGATTGCCGGCCCGACGAAGCTCACCTGATCAGAACGGCGCTTCGCTTCAGCTCCGGCGATTTGAATCCGCATGTGTTTAACTATCCCACGCTTTACATGTATGTCCTGTTCTTCTCATATGGTTTCTACTACCTTCTCGGGATCCTGTCCGGAAGGTATTCCTCGCGACTTGACTTCCTCACCGAATACGCGCTGGATCCGTCCAACATATACTTGATTGACAGAGCCATTTCCGCAACTCTCGGCATCGCGACCGTCTGGATCGTCTACCGCATTTGCGCACGCTCTCTTGACCGGAGGACGGGCCTCGTCGCAGCATTTTTTCTCGCCCTGACACACCTCCATGTTCGAGACTCGCACTTTGGCGTCACGGACGTCCCGCTGGCGTTTCTGATCATGTGCTCCGTTCTGTTCCTATCCAAAATCCACGCCCATCCGACTCGGACGAATTACCTGCTCGCCGGGATTTTCGCCGGCCTGGCCATGTCCACGAAGTATAGCGGTCTATTCCTGGTGGTTCCTCTCCTTCTGTGCCACGTATCGCTTGTCCGTCCATGTCATGTCAGCGTGCTCGGTTCCTTGATCGATAGGCGGATCCTGATCTTTGTCCTTGGCATGGTGTTCGTCTTCCTGGCTGGGACACCGTTCGCGTTGATCGACTACCGGACGTTCCTTTCCGGGGTTCTCTTCGAGGCGAGGCATCTCGCCTCGGGCGATCGCCTCGACCTGGGCAGGGGATGGTGGTACCACCTGCGCTTTACCTTGTGGCACGGCCTTGGATGGAGCATGCTGGTCGCGTCGCTGGTCGGATGGTTCACTCTTGCGCGCCGAAATCCGAGAACCGCGCTCGTCCTTTGGTCCTTTCCCATGGTCTACTACGCTGTTGCGGGAAAAGGATTGACCGTGTTCCTCAGATACATGATCCCCGTCGTTCCATTTCTCTGCATCTCGGCAGCCGTCAGTGTCATTGACCTCGCCGACCTCATGGCACGGGGCCGTTCCATCTTTATGAAGAACGGTGCGACCCTGGTCCTCGCGGGCCTCATTGTCTTGCCGTCGGCCCAAAACGTCAGCCGATCAGACTCGCTTCTCAACAGGCCCGACAGTCGACTTTTGGCCGCCAACTGGGCACAGGCCCACCTCGAGGGACACGGTTCCGTCTATCAGACCGGCGGCTGGGAGCGGCTGCAACTGCCCGAAACTCGTGAATCCCTCAAGAGGTCCGCTGAACCCACATCCGGTGCCATCGGGGAGATGAAGGCGGAGATGGACCGCATCCGAGCCGATCATCAAGAGGCGAACCAGATCCGCGCGTACGAGGAATGGACTTATGATCCCCAGTCTCGCAAGTTCGCATTTGGCGATGAGATCCGGCATGATCGCCCCCGATACATCATCACGGCCTCGTCGCCCCTTTCAACGCGCAATGAGATCCCAGCCGGAATAGGAAGTCTGTTGAAGGAATACTACAGACTCGCGAAGTCCTTCCATGTGACCGGACTCGATCGGGAGGACAACTTCTTCGATCAACAGGACGCATTCTATTTGCCGTTCGCCGGTTTCCATGATGTCCAGGGGCCCGGACCGAATATCGACATCTATGAACGTGCCGACTGACGCATCCGTACCCGTGCGCGCCCTGGACTGCGAGTCCAGGAATGCGCCCGCTTTCCCCTAACCGAACCTGCGCATTGGAAGGGCCAGATGGCGGCCACGCGCCCGATATACTGATCCCGGCCCCGCAGGTCTGAGCTACAACGGGATGGTTATCGAGTCGACCTCGATCCGCTCGGGCACCTCGATCCGAGCTGCCATGAGGGGAACCTGAGGAAGGTCGGTCGTGCGGATCTTGGGGAGCTGGCGCTTCTGGCGCGGCTCGGGGTCGATGACCGGTCCGATGCAGGAGAGACCTGCAGAGCGCGGGTCAAAAGGATCTGGCGCGTGGCCGACATCCGGCCCCCTGAACGTGCAGGTCCAGGGGGCCGGATTCTTCAGTCGGCTCCCGACCGGAATGCTCCGGCGACGCTCCGATCATGTATGCGCGGAATCTAGAGGCCCCGAGCCCGGCCATGGAAGTCAGTGTGCTGTCACGGCTTCCGACGCATCCCCATGGGAGCGTCGTATCCATGCGATGCAATGGACCGTGCCAATCGCAAGCGGGATGTCCAGGGGGATGCGGAATCGCGGGCTATGGGTCGAACCCCCGGTCAATGTACTGATTGTTCCGATCACGACGATGATAACTAATGCGGCTCGCTGTGCGCCGTTCAATGTGCGGTAGAGGAGCGAAAGGCCAAGCGTCCCGCACACCAGAAAAATGAGGTGCGCCGCGCTCAGCGCAACGACCACAGCCCGTCCTTTGGACGCCAGCATTGCCGGGCGAAAAATCAGGACCGACTCCATGGTGCCGAGGAGATGGCTTTGCAGGAAGGCCACGGGATACTTGAGGAGCAGCCGCACCCCCTCCCTGCTTTCTTGACCGGCGATCACGAATTGATCGGCGTCGTTATAGAGCTGGAGAACGACACGGTGTTGCGTGAGCGAATTCCGAAGTTCTTCCTTCCCCTGGTTGTCAAGAAATGGCTCCATGCCGCCTGCGTTGTACCGGAGCAAATTGTCGGCGGACACAGTGCTGAATTGGAAGGCCCCGAAGACGACGTAGTTCCGAAAGCTCCACGTCGCATAAGCGATGCTCGTGCCGAGGAAGCAGAGGATGGCCGCCACGACGATCCGTCGACGCAGGGCTCCGCAGGTCACGATGGCGACCAGGGCACACCCCCCGACGTAGGCGATCAGCAGGAAAAGCGCAGCTGGCCGCAGCAGAAGGGCGTAAAGAGAAGAGAGCCCGATCAGGGCCGCCCCGACTCTGCTCGCCTTGCTCAGGTAGAGAAGGGTTCCCAGCTGTAGCACATTGCAGGCGACCGAATAGGGTAATTCCGTCGAATAGGGAAGCATACTGTAGTAAAACATCGTCGGGGTCAGGATGAGAAAGGGCCCGGCCAGCATGGCATACTCACCGAGACCCAACTGAGCCGCATTGAGCACGCACAAACAAGCTGCCAGCAAGACCACCAAGCGGGTGATCAGCGCAGCGGCGAGGTCGCTCCTGCCTGACAAAATGCGAAGGGGAATATTGAGAAGGTTCGGTCCTGGGGTACGAAAACCGCTCGGTCTGTACGGGGGGACACTTTCGATCGAAAGGCGACCCCGCGCCAGCACATTGTCCGCGGCATTGATGTATTCGACGGAATCGGTCTCCGTGGAGATCGGCAAATCCAGGAACACCAGGGCCCCGACGGTCGCGCCAGTCTGCAGCAAGAGCGAAGCGGCAAACAGGATCAGCAGCACACTGCGACTCGGAGGCATCTGGATCCATCCGCAAAAACGATAGTCTCTTCCGGGCATGCCCGAACGCGCTCGTACGAGCAAACGATGAAGTACAAGGCGGGGCTTCGCCAGAGAGCGCGGCATTGTACGTGCGCTATCGAAAATCGGTCAATAGACTGGACGACGGCGAGAACGGAAAATATTCGATATCCGCTCGCGCACCGTCGCCATCGGGGCGTCCCTGGTCTCAGGACGAAGCGGCCACGGAGCATCGAAGACGGCGTCGATGTCCCCTGGCCGGATGCGGAGCGCCCTCCGGCAGAACCTTCGTCCGCCCATGATGGCGACGGCCACGATGGGGCCCCCCGTCTGCAGGGACGGTACGAATCCCCCCTTCTTGAATGGCAGACGTCGCCCGACGGAACTGCGCGTCCCTTCGACGGCAAGAGGTTCACCTCCCACCCGCAATCTCACCATTCCTTGACTGTCCCTGGAGCCATTCGCTAGACTCTCCGGGACTTAGCGCGTTTCTGCGGGCTTCGGCGCCAGCCGTTCCCGCGCGGAGGGGTATCCGCGTGAATGGAGTCCTGGACTCCGCCCTGAGCCACATCGGGGCCATTTCGCTCCTGTTCAGCAGGACCGTGAGGGAAACGGTCCGTAGGAAGCCGGAGTGGTCCGTGGTCCTGGACCAGATGCACCATCTGGGGGTGCGCTCCTTGGCGATCGCCACGGTCACGGCCCTGTTCACCGGCATGGTCCTCGCCCTGCAGACGTCCTATTCGCTCGCGGCATACGGCGCCAAGCTCTTCGTCGGAGACATCGTGGCGCTGTCGCTGGTGCGGGAACTGGGGCCGGTCCTCACCGCATTGATGGTGGGGGGGCGGGTCGGTGCCGGAATCACCGCCGAGATCGGCACCATGAAGGTCACCGAGCAGATCGACGCCATCCGCGCCATGGCCGCGAATCCGGTGCGCAAGCTGGTGGTGCCGAAGGTGCTGGCGATCCTGATCATGCTGCCGATCCTGACGGTCTTCGCCGACTTCCTTGGGATCATGGGGGGATGGACCATGGCCACGACGACCCTGAACCAGCCGGGCGCCTTCTACATGCAGCACGTCGTGCAGGCGCTGAGCGTCCAGGACGTCCTCAGCGGCGTCGGCAAGTCGATGTTTTTCGCCCTGTTCATCTCGCTCATCGCCTGCCACAGCGGCCTGACCGCCGAGGGGGGCGCGGACGGTGTGGGCCGGGCCACGACCCAGACCGTCGTGGCGGCCTCGCTCTCGGTCCTGGTCTCGGACTTCTTCCTGACCAAGTTCTTCCTGGCGCTCTGAGAGAGGCCGTGGGCGAGACCTTCGTCAGCTTCGCGGATGTACACAAGTCGTTCGGGGAGAAGAAGGTCCTGGCGGGGATCAGCTTCGACATCATGCGCGGTGAGACCATGGTCGTCCTGGGAGGAAGCGGCAGCGGCAAGTCGGTCCTCATCCGGCACATCATCGGGCTGCACCGCCCGGACCGGGGCCACGTCCTGGTGGACGGCGAGGACATCGTCGACTACGACGAAGAGGAGCTTATTCCGGTGCGCAAGAAGGTGGCCATGCTGTTCCAGGGGGGCGCCCTGTTCGATTCGATGAGCGTCATGGACAATGTGGCGTACGGCCTGCATGAGCATACCGACCTCGACGAGGAGACGATCCGCGAGCAGGTGCGCGCCAAGCTCGCCCTCGTGGGACTGGAGGGGGTCGAGGACGTGATGCCCGCCGAGCTGTCGGGCGGAATGAAGAAGAGGGTGGCCCTGGCCCGCTCCATCTCCATGGATCCCCGCTGCATCCTGTACGACGAGCCGACCACAGGGCTCGATCCGGTCACGGCGAACACCATCAACGATCTCATCCGCGATCTGCAGCGGCGGATCCAGGTCACCTCGGTGGTCGTGACCCACGACATCGCGAGCGCGTTCCGGGTGGGCGATCGGATCGCCTACCTGTACGAAGGCCGCATGCACTTCGTGGGGACGGTGGAGGAAGCGAAGGCGTCCAGGGAGCCGCGGCTTCGGCATTTCCTGAGCGGCGGCAGGGAGGCGGCCGATGCGGCTCTCTAGGGCGACCAAGGAGGTCAGCGTAGGGGCCTTCGTCTCGATAGGCCTGATCCTGTTCGCCGTGGGGGTCATGGCCATCAGCAAGGAACAGCGTCTGTTCTCCCGCAAGATCAAGTATTGGACCCAGTTCGACAACACCAGCGGTCTGAGCGAGGGATCGCCCGTCCGCCTGGTGGGGGTCCAGATCGGGACGGTCACGGACATCGAATTCCCGGAGGACCTGCGAGAGTCGAAGATCAAGGTCGTGTTCTCCGTGGATCGGGCCTATGCCAACCGCATCCGCTCCGGCACGCAGGCGCTCTTGAAATCGCTGACCTATCTCTCCCAGGACAAGTACATCGAGCTGACGCCGGGCGACCCCGACCGCCCCGCCCTCGAGAAGAACGGGTTCATCGAGGCGGGCGTGTCGGTCTGGGAGGAGACGATCCTGCAGAGCCAGGGGATCGCCGATGACATCAAGGAGATCACGGCGTCGTTTCGAGATCTGCTGGTGGCCATCAACAGGGGTGGCGGAATCGTCCAGGAAATGATCCACAATCCGGAGTTCGGCCGCCAGGGGGTCACCAACCTGGAAGGCAGCCTGTCCTCCCTTCGCCGCACGCTGGAAGGGGTGGAGAAGGGGAAGGGGCTGGCCGGAGCGCTCATGAATGATGAAACGCTGGCGAAAAAGCAGATCGAGAACCTCGACGGCGCCCTGACCCATGCGCGCTCCATCATGGAGAAGCTGGATGCCGACGAGGGGTTCCTGGCGCAGATCAGCAAGCCGGGCGGGGAAGGATTGCGGGCGCTGGCCGATCTGAGGGCGAGCGCGGCGGCGCTGCGCAAGGCGGCCGAGGGAGTCAATCAAGGGCAGGGACTGCTGGGGCGCCTGATGCATGACGAGGCGTATGCCAGCGGCCTGTTGAGGAAGATCGACAGCGTCGCGGGACACGCCGATTCGATCCTGCGCAAGGTCGACGGCGGCAAGGGAACTCTAGGGGGCATCGTCAACGACCCCGAGGTGTACCTGGGATTGAAGGACGTCGTGTCGGGGATCCAGAAGAGCCGCGTGGGCAAGGGGATGATCCGACACTACGGAAAGAAGGGGGCCAAACAGTCCGAAGAAGAGGGTGAGGGACAGGGGGACGATGCCGACGAAAAGGAACAACAAGGCCAGACGCCAGGCGGCGAATCGAGACCTCAGGCCACGCCCCAACCCTAGCTCCAGCGCCGAGGGGGTGGCCGTGGAGGAACCGCCGGACGCCGAGTCCGGCGTGGCGCGGAACCTGCTTGAGAGAATCAGGACGCGCGATGTCAGGGTGGCGGTCATCGGCCTGGGGTACGTGGGTCTGCCCCTCGCGTGCGAGTTCGCGGGGGCGGGGTTCTCCGTGCACGGCATCGACGTCGACGGCTCCAAAATCGAGCGCTTGCAAAGCGGCCGCTCCTACGTGCAGGACGTGTCGGACGAGCGGCTCGCCGCACTCGTCGAACGCCAGGCAATCCGCCCGACGAGCGACTTCTCGGTGCTGGCCCGCTGCGATGCGGTCGTCATCTGCGTGCCGACGCCCCTCCGCAAGACCCGTGACCCGGATATCTCCTACATCGTTGCCGCCGTGGACGAGATTGCCCGCCACCTGCACAAAGGGCTCCTCGTGGTGCTCGAGAGCACGACCTACCCCGGGACGACCGAGGAGGTCATCCTGCCGAAGCTTCAAGCCTCGGGCTTGAAGGCGGGCATCGATTTTTTCCTGGCCTTCTCGCCGGAGCGCGTCGATCCCGGGAATCCGAAGTTCGACACGCGCAATACGCCCAAGATTCTCGGGGGCGTCACACCGGCCTGCGGCCGAGTCGCCCGGGCCCTCTATGAACCGGCGATCGAGAGAGTCATCCAGGTCTCCAGCACGCGCGCAGCCGAAATGGTGAAGCTCCTGGAAAACACCTTCCGCAGCGTCAATATTGGCCTGGTGAACGAAATGGCTCTCATGTGCGACCGACTCGGTCTCGATGTCTGGGAGATCATCGATGCCGCCGCGACCAAGCCGTTCGGATTCATGCCCTTCTATCCCGGACCCGGCCTGGGAGGGCACTGCATCCCGATCGACCCGCACTATCTGTCCTGGAAGCTCAAGACGCTGAATTACACTGCCCGATTCATTGAGCTGGCATCGGAGGTGAACACCCAGATGCCGCACTATGTCGTCGGGAAAGTCGTGGACGCCCTGAACGATCAGAATCTGAGCGTTCGCGGGACGCGCATCCTGATCCTGGGAGTGGCCTACAAGAAGGACGTCGGTGACGTGAGGGAGTCGCCGGCCTTGGACGTCATCAAGCTGCTGGCCGATCGGGGCGCCGACATCGGGTACAACGATCCCTATGCGAGCGTGATCCGGATCGATGGGGGACAGGAATACCGCTCGGTGCCCCTCGACCGCCGCGAGCTCGAGGCGGCGGGCCTGGTCATCATCGTGACCAATCATTCCTCGTACGACTATGATTTCATCGTCACCCATTCAAGGCGTGTCCTGGACACTCGCAACGCCACGCGCGCGGTAGTGACGGGACGGGAGAAGGTGACCCGGCTGTGAGCCTGCCTCTCCTCCTGCGTCGCCCGGCCGCCCTGCACCATCCGGATTGCGCGGATGGACTGACCCGTCGCGTGGGCTGATCGGGGAACCATGCTGAACGTCCTGGTGACCGGCGGTGCAGGTTTCATAGGTTCCCACCTGGTGGAGACCCTCCACAGCCAGGGACGCGAGGTCCTGGTATTCGACAGCTTTGACGATTTCTATCTGCCCGAGGTGAAACGACGCAATCTCGAGCCTCTGAAGGGGCGCCCGGGTGTGACGGTAGTGGAAGGGGACATCCGCGACGAGGCCCTGGTCGAGAAGGTCTTCTCCACGCACCCGATCGGCGTCGTCGTCCACCTCGCGGCACGGGCCGGAGTCCGTCCCTCGATCGCGCAGCCGGTCCTCTACTCGAGCGTGAACGTGCTCGGCACAACCGTCCTGCTCGAGGCCTGTCGCAGACACGGAGTCGCCAAGTTCATTTTCGGCTCCTCGTCATCGGTCTACGGCAACAACGCCAAGCTGCCCTTTTCGGAGAAAGACGACGTGGATCGGCCGATCTCTCCATACGCCGCCACCAAGAGAGCCGGCGAGCTTCTGTGCGCCACCTATCACGAACTGTACCGGTTGAATGTCTTCGCCCTGCGCTTCTTCACGGTCTACGGCCCGCGTCAGCGTCCCGAAATGGCGATTCACAAGTTCACGCGCCTCATCGATCGGGGGCTCCCGCTGCCGCGCTTCGGCGACGGCTCGACCAGGCGGGATTACACCTATATCAGCGACATCATCCAGGGCGTCCTGAGCGCCATCGAGCGGGTGCAGGGCTTCGAGATCATCAACCTGGGCGGATCCCAGACGACCCGTCTCGACGAGCTGATCACCCTTCTGGAGAGGCACCTCAACATGAAGGCGATCGTCGAGGATGAGCCCGGCCAGCCGGGGGACGTGGTGGCGACCTACGCGGACGTCGACAAGGCTCGCCGCCTTCTCGGGTACGAGCCCAAGGTCCCGGTCGAGGAGGGGCTGAAGCTGTTCGTCGATTGGTACCGCAGGCTCAAGGTGCGGGCATGAACATCGCCGTCGTGGGAACAGGCTACGTGGGACTGGTGACCGCCGCCTGCTTCGCGGAATTCGGAGTGACCGTCATCGCCGTGGACAAGGACGAGTCCAAGATCGCCGCTCTTCAAAGAGGCCAGGTGCCGTTCTACGAGCCGGGTCTGGAGGAAATGGTCCGTCGCAACATGAAGGAGGGGCGCCTGTCCTTTTCCGCGAACATGAAGCCGGCTGTCGAGAAGGCGCTTGTTGTCCTGATCGCGGTTGGCACCCCGCCCGGCGAGGGAGGCGCGGCCGATCTCAGCTTCGTCCGTGAAGTGGCGCTCGGCATTGCGCCCTGCCTCAACGGTTACAAGGTGATCGTCACGAAGAGCACCGTGCCCATGGGAACGGGCGCGATGATCCGCAGGCTGATCGAGGAGAACCAGACAGGACATGTGGCGTTCAGCGTCGCGAGCAATCCCGAATTCCTGCGCGAGGGGGCGGCGATTGAGGATTTCATGCGGCCGAATCGCGTGGTCATCGGAGCCGAGGATCCCCAGGCCGTGGCCATACTGAAGGATCTCTATCACCCACTCTACCTGATCGAGACCCCGTTCGTGATCACCAACGTGGTCAGCGCGGAGATGGTCAAGTACGCGAGCAACGCCTTCCTGGCCACCAAGGTCTCATTCATCAACGAGATCGCCAATCTGTGCGAGGCGGTCGGGGCCGACGTGCACGAGGTGGCGCGCGGTATGGGGCTGGACAACCGAATCGGCAGAAAATTCCTGCACCCGGGGCCGGGTTTTGGCGGCTCGTGCTTTCCGAAAGACACGCGAGCCGTCGCGAGGATGGCGGAGGATGTCGGGGTGCCAGCGAGGATCGTCGAGGCTGTGATCGAGGTCAACGAGCGTCAGGCCGGGCGCATGGTGGAGAAAATCACCGCGGCCGTGGGAGGACTCAAAGGCAAGACGATCGCTTTCCTGGGATTGTCGTTCAAGCCGAACACCAGCGACACGAGGGACTCGCCGGCTCTCCGCATCATCCGGGAGGTGCTGCAGGCTGGAGCGGGCGTCAGGGCCTACGACCCGATTGCGATGCCGGAGGCTCGTCAGGCGCTCCCGAGCATCGCGTATGCGGAGGACGCCTACGACGCCGCCCGGGGTTGCGAGGCTCTGGTGATCGCCACCGAGTGGAACCAGTTTCGCAGCCTGGACTGGGATCGGATGAAGAAGGCCCTGAAATCGCCGGTGGTGGTCGATCTCCGCAACGTCTACGAGCCGGATCAGATGAAGGCCCTGGGAATCCGGTACACGGGGGTGGGTCGATGAACGGGTCGGGCCGTCGCTGCCTTGTGACCGGGGGAAGCGGATTCATCGGGTCGAATATCGTCGAGGCGCTTCTGCGTCGCGGCGATCACGTGACGGTTCTGGACGATTTCTCGACGGGGCGGAGGCAGAATCTCGAAGCGGTCATGCGGACGCGGCCCTCCGGATCCTCCGGCCTGGAAATCCTCGAGGGGGACATCCGCGACACGGCGATGGTCCGCCGCGCCGTCCAGGGGGTCACCCACGTACTTCACCAGGCCGCCCTCCCCTCCGTCCCGCGATCGATCGAGGATCCCGGCTCCAGCCATGCGGTCAACGCAACAGGAACGCTCAACCTGCTGATCGAGGCCCGCGATGCGGGTGTGAAGCGGTTCGTCTACGCCTCGTCGTCTTCGGTGTATGGGGACTCCCCGGAGCAACCGAAGGTCGAGTCCATGCCGACGGCGCCCCTGTCGCCGTATGCCGTGAGCAAACTGGCGGGGGAGCTCTACTGCCGCATCTTTCACTCCTTGTATGGCCTCGAGACCGTGTCGCTTCGATACTTCAACGTCTTCGGCCCCCGGCAGGACCCGACCTCTCAGTACGCAGCCGTCGTGCCGAATTTCGTGAAGGCCTTGGTCTCCGGACGACCGCCGATTGTGTTCGGCGACGGTCTTCAATCGCGCGATTTCACCTACGTCGAGAATGCCGTCGATGCCAACCTGAAGGCCTGCGAGGCGCCCGCGCAGGCGTGCGGGCGGGCCTACAACATTGCCTGCGGTGAGAGGGTGACGCTGCTGGATCTTCTCAGTATCCTCGAACGCGCGACCGGCAAAGCCGTCCCCCCGATTCACGAGAAGCCGCGACCCGGCGACGTGCGGCATTCCCTGGCGGACATCAGAGAGGCACGCCGCTTGCTGGGGTACGAGACACGCGTGCCGCTCGAAGAAGGTCTCCGCCGGACCGTCGCCGCGTTTTCGGCATGAAGCTCTCCGTCGTCATCCCCGTCTACAACGAAGCCGGCACGATCCGGGAAATCCTCGACAAAGTCGAAGCGGTTGCCTGCGACAAGGAGATCATCGTCGTGGACGACGGTTCCACGGACGGGACGCGCGAAATCCTGCACGGACTGGGCGGTCGGGGTCTCCGCATCCTTTTCCACGAAACAAACTGCGGCAAGGGGGCGGCGCTTCGCACCGGATTCGCGGAGGCCACGGGAGATGTGGTCCTGGTCCAGGACGCCGATCTCGAGTACGACCCGATGGAGTATCCACGACTCCTGAAGCCGATCCTGGAGGGGAAAGCGGACGTGGTCTACGGTTCGCGCTTCGGCGGCGAGACCCATCGTGTGCTTTTTTTCTGGCACTACGTGGGCAATCGCTTCCTGACCATGCTTTCCAACATGTTCACGAACCTCAACCTTTCG
>Ga0070704_100001542_pt1 | contig 12431 bp, 11 predicted proteins | sample KBSK5252metaG_FD_65467 | JGI IMG/M metagenome (GOLD analysis project Ga0070704, IMG submission 65467) | Corn, switchgrass and miscanthus rhizosphere microbial communities from Kellogg Biological Station, Michigan, USA - KBS K5-25-2 metaG | ecosystem: Host-associated > Plants > Roots >... | reverse complement strand
GTCGCGTGCCCCAACCCGTTCTACCAGATCTACGAGGGCGCGACGCTGCTCGCCGGCGCTTCCCCGGTCCATCTCAATGCGAGCGCGTCGAACGGTTTTCGCCCCGACCCGGAATCGCTGCCGCAGGCGACCTGGCGCGACATCCGGCTGCTCTATGTCTGTTCGCCCGGTAACCCGACCGGCAGCGTGCTGTCCCTCGCGGACTGGCATCGCCTGTTCGAGCTGGCGGACCGGCACGGCTTCGTGATCGCGTCGGACGAGTGCTATTCCGAGCTTTATTGGGACGAATCCAATCCGCCGATGGGCGCGCTGCAGGCGGCCCGCCAGCTGGGGCGTGATGGTTTCCCGCGGCTTGCCGTGTTCTCCAGCCTCTCGAAGCGCTCGAGCGCGCCGGGGATGCGCTCGGGGTTCGTCGCCGGGAACGCGGCGCTGCTGAAGAGTTTTCTGCTGTACCGCACCTATCACGGCTCGGCGATGAGCGTGGCAGTGCAGCGCGCATCCATCGCGGCGTGGAACGATGAGACCCATGTGCGCGAGAACCGCAGGGCGTACGCGGAGAAGTACCGCGCGGTGCTGCCGCTCGTGAAGCCGCCGCTCGAAACCTATCTCCCCCAGGGCGGGTTCTACCTTTGGTTGCGCACGCCGATCGACGACTGCGAGTTCACCCGCGCGTTGCACCGCGACTATAATGTGCTCGTCCTGCCGGGAAGTTATCTTGCGCGGGAGGCGCACGGCGAGAATCCCGGCAAAGGCTACGTGCGGGTCGCCCTGGTGGCGCCGCTGGCCGAATGCGTCGAGGCGTTTACCCGCATCGCGCGATTTGCTTCTACGCTCTGACCCATGGAAAACGCACGAACCATCATCGAACGGGCCTGGGAAGGCCGCGCGCAGCTGAGCGCCGCCACGGCCCCAGCCGAGGTACGCTCGGCAGTCGAGCACGCGCTCGCGGGCCTGGATGCGGGCCGGCTGCGGGTCGCCGAGAAGACACCGGGCGGCTGGGTGACCCACCAGTGGCTGAAAATGGCGGTGCTGCTGTCGTTCCGCATCGACGAGAACCGCGTGCTCGAGGGTGCTTCGACCCGCTACTACGACAAGGTCGCGGGAAAGTTCGATGCCTGGGATGCGCAGGCGTTCGCCGCGGCCGGTTTCAGGGTCGTCCCGCCGGCCATGGTGCGCCGTGGCGCCCATATCGGCAGGAACGTAGTGCTGATGCCTTCGTACGTGAACATCGGTGCCTATGTGGACGAAGGAACGATGGTCGATACCTGGGCGACGGTGGGATCGTGCGCCCAGATCGGCAGGAACGTTCACCTGTCGGGCGGGGTCGGGATCGGCGGCGTGCTGGAGCCGCTGCAGGGCAATCCGGTGATCATCGAGGACAACTGCTTCATCGGCGCCCGCTCCGAGGTCGTCGAGGGCGTGATCGTCGAGGAGAACAGCGTGCTCTCGATGGGCGTCTACATCGGGCAGAGCACGCGCATCTTCGACCGTGAGACGGGCGAAGTGCTGTACGGGCGGGTCCCGTCCGGTTCGGTCGTCGTTCCCGGCACGCTGCCCTCCGGAGATCGCAGCTGCGCGCTGTACTGCGCCGTGATCGTCAAGAAGGTGGACGCCAAGACCCGGGCCAAGACCAGCCTCAACGAGTTGCTGCGCGGAGAGTGATTGTCCGCCGTTGGGCTACACTAACGGCATAGGATTCGAGCGAGGGGCACCATGTCTGCGATGAAACGCCTGTTGCAGCTGATGGCTGAAAAGAACGCCTCGGACATCTATCTCTCGGTCGGCGCGCCGATCAACATCAAGATCAGCGGCAACGCCGTGCCGGTCAACCAGACGATCCTGAATTCCGACGCGGTGAGGCAACTGCTCTACGAACTCCTCACTGAAAAGCAGGTCCGTCAATACGAGGACGAGTGGGAGCTGAACACCGGCTACATTTTCGAGGGCGTCGGCAACTACCGGATCAGCGCGTTCCAGCAGAAGGGCACACCCGCGGTGGTCATACGCTACATCCCTGCGGTCATTCCGGCGATCGACACGCTCGACCTGCCCGATACGCTGAAAGACATCATCATGCAGAAGCGCGGCCTGGTGCTGGTGGTCGGCGCCACCGGCTCTGGCAAGACCACGTCGATCGCGTCGATGCTCGATTACCGCAACGGACAGAAATCGGGCCACATCCTGACGCTCGAGGACCCGATCGAGTTCGTCTTCAAGAGCAAGAAGGCGATCGTCAATCAGCGCGAAGTCGGCACGGACACGAAGGTGTTCCAGACCGCGCTGAAGAACGCGCTGCGCCAGGCGCCGGATTGCATCCTGATCGGCGAGATCCGCGACCGCGACACCATGACGTCGTCGCTGCAGTACGCGCAATCCGGGCACCTGTGCCTTGCGACGCTGCACGCGAACAACAGCTACCACGCGCTCAACCGCATCATCAGCTTCTATCCGCTGGAGAACCGCCCCACCCTGCTGCTCGACCTTTCGGCCAGCCTGCAATCGGTCATCTCGCAGCGCCTGGTGCGCACGAAGATCGGCACCCGCAAGCCCGCGGTCGAAGTGCTGCTCAATACGCGCCACATCGCCGAATTGATCGAGAAGGGCGAGGTGAACGAGATCAAGGACGCGATGGAAAAGAGCATGGCGCCGGGCTCGCAGACCTTCGAGCAGGCGTTGTTCAAGCTGTTCATCGACGGCCATATTTCGCAGGACGAAGCGATGGCGAACGCCGATTCGCCGACCAACATGCTGTGGCTGATCAACCAGGCGACCGCCGGCGCGCTGACGCACGGTCAGGCGCCGCCGCCGGCGTCCGAGGCCAAGAAGGCGAAGGACGACCTCGCCGCGAAGGCTGCCGAAACTTCGTTCGGCGACATCAAGATCGACATGACGACCTGACCGGCCGTCGCGCGTTGCAGGGCGTTCTAGAACTCACGCAGGAACTCGTCGGCCGCCGCTCGGTAACCCCCGAAGACGGCGGCTGCCAGCCGTTCCTCGCCCGGCGGCTCGAAAAATCCGGCTTTCGCTCCGAGTCGATGCGCTTCGGCGCAGTCGACAACCTGTGGGCGCGGCGCGGCGACAGGACACCCCTGCTGTGCTTTGCCGGCCACACGGACGTCGTCCCGACGGGGCCTCTGGCGCAATGGCACAGCGACCCGTTCGTCCCGACGCTGCGCGACGGCAGGCTTTTCGGCCGCGGCTGCGCCGACATGAAATCCTCGATCGCCGCGTTCGTAGTCGCGGTCGAAGCGTTCGTTGCCGAGCGGCCAGGCCACTCCGGCTCGATCGCGTTTTTGCTGACTTCGGACGAAGAGGGTCCCTCGGTCGACGGCACGGTCCGCGTCGTCGAGCGGCTCAAGTCGCGCGGCGAGCGAATCGACTATTGCATCGTCGGCGAGCCTTCGTCGCAGAATGCGCTCGGCGACACGATCCGCAACGGCCGCCGCGGGTCGCTTTCGGGCCACCTTTCGGTACGCGGCGTCCAGGCGCACATCGCCTATCCGCACCTCGGGCGAAATCCGATCCACCAGCTGGCGCCTGCGCTCGCCGAGCTCGCGGCGATCCAATGGGATGAAGGAAACGAGTTCTTCCCGCCGACGTCGTGGCAGGTCTCGAATATCCACGCGGGCGTCGGCGCTACGAACGTGATCCCGGGTGTTCTCGAGCTCGATTTCAACTTCCGCCACTCGACGGCGAGCAGCGAAGCGTCTCTGAAGCAGCGGCTCGAGTCGGTGCTGAAGGTGCACAAGCTCGACTACACGCTCGACTGGACGCCCGGCTCGAAACCATTCATCACCCAGCCAGGGGCGCTCGTCGACACCGTCAAGCGCGTGGTGCACGAGCATACCGGACGCACGCCTGAGCTTTCGACCGCCGGCGGCACTTCCGACGGGCGTTTCATCGTCGACATCTGCCCGCAGGTCGTGGAGTTCGGACCGGTCAACGCCAGCATCCACAAGCTGAACGAGAACATCGAGCTTTCCGAGCTCGAGCAACTGCCTCGCCTCTACCTGGACACGCTGCGCGCGCTGCTGCCTTGAAGGTCGGCGACCTGTTGCGCGAGACGACGCTGCGGTTCCGCGGTGCGCGCCTGCATTTCGGACACGGAACCGGTAACGCGCGCGACGAAGCCTCGTGGCTGGTAGGCCATGTCACCGGAATCCATCCGGGTGAGGTCCATCTTCATCTGCGCCACCTAATCCCCGCGCCCGACGCGAGGCGGATCCGACGCCTGTCCGAGCGTCGCATTCGCGAGCGCATTCCCCTTGCCTATCTATTGCACGAAGCGTGGCTCGACGGTCGAACGTTCTACGTCGACCAGCGCGTCATCGTGCCGCGCTCGTATCTCTCGGAGCTACTGCACGACCGGCTGCGGCCATGGGTTCGGGAACCCGTCCGCCGTGTACTCGACCTTTGCACCGGTTCCGGGTGCCTTGCAATCCTCGCGGCGCTCGCGTTTCCACGCGCGCAGGTCGATGCGTCGGACCTTTCAGTCGCGGCTTTGAACGTCGCGCGCCTCAATGTGAAGCGCTACAGGCTGCAGCAGCGGATCCGGCTGATCCGCTCCGATCTCTTCTCCGCGTTGTCAGGGGAACGCTACGACCTGATCCTGACGAATCCGCCGTACGTGGATGCGCGCACGATGCACCGGCTGCCGAAGGAATACCGGTACGAACCGCGCAGCGCGCTCGCCTCCGGCAAGGATGGGCTGGACTTCGTGCGCCGGATTCTCGACGAAGCTGCGGCGCACCTTTCGCCCCAGGGACTGCTCGTGTGCGAGGTCGGCGATGCGCGTCGCGCGCTCGAGCGCGCGTTCCCGCGGCTGCCGTTTACGTGGCCCGAGACGAGCGAGCCGGACGCGTGCGTGTTCGTGCTCGACCGGGAGAGCCTTTAGCCGCGCGACACCCTGCGCACGATGTCCTTGCGCTTGAGCACCGCGGGCTGGAGCTTCGTCCCGAGCCCCGGGCCTGGCGGAGCGGTGATGTACCCATTCTTGATAGGCGGAAGCTCGGTCACCAGCGTGCCGTACCAGTCGTAGTAGAAGGCACGCACGATTTCCTGCACCAGCGTATTCGGGCAGTTCATCGAAAGGTGGACCGATGCGGTGAGGAGCACTGGGCCGGTGCAATCGTGTGGCGCCACGGGCAGGTGGTACGCCTCCGCCATGGCCGCGATCTTCTTCGCTTCCGAAAGCCCGCCCGCCCAGCCGACATCGAGCATGCACACCGACACCGCCTGCTTTTCGAACAGTGGGCGGAATCCCCAGCGGGTGGCAAGCGTCTCGGATGCCGTCACCCAGACGTCGGTGCGCCGCGCGTAGTCGGCAAGCGCATCGAGGTTGCTCATCTTCACCGGGTCTTCGTACCAGTACGGGTCGAACGGCTCGAGCGCTTTTGCGATCCGGATCGCGGCCGGCAGCTGCCACATCGAGTGGAATTCGACGTGGATGTCCATGCGATCGCCGACCGCCTTGCGGATCTGCTCGAAAGGCCGCAGCGCCTTCTTCAGCTCCGCTTTGGAGATGTCGGTGCCGTTCGTGGCTTCCGCCGCCTCGTCGAACGGCCAGATCTTCATGCCGGTGATGCCCATCTCGAGCAACGACTCGGCAAGCGCTCCGGCGTCGCTCTTGAACGCCGCCAGGTCCTCGTAGGGGCGCTTCTTCTTACCGCGCGCGGGCAGGCCGAAGTTCGCGGTGCCTTGCACCGGCTTGCTGCGGACGTACTGGTAGCCGGCACAAGTGTTGTATACGCGCACGTTGTCACGCGAAGCTCCGCCGAGAAGCTGATAGACCGGCTGGCCGGTCACCTGGCCGAACAGGTCCCACAGCGCGATGTCGAGCGCAGAAGCCGCGCGCATCTCGACGCCAACGCTGTTGAAGCCGAGGTAGGTATCGAGGAAGCGGCGGCTGTGGGCGTCGATCCGCAGCGGATCCTTGCCGAGGAGATAGGGCGCGCAGGTCTCGTGGATGTGCGCGGCAACCGGCGCCACCGCGTAGAACGTCTCGCCGAGCCCGATGTGGCCCCGGTCCGTATGCACCTGCACCCAGAGGATGTTCGGATATTCCCCGAGGCTGATCGTTTCGATGGCGGTGATTTTCATTTGAACGCTTTCGCGAGCCGCAAAACTCCGCATGCTACATTCGGCAGCCTGGAGGAGGTCTCGATGAGGACGATGAAGCCATTCCTATTTGCATTGCTTTGCGGTGTAGCCCCGCTTGGAGCGGGGACTGCGCATGCGCAGGCGTTTCCCACCCGCCCGGTCACGATCATCGTGCCCTACCCGCCCGGCGGGCTGATCGACCTCGTCGCCCGCCAGATCCAGGCCCGGTTTCAGACCGAGTTGGGCCAGTCGGTGATCATCGAAAACCGGTCAGGCGCCGGCGGAAACGTCGGCGCGGAGGCGGTCGCACGCGCCACGCCGGACGGCCACACGCTGCTCCTCGCCAACCCGTCGCTCGCCATCAGCCCGCTGATCTATCCGAAGCTGAACTACAAGCCGATCGAGGACTTCGCTTACGTTGGCCAGTACGGAACCGTGCCAAACGTGCTGGTCGTGCACCCGTCGATCCCGGCAAACACGGTGCAGGAATTCATCGCGTACGTGAAGAAAAACCCCGGAAAGCTGAACTACGGCTCGCCTGGCTATGGCACCTCGCCGCAGATGTCGTCCGAGCTGTTCAAGGCAATGACAAACGCGTTCATCGTGCACATTCCGTTCCGCGGTAGCGGCCCCGCGCAGACCGCCATGCTGTCGGGCGAGATCCAGATGATGTTCGACAACCTGCCGCCGCAACTTCCGCACATCCGCTCGGGCAGGGTACGCGCGCTCGCAGTGACCAGCCTGAAGCGCTCGGCCGTGCTGCCGGACCTACCGACGCTCGACGAGATCGGCCTGAAAGGCTACGAAGTGACGGCCTGGTTCGGGCTCGTCGCGCCCGCCGCGACCCCGAAGCCCGTCGTCGCCCGTCTCAATGAGGCCCTGAACAAGACGACGCAGGATCCGCAGGTGCGCAAGGCGCTCGAGGGGAGCGGGGCGACCGTGATTCAGGGCGCGCCGGACGCGTTCCGCGACTTCGTCAGGGGCGAGCAGGTCAAGTGGGCGCCGATCGTGAAGCGCGCGAACATCGTTCCCGACTGAAAAATAGGGACGTACCCCGTTTTCGAGCGTCGCGGAAAATGGGGTACGTCCCTATTTTTGCTCCACCAGCTTGACGAGCGCCCAGAGCGCGCGGTTTGCCGGTGTCGGCACGCCGAGCGCCTCGCCCCGGCGCACGATGTGGCCGTTGAGATGGTCGATCTCGGTCTTCTTTCCGCGCGCCAGGTCCTGCGCGGTCGACGAATGCTGCGTCGGCATCGCCTTGGCGATCCCGTATACCCGCTCGAGCACATCCGGCAGCATGCGGATGCCGTCCGCCTTTGCGACGGCGACCACTTCCGCTGTGACGTCGCGCATCAGCTCGCGCACTCCGGGACTCTCGATCATGACGCCGTAGGGCAACTGCGAAATCGCGGAGACCGCGTTGTACGCGCAGTTCGCCACGAGCTTCGCCCACAACTCGCCCGCCACGTTGTCCGAGATGACGACCGGCACGCCGGCCGCCTCGAAGCACTCCTTGACATGCACGAGCGCATCGGCCGTCGCGCGACCGAGCGTTCCGATCACGAGGTCGCCGCGGCCGTGATGCTTCAGGTGCCCGGGGCCGGCCATCTCGGTCGCGGCGTAGACGCAGGCCGGAATCACCGGCTGCGAAATCCGCGCCTGGATGCGTTCCCCATTGTCGACGCCGTTCTGCAGATTCGCGACGAGCGCGCTGGGATCGAGGAACGGCGCCATCCCGCTCGCGGCTTCATCAGTATCCGTCGACTTGACGCAGAAGAGCACGAGCTCTGCGCCCCGCACCGCATCCACCGACGTGCTCGCGTCGACGGGAATTCGCTCGTCGAATTTCAGTGCCTCGAAATGCAATCCCGATTGGCGAAACGCTTCGACGTGCACAGGCCGCCCGATCAGCGTGACCGGGTGGCCTGCGCGTGCGAGCATGCCGCCGAAGTAACACCCGACCGCACCGGCACCGAGGACTGCAACACGCATTTTGATACAGTACCATCAGGTACGCTCCTCTCATGACGAAACGACTCAGCGTAGGGTTTGCGCTCGTGCTGATCGCGGGGTCTGCCCTCGCGGCGGAAATCCATGTGCTCTGCGCCGGCGCGGCGCGCGGGTCGGTCGTGCCGCTGATCGAGTCGTTCCAGCGCGAATCAGGTCACACGATCCGCTTCGATTACGGCACCGCGGGCCAGATCGTGGCGAAGCTCAAGGAGGGACAGCGCCCCGACGTCGTGATCGTGACCTCGACGGTCATCGCGGACCTCGAGAAAGCCGGCATGGCTGCATCCGGCTCCGCCGCACCGCTCGGCCGGACTGGAATCGGCGTCGGAGTTGCCGAGGGCGCTCCGCTTCCCGACATTTCCAGCGTCGAGGCCTTCCGCAAGACGCTGCTCGCGGCGCGCGCGGTCGCCTACATTGACCCGGCCGCGGGCGGCACGAGCGGCAAGCATTTTGCCGGCGTGCTCGCGCGCCTCGGGATCGAGGAAGCGATCAAGCCGAAAGCGGTATTGGTGCCGGGCGGGTACGCCGCGGAGCGGGTCGCGAAAGGCGAGGCTGACGTCGTCGTGCACCAGATCAGCGAGATCCTGCCGGTGAAAGGGGTGAAGCTCGTCGGGCCCCTGCCCGCCGAGCTCCAGCTGTATACGACCTATACCGCGGCACTCATCGCCGGCACGTCGAACGCCGCGGCGGCGCGGGCCTTGATCCGCTATCTGGCCGGACCCGCGGGCCGCAAGAGCTTCGCCGAGCGCGGGCTCGAAGCGCCGGACTGAGGTTAGCCGGTGTACACCGGCGCCGGTTGGGTCAGATAGCCGGCGAGCAGGTGATAGACAAGCGCCCAGTTCTTCGAGCGCGTGCTGCTGTGTGCAATACCAGGCATCACGACGAACTGCTTGTCGGGATTCGGCAGCCTGGCGAAGAACTCCGAGAGATCTTCGAATGACGCGATTCCATCCCACTGGCCGCGCAGGATCAGGGTTGGCACGGTGACGCGCGCCGGATCGACCACAGGCAGGTTGGCGGACATGTCGACATAGGTGCCGGTCGGCACCGACTGGTCGAGCGCGAGCACCGCATCGGCAAACGCCTCGACGACGCTCAGGTCGCTGGTTCCAGGATGATCGCGCGTGAAGATGCTGCGCACGAATTCGCGGTCGATCGGCCGGCGGTTTGCCGCGAGGAACTGCGCCAGGCGCTTGCGCCGTTCGGCCAGCGTCGGGCTGCCCTTCCCGGTCCAGACGAATGCATCGAGCACGAGGCGCTGGACGCGGTCCGGATGGCGCTGCGCAAAAAGCGCTGCCCGCAAAGCGCCGGACGAGGCGCCATAGACATGCAGCTTGCGTGCCCCGGTCTCCTTCAGGATGTATTCCGACACCGCCGCGAGATCGTCCGCGCCGCACGCAATGTCGGCGTTTACGGGCCGCCACTTGTCCGAGCGCCCGTAGCCCTCGCAATCGAAGCACCAGGCATCGAATCCGAGCCGCGCGAACCAGTCCATCGTCGAGGATCCGGGGCGCCCGGGAATCTGCAGGTCGAACACTGGCGTCGCAGAGACGGACGACCCGTGCACGAACACGAGCACGCCCTTGCTCGTATCGGCCGCGCGCTTGCGCCACATGAAAAGGCGAACATCGCCTGCGCCGGTCCGCTTCGTGGTCCAGTGCGCGGTACCTGCGACAGCGAGGTCTTGCTCCGGAGGCGTGCTTGCGCACGCCGTGAGCAGCGACGTTGCAGCAAGCCCTGCGCCGGCGGCCAGGAATTCCCTCCGCTCGCTCATGCCTTCTTCAGCACGTAGCCGTAGGCGAGGTTGGTGCGCTCGCCGCCGTGCCGGTCGTAGATTTCCTTGCAGCGCGCGACCTTGTCCTCCGCCAGCGCCGCCCGCTTCGCCGGCGACACGCCGTAGAGCCGTGCGTTGTTCTCGCCGAGAATGGCGCGCTTCACCGGGCCGTCGGCCGGCCCCATCGGCGCGAGCCCGTAGCGCTTCTGCAGCTCCTCCGGTATTTCCATCCTGCGCAGCGCCTCGATCTGCCATTGCGGCGCGCCGGTCCAGAGCGCGTCCGTTCCCCAGCAGACGTGATCGGCGCCCATGCCTTTGATCATCGCGCCGACCATGAACGCCGCCAGGCGCGGCTCGGCCATGTTGCTGTGGGCGAAGATCTGGCCCAGGTCTGCGTACACGTTCTTCACGCCGTACTGCCCGGGGATGTCGGCAAGATCGGTGACCCAGTCCACGCGACCGGTGCGTTGCAGTTGATCCCACGCCGCGGCCGCATTCGCTCCGGGCCCGCCGACCCAGCGGTACGCGGAGTGATAGATGACGAAGTTGAGCTGCGGCCAGTCCTTGGCTGCCTTGCCGACGTCGCCGACGTTGCAGTAGCCGAGCAGATGCGGGTACTGCTGCTCGAGCGACGGCGGGAACAGGCCCTTGTGGATGCAGACGTTCTTCAGGCCGGGACGGTCCGGGTACTTCGCCATCGCCTTCACGAGCTTCTCGTAGAACGGATACATGATCTTCTCGTCGTCCAGCCGGAACGGATGCTTCGAGAGGTGCTTGTTGGTGTTGTCGCCGATGGTGTAGCCCTTCCATGAATCCGGCTTCAGCTTCTCGTTCTCTTCGTCGAACTTGTCCAGCCAGGCCGTCCATCCCGGCGTGAAGATCGCGTGCGAGTACATGCGCCGCGTGCCGGCCTCCCTGTTGATCTTCTCGCGGGCATCGAACTTCATCTGGTTCGTCAGGAACGAGAACCTCTCGTCGACTGAATACGAGCCGCTGATGCAGGCGATCTTCGTGTCGCTGTCGAGGAAGATCTCCTTGAAGTAGTTCGGGAACATCAGGTCGTCGATCGTCTGCGCCTTGCCGGCGAGCAACGGGTTCCAGCCCGCCTTCCCCACCGCCTCGCGCTGCGCGACGAACGCGCGGATCGGCGTGCCTTCGCGCAGGAAGTGCGTGTGCATGTCCATCACGAACTGATCCTTGAGCGCGTCGGCGCGCGCCTGCGCCATCGTCAGATCCGCCGCTTCGGCGGGGCTCGCGTCGTAGACCGGAGCGGCGTTCTTCGCGTAGGTCTCGTTCATCGCGACGAATGCCGCGGCCATCCCGGCCGCAGACTGGAAGAAGCGCCGCCTCGTCATGCCGTTGCGTTTCGCGAGCTTCGCGCCGATCGCCTTCACTCGCACTTCGAATTCGCGCTGCTGCGCGCTTTGCGGCGCAGGCATGAATTCGTCGCTCGACAGCGATTGCACCGGGATCGGCGACGGGAACAGCGTCTCGGCGCCGGTCAGTTTCTCGAGTTCCTCGGGGGTCAGCAGGCTCATGAGTGTCTCCTCAGTCTTTCAGTAAGAGCAGCAGAACGGGAACGATCACCACGCCGTTGCCGAGGATGCCGAGGATCGTCAGCCAGGCCATCCGCTCGCCGCGAACGAGCGCGACCCAGGCGGCGATCTCACCGATCACGCACGCACCAGCGATGGCGAAAACGAAGAGTACGCCGCCGCCGAGCGCGCCGGCAAAGTCACCCCCGCCTCCCCGGCTGCCCGCAAGCACCAGCACGCCGATCGCGATGGCGGCCGCGGGAATCGCGACCGATGCGATGTTCCAGAGCGGCGCGACCTGCTCGACGGATGGATCCCCTGCCAAGATGTCCTCCCTGCGCCCAGGCATCATACCGTCTAGACTGCCGTTTGGCGGATGTCCGAGGGCGACGCAATGGAACGCGACCAGGCAGTGAAGTTCATGAACGACCTGCTGCGCGCACTGCTCGCGAAGAAGGGGTCGGACCTGTTCATTTCCGCGACCTTCCCGCCGGCGTTCAAGATCGACGGGCGGATGACCCCGATCTCCGAGCAGCCGCTGACCACGCAGCACACGGTGGTGCTCGCCCGCTCGATCATGAACGACAAGCAGCAGGCCGAATTCGAGCGGACGAAGGAATGTAACTTCGCGATCGCGCCGGCGGGCATTGGCCGCTTCCGGGTCAACTGCTATGTGCAGCGCGGCGCGGTGGCAATGGTGCTGCGCCCGATTCCCGAAGCCATTCCGACGTTCGACGAGCTTCACCTCCCCGAGAAGCTGAAGGACATCGCGCTCAGGAAGACCGGCCTCGTGCTCTTCGTCGGCGGGACCGGGTCGGGCAAGACGACGTCGCTCGCCGCGATGGTGGGCTATCGCAACGAGAACTCGCATGGGCACATCGTCACGATCGAAGACCCCATCGAGTTCGTCCATCCGAACCGCAACTGCCTGGTCTCGCAGCGCGAGGTCGGTGTCGACACCGAATCCTGGGAAGCGGCTCTGAAGAACACGCTGCGCCAGGCGCCCGACCTGA
>Ga0070704_100001538_pt1 | contig 12453 bp, 8 predicted proteins | sample KBSK5252metaG_FD_65467 | JGI IMG/M metagenome (GOLD analysis project Ga0070704, IMG submission 65467) | Corn, switchgrass and miscanthus rhizosphere microbial communities from Kellogg Biological Station, Michigan, USA - KBS K5-25-2 metaG | ecosystem: Host-associated > Plants > Roots >... | reverse complement strand
GGGATCAGCGGCGGCCACGGGATCCTCTCTCCCCCCGGGGACAGATGCGCGCGAAATCGTCGACGCGAATGGTGTAGCCGTAGGCCTTCGAGCCGGGATCGCCGAGGGGCAGGCAGGGGGCCCCGTTGACGATGACGCGCACGGCCCCCGCGTCGGTGGCGCTGACCCTGACGACGGCGTCGCAGCGGGCCTCCTCCAGCTCGCCGGCCTCCATGACCCGGTTGACCACCTCGCGCCCGTCGCACACGAGCTGCACGAATGCCCGGTCGCTCGTCTGGATCTCCACCTTCATCGGTCCGGTCTCAGGGGGCCGCGGTTCCGCGCTCCCGGCATCGGCGCGCTCCCCCGGCCCGGACGGCGCGACGGCGGGGGGCGGGGGAACGGAGGCGCGCTCGGTGCGCGGGGTCGGCTGCGGCCTCGGCGCGGACGTATTGGGCGCGCCGGACGGCGCGACCGACGTCAGGGCGCCGAGAGTGATGTGCGACGGCTGGGACATCTCCGGCAGGAGGGCGGACGATCCGTCAGGCTGGGTCTCCGCCCCTTCCTGCGGCGCGGGCACGGCCCCCTCGGCGGGCACGGACGCGCCGCCGCTCTCCGTCGCGGGGCTCTCGGCCGGCCGGGAGGCGGCCGGGGGCGCGGGCCTGAGGACGCTCATCAGCAGAAACAGCACGCCGGCCGCCGCGACCAGCGACAGAATCCAGAACAGGGCACGAGACGATCTCTCCCCGGCGCCCTCCGTCTTCTTCTTCTCGGTCCGGTCGGACGCGATCGCCTGCAAGGCCGCGCGCACCGGGTCAGCCGGCGGCGAGTGAAGCGCCGCCGCGGGGGCGAGGTCGGCCCGGGAGTCGACGGCCGGAGCCGATGCGGAGGAGGCGGGAGCGCCGGCTGGAGCGGGAGTCGAGGCGAAGGTGATCGCCGGCCGCGCGGGACGCTGCGACGGCGAGGCGGAAGAGTCCGCCGGCCTCGCGCCGGCCCGCTTCTGGGGAACCCCGGCCGGCCGGTGCATCGACCTCTGACCGAGATCGGGTCGCGGGACCGCGGGCCCCGCGGTCAGCGGGCCGATCTGCTGCAGGTAGGAGTTCACCATGGCCTCGCCGTCCACGCCGATGAACGTGGAATAGGCCCTGATGAACCCTTTGTTGAACAGGCCGCCGGGAAGCGCGTCGAACCGGTTCTCTTCCAGGGCCTCGAGGTATCGGATGTTGATCTTGGTGGCTTCCGCGATCTGGCGCAGGGAGATCTCGCGCAGCTCGCGCTCTCGCTTCAGGGTCTCGCCGAAACTCGCCATCGACACCGCGCCCGCCGCGTTCCAAGTCCTTGGGCCGTCATGACTTTGACCGAGGGCTAATAATAAGGACGGGGTACCGGTTTGTCAAACAACCCCAAGTGATGCGATATCAATGACTTATCATGAATCGCATGGCCTGCGCCCGCTCAATCGGGGTGCGTGCGCGCTTCCAGCGTCCGAAAGGCCGCCACTTTGACCAGGGTCGGGACGTGCGGCGCGTGCGCCAGCTCGCGGAGCGACTGCGTGCTCAGCCGCTGAAGAAGATGCAGCGCCGCGGCCGGAGGGGTCGCGGGGTTCTGGACGAGAGCCTTCTGCAGGGCCGGGCGCAGGGACAGCCGGGGATCCTCCGCCAGCGCCCGCAGCACCCCGGGGGACGCCGCCGTCCCGGCGGCGATGGCGAGCGCATCCTCCTCGACGAGCCGCGGGTTCTGCAGCAGGGCGCGGATGACCATCGGGTCGTTGGCGCGGCGCAGGACCCCGATGACGCCCCGGGTCGCGACGCGGGCCAGCGCCACCCGCTCCCCCAGGGCCAGCTCCTGGATCCGGATGGAGAGCAGGCGCTCGGCCGCCCGGCGCAGCGGCGGCGACAGGGAGGCCTGGTCCGCGACGCGCGCCAGATCGCGCCACCAGAGGAACGGCACCAGGTTCATGGCCAGGGCCCGCGGCGTCCTCGGATGCAGCACGACGGCGGCCTTCACCTCGTAGGGCTTCAGCCAGGCCCGATTGCGTCCGATACGGGAGATCAGGGGCCCGGTGAGGGAGCGATTCTTCTGCAGGATCAGCAGGACCAGACCGGGGTCGAGAAGGGGATTGGCCAGCGCCCCCTCCAGGTAGGAAAGCGGCGCCCGGTCCAGCTCGAGGGCCAGGACCCGGGGGGGCGCGGTCCGCCCGGCGTCGTAGAGCGCGTCCATGTCAGTCAATTTACGGCGACCCGGCGGCGCGCGCTAGGAGAAGAGTGAGGGTTCGGGACGAAGTATGGACAGGGAAGGGGGAACGGCGGTATTCTCAAACGGTTGACAACACGGAGTTTCACGATGAGACGCGATTACGTCCGGCTGACCGAGCCTCTGGTGCGCCGGGACGGGGTGCTGCGGCCGGCCACGTGGGAGGAGGCGCTCGATCGGGCCGCCTCCGGCTTCCGCGCCGTGGTGGACCGTCACGGACCACGCTCCTTCGGGCTGTTCTCCTGCTCCAAGGCGACCAACGAGGTCAACTACCTGGCGCAGAAGTTCGCCCGCTCGGTCATCGGCAGCAACAACGTCGACAGCTGCAACCGCACCTGACACGCGCCATCCGTCGTCGGTCTGACGACGGTCTTCGGCGCCGGGGGCGGGACCAGCTCCTACAGGGAGATCGAGGAGACCGACCTCATCATCCTGTGGGGATCGAACGCCCGCGAAACGCACCCGATCTTCTTCCATCACGTCCTGAAGGGGGTGCGTCAGGGGGCGCGGCTTTACACGATCGATCCGCGGCGGACAGGTTCGGCGGAGTGGTCGGACGGGTGGCTGGGGATCGACGTCGGCTCGGATATCGCGCTGGCGAACGCGATGGGGCGGGAGATCCTGCACGCCGGGCTGGAGAACAGGGCGTTCATCGCACGGGCGACGACGGACTTCGACTCCTACCGGGCGTCGGTCGAGAAGTACACGCTGGATTTTGCGGCGAAGATCACGGGGGTGCCGGCCGAGGCGATCCGTGAGCTGGCGCACGCCTACGCCCGCGCCGATCGCGCCGAGATCTGCTGGACGCTGGGGATCACCGAGCACCACAACGCGGTCGACAACGTCCTGGCGATCATCAATCTGGCACTTCTGACGGGACACGTGGGACGCTACGGTTCGGGGCTGAACCCGCTGCGCGGGCAGAACAACGTGCAGGGAGGCGGCGACATGGGGGCGATCCCGAACAAGCTCCCGGGAGGCGTGGACGTCGAGGACGACGCGGCGCGCGCGCGGTTTCAGCACGCGTGGGGGGGCGCGGCGATTCCGCCGAAGCGGGGTTGGCATCTGTCGCAGATGTTCGAGGCGATGGGGCGCGGCGAGCTGCGCACGGTCTACGTGATCGGCGAGAATCCGGCGCAGTCGGAGGCGGACTGCGCGCACACGATGCACCTCCTCGAGAACCTCGATCACCTGGTGGTGCAGGACATCTTCCTGACCAAGACCGCCGAGTACGCGCACGTGGTCCTGCCGGCCGCGGCGTCGTGGTGCGAGTCGGACGGAACGGTCACCAGCAGCGAGAGGCGCGTGCAGCGCGTGCGCAAGGCGCTCCACCCGCCCGGAGGGGCGCGCGACGACATCGAGATCCTGTGCGGGCTGGCCCGCCGGCTTGGCCGCGACTGGGGGAGCCCGACCGCCGAACAGGCGTGGGACGAGCTTCGCAGTCTGTCCTCCTGGCACAAGGGGATGAGCTACCGCCGGCTGGAGGAGCTGGATGGCCTCCCCTGGCCCTGCCCGGACGAGAATCACCCCGGGAGCCCGTTCCTGCACGATCGCCTCTGGAAGGAGCCGATCGAAGGACGGCCTGCACCGTTCAGCGCCGTCGAATTCGAGCCGCCCGTCGACACGCTTACCGAGGAGTTCCCGATCCGCCTGACGACCGGCCGCCGCCTGGACTCGTTCAACACCGGCGTGCAGACCGCCGGGTACGCCTCGCCGCTGCGGCGCGGCGAGACGCTCGACCTGGCGCCGGAGGACCTCGAGCGTTACGGCCTCAGCGAAGGGGAGCGGGTGCGCGTCGTGTCGCGCCGGGGCGCGGTGGAAGCGCCGGTGCGCGTCGATCCCGGGCTGCGCCCCGGCCTCGCCTTCATGACGCTGCATTTCCAGGACGACGTGGCGACCAATCTGCTGACCATCGACGCCACGGACCCCAAGTCCGGCACGGCCGAATTCAAGGCCACGGCGATCCGCATCGAGCCGCTGAAGGCGGCGCGCGCCGCGCGGCCTGGGAAGGTCGTCGCGGCCCGGGCTGGGGGCGCGAAGGCCGGGCGCGGCAAGGCCGCGACTGCCTCGGGTTCGCGCATCGCCGCCGGCGTCCGGGGGCGGTGAGTGGATCTTCACCTCATCCCCGGCGCGGTGGCCACGGCCGAGGAGCGCGCCGCCGTCGATGCGGCCCTTGGCCCGGCGTCGTCCGGATGGGAAGGGGGCGCCCGGCGCTCCGGCCCCGAGGCTCAAATCGCCCGCAGCGGCCGCGAGGAGGCGGAGGGGCGGCGCCACCTCCTGCTGCCGGCGCTGCACGCCATCCAGGGGCGCATCGGCTGGATCAGCGAGGGCTCGCTCAACTACGTCTGCCAGCGCCTGATGGTCCCGCCTGCCGAAGCCTACGGCGTCGCGGCGTTCTACGCCATGCTGTCTCTGGAGCCGCGCCCGAGGACCGTGGTCCACGTCTGCGACGACATCGCCTGCCGCGCCGGCGGCGCCCTCGATCTCTGCCGCGACATGGAGAAGCGTCTCGGTCCGCCGGGGACCGCAAAGCCGGACGCGCCGGCGACGTGGCTGAAGAGCCCGTGTCTTGGCCAGTGCGAGCGCGCCCCGGCCGTCATGTTCCAGGCGGCGGGGAAGGGCCGCGGTGATTGGAGCCTGGCGCCGGCGACCTCGAAGGCGGTGATGGCCGGGATCGAGGCTGGCGGCCCCGAGAGGAAAACGTCCGGGCGCGCCGTTCCGTCCGCGCCGCAGACGCTCGCGCCGCGCGCCCCGGGGCTGCGCCTCCTGAAGCGCGTCGGCCTGGCCGACCCGGAGAGTCTCGACGACTACCGCTCGCACGGCGGATACGCCGCGTTGCGCCGGGCCCTGAGCATCGGAGCCGAAGGCGTTCTGCGCGAGGTCCTCGACTCGAAGCTCGTCGGCCGCGGCGGCGCCGCCTTCCCGACCGGACGGAAGTGGGACGCGGTGGCCCGTCAGCCGGTGCGTCCGCATTATCTCGTCTGCAACGCCGACGAGTCGGAGCCCGGCACGTTCAAGGACCGCCTCCTGATGGAGGAGGACCCGTTTGCGCTCCTCGAGGCGATGACCATCGCCGCCTTCGCCACCGGCTGCGAGCGCGGGTTCATCTACGTCCGCGGCGAGTACCCCCTGGCGATCGATCGCCTCGAGACTGCCGCCGAGCAGGCCCGGACCCGCGGTTTCCTTGGGGGCGACATCCTGGGAGAGGGACTCCGCTTCGACGTGGAGATCCGCCGCGGCGCCGGCGCCTACATCTGCGGCGAGGAGACCGCGCTGTTCAACTCGATCGAAGGGAAGCGTGGCGAGCCGCGCAACAAGCCGCCGTTCCCGGTGCAGTCGGGCCTGTTCGGCAAGCCGACCGCCATCAACAACGTCGAGACGCTGGTCAACGTGCTCGACATCGTCCTCGAAGGGGGCCCGGCGTTCGCCGCCGTCGGCTCCGGCCAGTCGACCGGGCCGAAGCTGTTCTGCCTCTCGGGGTGCGTCGCCCGCCCGGGGCTCTACGAGGTCCCGTTCGGCATGACATTGAAGGGGCTCATCGACCTCGCGGGGGGTGTGCGCGGCGGACGAGCGCTGCAGGCGATCCTCCTGGGCGGTGCCGCCGGGGTGTTCGTCACCCCCGACGAGATCGACGTGCCGCTCACCTTCGAGGGGACGCGGGCCATCGGCGCGACGCTCGGATCGGGCGTCGTGATGCTGTTCGACGATACGGTCGATCTGAAAGACACCGTCCTGCGCATCGCCTCCTTCTTCCGCGACGAGTCGTGCGGCCAGTGCGTCCCGTGCCGCGTCGGCACCGTGCGCCAGGAGGAGGCGCTGCACCGCCTGGCCTCGAACCGCCCTCTCGGCTCGGCCTCCGGCGAAGCCGCGCTGATCGACGAGGTCGCCCAGGCGATGCGCGACGCCTCCATCTGCGGTCTCGGCCAGACCGCCGCCGGCGCCGTGCAGTCGGCCCTCAAGAAGCTCGGCCTGTTCGTCGGAAACGGGAAGGGGAGCGCATGAGCGACCGGCAGGGACGCGCCCCGCGGCGCGAGGTGGAGCTGACCATCGACGGCGCTCCGGTGCGCGTGCCGGAGGGGGCGACGATCCTCGAGGCCTGCCGCACGCTGAAGATCGACACGCCGACGCTCTGCTACCTAGAGAACCTGACGCCGGTGAACGTCTGCCGCGTGTGCGTCGTCGAGGTAGAGGGCTCGCGCGTCCTCGTCCCCGCCTGCTCGCGCCCGGTCGAGCCGAAGATGGTGGTGAAGACCGACTCCGAGCGCGTCCGCCTGAGCCGCAAGCTGGTGCTCGAGCTGCTCGAGTCCTCCGTCGATCTGTCGCTGGCCTCGGACGAGGTCAAGGGACACATGAAGCGCTACGACGCACGCCCCGAGCGCTTCGGCCCCAAGGCCGCGCAGGCGGGGGACGGCGCGCGCGACCACGCCCACCCCGGCCACCACGCGCCTCCTCGCGACGGCGCCGCCACGGTCGCCCAGCCCACCAAGGTCGACAACGACCTGTACGTCCGCGACTACTCGAAGTGCATCCTCTGCTACAAGTGCGTCGAGGCCTGCGGCAAGGACGCGCAGAACACCTTCGCCATCGCCGTGGCCGGTCGCGGCTTCGACGCGCGCATCTCGACCGAGTCCGCCCGCCCGCTGACCGACTCGGCGTGCGTCTACTGCGGCAACTGCATCGGCGTCTGCCCCACCGGCGCGCTGATGTTCAAGAGCGAATACGACATGCGCCGCGCCGGGACGTGGGACGAGTCGAAGCAGACCCAGACCGACACCATCTGCCCCTACTGCGGCGTCGGCTGCACGCTGCAGCTGCGGGTGCAGGAGAACACCATCGTCAAGGTCACCTCGCCACTGGATCACGAGGTCACGAGCGGCCACCTGTGCATCAAGGGGCGCTTCGGCTGGCAGTCCGTGCAGAACCGCGCCCGGCCGGACGGCAAATAGAGTCAGGCCGCCCGCGGATGGTCGGTTCGCCGCCCCCTAAAAGACCACAGCAGGAGTTGCATTACCGTCGGACGCGGTGGATATAATCTGCAGACATAACACCATCGACCTTGACGGGGCCGACCATGAGTGACTTCAGGGACCCCACCCTCGCTTCCCGCCGGGCGGGCAGCGACGGCGGCATCCGCCTAACCCGCTGGGCCGTGCTGATGGGTCTCTCTCTGTGCGCATCGACCCTCTCCTTTGCAAGAGATCTCTCGTTTGACGAGCGGGTCAAGGCGGAGGAAGCCCTAGCGCGAGTGCGCTACTCGCATCAGATCGGCGCGACGCGGACCTTCGAGGAAGCATTCCCGCGGCGCATTCTCGAAGACCGGGTTCGAGCCTACCTTGCCGAAAGCGTTGCTCTTCGCGAGGTATGGCACATGCCGGTCACCGCGCACATGCTGGAGGCGGAGCTCCGGCGCATCACCGCGCGCTCGAAGATGCCGGATCGCCTCCAGGAGCTGTTCGGCGCCCTCGACCATGACACCTTCCTCGTTCAGGAGTGCATCGCCCGGCCGGCGCTGACGGATCGAATGACGCGGTCATTCTTCGCCTTCGACCGCCGCATCCACGAGCGGTCGCGAAGAGAAGCCGAAACGCTCCGGCGCGACCTCGCCGAGGGGAAGATCGATCCGCGCGTCGCGCACCGGCGGGCCACCCTGCTCGAGATCCTGCGCAAGGAGACCGGAGTGTTCCATCGTGCGGCGTCCGCCGCTCCGGTCCAGACGATCGAAGCGGACGGGCAGGACTTCCAGGCATGGCAGGATCGTTTGCAGGGGGTGCCGCTCGAGGCCGGGCCTCTCACAGAGGATGCCGACGCCTTCAGGATCGATGTCCTTCTGGAACAGCAGCCCGACAGGCTTCTGGTTGCGGCCTTCGTCGTGACCAAGGAGACGTGGAACCGCTGGTGGAAGCGTGTCCGGCCGGGCCTTGAAGTCGCCGCGGCCGGGCCGGTGGCGCGCGACGGCCTGCAACTGCCCGACACGGAAGCAGCGGCAGCCGAGGCTGCCTCGTGCGTCGACGACACATGGGAGATCGGCCCGCTCGATGATCGGCCACCCAGCGCACGGGACAGGCACCTGGCCTTGTGGACGGGAAGCCTCATGATCATCTTCGGGGCAACCGATCGATCCGGCGGACGCTACGACCCGGCGATCGACACCTGGAGCCCGATTGCCACGCCGGACGTCGAGGTCGGGCTCGGTGCCTCCCAGGTGTGGACAGGGAGCCGGGTCATTCTCTGGGGCGGTCTGCGAACTCAATTCCCGACCAGGACGTATACGACCCGGGGGGCCGAATACGATCCGGTGACCGATGACTGGCGCATGATTCCTGACCCGCCCCCTACCGTCACCGGTCGATCCGGGCATTCTGCCGTCTGGACCGGCACGGAGATGATCGTCTGGGGCGGATATCGCATCAGTGGCTCGGTGACTACGTACCTGCAGGATGGCGGTCGCTACAACCCTGCGAGCGGCGCGTGGGTGTACGTTCCCGGGCCGCCGTTCGGGCCCCCGCCCGCCGCGCGCGGTGATCACAGCGCTGTCTGGACCGGCCAGGAAATGATCGTCTGGGGCGGAGTGAACGCAACTGGCTGGCTGAACACCGGGGGGCGGTACGATCCTGCCACCGGGGGGTGGCTGCCCACCTCGATGGTGGATGCGCCTTCGCCTCGCCAGGGCCATAGCTTCGTCTGGGCGGACAACCTCCTGATCATCTGGGGCGGCTCCACCGGGCAGGCCTACACGAACACGGGGCGGCGATACGATCCCCGTAAGGACGTCTGGACGCCGACGACGCCGAACGGCGCCCCCACGGCCCGCGGCGGATTCAGCGCGGTCGGCACCGGCCACGACATGATCGGGTGGGGGGGATACGATACCTACTACACCAATACGGGGTTCCGATACGATCCCGCCGCCAACGCCTGGTCACCCATCTCGGGAGCGGGGGCCCCGGCCGCGCGGCATTCCCATTCAGCGATTTGGGCCGACGGACAGATGATCGTGTGGGGCGGCACCGGCATCGGACAGGTGCTGCTCGACACGGGTGGGCGGTACGATCTGGCCGGCGATTCATGGACGCCCACTTCGATGGGAACGACTCCGAGCCCAAGATCCGGTCACACGACCGTCTGGACGGGTGACAAGATGGTCGTCTGGGGCGGAGCGGCGTCGCCTTCGTCGCCGGCCACGGCCAGTGGTGGCCAGTACGATCCCGCTCTGGATTCCTGGATGCCGACCTCCCTCCTCAACGCGCCTGTAAGCAGGGCGCTCCACACGGCGGTCTGGACGGGCCGTCACATGATCGTCTGGGGAGGCGGGGGCTTCGGCGCCGGAAACTCGGGAGGGTTGTACGATCCGGACCTGGACACCTGGACCGCAACGCCGATCGACAACGCCCCCTCGCCGCGCTCGAGCCATACGGCCGTCTGGACGGGCAGCCAGATGATCGTGTGGGGAGGGAACGCCGGCACACTCGAGCTCGGTTCAGGCGGAAGATACTCCCCAGCCTCGAACGCCTGGACGTCGCTCGCATCGGCGGACGCTCCTTCGGCCCGCTTCGATCACACGGCGATCTGGACGGGGAAGCGGATGGTCGTCTGGGGCGGGAGGACGCAGAGTTCAGGAGGAGTCGACACCGGCGGACAGTATGACCCGGCGATGGACCAATGGTCGCCGACTTCGGTCCTGGATGCCCCGACGCCGCGATCGGGTCACGTCGGCGTCTGGAATGGAAGCGAAATCCTGGTCTGGGGAGGGACCGGCCTGGAGACCGGCGGGGGGCGGTACGATCCTTCCACGGATCGATGGGCCCCGATATCGTTGAGCGGAGCCCCGGCCCCACGGTCCGAGCTGCAGGCCGTGTGGACGGGCACCGAGATGATCGTCTGGGGCGGCAACTCCGATCCATTTACCTTCCCCAGTGCTCCGGGCCGATACGATCCTTCCACCGACAGTTGGAGCACCGGGTCCATGCTGAATGCTCCCGCAGGGAGAATTCGGCATTCGCAGGTCTGGACCGGGAAGCGCATGCTCGTGTGGGGGGGACGGGACGGCTCGGTCACTCACCGTTCTGCAGGGGCCTACTCGGCCTGCTTCGCCGCGTGCGTGCCGCAGCAGTTCTATCAGGACGGCGACGCCGATGGGGCGGGTGTGTCGAGCGTCAACGTCTGGGCGTGCGCGCAGCCGCCGTACTACGCCCCGACCGGCGGCGACTGCGACGACACGAATGGAGAAGCCTGGGATATTCCAGGAGAAGCGCGCGACCTGCGACTGGTCGACGAGATGACTGTCGGATGGACATCGCCCCTCCAATGGGGCGCCTCGGCGCTGAGCTACGATCTGATCCGCACGAGCGTCGCTGCGGACTTCCTCAATTCCGCCGTCTGCGTTGCGGTCGACTCGCCGGACACCAGCACGACAGACGCCGCGATGCCCGCTGCGGGTGAGGCCTTCTTCTACCTGGCAAGAGCCCGCAATCGCTGCCCGGGCGGGACGGGAGGCCTGGGAGCGGACTCCGGCGGCCAGCCGACTCAAGGACGGTCCTGCCCCTGAGCGTTCAGGCGGGCCCCAGCGCCCGCCTGATGGGGTAAGATGCGGGTCGCCACCCTGCCAACGAACGGAGTCGAGCCATGGCCTACAAACTGACGGTGAACGGTCGGAGCGAGACGATCGAGGCGCCGGCGGACATGCCGCTTCTGTGGGTGGTCCGCGACCTCCTCGATCTGAAGGGGACCAAGTACGGGTGCGGCATGTCGGTCTGCGGCATGTGCACGCTGCACGTCGACGGCGTGGCCACGCGCTCGTGCGTCACGCCCGTGGCGAGCGTCGACGGAAAACGGATCACGACGATCGAGGGGCTGTCCGCGGACGGCTCGCACCCGCTGCAGAAGGCGTGGATGGATCTCGACGTGGCGCAGTGCGGTTACTGCCAGGCCGGGCAGATCATGTCGGCCGCGGCGCTGCTCACGAAGACTCCGAAACCCAGCGCGGCGCAGATTGACGAGGCGATGGACGGGAACATCTGCCGCTGCGGGACGTACCTGCGCATCCGCGACGCCATCCGTCGCGCCGTCTCGGCGAAGGCGTAGGGAGGCGATCATGGAAACCACGCTCGTCGGTCGCCGGACGTTCCTGCGCATCAGCGCCCTCGCCGGGGGCGGGATGCTGATCGGCCTGTATGTCGACTCCGGGACGCGGGCGCAGGGCGAGCCCGCCCCCGCACAGCCCGTGCCGAACGCATTCCTGCGCATCGCAACGGACGGGACGGTGACCATCATCGCCAAGAACCCCGAGGTGGGACAGGGCGTCAAGATGCTCCTGCCGATGCTCATCGCCGAGGAGCTCGACGTCGACTGGAAGAGCGTGCGCATCGAGCAGGCGGATCTCGACGAGGCGAAGTACGGCGAGCAGTTCGCCGGCGGCAGCCTGGCGGTGCCGGAGAACTGGCTGCCCATGCGGCAGGTCGGCGCCGGCGCTCGCCGGATGCTGGTCACCGCGGCGGCGCGCGACTGGAAGGTTCCGGAGTCGGAGTGCTCGACCGCCTCGGGCCGCGTGCACCATCGATCGACGAAGCGCTCCGTCGGATACGGGGCCCTGGCTGCCAAGGCCGCCGCGCTGCCGCCGCCGGATCCCAGGACGCTGAAGCTGAAGGACCCGAAGGAGTACACCATCATCGGCAAGCCGGTCCGTGGGGCCGACGACCTGGCCGTGGTCACGGGCAAGCCGCTCTACGGGATCGACGTCACGGTGCCGGGGATGCTCGCGGCGGTCTACGAGAAATGCCCGGTGTACGGCGGCAAGGTGAAGTCGGCGAACCTCGAGGCGATCAAGGCCCTGCCGGGCGTGCGGCAGGCCTTCATCCTCGAGGGGGGCACGGAGCTCGCCGGCCTTCTCGGCGGCGTCGCCATCGTGGCCGACACCTGGTGGGCGGCCCAGAGCGCCCGCGGCAAGCTGGAGGTCACCTGGGACGAAGGGCCGACGGTCTCGCAGAGCAGCGAGGGGTTCGCGCGCCGCGCCGCGGACCTGTCCGGGCAGGCCCCGGCCCGCACGCTGCGCAGCGACGGCGACGTGGAGAAGGCGCTGAAGTCGGCGGCCAAGGTCGTCGAGTCGTCCTATTCGTATCCGTTCCTGGCGCACGCCTCGGCCGAGGTGATGAACTGCACCGCGCGCTTCTCGGGGGACAGGCTGGAGATCTGGGCGCCGACGCAGACGCCAGGGTCCGGCCTGGA
>Ga0070704_100001535_pt1 | contig 12465 bp, 17 predicted proteins | sample KBSK5252metaG_FD_65467 | JGI IMG/M metagenome (GOLD analysis project Ga0070704, IMG submission 65467) | Corn, switchgrass and miscanthus rhizosphere microbial communities from Kellogg Biological Station, Michigan, USA - KBS K5-25-2 metaG | ecosystem: Host-associated > Plants > Roots >... | reverse complement strand
GCGTACGGCCCGGCGCCGAAGCCCGGCGCGCAGCCGCCCGCGCCGACGGGACAGAAGTCATGAGCCGGATTCTGTTCCTCGCATTGGCCGCGAGCCTGGGGCTCGCCGCCTGCGGCGAGCGCGAGCAGGTGGTGGTCTACAAGCAGGGCAAGTATCAGGGCAAGCCCGACGGTCGCCCGTGGGACAGCGATTCGCCCGTGGCGGAGCTGCGCGGCGGCAAGTGGAGCAAGGGCGACCGCAACAGCTGGGAAGAGCAGATCAAGCAGCGCCAGCTGGCGCAGCACGAGCACAAACGCATCTACCAGCAGTAAAGAGGTAGAGCGGCAAATCTAGGAGGCGGGATGAGATTTCTGACCGGGATTTTTCTGGCCGTCCTCGTCTGTTTGAGCGCTGCCGCCTGGGCGCAGCCGGCGCAGCAGACGCCCGACCAGAGCCAGGAAGACCGCATCAAGGCGCAGCAGCAACGCGCCGTCACGCAGCCGGGCAACAACGCGCCGGTGTGGCGCGAAGTGCGCGAAGGCCAGTCGCCCTACACCAATTCCACCGTCAAGGGCCGCGAAACCAACGTCCTGGTGCAGTCCTGGGGCGAGACCTGGCGCCAGATCCGCAACGGTCCGGTGACGTTCTGGGGCGGCTGGCTGGTGGTGCTGGTGCTGGTTGCGATCGCCGCCTTTTACTTCGTGTTTGGACCGGTCAAGCTGCACGGCCGCCCGACTGGCCGGCTGATCCGGCGCTTCAGCTCCCTCGACCAGGTGCTGCACTGGACGGTGGCGATCAGCTTCAGCGTGCTCGGCCTGTCGGGCCTGCTCATGCTGTTCGGCAAGCACGTGGTGCTGCCGGTGTTCGGCTATACGCTGTTCGCCTGGCTCGCGGCGCTCAGCAAGAACCTCCACAACTTCGTCGCGCCGATCTTCATGGTCTCGGTGGCGATCTTCGCCATCCTGTTCGTCCGCTACAACCTGCCGCGAGCCTACGACCTCGCCTGGTTCCGCAATGCGCTCGGCTATGTCACCGGCAAGAAGCACGTGCCCTCGGGCAAATTCAACGGCGGCGAGAAAGTGTGGTTCTGGGGCGGCGTGGTGGTGCTGAGCATCGTGGTGAGCTGGAGCGGTCTGATCCTGCTCTTCCCGAACTTCGATCAGTCGCGCGCCGTGATGCAGCAGGCCTGGATCTGGCACGCTGCGGCGGCCGTGCTCTACATCGCGATCTCGTTCGGCCACATCTACCTCGGCACCGCGGGGGTGGAAGGCGCCTATCAGGCGATGCGCAGCGGCTACGTCGACGAGATTTGGGCCAAGGAGCACCACGAGTACTGGTACAACGAGATGATGTCTCGCGGCGCCGCCGCCGCGGGCGGGGCGATCCCCGCGGGCGCGCCGCATCAGGAGGAAAAATCATGAGAACGATCTTCGCGGTCCTGGCTGCCGGTCTCGCGGCCGGCCTAATTGCGGCAGCGCACGCAAAGCTCCCGCCGGCGCCGGCCAAGACCGACGCCGAAAAGTCCGCCGAGGCCGACAAGGCCGCCGCGGCCAAGGCCAAGGAGGCCGGCGAGCTCGGCAAGGCGCAGGACAGGGCGGTCGCCAATTACAAGAAGAACCACGGCGGCTCGATGGCACCTTCCAAGGCGGCCAAGAAGTGAGTAGAGTGGCCCTCCCCGGAACCGGAGAGCCACTCTGAAATCAGCCCTCGTCTCGCTTTCCACCGCCGTCGCGGTGATCACCGTGCTGGCGGGGTGCGAGACCATGAAGGGCATGTTCGGGTCCGACGACGCCAAGGCCACCGCGAGCCTCGAGCCCACGAAGGGCAACAACGTCCGCGGCACCGTCAACTTCACGCAATCCGGCAACAAGGTGCGCGTGGCGGCGAACGTCACCGGCCTCAAGCCGAACAGCGAGGTCGGCTTCCATATCCACGAGGCGGGCGACTGCAGCTCGGGCGACGGCATGAGCGCCAAGGGCCACTTCAACCCTTACGGCAAGCCGCACGGCGCTCCCGGCAGCCCCGAGCGCCACGGCGGCGACATGCCGAGCCTCAAGTCGGACGCGAACGGCAACGCCGCCGCGAACTTCGAGCTCGACACCATCACCGTGGCGCCGGGACCGGCGAGCATCGTCGGCCGCGGCCTGATCGTGCACGTGCAACCCGACGACTACAAGACACAGCCGACCGGCAACGCGGGCGCGCGCAGCGCCTGCGCGGTCATCAAGCGCGTCTAAAGACTACTGGAGGAGGAGGGGCCGAAAGGGCGTCGCAAGACGCCCTTTCGTTTTCATGCGCCTTCGACGAGGATCAGCTTTCCCTTCGAAGCCTTCTGGCGCAGCTTGATGAGCGGCGCGTACTCGGGCGAGTCGTACCATTTCTGCGCCTGCGCGAGCGAAGGGAATTCGACCACCACGATGCGCTTCGGCGTCCAGCCGCCCTCCTTGGGGTCGATCTTTCCGCCGCGCACGATGAACTTGCCGCCGTACTTGGTGACGACGGCGAGGACCTGCTTGCGGTAGTCCTCGTAGGCGGCGGGGTCGACGACGTCGATCTCGGCAATCGCGTAGGCGCTCATGACAGGAATCGTACCGCGATTCCGAGCGCCGCCATGATCGCGACCAGCTCGACCAGGCCGCGGTGCAGCCAGAACGCGAGCGCCGCGGCGACCAGCGCGAGCGCCGAGACCTTGAGGTCGATGCTCGCCGGATCGAACGCGTACCAGCGCAGCGGGCCGGTGCGCATCTCGGTCACTTCGGCGAACAGCACGTGCAGCACGAACCAGATCGTGAGGTTCAGGATCACGCCGACCACCGCCGCCGTGATCGCGGCGAGCGCGCCCGACAGCCGCCGGTTCGCGCGCAGCTGCTCGACGAACGGCGCGCCGGCGAAGATCAGCATCATCGGCGGCACGAACGTCACCCAGGTCGTCAGCGCCGAGCCGAGCACCGCGCTCGTCAGCGGGCCGAAGGGCTCCGGGCTGCGGTAGGCGCCGAGAAAGCCGACGAACTGCGTCACCTTGATGAGCGGTCCCGGCAGCGTCTCGGCGAAGCCGAGGCCGTCGACCATCTCCGGCGCGCTCATCCAGCCGTAAGTCTCGACCGCCTGCTGCGCCATGTAGGCGAGCAGCGCGTACGCGCCGCCGAAGCTCACGATCGCGAGCTTCGAGAAGAAGATGCCGATGTCGGCGAAGACGTGCTCGGTGCCGAGCGCCAGCACCGACAGCGCGACCGGCGCCCACCACAGGACGAGTCCCGCGGCCAGGGCGATCGCGGCCTGCCGCCAGCGGCCCGGGATCGCCGCGCTCGGCGGCACGGCGGCCGGCTCCGCGAGGAAAAAGCCGACGATGCCGGCGATGAGGACGATGAGCGGAAACGGCACCTCGAAGAAAAAGATGCCGACAAAAGCGAGCCCCGCGAGCGCGATCAGCAGCGAGGATTTCAGCGAGCGCCGGCCGATGCGGATCAGCGCCTCCACCACGATGACCAGCACCGCGGCCTTGATGCCGAACAGCGCGCCGTCCACCACCGGGACGCCGCGCCCGAGCACGTAGAGCACGCTGATGGCGAGCATCACCAGCGCCCCCGGCAGCACGAACAGGATCCCCGCGGCGAGGCCGCCGCGCACGCCGTGGAGCAGCCAGCCGGCGTAGGTCGCGAGCTTCTGCGCCTCCGGGCCGGGCAGCAGCATGCAGAAGTTGAGCGCGTGCAAGTAGCGCGGCTCGTCGATCCACTTCTTCTCGTCGACCAGGATGCGGTGCATGAGCGCGATCTGGCCGGCGGGGCCGCCGAAACCGAGGCAGCCGACCTTGAACCAGACGCTCAGCGCTTCGCGGAACGAAACCGCAGTGGTGCTCGCGTCCATGCGCTCTCCTGGATGGGGTGCCGAGTTCAGGGCCGGATCGCGGGCAAGCAGGTATGCGCGCCGCCGGGGAGCGGCAATACCTGCACCGACACGCGGTACATGCGCTCCAGCGTATCGGCGCGGATCACCTCTCGCGGCGCGCCGATCTCGAGCACGCGGCCCTCGGCGAGAAGCAGCGCGCGCCGCGCGCAGAGGAACGCGTGGTCCGGATCGTGGCTCGAGAAGAGGATCGCGATGCCGGAGGCCGCCAGCGAGGCGAGCTTCGCCAGCACGCGCACCTGGTTGCCGAAGTCGAGGCTCGCGGTCGGCTCGTCGAGCACCAGCAGCTTCGGCTCCTGCGCCAGCGCCCGCGCCACCAGCGCGAGCTGGCGCTCACCGCCCGAGATCTCGGTCACCGGCTGGTCGGCGAGGTGCGCAACCCCCAGGGCTTCCAGAGCCCGATTGGCGACCGCGAGGTCGCCTTTCCCGGGTGCGGAAAAAACTCCGAGGTGCGCCGTGCGTCCCATGAGGACGAACTCGCGCACGGTGTACGCGAAGTAGGCCGCGTGCCCTTGCGGAACGTAGCCGGCGCGGCGCGCGATTTCCCCGCGCTCGAGGGTCTCCAGTGCCGCGCCGTCGATGCGCACTGCGCCGCCGTGCTTCTCGAGCAAACCGAGAATCGTGCGGAAGAGCGTGGTCTTGCCGCCGCCGTTGGGGCCGAGCACGCACATCACTTCGCCGGCGGCGACGCTGAAGCTCACGTCCCGGCCGACGGTGCGGCCAGGGAAGCCGAAGGCGAGCGCGTCGACTTCGAGCATCACCAGCTCCTCCGCGCGAGCGCGAAGAGCCACAGGAAGAACGGCGTGCCGATGAGCGCCGTCAGGACGCCGGGCGGTACTTCGATGGTGGCGATGGTGCGGCAGAGCGTGTCCACGGCGAGGAGGAATGCGGCGCCGAGGAGCATCGCGAGCGGCAGCAGGCGGCCGAAGTCGGGGCCGACGAGGAGCCGCGCCGCGTGCGGGATCAGCAGGCCGACCCAGCCGATGATGCCGCTCACCGCCACCGCCGCCGCGGTCATCAGCGTCGCGGCGGCGACGATCAGCGTGCGCAGCTTGCGCGTATCGACGCCGAGCGCGCGCGCCTCGTCGTCGGGCAGCGCGAGCAGGTTCATGCGCCAGCGCAGGAGCAGCATCGGCGCGAGGCCTGCGAGGATCAACGGAATCGAGTACAGAATCTCCTTCGGCGTGATCGCCGCGAGGCTGCCCAGCAGCCAATAGGTAATGGCCGGGAGCTGGTTATAAGGATCGGCGAGGTACTTGAGCAGCGCGATCGCCGAGCCGAGGAGGGTGCCGATGACCACGCCGGTCAGCACGAGCGCGAGCAGCGGGTCGTGGCCGCGTAGCCTCGAACCGACGAAGTAGACGAGGCCGACGGCCGTCAAGCCGCCGACGAAGGCAGCGAGCTGAATCAGGACCACGTTCAGCGAAAGGAAAATCCCCAACACCGCGCCCAGCGCCGCCCCGGTGGAGACGCCGAGGATGTCGGGCGATACCAGCGGGTTGCGAAACATGCCCTGGTACGCGGTGCCTGCGGCGGCCAGCGCCGCACCCACCACGAGCGCCGCAAGCACGCGCGGGCCGCGCACTTGCAGCACGACCGTTTCCACGTTGGGGCTGACCTGCTGGCCGAACAGGACCGAGAAGATCTCGCTCACGGAGATGGGGTAGCGGCCCACGGCAAACGCAAGCGCGGCAAGCCCGACGAGCGCGCCAGCGGCGAGAACATAGCTCAGCGTGCGCGAGCTCATTGCGCCAAGAGTAAATCGAGCTGCGCCGCGGTGGGCTCGCGGTGATAGAAGCGACGGTGGAATTCCACCACCTTCGCGCGCAGGTCGAGGTCGAAGGCTCCGGGGTAGAGGAGCCTGCCCGCCCACCAGATGCCGAGCAGCCGGTTCGCGCCCGGCGGGAAATCGAACCAGCCGAAGGGCAGGTGCGGAGAGAGATAAACGCGCCCGGTCTGTACTGCATTCACGGCGCGCCAGCGCGCATCGCCTCGCACCGAGGCCCAGAAATCCGGGTGGAGCCCCGCCCGCGTCGGCGGCGACGTTGGGCGCGCCGAGGAATTCCAGCACTTCCACATTGATCGATCCCTTGCCGCCCGTCTGCAGGCCCGACGGTCCGCGTCCATAGTAGACGCGCTCGGCGCGCGCCGCACGCGGTCGAGCGTCCGCGAGCTCGGCTTCGTACCAGGCGGCGAGAGCGTCGGCTTCGCGCTCGTTGCCCAGGCCGGTCTGGGACTCACCTCCACATTCGCCGTATTGCCGCGCCCCGTCAGGCGGCCGAGCTCGGGGAGGCGCGCGTAGCGCTCGGGAACGAACTGCGCCTCGTCGGCGCGCAACGCGCGCGTCCAGCCGACGAGCGTGTCCGGCGCGATGGCGAAGACCAGCACGCTCGCGGGCGGACCGGCGGCTGCGAGAAAAACCGCGATACTCTTCCTCATATGCGCCCGGAGCGTACCTGAATGCTGGCGGCCCTCGTCGACGGGCTGCGCCGCGTAGTCGAGCTCGACCGCGAGCTCTGGCATATCGTGTTCCTCAGCCTGCAGGTGAGCCTGAGCGCGGTGCTGCTCGCGACGCTCCTCGGGCTGCCGCTCGGCGCGCTGCTGGCGGTGGCGCGCTTCCCGGGACGGCGCACGGTCATCGTGGTGCTGAACGCGCTCATGGGACTGCCGCCGGTGGTGGTGGGCTTGCTCGTGTACCTGCTGCTCTCGCGCGCGGGGCCGCTCGGCGAGCTCGGTCTTCTCTTCTCGCCGGGCGCGATGGTGATCGCGCAAACCATCCTCATCCTGCCCATCATCGCCGCGCTGGCGCGCCAGGCGCTCGCCGACGCGTGGCGCGAATACGAGGAGCAGCTGCGCTCGCTCGGCGCACATGGGATGAACGCCGCCCTGACGCTCCTGTGGGACACGCGCTTCTCGCTCGTCACCGCGGTGCTGGCCGGGCTCGGGCGCGCCAGTGCCGAGGTCGGTGCGGTGATGATCGTCGGCGGCAACATCGACGGCGTGACGCGGGTCATGACGACGGCGATCGCGCTCGAAACCTCGAAGGGCGACCTGCCGCTGGCGCTCGGGCTGGGGGTCGTCCTCATTGCCATCGTGCTGGCGCTGAACGCGGCCGCGCAGCTCGTGCGCGACGCGGCGCTGCGCCGCTTCGGATGATCCTGCCGTTGCGCCTGGAGAGCGTGGTCTACGCGGCCGGCGGCCGCGCGATCATCGACGGCATCACGCTCGAGATCGGCGCCGGGCCGAGCACGGTGATCCTGGGCGCGAACGGCGCCGGCAAGAGCGTGCTCATGCGCCTCATGCACGGGCTGCTGGCGCCGACGTCGGGGAGGATTTCGTGGCGCGCGCCAGGCGCGCAGGCGATGGTATTCCAGCGGCCGATCATGCTGCGGCGCTCGGCATTCGCCAACGTCGTCTATGCCGTCAGGCTTGCAAAGAGGCAGGAGCCGGAAAAGCTGGCCATGGACTCCCTGAAAGAGGTGGGACTCGAGCACCTCGCGCATCGGCCGGCGCGCGTGCTCTCCGGCGGCGAGCAGCAGCGCCTCGCGCTCGCGCGCGCCTGGGCGCTGCATCCCGAGGTGCTGTTCCTCGACGAGCCGACCGCGAGCCTCGATCCGGCGGCGACGCGCGAGATCGAGACGATCATCAAGGCGTTCGATGCTTCGGGCACCAAGATCGTCATGGCGACGCACAACCTGGGGCAGGCGAGGCGGCTCGGCGACGAAGTGATCTACCTGCACCGCGGGCGCGTGGCCGAGCGCGCGCCGGCCGAGAAGTTCTTCGCCCAGCCGGCTACCGCCGAAGCGGCGGCGTTCATCAAGGGAGAGCTACCGTGGACATGAGGAGATTTCTCGCCGCAGCGCTGCTTGCGCTGACGTTCGGTTCCGCAGCGGCGCAGGAGCGCTATATCACCGTCGCATCGACGACCTCCACGGAGCAAAGCGGCCTCTTCCGGCACCTCCTGCCGATCTTCGAAAAGAAGACCGGCATCCAGGTCCGCGTGGTGGCGCTCGGCACGGGGCAGGCGCTCGACATGGGGCGGCGCGGCGACGCGGACGTGGTGTTCGTGCACGCGAGACCGCTCGAGGAGAAGTTCGTCGCCGAGGGTTACGGCCTAAGGCGCTATGAGGTGATGTACAACGATTTCGTTCTCATCGGGCCGAAGGCGGATCCGGCGCATGTCGCCGGCGGCAAGGACGCACTGCAGGCATTTCAGAAGATCGAACGCGCTCGCGCTCCCTTCGTCTCCCGCGGCGATCGCAGCGGCACGCACTTCGCCGAGCTCGAGCTGTGGAAGGCGGCGGGCATCGACATCGCGCGCGAGAAGGGCGCGTGGTACCGCGAGACCGGCTCGGGCATGGGTCCGGCGCTGAATACCGCCTCGGGCATGAACGCGTACATCCTCGCCGACCGCGGCACCTGGCTGTCCTTCAAGAACCGGGGCGAGCTCGCGATCCTGGTGCAAGGCGACCGGCGGCTGTTCAACCAGTACGGCATCATCCTCGTCAATCCCGCAAAGCATCTCGGCGTGAAACGCGCGATGGGGCAGGCGTTCATCGACTGGATCATCTCCGGCGAGGGACAGGACGCGATCGCGGCCTACAAGATCAATGGCGAGCAGCTCTTCTTTCCGAATGCCGGCGGGTAGATACCGCGGACTCACGCTGCGCGTGCTGGCGAAGCGCCGGCCCGCGATGGGGCCGGGCAAGGCCGAGCTGATCGAGCACATCGCCGCCACCGGATCGATCTCGGCTGCCGCGCGCGCGATGCGCATGTCCTACCGCCGCGCCTGGCAGCTGGTCGAGGCGCTCAACCAGGACTATCGCGAGCGCGTCGTCGCCACCGCGGCGGGCGGCGCCCGCGGCGGCGGCGCCCGCGTCACGCCTTTCGGCCTGCGGCTGCTGGCCGAGTACCGCGCCATGGAGGAGAAAGCCGCGGCGGCGATCGCGCGCGATCTGCGGCGCTTCCAGCGCTATATTCCATGATATATAGCGCGGGGTGGAGCCCTGGATCGTCGCGCTGCTCGCCGCCGGCATGCTGTTCGCTGCGTTCGGCTACGCCGCGGTCGGCCACGGCGGGGCCTCGGCCTATATCGCCGCGATGGCGCTCGCCGGCATCGCGCCGGCGGAAATGCGCCCGATCGCCCTGGTGCTCAATATCCTGGTGGCGTCCCTCGGCACTTGGAAATTCCAGCGCGCGGGATTTTTCCGCTGGCGCCTGTTCTGGCCCTTCGCCGTGGTTTCGATCCCCATGGCGTACCTCGGCGGCGCCGTCACCTTGCCCGGGCCGGCCTACAAGATCCTCGTCGGCGTCGTGCTCCTGTACGCGGCCTGGCAGCTCTGGCTCAGCGGCAAGCGTGGCGAGGAGATGCGCGAGGTGCGCGAGCCGCCGCTCGGGTGGGCGATGGCGATCGGCGCGGCGATGGGCCTGCTCGCGGGCCTCACGGGCGTGGGCGGCGGGATCTTTCTCAGCCCGCTCCTCCTGATGCTCGGCTGGGCCGGCACCAAGCAGACCTCGGCGGTCGCGGCGCCCTTCATCCTGGTGAACTCGCTCGCCGGCCTCGCCGCGATCTTCGTCTCCAGGAGCGCTGCGCTGCCGTCCTACGCCGGCATCCTGGCACCCGCCGTCCTGATCGGCGGCTGGCTGGGCGCCGAGTACGGCAGCCGGCGCTTCGCGAACCCCGTGGTGCGCCGCGTGCTGGCCGTGGTGCTTGCGCTCGCCGGCGCGAAAATGATTTCCGTATGAAGACCTTCGGCTTTGCCGGCTGGTCGGGAAGCGGCAAGACGACGCTCATCGAGCAGCTCATCCCGCGCTTCGTGAAGCGCGGGCTGCGCGTGTCGCTCATCAAGCACGCGCACCACACCTTCGACGTCGACCAGCCCGGCAAGGACTCCTACCGCCACCGCCACGCCGGCGCGGCCGAGATCCTCGTCACCTCGTCGCGCCGCTGGGTGCTGATGCACGAGCTGCGCGGCGCGCACGAGCCTTCGTTCGACGAGCAGGTGAAGCGCCTCTCGCCGTGCGACCTGCTGCTGGTGGAAGGCTTCAAGTTCGCGCCGATCCCGAAGCTGGAAGTCTGGCGCGCCGAGACCGGCGAGCCGCTCCTGCACCCCAACGACCCGCACATCGTCGCGGTGGCGAGCGACGCCAAACTGGAAACCAAGCTGCCGCTTCTCGATCTCAACGATATCGATGGCATTGCGCAGTTCATCCTGAAGAAGCTCGAACTGAAATGAATCACGGCCTGCTCTCGGTCGACGACGCGTTGGCCCGCCTGCTGGCGGAGGCGCGGCCGGTGGCCGAAGTCGAGGAAATTCCGACGCTCGAGGCGACCAGCCGGATCCTCGCGCGCGCGCAGCGCTCGACCATGGACGTGCCGCCGATGGACAACAGCGCCATGGATGGATTTGCAGTTCGAACCGCCGATGGCGAGCGCTTGCGCGTAGCCCAGAAAATCATGGCCGGCGCCGTCGGCAAGCCGCTCGAGCCCGGAACCGCCGCGCGGATTTTCACCGGCGCGCCGATCCCGCCGGGCGCGGACGCGATCGTGATGCAGGAGCACACCGCCACCGAAGGCGACCAGGTGGTGCTGAAGAAGAGACCGAAGCCCGGGGATTGGGTCCGCCGCACGGGGAGCGACGTGCGGAAGGGCGGCGAGATCCTCCAGGCCGGAAAACGCCTCCTGCCCCAGGACACCGGGTTGGCGGCTTCGGTCGGAATCGGCTCGCTGCCGGTCTTTCGGCGGGTGAGACTGGGGCTGTTCTTCACCGGCGACGAGCTGGTGATGCCCGGTGAGCCGCTCGCGCCGGGGCGCATCTACAACTCCAACCGCTTCACGCTGCGCGGATTGGGCGAGGTGTTCGGCTGCGACGTGCGCGACTACGGCATCGTTCCCGACCGCCTGCAGGCGACGCGCGAAACGCTGCGGCGCGCGGCCGGGGAGTGCGACGTGATCGTGACTTCGGGGGGCGTGTCGGTCGGCGAGGCGGACTATGTCAAGCCCGCGGTCGAGGCCGAGGGCAAGCTCCTCATGTGGCGCATCGCCATGAAGCCGGGGCGGCCGCTCGCCTTCGGGTCGATCGAGAAGTCGTTCTTCATCGGCCTGCCGGGAAACCCGGTCTCGAGCTTCGTGACGTTTCTCATCTTCGTGCGGCCGTTTCTCCTTCGTACGCAAGGCGTGTCACAGGTCGCGCCGAAAATGCTGCAGGCGCGCGCGGACTTCGACTGGCCGGAGCCCGACCCGCGGCGCGAATTCCTGCGGGTAAAATGGAACGCGCAGGGCGGGCTGGATCTCTACCCGACGCAGGACTCGGCGGTGCTCACCTCCACCGCCTGGGCCGACGGCCTGGTGGACAACCCGGCGGGCCAGGCGATACGCAAGGGCGAAACGGTGCGTTTTCTTCCCTATTCGGAGCTCTACTGGTGAAAGTGAAGGTTCTGTTCTTCGCCAACCTGCGCGAGCGGCTCGGCACCGGCGTCGAGCTCGTCGACGTGCCCGACTCGGCGAGCACCGTCGCCGGCCTGCGCCTGCATCTCATGCAGCGCGGCGGCGCGTGGAGCGAGGTGCTCGCGGACATGAAGGTGGTGCGCGTCGCGGTGAACCAGGACATGGCCGCGGCAAGCGCGCCGCTCAACCCGGGCGACGAGGTCGCGTTCTTTCCTCCGGTCACGGGAGGATAAGAAGCAGCGGATGAAGATCTCGGTTCAACAAGAAGACTTCGACCTCGGCCTCGAGGTCCTGGATATCCAGGAGGACAACCGCGTCGGCGCGGTCGCGAGCTTCGTCGGCCAGGTGCGCGACGTGCCGATGACGCTCGAGCACTACCCGGGCATGACGGAGAACGCGATCAAGAAGATCGTCGAGGAGGCACGCTCGCAGTGGCAGATCCTCGACTACACCGTGATCCACCGCTACGGCGAGCTGCGGGTGAACGAGCAGATCGTGCTGGTGGCGATCGCGAGCAGCCATCGCGCCGACGCGTTCGCCGCGTGCCAGTTCATCATGGATTTCCTCAAGACCCAGGCGCCATTCTGGAAGAAGGAGCACCACCCCGATGGCGATCGCTGGGTCAACGCGCTCGAGGCCGACGACCGGGCGGCGGAGCGCTGGCGCCAGCTGAAGCAGCAGCAGCGCCTGATCAAACCTTGATAGGAATCAAACGTTGATACATTAGGACACATGCAGCTGCGCCCCGCGGGGTACACTCCCGGCCGCATGCAAGCCCTTCGTCGTTTCGCACCGGCATTGCTCGCCGCGGCATGCTTCATCGCCGTCTCCACGGCCTCGCGCCTCGTCCTCGCGCTGAGGCCCGACGCCGCGTTTGCGGGCGGCATCGTCGATTGGGCGCGCATCTTCGCCTACGGGTTCGGCTATGACCTGATCGCGGCGTGCTTTCTCACCGCGCCGCTCGCGCTCTGGCTCGCATTGGTGCCGGATCGGGTTGCCAGGACCCGGGCGCACCGTGTCTTGTCGCTCGTCTTCTTCGCGCTGCTCGCGTTCGCGGCACTGCTCCTCGCGGTCTCGGAGTGGCTGTTCTGGAACGAGTTCGGCTCGCGCTTCAACTTCATCGCCGTCGACTACCT